>Ga0184628_10000023_pt1 | contig 69545 bp, 57 predicted proteins | sample PLM4_5_b1_FD_133149 | JGI IMG/M metagenome (GOLD analysis project Ga0184628, IMG submission 133149) | Groundwater sediment microbial communities from an aquifer in East River, Colorado, USA - PLM4_5_b1 | ecosystem: Environmental > Terrestrial > Soil > Riparian zone | place: USA: East River...
ACTCGGCAAGGATTTCATCACCGAAGCCATTGCGACCAGTCTTCGGATTGGAAAGGGTTCCTGGCCCTGCAACGCCTCGGGTTTGGAATCGTAAGATCTGGAATTCAGACGGCCTGGCTTCGAATGAGAGATTCGGCCTTGCGAAGGATTTCACGTTCCTGCGGATACGTGGCGCGGTGAATGGCGTCGTCGACCGCGAACCATTCCACCCGGTCCACTTCATGGTCGTGCTTTTCCATGTCGCCTCCGGTGAAGCGGGATAAGAAGAAGGTGACGATCTTGTAGATTCGGGTCGGCGGGTCTTCCCATTTTGCGACATAGGAGTACTTGATCGTGTCGATTCGTTTGAGGATGTCGCAGGACAATCCGGTTTCTTCACGAGCTTCGCGTATTGCGGCGCGTTCGGGCGTTTCGCCGCGTTCGATCAGGCCTTTCGGCAGAGACCAGGCGGCGCGGTCTCGGGGCTGGATGAGCGCGACTTCGGCGACATCCCCCCGTTTTCGATAGACGACGCACCCTGCTGAAATCTCTCGTCTCGTCATGGCTACAGGATAGTACACCGGCCTGACGGAGATGCGGACGGACCTGTAAGCGTGTACAGGTATGCGTTTACAGGCCATGCGCACAACCCGCGCTTGTGATCGCGTATCCCGGCGGGTTACATTCATTTGTTCATGAAGTTCGCCAATTTCATTTTCCGAAACAGCCTCCGCAACAAACGTCGGACGATACTGACCATACTCAGCATCAGCATGTCGCTGTTTCTGATCTCCACGCTTCGGACGCTGCTGGATACCCTGGAAAACCCGCCGCTGACCCCGGAATCCGCCAAGCGTGTTGTGATCCGGCATGCCACTGGCCTTGCCAACACGATGCCGATCAAGTACCGGGACGAAATCGGACGGTTGCCCGGAGTGGAATCGGTCACTTCCAGCCAATGGTTCGGTGGAATATACAAGGATCCGGCCAACTTCTTCGCCCAGTTTGCCGTGGACGCCGATAGGTTCTTCGACGTCTATAGCGATATCAAAACCCAGACGCCCGAGCAGAAAGCCAACTTCATGAAGGACCGCACCGGCGCGCTCGCCGGCGTGACCCTGGCAAAGCGTTTTGGCTGGAAGGTGGGGGACCGCATCACGCTGGAAGGCGCCATTTTCCCCGTGAACCCGGAAATGACCATCGACGGCCTGGTGAGTGAAGGCGCCAGCGAAAGCAACTTCTACTTCCATCTCGACTACCTGAATGAGCTGTTTCGACCCGGAGGCGGCGCATGGAATCAGGTGGGGACGTTCATCGTCAAGGCAAAGAACGCGGAGGATTTGCCGGCAATCTCCGAAGGCATCGATGGCATGTATGAGAGCAGCACGGCTCCCACGAAGACGGAGTCGGAAGCGGCGTTCATCCTCGGCTTCGTTTCCATGCTTGGAAATGTGCGGCTGCTGGTGATGAGCATATCGACCGTGGTGCTTTTCACCGTCATTCTGGTTGCCGCCAATACCATGGCGATGTCTATCCGCGAACGAACCGGCGAAATCGCCATTCTGAAAACGCTCGGGTTCGCTCCCGGTCTCATCCTTTATATGATGGTGGCCGAATCCATGATGATTGCGCTTGCCGGGGGAGTGCTGGGCTCGGTAGGGGCGCGATACCTTTACCGATCGCTGAATCTGGATGCGCTTAGCGCGGGTTTCGTTCAGCAGCTGGATGTCCGGTGGAACACGGTTCTGCTTTCGGCCGGGATTGCGCTGGCCGTCGCGATGTTCAGCACCCTGATTCCCGCCTACAACGCGTCGCGGCTGTCGATTTCCGTGGCAGTTCGGAGGCGCGGCGAATGATTCCCGTTCGATACAATTTGCGCAGCATCATCGTTCGCCGGGTTGGAACGCTGATGACGATACTCGGTGTCGGACTGACGGTTGCCGTTTTCGTTTCCATTCTCGCGATGGTTCACGGTCTCCAGAACACGTTTGTCGATTCGGGTGAGCCGCTGAACCTGATGATCATCCGCCAGGGCTCGCAGTCGGAAACCAACAGCTTCTTCAACCGCGACATCAAGGGGATCATTGAAACGAAGGATGGTGTCCAGACCGTCGCAGGCGAAATCGTCGTGGTGATTAACCGGACTCGCGTCACAGGGGACACGTCCAACGTCATGGTTCGTGGAGTGGATCCGAAAACATCGATGGAGCTTCGGCCCACTGTAAAGATCGCCGAAGGCCGGATGTTCAAACCGGGATTGCGCGAGCTGGTCGTGAGCCGTTCCGTTTCGTTGCGTTTCAAGAATGCCAAAATCGGAGACACGCTCAAGATAGGCCGGTCGACCTGGAACGTCGTGGGAATACTTGATGCGTCAAAGTCCGCGCAGGATTCTGAAATATGGGGTAACTACAACGAGATCGCTCAGGAATTTGAACGGCCGGTTTACAGTTCACTGCTCGTTCGAGTGAGGGATAAGGCATCGGTGCAATCCGTCAAAGACGATATCGCCCGCGATCGGCAGGTGAAGCTCGATGTCTTCAGCGAGAAGGATTACTATGCTTCGCAAACCTCATCGGCGCTTCCGATTCAGGTTCTGGGATACCTCGTCGCGGTGATCATGGCCATCGGATCCTGCTTTGCCGTGATGAACACGATGTATGCCGCGACCGCGTATCGAACCCGGGAAATCGCGACGTTGCGTGTTCTGGGTTACCGGCGATTCAGTATTCTGGTGTCGTTCGTCTTTGAGTCCGTGCTGCTGGCGATCTGCGGCGGTATCGTCGGTTGTCTGATGGCACTTCCAGTGAATGGAATCACGACGGGTACAACGAACTTTTCGTCCTTCTCGGAAGTCGTGTTCCAATTTCAGATCACGCCGGGCCTGATGCTTCAGGGCATCATTTTTGCTGCGGTGATGGGCGGCATTGGTGGGTTTCTACCCGGAGTGCGCGCCGCAATTACCCCCATCGTCCGAGCGCTGCGGACGGAAGTATAGAAAGGTGTAGCGCCAAAAGTTTATGGATCAAATGTCCGCGGAGCTGAACAAGCTTCGCATCGATAAGTCTCAACGCGGTGAAGCGAAGGAACCCGGCGGCAAGGGAAAGTGGGTCGCGCTGTTTCTCGTCATACTGCTCATTGTCGGAAGCATCGGTGCATACGCATATCTGAATCGGAAGACCGCGGTCATGGTGGATATCGTTCATCCGCGGCTGGAAGCGTCGGGCGATTCGGCAGTGCTGGTATCGAGCGGCTACGTTGTTGCGCATCACAAGATTCAGGTGGGATCCAAGATTTCCGGACGGGTGGCCTGGATCGGCGTCGAAAAAGGCGACCAGGTGCAGAAGGACCAGCTCGTGGTGAGGCTGGAAGACCGCGAATATCGGGCACAACACGATCAGGCAACGGCTTCGTACGATTCGGCGGTTGCCAGACTTTCGGAATTGGAACGTGGGTCGCGTCCGGAGGAAATCGATCGAGCCAAAGCCGATATGGATCGGGCGGAGGCGCAGCTTCGCGCCGATGAAGCCAATTTTAAACGTGTCGAGACGATGGTGAAGCAGGGCGTCGGTGCACCGCAGCTTCTGGACGATGCCAAGGGACGATACGACTCCTCACGTGCTGCAGTGGCATCCGCGACCAAGACATACGAGTTGTCGCGCCTTGGACCACGCAAGGAGCAGATCGACACCGCACGATCGGAAGTGGCTCGCGCAAAGGCTGCTGCCGACTACACAAAGACGATACTGGATGCGACCGAAATTCGTGTGCCGACATCGGGAACCATTCTCGAACGCAATGTGGAACAGGGCGAAATGGTAACGACGTCGTTTGTCGGTGCGGAGGGCGCGAAGGGATTTGTCGTGACGCTTGCCGACCTGAACGATATTCAAGTGGAACTGGATATCAATCAGAACGACTTCAATCGAGTCGCTCCCAATCAGCCGTGCACCGCCGTGTCGGATGCCTATCCCGATAGGGTCTACAAATGCCGCGTTACCGAGATCGCTCCGGAAGCGAATCGGCAGAAGGCCACCGTGCAGGTGAAGGTTAAATTTCTGGAGCCGGACAAGTATGTGAAACCCGAGATGAACGCGCGGGTAACGTTCCTGAGCGCTCAACCGGAGGCTAAGGAAAAGCAGAAATCCGAAGCGGATGCCGTGAAGCTTTTCGTCATTCCGAAGAATACAATTCAGGATCGGGCAGATGGCAAGATCGTGTTTGTTCTCTCGGACGGTACGGTGCAGTCCAATCCGGTGACGGTGGCCCGAGAGGTGGGATCGGATGCGTATGTGTCTGCCGGCCTGACGGGTACCGAGTCGATCATTACCGGCGAAATTCTTAAACAACTGAAGGTGGGCGATCACGTGGAAGTGCGCAAATGACGGGAGTTGAAATTCAGGATGTCACGAAGAAGTTTCGGAAGGAAACGACGGAGGTCGTGGCACTTCGTGAGACATCGGTTGCGATCCCTGCGGGAAGCTTTGTGTGTCTGATGGGTCCTTCCGGATCGGGGAAGTCCACACTGTTGAATCTGATCGCCGGCATCGATCGACCATCGAGCGGCCAGGTGATGGTGGACGGACGGGATATCTCGAAGCTGTCGGAAGGCGCGCTGGCCGCATGGCGAAACCAGACCATTGGTTTCATCTTCCAGACGTTCAATTTGATTCCCGTGTTGACGGCGTTCGAGAATGTGGAACTCCCGTTGTTGCTGACGAAGCTTTCGAAAGCGGAGCGTCGCAGTCATGTGGAGACGGCGCTAAAGCTGGTGGGTTTGGGCGACCGTATGACACACTACCCTCGACAGCTTTCGGGCGGGCAGGAACAGCGGGTTGCCATTGCGCGCGCCATCGTGACGGACCCGGCTTTGATTCTCGCGGATGAACCGACGGGAGATCTCGATGCGCAGTCTGCCGACGAAGTGCTGGCGATACTTGAAAAGCTGAATAAGGAATTCAAGAAGACGGTGGTGATGGTGACTCACGATCCGCGTGCGGCTCGGCATGCAAACGTGATCCGTCATCTGGACAAGGGAGTTCTTCTTCCGGAAGGAGTAACCGCATGACCAAACTCAGTGGAGCGTTTCTGATTTGCCTGGCCTTGCCAGTGTTCGCATCCGCTCAGGCGAATGACAAGCGGCTTGCCGTCGTGAACGGCGAAACGATTACGGAAAAACAGGTCCAGACTGAAGCGGCGGCGGAACTGGATCGGCTGGAAGCCAAGCGGCTGCAATTCGAATCCGGCCTGGTGCGCGACAAGCAAACGGTCCTGGAGAATCAGCTGAATCAAATGATCGAAGACCGCGTGCTGACGGCAGAAGCGAAGAAGCGGGGAACGACGACGGACAAGCTGGTTGAAGACGAAGTCGACAAGAAGGTCGCGGTGCCGGCCGACGAAGCCATTCTGAAGTTCTACAACGACAACAAAGCCCGCATCAACGGCAGCTTTGCCGACACGGCGCGGGATATTCGCGACTACCTGATGGATCGGGAGCGCGACAAGGCATTTACCGCGTTTATCGATGGGCTGAAGAAAGATTATAAGGTGACGTCGTATATAGAGCCTGCGCGTGTCACGGTTGCCACCGCGGGATTTCCTTCAAAGGGTCCCGCGAATGCGGCCGTGACGATCGTCGAGTTCTCCGATTTCGAGTGTCCGTATTGCGGCGGGTTTTATCCCACGCTGAAGGAGATTGAGAAGAACTACAAGGACCGCATTCGTATCGTGTACCGTCAGTTTCCTCTCACCAGCATTCATCCCCGTGCGTTGAAAGCGGCGGAAGCGTCGCTGTGTGCGAATGACCAGGGCCAGTTCTGGCAGATGCACGATGCGATGTTTACCGATCAGAAGAATCTCGAGGTCTCAGACCTGAAAGACAAAGCAGCGAAACTGACGCTGAATACCGGGACGTTTAATGCCTGTCTCGATTCCAGCAAGTACGCCAGCATCATCAAGAACGAGATTCTCGAAGGCGCCAAACTCGGTGTGAACGGAACTCCCTCAATGTTTATCAACGGCCGGTTCCTCTCCGGCGATCAGCCCTACGACGATCTCGCCAAAGTCATCGACGACGAATTGAACCGCGCCGCAAAGAAATAATCCCTCTCCCAACGGGAGAGGGTGCCGCCCGTCGCCAGATGGGCGGCGGGTGAGGGGTACCACACATTTCCCAAGAGTCCCATTTCCATTGGCAAAAAACGTGCTCGTTCAATACCCAGAGGAACCTTATGAAAACCATTTTGCTCTTGGGAAGTACTCTGGCCGTCGTTGTTGGAATCGTGGAGTTGTCTCGTCGCACGCGCGAGACCCAGGTATTGCAGGTGAAACTGCAACAGCTTCAAGACCGGTTTAAAAGTCTGGATCGCATTTCTTAGCGCGGAGGCCATCACTCTTCCGCAAAGTGGCAGCTGGTGCCTGCCATTCGTGCCACCTGAATTTGGTCTCCCGAATGCTCACTTAACAGCCGTACGAATAAGGAGGGCACCATGGCAGCACAGGAAAAGCAACTTGAAGAGGTAAAGCAAAGGTATGCCCCGGTGTTTCGTGTGATTGAACAGACGGGCGTCCGGCTGAGTCACGTCCACATGCAGAATGGCAAAATGTATGTGCAAGGGTCCGCGCCTTCAACAGAATCGAAAAATAAAGTATGGGATCAAATCAAACTCGTGAATCCAAATCTGGACGATGCCACTTTCGATATCAGTGTCTCGGAACAAGAGACTGCGAGTCATGGCGAGAAAACATATACCGTCCAGGCGGGTGACTCTCTCTCGAAGATCAGCCAGCGTTTCTACGGACACGCCAATGACTACATGAAGATTTTCGACGCCAACAAAGACAAGTTGAGCGACCCGAACAGGATTCATCCGGGTCAGGTATTGACCATACCCAAATAGCACAAGCTCAGTTCCCGTGCAGTCACGGACGTGCACACGGCGCATTTCTTCGCCGGAACCTGGACCGACACAGGCGCCTAATTCGTTGCAGCGTAGAGGTACAGATTGGGGCAAAATGCAGGGCGGAGGTTTCGCCAATGCGTCCTGTCCATTTTCTAATGCATTCTGCCCGTCTTCTTTTGATCGCTGCGTTCTCGACAGGCATCGCGTCCGCACAGACGACGTGCGACCGCGCGTGTCTGAAGACAACCCTTGATCAGTATCTGAACGCCGTGGTGAAGCATGACACCAGCGCGGCTCCGTTGTTCGTCGGCTTCCGGCAGACCGATAACGGCGTGGTGGTTCGCCCGGGAACGGGCACCTGGCAGTCGATCACGGCGCTGGGCGATATACAGCGGAAGTTTTTCGATCCGGTCAGCGGGCAGGCCGCGTATCTCGGGTTGATCAAGGAAGGTCAGGCGACCGACATCGCGACGCTGCGGCTGCGGGTAGAGAATCGTCAAATTACGGAAGCCGAGTGGGTGATTGCTCGCGAGGGCGCCATCGGCCCCAGCGGCACTGCGCGCGGGAATCTCTACAACCTCGCGGGGTTCATCGCCGAGCCTCCGCCGGACCGCACCGTGCCGCAGAATCAGCGGGCATCGCGCGAGGTGCTGATCGCGATCGCCAACAGTTACTTTGACGGGCTGACGACGCACGACGGCTCGATCATCATGGCCCACGAAGGCTGCACGCGCAATGAAAACGGCACCCACACTGCCGGACCGAATCCCAACGCGGGCGCCGGCGCCAGGGGTGGCCCGGGCGGTGGGGGCGATTGCACGTCCAACCTGGCGAACTTCAACGTCTCGCTGATTTCAGCGCGGCGCTATCCGGTGGTCGACGTCGAGCAGCAGGCCGTGTTGGGCCTCGGCATCTTCCTGCGCAAGCCCGGCACGGCGCTCATGCGGAATTTGCTGGCCGAATGGTTCTTCGTCGATAACAACAAGATTCGCAATATCTGGGCGTCCATGTTCTACCCGACCAACGATCTGCCAGTGCCGAATTGGCCTCCGTATGAGGGCAACTTTCCGGTGGCGGCGGAGTTTGCGGCCCCTGCGGCGGGCGCGGCCGCCGGTCCTGGCCGCGGCGCAGGCAGACAATAAGGGAACGAATTTCAAAAATGGGCGCAGTTCAATAAATACGAGTGAACGCCTAAGACGCCATTGTTGTGCGATTCGATCGCGCAGTCGTTTGACCCGAATCGCATACATCGCATTGCCCATTGCGGATAGAATGTGTCGGGATTTGGAAGGCAATGACTTGCGACTCGCCGTCCTGCCAGAATTCGGGTGACACATGAAAAACACAAATTCCCCGTCTCGTCCTTCCGACGGCAACACGCCGGGCGCAGAATCGCGAACCGCAACCATGAGGGTGGGCGGCTACATCATGCTCTGGCAACCCGGTCGATAATGCTAACTGCACTGCGACTCTTGTCTCTCCTGGCAATTCTCCAAACCGGAGCTGCAATCCAGCCGCCGGTAGAGACGCGACACATCGTGATGTTCTTTGACGAACGCACGGATTTGCCCGGCCTTGCGATCCTCAACGCCGACTTTCTGCGCGCGCTACGATCCGGTTCTCCAGGTCCTGTCGAGATCTACACCGAGGAGATGGATCTTTCCCGATTTAAGTCGGACACCTACTTTGCTCAATTGCGGGACCACCTTCGCGCGAAATACGCCGGCAAAAAAATCGACGTTGCTGTTGCTGCCATGGGTCCTTCTTTGGATTTTCTGCTGACCGATGGCAAGGACCTGTTTCCCGGAACACCGATTGTCTTCTGCGGCATCGACAAGCGAGAACTCGACAAGCTCAAGCTTCCGACTTACGCGACGGGCGTTCTCGTGAAGCGGGAGTTCCGTCCGACGCTGGAACTTGCCCTCAAGCTGCATCCGGATACAAAACGGATTGTGGTTGTTGCAGGCTCGTCCGAGTTTGATAACCGGCTCGTCGACCAGGCCAGAACGGAGTTTCGCAGCTTCGAGGATCATCTCGAGTTCACCTATCTGACAACTCTGCCTCTGCCAAAACTCCTCATAGAGCTCTCCATGCTCCCGCCGCAGTCTATCGTTCTCTATACCACGATGTTTCAGGATGGCGCCGGTACTCCATTCGTTCCGCACGAGGCTGCGGCGCGTATCGCGGCAGCATCGAACGCGCCGGTCTACGGATTCCTCGACCAGTACCTCGGGCGTGGCATCGTCGGGGGGCACCTGTACAGCGTTGGTACGCAGGGTGAAGAGGCGGCGAAGCTGGCGCTTCAAATATTGGCGGGCACTCGGCCCGAAGATCTACATTTCGTCGAGCCTGCGTCCGGCACGCTGATGTTCGACTGGCGACAGCTCCAGCGATGGGGCATTCGAGAGGACCAGCTGCCTCCGGGCTCGGCCGTTCAATTTAAGGTGCTTGGGTTCTGGCAGCTCTACCGCTGGTGGATCATTGCCGTGATCGCCTTCGTCGTCACGCAGAGCGTATTGATCGCCCGGCTTATGGTTCAGCAATCCCGGCGGAACCGAGCCGAAGCGTCACGTCAACGTTCGGAAGAGAGTCTGCAAAAACTGACCGGACAGTTGATGTACCTTCAGGAAGCGGAACGTCGAAGGATTGCCGGAGAGTTGCACGACGGCCTGGGTCAGGACCTCGCTATCATTCGCAATCGAGCGACGATAGGTCTCCAGCATTCAGACGAACGGAATCTGGTCGCCGAACAACTCAAGGAGATTTCCGAAATAGCGGTTTCGGCAATCAACGAAGTACGAGCGATTTCACACAATCTCAGACCTTACGAACTCGATCGTTTTGGCTTGATCCAGGCTATCGAAACCATGATCGAACGCGTCTCGGATTCCTTTTCGCTCCGAATCACGCACAACCTCGACAATATTAACGGGCTGCTCACCACGGATTCCGAAACGGTCATTTACCGCATCGTGCAGGAAGGCCTGAACAACGTCATCAAGCATGCGGGTGCGACAGAGGCCCGTGTGTCGCTGATGCGATTTGGAGATGAAGTCGCGGTGACGGTCGAGGACAACGGCAGCGGGATCAAAAGGAATGGCCGCGCGAACGGCGGGGGCTTCGGACTTGCAGGAATACAGGAGCGGGCCCGCATGCTCGGCGGATCCTGCACCGTCGACTTCAGGCCTGGTCAAGGCACGGTGCTCATGGTTCGACTGGTTGTATCCGATGAAGTCCGGGCGGTGAAGTCTCGTTAGACCGGCTACTGGGCGCGTTTCGCTTTGAATAAATAGAAGCCGATGATGATGACCAGGAGAGGAGTTTCAATCATCATAAAACTCAGACCGAGGCCATTGCCCATGCCTAACGCGGTGCTGATTATCGACCAGGTGATATATGAAAACGTCGCGACGAGAACCAGTTTGACGGCGGATAACATCTGTCGAGAAATCGCGTACTGACGCCGCGCGTTATTCTCGGTAATCGGCCATGGATAGTTGAACATGTGTGGGAATCGAGATAGCACCGATAACAGCGTGAAGAGAAGGACGCCGAGAATTGGCATGATTAGAAGAACGCTCTTGCCGCCCCAGCCGTCAGGATCTCCCCTGAAATCGAAGTGCTGCGGAATGGATGCCGGGAGACGCGGGTAATAGTAGGTCGCAATGCCAACGAGGAATATGACTCCGAGAAAGGCCAGAACTTCCAGAGTGACGTCGACTCCGGAGCGTTCAAGATCGCGAATAACCGGTCGCTCAGGGCTCACGGCAACCCTTCGACCAGAATGAACTGGGATGTCGCGGAAGCATGCCGCAACTGGATCGCATCGGCATACATGTCGCAGTTGTACCACTCCCGCGCGCGAGCCATTGTCGGAAACTCCAGGACCACGATGCGTTCCGGAGCCCATGTGCCATCGAGAGTTTCGACAGCTCCGCCACGCACCAGATACTTCCCGCCGTACGCCGCAATCGATGGCGGCGCCTTCTTCTTGTACTCCTCGAACTTCGCAGCGTCGTGAACCTGGATTTCGATGATTACGTAAGCAGGCATGGCTTCTCCTTGAAGTCGGCAGCGGATTCGATGGCGGAGGCGGGCTGGAGCAATGGGCCCTCGGCAAGCGGCGGCCCTGAAAGTTGAATGCCCAGCGGGAGGCCATTGTCGGCCAGCCCGTAGGGAAGCGTCATGGTTGGAAAATCGGCGAGTGCCCACGGCCCGTTCATCACGGCGTTTCCGGTAGCTTCGATGCCGGCGGGTGCCGGGCCGGGGGCTGCTGGCGTGAGCAACACATCGAACGATTCGAATAGCCGAGCCATCTCGCGTTGATAGTGCCGGCGAAGTCGTCTGGCGTGAAGATAGTCTTCGGCGGAAACCAGCATTCCAGTCTCAATTAGTTCTCGAAGTTTAGGTCCGTAAGCCGTTGGATGGGCAGGGAACAGGTTCTCGTGAACAGCGGCGACATCGGCCCGGAGAATGGTCCGAAGCACGGGCTGGCAAAGGTCAAAAGCGGCGGGCAATCTGGCCTCTTCGATGCGGAAGCCGGGAGCGCTGGCAAGAGTGCCGAGGAACTTGTCTTGAAGGGTTTTCGTTTCCGGCGTCGCGTTGTCATAGAAGAAATCGCGGATCACGCCGATGCGAATCGGGCGCTTCTGCGTTGCGGCGTCGATCGGAGATTCCGCAATGGCCTTCAGCTGAATTTCGACGTCAGCCACCGAACGGCCGAAGACGCCCGCATGATCCAGAGGCCACGAGAGGGGGAAGGCGTTCTTCAGGCTCACGCGCGATTGGGTCGGCACGAGCGAGACGAGCCCGTTGTATCCGGCCGGTCGACCGACCGAGCCGACGGTCTGGCTGCCGATGGCCCCGGCACACATGCGGGCCGCGACGGCGGCGGCGGATCCGCTGCTGGAACCGCCGGGAGTGTGGTTGAGGTTCCATGGATTCCGGGTGGGACCGGGATCGAGGAAGACAAAGACGGTCGTGACGGTTTTGCCGAGGATGATGGCGCCGGCCTGTTTCAGCTTGAGGACAACGTCGGCGTCGCGGTCGGGGATGAAGTTCTGGAATGGGGCGGCGCCGATGGTGGTGCGGAGACCTTTTGTATAGAAGATGTCTTTTACGCCGATCGGGACGCCGTGGAGTGGGCCTCGGAAGTGCTTGGCTGCGGCTTCGGCGTCGCAGAGTTTGGCTTCGGCGAGGACGGCTTCGCGGTCGATGGTGACGAAGGCCTGGACGCGGGGCTCGACGCGGTCGATGCGGGCGAGGAGGGCGTTTGCGTACTCCACGGATGATATGTTGCCGAGGCGAATTGCAGCTGCGGCATCCACGAGCGAGAGGTCTTCAAGGTTTGATGTATTCATAGTTCACAGTCAGCGATGAATTTAGATGATTGGGAAATTGCCCTCCTTAGTAAGGAGGGCAGCATGATCGAGACGTAGTCGAGATCGTGCGAGGGGTGGTTCCCAAGCCGAACTGTTGCGGCTTTGGAACCACCCCTCGCGGGATCCGCTTCGCGATCCCGCTGCCCTCCTTACTAAGGAGGGCAGTTGCCGCTCCTTTGTTTCAAGCATCACGGCTCATCCTGCAGCTCCACCGGTGTGCTGCGCAGAATTGCCAACTGTTCGGCCATCACTTCAATTTCCGGCTGAATTTCCGCGGCCCGCTGCTTCCCCAGCCGTTTTTCGGCCTGATTCATGAGGTCGCGCTTTATATCTTCTGAACTTTTTTTCATCATTGTGACCTGAATCTTACATTCTTCTGGGTCCGCTTATCACGTATCCTTACCGGATGAAGGATTTCGCAACACGCGCAATCAGCACGGCTTCGACCCTCGGCGCCCGCTACGCCGACGTTCGAATCATCGTCAGCCGCAACCAGTCCATCGCAGTCAAGAACGGCAAAGTCGAAGGCCTGAACGATTTCGAATCCAGCGGCTTTGGCGTCCGCGTTCTCGTCGGCGACGCCTGGGGATTCGCCTCCAGCGCGGTGATCACCGCTGCGGAAGTCGATCGCGTCACAGCCCTCGCCGTCGAAACCGCCCGCGCCAGCGCCATGGTTCCCGGAGAACCGGTGAATCTCGGGCCGCCCGTGACCAGCACCGGCCGCTTCGTCACCCATGTTCAAATCGATCCCTTCTCCGTTTCCCTGGAATCCAAGCTGGCCATGCTGCTCGAGGCCGATGCGAGGATTCGCAAAAACCCCGGCGTGAAAGTTTCCGAAGGCAGTGTTCTCGCCATCCGCCGCGACAAGATTTTCGCAAACAGCGAAGGCGCGTATGTCGAGCAAACTCTTTTCGAGACCGGCGGCTCGATCAGCGCCACGGCGGTGCAGGGCAATGAAATTCAGGTGCGGTCGTATCCGCACTCGTTCCGCCAACAGGGAACCGGCGGATGGGAATACATCGCCGACGCGGATTTCCCCGGCAACGCCGAACGTATCGCGGCCGAGGCCGTGCAGCTCCTGACCGCTGATACCTGCCCGAGCAAAGACACAACGCTGATTCTCGGCAGTTCGCAGCTGGCGCTTCAGATTCATGAATCCTGCGGCCATCCAGCCGAACTCGATCGCGTCTACGGCACCGAGGCCGCTTTTGCCGGCCGCAGTTTTCTGACAACTGAAAAGCTGAAGGGATTCCGGTACGGATCCAACATTGTCAATCTCACCGCCGATAGCATCAGTGCGACAGGGCTTGGAACCTTTGGATGGGATGACGAAGGAATCCCCGCATCCCGAACACCGCTGGTGCGCGACGGACTGTTCGTCGGATATCTGATGTCGCGCGAAACCGCGTCGACACTGGGAGTCCAAAGCAACGGCTGCATGCGCGCCGACGGATGGAATCGCATTCCGCTGATTCGCATGACCAACGTCTCTCTCGAACCGGGCACCTGGGAACTCGACGACATGATCGCCGACACCGACGACGGCATCCTGATGGAAACGAACCGGTCGTGGAGTATCGACGACATGCGCTACAACTTCCAGTTCGGAACCGAGGTCGGTTACGAAATCAGAAACGGCAAACGCGGGCGTCTTTTGAAGAACTGCACCTATGCCGGCATCACTCCGGAGTTCTGGAATTCCTGCGACGCCATTGCGAATGCCAAACACTGGAAGCTTTGGGGAACACCGAACTGCGGAAAGGGCGAACCGATGCAGACCATGGGCACCGGCCATGGCGCGGCTCCCGGCCGGTTTCGCAACATTCGCGTGGGAGTGTTTCGATGAATTTTCGCGAGATTGCAGATACGGTCCTGGCTGCAGCCACTTCCGATGAAACCGAGGTTGTCTGCATCCGACAGGACGAAAGCCTGACGCGGTTCGCCAACAACCATATCCATCAGAACGTCACGGAGACCAATTACGAAATCACCATCCGCTGCGTTGCGGGAACACGGGTGGGAACTGCGGTGTCGAATGACGTTCGCGTGGAAAGCCTTCGGACACTGGTTCAACGCGCCGGTGAACTCGCGAGGCTTCAGCCGGAAAATCCCGAGTTCAAAGGATTGCCGGGGCCGGTTCCGTTAGATTCGGCAACGGCAGCATTCGATCCGAAAACCGCCGCGTGCTCTCCGTCGCATCGAGCTGCCGGAGTTGGTGTGGCGTGCCGAAAGGCGTCGGCGCTTGGATATACCGCAGCAGGATCCATGACGACCGGTGCGATGACGATCAGCGTGGCAAACTCGAAAGGTGTGTTCGTGGAGTTCGAGTCCACAATTGCAGATGCATCCACGGTGATCATGAATGGGTCCGCTTCGGGTTGGTCTCATGCGTCCGGTTGGAAACTCGATGCGGTGGATTGGGAACAGCTTTCGGACGAGGCCCTGCAAAAAGTTCGGATCGGTCAGAAGACGGTCGACGTCGAGCCCGGGGAGATGACAGTCGTCCTCGATCCGTTTGCAACGTCGGATTTGCTCGGCATGCTCGCTTACGACGGAATGAGCGGTCTGGCATATCAGGAAGAGCGGTCGTGGATGAACGGCAGGTCCGGGCAGAAACTCATGTCGCCGGAAGTCACCATATTCGATGATGGAAACGATCTTCGCGGAATTCCCCTCGCGTTCGATTTCGAAGGTCAGCCCAAACGGCGCGTGGCGATGGTGGAGAACGGAATCTGCTCCAGCCCGGTATATGACAGCCACACGGCAAGCCGCAGACCGGGCTTGAGATCCACCGGTCATGCCATGCCACCGTCGGCGGGTGGGGCCACCGGGCCGCTTCCTTTGAATCTGTTTTTGAACCCGGGAACGTCTAACGTGGAAGATATGATTCGGTCGACGAAGCGAGGCCTGTACATCACCCGGTTCTGGTACACCCGGCCGGTTCATCCCCGCGACGTTGTCGTGACAGGAATGACGCGCGATGGTACGTTTCTGGTTCAGGACGGGGAGGTCGTTGGAGCGACGAAATCCATGCGATTCACTCAATCGTACCTGGAAGCCCTGAACGGGGTGTCCGCGATAGGGAGTCGCTTGCGGGTGCAGAAATCCGGCGGGACGACGATCAGTGTTCCCGCAATCAAACTGGATCGCTTCCGGTTCACGAGCGCGACGCGGTAGGGCTAACGAAACCAATGACGATTCTTGCACAAATGATTCTGCTGCTCGCCGGCACGGTGACTGCCGGCCAGGGAAACGCCGTGCGCCTGACGGTTCCGAATGAGGCCGGCATTTCAGCGGTATCGATTCTGTGGCAGAACAAGACCATCCCTTATTCTCGCGCCGGCTCCGAATGGGTCGCTGTGATTGGTGTGGATCTCGACGTGAAGGCGGGCTCGTATCCGACCACGATTCGAGTCACCAAAAAGGGTGCGACCGGGGATGTGACAGAGAAGCGCGCGCTGACCATTCTCGTCAAGGCCGTGAAGTATCCGACGACGCAGTTGAAGGTCGCCGATCAATACGTGGACCTGAGCCCGGAAAACGCCGAGCGTGCGTTGCGGGAACAGAAGGAACTCGAAGTGATTCACGGTACGGTTTCGCGCGAGATGTACTGGACGGATCCCTTTGTCGTTCCGATCGCCGGAGAGAACGGAGCCAACTTCGGTCATCGTCGCGTCTTTAACGGACAGGCCCGTGCACCGCATGCCGGCGCGGATCTGCACGCCGCAACCGGGACGCAAATTCATGCCACCAATCGCGGACGCGTGGTGCTGGCGAAGGATTTGTTTTTTACGGGCAACACGGTGATCGTGGATCACGGACTCGGTGTCTATTCCCTGTATGCGCATTTGTCGCGTATCGACGTCGATGTGGGCATGATGGTCGACCGGAATCAGCTGCTTGGACTTTCGGGAGCGACAGGACGTGTGACCGGGCCTCATCTGCATTGGGGAATCAAGGTTCAGAACGCGCGAGTCGATCCTTTCTCTCTGGTCAATCTGGGAAAATAACAAATCATGTTCGATTTCTTGAAACGGACACCTGCAGGGCAGGTGGACAAGCTTATTAAACGTCTGACGGAGACCGCAGGCGAGGAAGGCCCGCGCATCGAGGCTGCGGAGAAACTGGATGAACTCAACACTCCGGAAGCGACCTATGCGCTCCTGAAGAGGTTCACCATTTCGAGCAAGGTCATCAGCTCGGATGTCGAAGAGAAGCACATGATCGTGAGAATGCTCGTCGATAAGGGCGAAGCTGCGGTGGAACCCATATTGAAATTCATGAAGACGCATCACCAGGTGGAGTGGCCGGTACGGGCGATGATGGAAATTTTGCCCCAGGAAGAGTGGGCGCCGCGGTTAGTGAGCATTCTGGAGGACGTAGCGCAGAATCCGTTTACTTCGCCAGAGCATCGATCGAGTTTGATCAAGGCCATGCATGGTCACATCACGCCGGAGATTGCGGCGACTCTTCGCAAATCTCTGGAAGACGATGACGACGACGTGGCCATCGCCGCCATTCAAGCGATCGCGGAAATGGGAGAAGACGTTCGCGAAACGCTGCTGGAACTGTTCATCCGCGCGGAAAATCGTCCGCGGATTCGAATTGCAATCGGAGAGCTGTGTGCGGATCGCGAATGGCCGGTGAAAGGGTATCGGCCGAGTATCGAGGCGACGCTGCCGGAAGGATTTCATATCACCGCCAAAGGACTCATTCGCCGAAAGGGCGTTCCCGCATGAACCGCGCCGTTCCCTGGGCGATGTTCTGTCTGGCGGTATGGATGACGGGGACGGTCTTTGTGGCGGTTGTAGCAACGCAGAACTTTTTTACAATCGACCGTCTGCTGGCAGGATCTCCGAATCCGCAGTTTCGCGTGGCGGTCGAAAACCTGGATTCGGTGGAAACGCCGGGACATCCCGTGGCGCGAGACTTGTTGCGATACCTGTCGTCGGAGTTGAACCGGCTGTATTTCCAGTACTGGAATGTGGCGCAGCTGCTGGTGGGGATTCTGACGCTCTGGTTTGTCACGAAGATTCGTGGGGCGGATCGTGCGAAGTGGTGCGTTGTCGGGATGCTGGCGATTGCGCTGTTTGTGATGGCGGTGCTGACGCCGCCGATTGTGAGCGTTGGCCGCGGTCTGGATTTCGTGCCGAGGGAGTCGCCTCCGTTGGAGGTGGTGACAAGGTTGCGCACGTTTGGCCTGCTTCACGTGACGTATACGGTGTTGACCTTCGTGAGTCTGATCCTTGGAATGCTTTCGGTGATCTGGGTTCAGAAACCGAGGGAGGGGTAAGGAAAAAACTGCTTCGTCTTAATCCTCTCCCGACGGGAGAGGAAGGCCCGCGCCAGCGGGCCAGGTGAGGGGTACAATCGAAAAGATTTTTGTTGTACCCCTCACCCGCCGCTTCGCGGCACCCTCTCCCGTCGGGAGAGGGATTTGATCCCCATTCCCGCTGATAACCTTTGTTTCCCCTCTGCGTAGTAAGTGGTGAGGTGGAAATGACAATGATTCTTCGACATACGCTGGCAATCTTAACGGCATTGACAGTTTTTTCCGGACTCGCGAACGCACAGCCACAACAGGGAACACGGGGAGAAACACCGGATAATGTGAAAGTTCTGATGCTTCAGAACCAGGCGCTCCAGGGTCTCAACGGGGATGCAAATGAGGTTCGAGACCAGCTGCAGGGGGTTTTCCAGAAGTATCCGCCGTCCGTTCGTGAAGTTCTACAGATCGATCCGGTTCTCATGACCAATCCGAACTACCTTTCGCTCTACCCGGGATTGGCCGCCTTCCTCAATCAACATCCGGAAATTGTTCACAACCCGGGATTCTTCATTGGCACACCGGAAAGATACAGGTACGACAGTCGCGAAGAGTCCTTTGGGCGCAGCATGGAACGCATCCTGACGCCGCTGATGATCGGTGGCGTCATTGTTTCGCTGATTGCCCTCCTGGGTTGGATGATCAAAGGCGTCATGAACCACCGGCGCTGGCTGAGGGTGTCGAAGCTCCAGACGGACATGCAGAACAAACTGCTGGAGCGATTTACTTCAAATGAAGAAATGCTGGCATTCATTCAGACTTCGGCGGGGCAGCGCTTTCTGGAGTCGGCGAGCGTCGCTGCCGAGCCCGGTCCGCGTGCTCTCAGTGCGCCGGTGGGCCGGATGTTGTGGTCGATTCAGCTGGGCATTGTGATTCTGGTCACAGGGGTGGGCCTGCAAATGGTGAGTTACCGGCTTTCAAACTACGAGGATGCCGTCACGGGATTCCAGGTTGCGGGAGGTATTGTCATTGCTCTGGGTATCGGGTTTATACTCTCCTCGCTTGGATCCTATCTGTTATCGAGACGTTTGGGACTGATGGATCCGTCACCGGCACCATCAATTAAATGAATATGCGCGATATCACTTTATCGGAACTCGTTTTACTCCGACCACGAACTGAAGATACAGACGATACGCTTCAAATGGACCAGGATAGCTTCGGAGCATTTTACGAACGCACGGCTCGTCCGGTCTGGGCATATCTGTGGCGGCGGACCGGCGATCGTCATCTCGCCGATGATCTGCTGCAGGAAGCGTACTATCGGTTTCTTCGCGCGCGAGTGGCCCACGACAGTGAAACGCATCGGCGCAACTACCTGTTTCGGATTGCCGCCAATCTCGTGAATGACAATCATCGCCGACAGCCGGCGCCTCTGGAGCTGCCGGAAGAAGGAAAGCCGGGCCATCCGATTTCGGATTCCAGTATGGGATTGCAGAGCCAGCGTCGTACAGATCTGGATCGTGCGCTGGTTCACCTGAGCTCCCGCCAGCAGGACGCGCTATGGCTGGCATACGGAGAAGGATCCTCGCATCAGGAAATTGCAGACACGTTGGGTCTCAAGGTCGGCAGCGTCAAATTGCTTCTGTTTCGGGCGAGGCGGAAACTGGTTAAGCTGATGGGCGGGAAAATGGTGGCGGTGAGGGTGAAGTCATGAGTCGCATTGAATGTCCGTACGAATCGGAAATTCTGGATGCCGTTGCCTCCGGCCGCTGGCCGGATCGGCTGGATGCGGAACTGCGGAACCATGCGTCATCGTGTGGCATCTGTTCGGAAGTGGCCATGGTATCGGCGATGTATCGTGACGAGTATGCGTCGGCCATGGATCAGGTTCGCGTGCCGTCTGCGGGTCTTGTCTGGTGGAAGTCGGAATTGCGCGCGCGCCGTGAAGCAGTGCGCGTGGCGTCTCGCCCGATCACACTGGTGACAGGTATTGCCGGTACCTGCGCGATCGCGGTCATGGCGATCGTGCTCCTGGCATTCTCAAAGGAACTCAATCTGGCTGCAGTTTCGGCCTTTGTTCTTGCGCAGCCGATGGTACTTTGGCTCGTGCTTGGCGTGGTTCTGGCGCTGACTCCGATTGCTCTCTATTTCGTCTATTCAGACGAGTAGTTGGTTCCAGCTGCATTCGTGATTTAATACCCGTCACCATGCATCACTTCATAAAAATTGCCCTGGCTTTTGCCGTTGCGGTGCCGCTTGCCTATGCGCAAACGACGCGCACCGCGGCGACTCCAATTCCAACAATCACCGGACCGATTCCCGTAACGGAAACGTCTTATCCGTTGATGGCGGCCGGCAGAACTCTCGGTGCGCCCGACCTTCCGAAGCTCGGATATGTGGAGGAAGAGTACATCGTCAGCGGTACTGCCAATGTATATGACTGGCTCGCCGACGGCTCTTTGAAAGTGCTCGCACCAAATGGAACCTACGCGACGCGCATTCTGGTGCGGCGACCGGCAAGCGCGGGACGTTTCAGCGGAAATGTCGTCGTTGAAATCCTGAACAACGCGCGGCGATACGACTGGGCCATGATGTGGGGATACATGCACGATGGCCTCATCGAACGGGGTGATGCCTGGATTGGTGTGACCATGCCGGGTGGTATTGCGGGTTTGACAAAATTCAATCCCACGCGATATTCGGGACTCTCGTTTTCAAATCCGACGCCGGCTGCTCCATGTCCGGGTGGGGCAGCCAATACGGTATCGCCTTCAGAAGAAGGTCTGCGATGGGACATGCTGAGTCAGGTGGGCGCCATGCTGAAAAGCAATCTACCCGGAAGACCTCTGGCTTCATTACGAGTTCAGTATGTCTACATGACGACGCAAAATGTCGACATGGTCACGTACATGAATGCGATTCATCCCACCGCGAAGCTCGAGAATGGCAAGCCGGTCTATGACGGGTATCTGATGAAAAGTCCGCTGGCGCCTGCGAAGATCAATCGTTGTGCGACTGCGCCGGCCAAAGACGATCGCCGTTCCATCATTCGAAACGTCGGTGTCCCGGTGATTGGCGTGGCTGCGCAGGGGGAGGTCCTGGCGACGTCGGTTTTTCGCAGACCCGACAGCGATGTGATCGGAGATCGCTACAGGCTGTACGAGATTGCCGGAGCCAGTCACATCGACAAGAGTCCGTACCACTCCCTGCCCGTATTTGCGGACCAGACTTTGACGGGCGGAAATGTGTTGGGAACTCCCGACTGGCCGTTCGCCGCAAAGTGCACTCCGGATATACCGCTCACGGAGTTGCCGTTGATGACGTATGTGTTTGATGCCGCATTCGTGAATCTGGACCAGTGGGTGCGGAAGGGAACGGCGCCACCGCGTGGGGCGCTGATCGAACTGAAGAATGCCGGTGCCGCGGATGCAAGCATCGTGCTCGATGAGTTTGGTCATGGAAAGGGCGGAGTTCGAAGTCCGTATGTCGACGTTCCTGTGGCGACATACTTCACCAACACCACTGGACCGGGAACGTGTCCGGAGCTGGGGCACAAGACGGTGTTTGATGCGGCGCGTTTTACCGCGCTTTACGGGAGTGCGTCGAAGTATGCCAGCCGCGTCTCACAGTCCGTGGATGCGCTCGTGCGCCAGCACTGGTTCACGGAATCGGACGCAAAGAAAATGAAGTCCGAAGCCTCCGCCTTCCGCCCGTGAGTTGAGGAGACAGGCAAAACGGAGCGATCGCCCCTCCTGGCCAGGAGGGGTGGCGCGAAGCGCCGGGGTGGTGGATCAAAATCGACACGCAAATTCCTTCGATCCAGAACAACCACCCCGTCCGCTCCGTAAATGGTAGCTTCGCGAAATTTATTTGATGTCGCGTCCACCCCTCCTGGCCAGGAGGGGCCATCGCTCCCGTAGCTATTTCGCCGCGCCGGCGTCGTCTTTCCGCAGGTAAACGATTTTCATCGTGCCACCACCGCAGCTGCCGACAACCTTGTCTTCGGGTTTCACTTCGTCGTTTTTCGTGATGGTCAATTCGTAGTTCTTGACACCGTTGGCTTCGATTTTCGCTGCAATCTCCGTCTTGAGTTCGTTGCAGTCCTTTGCCGGCCCTTGTGCGAATGCGGGAGTGGAGCCCAGGACTAGAAGCAGTGAGGCGGCGAGAAATGTTGGTTTCATGGTTCCTCCAGTGCGGATCGTGCGCCCTATGCTAGTTCTTCTACAGCAGTCCGTGTTAACGAAACATTCCTTCGAGCGTATTAATTGTCGGGAACAAGAACTTCGCATGTTGCGTATTGGTTCACAGGAGAGGAATTTTCCGGATGAATGTCGTTCGAATGGCGCTTCTGGCGCTTTTGCTGCAGAATGCGGCGCCGCTTCCGCCTGGACTGCAGACGGGGACTGCGTCGCTGGAAGGTGTTGTCGTTAAACTCGGGACGAACGATCCAGTTTCCGGCGCCGATATTGAACTCACTCTGCAGCCGTCCGGTCCGGTGGCACCAACCGGGCCGGTGCAGCCCAATCAGCTCGCCCAGTATGCCACTCCGAATCCACCCTATACGGCAACATCCGGCCCCGACGGGAAATTTGCGTTTCGAAATATCGCTGCAGGCAACTACAAGCTGGTCGCCGCGCGAATTGGCGGAAGTTTTACTCCGGTGGAGTTTGGGCAGCGTGGAACGCTTGGCCGCGGAGTGGTATTTCCAATAGGCAATGGCGAGCAGAAGAAGAATGTCCGGCTTGAAATGGCGCCTGTGGGTGCGATCACAGGACGGATTCTCGATATCGATAACAGACCCGTTGGTCATGCCGCAGTCATGGCATTGTCTCCGTTTTACAGGAATGGCGAGCGCATCCTGACGATGCTGGAGCTCGTCCATTCCGATGATCACGGCGAATACCGGCTTTTCTCTCTGACTCCAGGCCGGTATTACGTCGCAGCTCGGCTGGAAGACTTGACGCGTCGTACCGTACCGCTCGGTTTCTATCCCCCCGGAAGAATGCTGGCGTCGGACCGCGTCGAGTCCCCAGTCGTTTCCAAACGTGCGCTTCCCACCGGCGAAATCGTCGAGGAGACGTACCAGATCGTGTATTTCGGTGGCGGTACGAATGTCGAGCTCGCATCGCCCATTGACGTGGGCATGGCAGCCACGGTTTCAGGAGTGGATATCGCACTGGGAACCGGGAGAGTGGCTTCGCGCCATATTCGCGGAACGGTTTTGTCCAGTGCGAATACCGCATTTCCGCCCGGTACACGCGTCGTTGCCGTACCGCAGCGATATGCATCCGACATGCTGCTTCCGGTGGGAATGATGGATTCGAAAGGATTCTTCGATCTGGCAGGAGCGGTTCCCGGAAAATATTATCTGAACGCATTGGTACCAGCGGATCCCAATATTCGAACCACTCCTCCTCCGCTGCCGCAGTACGGCGTGCTTTCCATCGAGGTTGGCGAAAGTCATCTGGAAGGAGTTTCCATTACTGCCACACCCGGTTTTCCGGTTTCGGGGAAGATCACTCTGGAGAACCGGCCCGACACGGATCCCGATCTCGCGAAACTTCGCGTGGAAATGACACCGTTCCCATGGATCCAGGGTTTTCCCAGCACGAATTGGAATCCTTCCTTTGCTCCAAACGGCGTATTTGGTTTCCGTACGCTGCAACAGGGCGATTACTTCCCGGTGGTGACGGGTCTGCCAGCAAACAGTTATACGAAGTCCATCCGCCATGGCAACACAGACCTGATGCTGACTCCGCTTCACGTGGACGCGCCAGTGGATGGAAGGATTGAAGTGGTTATCGGAACCGACGCCGCGACACTGTCCGGCCGCGTATTCGATGATCGCTCTGAACCTTCGGTCAACGTGAAGGTTGCATTGATACCCGACGAGCCGCTTCGCCGCCGATGGGACTTGTACAAAAGCACAACGACCGATCAATCCGGCAGCTTCAGCATCAAGCTGGTTGCGCCGGGTGACTACAAGGTCTTTGCGTGGGAAGAAGTGGACGACAATATCTGGACGATGTCGGAGTTTCTTCGCGTGGATGAAGGACGGGGCCGGTCGATTCGCGTTGGATCTTCCGCCAATGAAAAGCTCGACATCACGGTCATTCCCGCGAAGAGGAGGTAGCGAATTTCCATGAAGCGTCTATTGCCGTTTTTGCAGGTGGCTTTGTTTGCATTCCTGGCTCAGAACGCATTCGCACAAACCTCCCCCGGGGTTCCGCTTCAAGGCATCGTCACACAGCGCGGCAGCGATGAGGTCGTATGGGGTGCAACGGTGGAGTTGCGCAAGGAGGGTGGCAACACCGCGTTGTATGGTGCGCTGACCGGAGTGGATGGGAAGTTTGCGTTCCCTTCGGTTCCGGCCGGGCGTTATCAACTGATCGCGACGAGCCCGGGATACGTTCCGGCGGAGTATGGCCAGAAGCGAATGAAGGGTGCCGGGCTTCCGCTGGTGATTGCCGGTCAGCCGATGCCCAATCTCAAAATGGAAATGGTGCCGACAGGAGCGATTTCCGGTCGCGTCTCTGATCCATACGGGCAGCCCATCGCCATTGCCGATGTTTTTGTTTTGCGATCGTCGTACCAGGAAGGCCGGCGCATCCTCACGCAGGTTCTATCGGCAAAGACGGATGAGCGCGGGGAGTTCCGGTTGTTCTGGCTCACGCCGGGAACGTACTACCTGAACGTTGTCGTGCCGGATGGGACGAATCAGGCCGACCTGATCATCAACTCCGACAATATCAATCCCGGCACATCGATTATTGGGGTTCGAAACATCCTGCGCGACGTGTTGAGCCGGCCCATCGGTACGGGTGCCGCTGAAAATGAAGCGCACGTTCCCGTCTACTATCCATCGACGACAAATCCCCAGCAGGCGCGCCCCATTGAAGTGCGTCCTGGCGAGGATATTCGCGGAATCTACTTAACGGCCGGAGTGGTACGGACGTTTCACGTGAGAGGTGTTGTGAGCAACTTTGTCGCTGGTGCCGGAATGCAGGGGCAGACCCGTCTCATTCCCACCGATCCAGCGTGGCCGCCGTCGCAGACGCCGCTGGATTCGAATACCGGGAAGTTCGACTACAGCCGCGTCGTTCCCGGCTCCTACATTCTTTATGTGCAGGTTCGTCCTCCGGGTGCAACCTCGCCGGCGGATGCGTTGTGGGCCACGATGCCTTTGGAGGTGCGCGAACAGGACGTCGATAATCTGACCCTTGTTCCGCGCGCGGGAGTCAGTCTGCCCGGAAAAGTATTTTTGGATGGCCAGCCGTCAGACGCATTGACATCCCTGGTTGGTGGTCTGTTTCTGGGAATGCGGCCGGATCCGCTGGTGACACAACAGGCACCTTCGCCATCGACCCGCGTGTCGCCGGATGGCACGTTTGTTTTAGCCGGCGCGATCGCGGGGAATTACCGCGTATATGCACCTCCGCTACTGAGTCCGAACAATCCGCAATTGCTCGGCGGTCTTCCGCCGGCTCCGGCCGGGCTGGAAAACAGCTACGTCAAATCGATTCGAGTCGGCGGCGCGGATGTTCTCGACAGCGGGGTTCGCCTCACTCCAACAGAAGGACTCTCAATGGAGATCGTTCTCGGAACCAACGCCGGAATTCTGGATGGCAAAGTGTCCCGCGACGGCAAGCCTGCCGCGGATGTCACGGTGGGAATTCTTCCCAATACGGATTCCGCACGAGGTTATCGCACCGACATGCACAAGACCACCCTCACCGATGCTTCCGGTCATTTTCAGATGCGAGGCCTGCCTCCCGGCGTCTACAAGATCTTTGCTTGGGAGGAAGCCGACAAGGACGCCATCATGGATCTGGATTTCGTCCGCGGGTACGAAGAAAAGGGCACCCGGTTTGAAATCGGCGATGGGGAGAAGAAATCCGTGGAGTTGAATGTGATACCCGCCCGACTGCAGTAGACCTGTGATCGGAGCGGGGAATTCGCAATTCCGTGTTAACCCCGCCAGAAAGAGTCTCGTCTACACCCACGTGAAGCCGGCCGCTACTTCGGAAATGATCGCAGTACAAATGGATGCGCCCGATGCTCGCCCGCAAACGGAGATGTCGGACTTCGACGCGGTGGTCCGGCGGTACTGGCCAAAGGTGTTCCGTTTCGTCCTTTCATCGATTCGTGATCGCGACGCCGCCGAAACGCTGACTCAGGATTGTTTCTTGCGTGCGTATCAGGCGCGTCACCGGTTTCGCGGCGACGCCAGTGTGAGTACCTGGCTCATGCAGATTGCGATCAACCTCGTGCGCGATTTTGCGCGAAGCCGGCGGATTCGATTTTGGCGGCGTGTGAAGGACATGGCGGTGGATTGCGCGTCGTTGAACGATGGCCTTGCCGGACACGGCATTTCCCCGGAAATGCAGACGGTGGTGAAGGAGCAGATGGAAGCGGTATGGCGTGCCACAGGAAAGCTATCGGAACGGCAGCGGACGGTATTCCTGCTTCGATTTGTGGAGGACATGGATTTGCTGGAGATTGCAAGTGTCATGGGAGTGACTGAAGGTGCCGTGAAGGTGCATCTGTTCCGAGCCGTTCACACTGTTCGCGAACGAATGGGAGAAATGCGATGAAACATCTGTCGTCGGAACAGCTTTCCAGCGTGGTGGCCGGGATCCGGATTCCTGAAGACGGTCACCTTCGAGAATGTGCGACGTGTGCGCAGGAAGTGGAGCGCATGAAGACTGTCCTGAATCTTTTTCGAGGTTCGGTTTGGGAATGGGCGGACAACCTGGATCATTCCCGTGCGAAGCCGGCACACGCTCCGCGTCGGACGCCCATGGCGTGGGTGGTGGCAGCTGCAGTGCTCGCCGCCGCGGTTGCGATTCCCATGTATCAGGATTCCAGAACGCAGGAACTGAAGGCCCAGGCGCTGCGGGATGCGCAACTTCTGGACGACGTGAACGCCCAGCTATCCCGAAGTGGACCGCTGGCCATGGATCCATTGATGCGCCTGATGGCATTCCCGGAAAGCGGATCGGGAACATCGAGCGATATTGAGACTGAGACAAAGAAGGAAAACGGAGGAGTTCAATGAAGCGTCTGGGGATGGTTATCGGGATTTGGGTACTGAGTTCAGGGATGACCGTGTTTGCGCAGTCCGTCACCTCTGCTTCCGCAAAGCAGCAGGCGGATGAGGCAGTTGCCAGGGCCAGATTGCAGGAAGCAACAGAGAAAGGTCGGGTGGAGGAAAGGAAACAGGCTGAGGCGTCTGTTGCTGCGGCTGTGGCAGCGCGTCAACGGCGTGAATCCAATGTGGAGTTGGATCTCCAGAAGGCGTTGAAGCTGCAGACTCCGTTTGTATTCAACTCCGGAGCAGGCTATGTCTACTCAGTTAGTAATGCGCGCTCCAACGATCCTCTGGCGGCGTTGCAGGTGGCTCCCGGGACATGGTGGAACAACGCGGAAACGGTCACACGGCTGAGCCTGACAAAGGAACAGCAGCTGAAGATGGACGACATTTTTCAGAAATTCCGGCTGACCCTGATCGACCTGAACGCATCCCTGTCCAAGGAAGAACTGATCATGGATCCACTGATTGCCGCCGAACGGCTGGACGAAGTGAAAATCCTCACACAGATCGATCGCATTGCGCAGGCGCGCGCCGAATTGGAGAAGGCGAATTCCCGAATGCTGCTTGCGATTCGTCAGTCGCTGACGATGGAACAATGGACGAAAATCCAGGCGTCTCCAGGCAGCTATCGAGGCGTCACGAAGCGCTGACGCGGGCTGAAATCACCCCCGCGCCGATCCTCGAAGAAGTATCTCGAGTTCTTCGGTGTGAAACGTTCGCCCTCGGGCCTGGTCGGGCTCCACACGCCCGGTCTTCACAAGCGCCGCCAGGGATTCTTCAAATGTGAATGAACCCTGAGACCGTGTGGTGCTGATTTCCTGATGCAGGTGCTGCAGCGCATTCTTACGAATATGTTGCCGTGCCCCATAACTCAGCATGAGCATCTCCGCCGCAGGCACGCGGCCGCCTCCAATTCGCGGCAGCAGTTTTTGAGTCATCACGGCAGCAAGCGATACCGATAGTTCATTGCGTATCGTGGGCTGCCGTTCCGGAGGAAATGAATCGGCCACCCTGGCCACAGTGGAAGTGACGTCGCTGGTATGCAGCGTTGAGAATACGAGATGGCCGGTCTCACCGGCCGTGACGGCAATTTTCATCGTCTCCGGATCGCGCATTTCTCCCACCACAATGATGTCTGGTGCCTGACGCAGCGCCGACCGCAGGGCTGTTGGAAAATCCGGCGCGTCGATGCCAATCTCCACCTGTTCGATGATGCTCTTGATGTTCGTGTGATCGTACTCAATGGGATCTTCAATCGTGATGATGTGCTTTGCCTCACGCCGGTTGATCTCATCCACGAGCGCAGCCAGCGTTGTTGTCTTGCCGGAGCCCGTGGGGCCGCCGATCAGCACGAGACCATAGGGAAGTTTGCTCAGGGCTTCGACGTTGGCAGGCAGACCCAGTTCCGAAAGACGAGGCGGCCGGGCAGGCAGGGCGCGAATCGTTGCCGCGGCGCGTCCGCGTTCGCGGTGCAGGTTGAGACGGAATCGGCCCAGCGACTTGAACTGAAGCGACGCGTCCACCGACGAAGCTCCATCACGAAAGCCCTCGGCCAGCCGCGGAAGCAGAGCCGGCAATATCGCCGCTTCGATTTCGTTGCCAAGCAAAGGCTCCTCGGATAATTGTGAAATCTTTCCGGCAACGCGGATTGTGGGAGGCAGTCCCTCGACCAGGAAGAGATCGCTTCCAGTTTTCTCGACAAGTATTTCGAGCCAGCGCCGCAATCGTGCGTTTTCAGTCAAGGGCCCTCCTTGTGGTCTTAGCTTTGACAAGCCCAGCATCTTCCAAGTTCATTTCAGGCGATAACATATTTGGCCTGGTAGAGCGATCGCCCCTCCTGGCCAGGAGGGGCGATCGCTCTGATTGTTAAATTTCGTTATCCCTCCCTCACTCCGGCCAGGGTTGCTGGAGCCAGCTGGAATAGGCGGACTTTTGCGCATCCGACGGTGTTTCCATTCGGGACAACTGCCATCGGCCTTTCGGTGCGGCGATCGTCGCAAGCTCAATCGTGCGTTGACGGCCGCGGCGAAGAATCTCCAGCTGAATGACGTCGCCGGGCCGGGTCTGAGTTTCCACGTGATTTACCATTTCGGCTGCATTGTACCGACGTCCGTCGAGCGCCACAATCTCATCTCCCGGCAGCACACCGGCAGAATACGCCGGACCATCCGACAGGACATATCGGACGATGGTCTGTGCGTTCTGGTCGATGTTGATCATTCCGGTATACGCCTTAATGCCGGCCGGTTCGATATTCAGTTTCAGGCCGACGACGCTCACGCGTTCCTCCAGGGGAAACGGTTCCGTCGAGCGAATGTATCGATCGAAGAATTCGTCGAAACTTGAGCCGGCCAGCTCGCCGACAACCGCAAGGAGGTCCTTCGTCGTGAAGCCCGGGCCGCTGACAGGGAAGCGCGCGACCATTTTCACCATCACCGAATCCATCGACACTCGATTGCCCGTTCGCGCGCGGAGTTCCAGATCCAGCAGAAAACTGACCAGCGCTCCGCTGTCGTAAAACGACACGGTGGTGTTCATGTCATCGGAGGTCGGCTGATTGAATTTGATCCAGGAGTCGAATGACGATTCCGCAACACTCTGCACCTTGCTCCCGGGCCGGCGCCGGACCATGTGAATCAGTTCTCCAAGGTCGTACAAGTAAGTGTCGGAGTCCGTCAGGCCCGTACGGGCGAGAATCAATTCGTCGTAGTATGCCGTTGTCCCTTCGCAAAACCAGAGCAGATCGGTGTAGTTCTCTCTCGAAAAATCCGTCACCGCCAGTGCTGCCGGCCGCAGGCGTTTGACGTTCCACACGTGAAACATTTCGTGAGAGGCCGTACCCAGCAAACGCTTGTACGCGATGGGATCTTCAAACGTTTTTGGCGGAACCTGAATGATGGTGGAATTGAGATGTTCGGTTCCTCCGCCAAGCCCCAGTCCCACGTGAACCATGAAGATGTAGCGTGAGTACGGCAGCCCTCCGAACAGCTGAGCCTGATTCCGCACGATGGCCACAAAGTCTTCCGTGATTTTTCGACTGTCCAGCGGCGGTGCGCCCCAGAGCACAATTTCATGCGGAATATCGTCGACGTCAAAATGCAGAACGTCATGAAGCCCGATTTCGATGGGCGAATCGATGAGGACGTCGTAGCCGGGGGCCAGCAGCGTTCGTGGCTCTCCGTCAACGGCTTCCAGGCCACAGGCGAGATTCCATTTCTCGGGCGCCTCGATCTGAACCGATACAGGGTCGCCCCGCCGGTCCGGCACATAGAAAAACACTGTCGCGCCGGAAAGGAAGGCGTGGGTGTCGTCGACATGGCGTGTGCGGTCGGCCAGGGAATTGGCGTAGACGCTGTAACGGATTTCGACTTCCGTGCAGCCTTCCGTTTGAACGCGCCATGTGGTCTTGTCGAGTTTTGATATGGAGAGCGCCTTACCCTCAGGCCTCTGGGCACGGACTCGGCTTACCGTTCCTGCCGGATTGATAACGGCATAACGTCCGGTACGCCAGACCGGGAGTGCGAGATCCAGAAAAGTCGATGCGACATTGCGCACGCGCATGCCGATCTCGACAGTCTGTGTTTGAGGAGAACGGAGTGAAACGGTGTATTCGATGGGGCGAGTGATCTGGGGCATTTGGGACTGCGGGTTTTATTCCTTAAACACTCCGCAACCCGGCATGGATTTTCCGGTATAGGGATTCACGATCGAGCCCTTCTTTTGCACCCATGAAGAACCGCCTTTATACATGGGACAGTAGGCCACGGCGTATTGGGCCGGTACTCCATTCTTGATGAGAATGTCGGACGCGCTGCGGAACGACATTCGCATGGTTTCGATGTCTGCAGCGGAGGCGGCGGCCTGCACTTCCTTCTGGAAATCGCCGGAGCTTTCTGCAGCCAATGCGGTGAGAGCCGTTTTTGCCTTATCGTAATCGTCGACCGCCAGAGCTTCCTGAGCCGCAGAGTAGTTCGGTGAAAGCGGCGCCGCATTGACGGTCTTCGATGAGCAGCCGGCGGCAGAAATCAACAGCCCGGCGCATACGAAACCCAGAAAAACCTGAACAAACCTCATCGGAAACCTCCGGCGCGAGTATAGCAATATTGTATTGGCCGATGCCAACGGGGTATGATTCCGCCTGTGATGCATCCGCGTGGACCGTTGCAACGGCTGGGCCTGTTGTTGGTGGTGGCGATACTCACCATCACCACCTTCGCGACGGTTGTGCATCGGCACATCGGCGCCGACGAACAGGGCTGCGTTCTCTGTCATGCGCGTCACGATCCCGGCATCGAGAATCCTCCAGCCAGCGAACTTGTATCTCCGGCTGCCGCAGAACGTCCGCTTTTCGTTGCCGAATTCCAGTTTGTCTCCAGCGATGCAGTACCGCTGCGTTCCGGCCGCGCCCCTCCGTCCTCCATCTGATTCGAAGACTCCTTTATACAACTGAACTTTTCGAAACATAACCCACACCAATGTGCGGTGTGCAGGAGGATTGGTCCATGAGAAACCGATTTCCGGTTGCGTTGTTTGCCGTATTTCTTATATCGCCGGCTTTGTTTGCTCAGCCGGCTTCTACGCAGCAGGGTGCTGCGCCGCAGGCCGCCGATCTTGCGGCGATCCGCGCGCAGATTGACGCGATGCGCGCGGACTACGAGAAGAAAATCCAGGATCTTCAGAAACAGCTCGACGACATTCAGGTCCGGCAAACGTCGCCTGCCCCGGCAGCGACTGCTCCCGCGGCCCTGGCCCAGACGCCATCCACCGCGGTGACGGGTGGAACGGTGAGTGCGGGAAAGGGTTTCAACCCCGATATCTCCGTGATCGGCGATTTTCTGGGCGCCGCCGGTTCGAACCAGGTGAATCCCAGCCCGGTTTTTGAGATGCACGAATCTGAAGTGTCGTTCCAGGCGGTGGTGGATCCATATGCGCGGGCCGACTTTTTTCTGTCGTTCGGCGAGGAAGGCGTGGAACTGGAAGAAGGCTACGTCACGTTTCCCACACTTCCTGGAGGGTTTCTGGCCAAGGTCGGGAAAATGCGCGCGTCTTTCGGCAAGGTCAATACGCTTCATAACCACGTGATGCCATGGACCGACCGGCCTCTGGTCACAACGAACCTGGTCGGAGGAGAAGACGGAATCGACGATACCGGGTTTTCCGTTGCCCGCTTGATTCCAAATAAACTCCTGTTCCTTGAAGCGACGGGGCAGGCATTTCGAGGAAACTCCGGCGAGGGCCTCTATCAATCCAGTCAGCGCAGCGATCTGACGTATGTCGGCCACCTTCGCGGATACCACGACATTACGGAAAACACGAACCTGGATTTGGGATTCTCGTATTCGCACGGTCACAACGCGTCGGGCGTTGTTGCCGGTGACGATATTGGACGGTTTACAACTCAGCTCTACGGCGGCGATGCGACGATACGATGGAAACCTCTTCAGCGATCCGTGTACCACTCCTTTGTTGGGCGCTCAGAATTTGTCTGGAGCAAGCGAGATCAATTCGGTGGGACTCAGGACGCGAAGGGCTACTTCGTTTCGGCGGATTACCAGCTGGCACGACGATGGTATATGGGCGGACGGTACGATCGCAGCGGCCGGCCCACGGATGCGGCACTCATCGACAGGGGACAGTCCCTGATCCTTTCCTATTTTCCCAGCGAATTCAGTCAGATTCGAGGGCAATACCGGCGTACCAATTATGCCGACGGTCCCACGGCCAACGAATTCCTGTTTCAATTCCAATTTGCAATCGGGGCGCACGGCGCGCACCCGTTCTAAGCACGGGAGGAGATTATGAAAACGAAATACTTTATCGGTGTTCTGACGGTGGTGGTTGCGCTGGTGACGTTCAGTGTTCCTGTCGGTGCACAGAACAAACTGAACGTCATCGCGACAACGGAAGATCTGGCGTCTATTGCGGCCGAGGTTGGCGGCGATCACATCACCGTCGAGTCGATTGCGAAGGGATATCAGGATCCGCATTTTGTCGAAGCCAAGCCCAGTTTTATTTTGAAGCTGCAGAAGGCCGACATTCTGATCCTGGTCGGCCGCGAACTGGAAATCGGCTGGCTGCCGGTGCTGATCAATCAGAGTCGCAATTCAAAAATTCAGCAGGGAGCCGCCGGTTATCTGGACGCCTCGCTTCAGGCCCAGATACTCGATGTTCCCACCGGGCAGGTGACACGCGCTGAAGGGGACGTGCATCCGCTCGGCAATCCGCATTACTGGATGGATCCGGAGAACGGGAAGATCATCGCGAAGGAAGTATTCGACGCGCTGGTAAAGCTGCGGCCGAACGAGCGCGGCTACTATGAACCACGCCTGAACGATTTCGTCAGCCGGGTCAACGCGGCGGAGAAGCGCTGGCTCGACATGATGGCGCCGTACAAAGGCACGAAGGTGGTGACCTACCATCGATCGTTTTCAAACTTTGCAGACCGGTTCGGTCTCAATGTCGTGGGATACGTCGAACCCAAGCCAGGCATACCGCCGACGCCGCAGCACACTCTCGATTTGATGAATCAGATGAAAAAGGACAATGTGAAGATCGTCCTGGTGGAGCCGTACTTCGATGCGAAGACCCCCAATGCCATTGGCCGCGAAACCGGTGCTCAGGTGCTGGTCATGCCCCCTTCGGTCGGAGGCAACAAGGAAGTCACCGATTACATCAAACTTTTCGACAGCAATATCAACATGCTGGTGACGGCCATCAAGAAGGCGTCCGGCAAGTAAGGAAGACCGAATGGACACGACTGTACTGGCATTTCTTGCGGCTCCTTTCGTCGCCAGCCTGATCCTCACGGGGATACATGCGTATCTGGGCGTTCACGTGGTGGAACGGGGAGTCATTTTTGTGGACCTTTCTCTGGCGCAGATTGCGGCGCTGGGTGCGACCATCGCCGTCCTGCTACCCATCAACGGCGGCGATCCGCATTCGGCGTTTTCGTACTGGGTCAGCCTGGCGTTCACGTTTCTCGGAGCGTTCATTTTTTCGACGATTCGCAGCCGGCGCGCGCGAATCCCTCAGGAAGCGATCATCGGCATCTGCTATGCGGTTGCGTCGGCGGCCGCAATTCTCGCGATGAGCAAGTCCACTTCGGAGAGCGAACATCTCAAGGACATGCTGGTCGGCAATATTCTGGCGGTATCGTGGCCAGAAGTTGGAAAGACGGCAGCCCTGTACGGCGTGATCGGGTTGTTTCACTACATTTTCAGGAAGAAATTCCTGGCGATTTCCATGGATGCGAAGAAGGCGGAGGCCAACGGAATCTCCGTAAAATTCTGGGACTTTCTTTTCTACGCGTCGTTTGGTTTCGTCGTGACGTCTTCGGTCTCGATCGCAGGCGTGTTGCTGGTGTTCTGCTATCTCATCGTTCCGTCCGTTGCAGCGATGCTGTATGCCGACTCCATCGGACGCAGGCTGGCGATTGGCTGGTCGATGGGAACGATCGTATCGGCACTGGGGGTCTACTTATCGCTGAAGCTCGATCTGCCGACGGGTGCGACGATCGTCTGCACGTTCGGATTGATACTGATCCTGATGGCAGCGGTGCGTCCCCTGGTTCAACGAACCGCTTAAGAATGGCCTTTGTAATTTGCAGAGCTTCCATAAAAAGTGGCGCATGGAATCTCTGAAATGATCCGGCTCATGATTCTGGCTGCAGCAATAATAGCGCTCCAATCCCCGAATGCGGAACTTCGCCCTGTCTGGAATCGGACGATGGGAGCGCGTATTAATGATATCCGGCTCTCCTCGACTGGAGGCTGTGTTGCGGTAGCCACTGACGAAAACATCGTCGTGATCGATCCCACGGGCCGAGAACTCTGGAGATGGGACTTTCGCAAGGACAACCATTTCGCCTTTGCAACGAAGATCGCTGTTTCCCCCAATTGTGATTGGGCTGCCTTCCTCGGAGGTCAGGGCTATCACTACGTGTGGTTCGTTCGACAGCGTGGAGCCCGCGTCTTCGCGAAGACCGAAGGTACTCCACTGTCGGTGGACATCGGTCATGCCGGAAGGAGTGTGGCTATTGGGACGGGTGCGGGCTTTGTCCTGATGTATGCGCCCGAAGGCGCATTGCGATGGAAACTGGACGTCGGAGGATACTTGCCGATTCAGGAAATCGCCTTTTCCGATGACGACAGGGCGATCATGGTCTCCAGTTGGGGGCAGGCGATCGTTTCCGCCGAAGGGGAAAAGTTGCCGTTCACAGGCGTGTGGGGCGTCGGCAGCATGCGGGCTGCAAGGGACTTCAAGACGTTTGTAGCTTGGGGACAACCGCCCCATGGTCCGGGGATTGGCCGAGTAAGTCTGCTGGATCGCGAAGGCAAAGAACTGTGGACTCGCGTGGCGAGTGATCCTCACGCAATTATCTCGCCCGCGGGAGATCGCATCATTGTCCAGACCAATGACAATCAGACGCCGTCTGAAGAAGACGGCTTTGGTGATCGGATGGAGCATTTACCAAAAGCACTGCGAATGCTCTCCAGAGCCGGCGATATCGTTCGGACGTACAGTGCGGCCGGCAGCCCACTGGTATTCTCTGCGGACGGCCGGAGTTTTGTCCTGCGTCAGGACGGATTTCTGGCGCTCGATCTCAACGAAAATCAACTTTGGAAGATTTCGAAATCCGGATACCCGCTCTTTGCTTCGACAACCAACCTGCGTTCGGTCGTGGTTGCAGAAGAGAATCGCCTCGAATGGTACTCACCGCCTTCGCAGCCTGGCAGTACGGGCCGATAGGTCTTAGGCGCTTGCTGCTTCTTAGGAACGACGACTGTGGTGATGAAACTTAATAGGCAGCGACGACGTAGACTCGAGGCAGATGGCAAGGAATGTGGATGTAGAACCAGCGGCCCGCGATCTCGACATCGTAGAAGCCGGATCGTTGCAGATCTGGAACACCGCACACACCCTTCGACAGCGCCGTTTTCACCATCGGCAGAACATCGGATGCCAGTGAAGAGCCGACCGGCATTACCGGATCGGAACTCTTCAGCCATTCACTTGTTGTCAGACTCATTGTTGCGTTCATAGCTTTCATACTTCCTATGACGTTACTACGGAGATGCGGTTAACAAAGTTTCAGAAATTTCATGTGTGACACCGCGGGAATCGGCGGGCGGGGTATAATTTGCGCGTTTCCGGGGATCAAAGAACATGGGATATATCGAAAAGAACCTGATCGAGGGCGAGTCGGTGGTTTATCAGGCGCGGTTGCACTGGATACTTTTTATGAAGCCCGCGATCGTCAGCCTGATATTCGCTTCCGTTGCGGGGGCGCTCTTCTATTTCGCATCCGACAGCATCGACGCCGACAACACCTGGTTGATGCAACGCATTGGTGTGGCATTGGTTGTTGTCGCCATCATTCCGATAGTTGTGGGTGCCATTCGCCGTTCCGCCCGGGAGTATGCGGTGACGAACAAGCGCGTCGTGATGCAAACCGGCGTGGTGGGACGGAAGACTGAAGAAGTGTTCCTGAACAAAATCGAGAGTATCGGTGTCGATCAGAACGTCGCCGGCCGCATGTTTGGTTACGGAACTGTGACAATTCGCGGCACGGGCGGCTCGTTTGGTCCGTTTGAACGCGTGTCCGGACCGCTGGAACTGCGTCGGCAGATTCAGGACCAGATTGGGAAATCGTTTGGGGTCACTCCGCCCGCGGTCTGAGTGTATCGTCGTCGGGTATCTCAATTGTCATCCGCTGGAATCGAACGATTCCGGGGTTTAGCCTGTCCTTCTATCCAAGACGTGTTTCAGGGAGTGCCCCGTGATTTCGATGCTCGCAATCATCCTCTGGATCGCATCGCTGCAAGGGACACCCGCGCCTCCCGGGCCGCAGGCAAGGGCTCCCGTACGAGTGACAGTGAGTGGAATGACGGTGCGATCTGACGCTTCGGACTCGGTGTCGTTTGCGACTTTGAAGCTGACATCCCTGGACGACCCGGTTTCCGCGCCCCAGCCTCGCGGCGGTGGTCCGAATTTTTCAGGGATCTATCAGGCTGTTTCCGATGCAGCAGGGCAATTCCAGTTTTCCAATATCGGTCCCGGACGTTACGCCGTTTCCGCTGAACGAGAAGGCTATGTTCCGACGGACCAGTTCCTGACTGGAGCGCGTCAGCCGGCTCAGGCGATCCTTACGATCACTTCGGGAATAAAGGTCGACGGTCTCGTTGTCGTGATGACTCCAGTTCCCACAATATCCGGAACCGTGTACAGCCCACTCGGCCAGCGCCTGGCTGGCACGACGGTTTCTGCATATCGCGTTCAATACACTCCATACGGGCGGCAGCTGGTTCGCGTCGCATCGGTGATTTCCCACGAAGGAGGCGAGTACCGGCTGTTTCGTTTGGCGCCGGGCTACTACTACGTCAGCGCCAGTTACAGCGATCGGTCCCTTCGGGCGTGGAAATCGATTTTGGAACTCTCGCCGAATTTAACCAATCCGGGCGACGGCTATTCGACCGTCTACTATCCCGGAGATATGAAGGTCGCCAACGCGAAGGTGATCAATCTGTACAACGGCCCGGTCGCCGCTGCGGACATCAGTTTCAGGGATACCAGGTACTTCCGGCTGTCGGTAAAAATCATTCTTCCTCCTCCACTGGTAGGGATTCCGCCATTGCGCAATACGAAACTGGCCCTTTTTCCGGTGGGTACCGATCTGGGAAGCGCGCAGGACTTCGTCATACAGGGAAGTGGAACGAGTTTTTCCATCGACCATCTCGCAGAGGACGAGTACGTCCTTGTGGCTCTTGCGGATTTTCAAGATGAGCAGGGGAATACGTATTCCGGTATCGTTTCCGATACTTTGCCGGTTCGACTCATCGACAATCTCGATGTAACGATTGCGACAATGTATCCGTTCGTTCTTCCAGGAACAGTCACGGCTCCTCTCAATGCCGCGAATTCAGGAGGTAGGAAAATCCAGCTGGTTCGCGTCGATCCTTTGGTAAATCAGACTCTCAGCGCGAATGTTTTCCCATCCGGACAATTCACATTCCTGGGGATTGGCCCGGGAATCTACGATGTATTTATACAAGGATTTCCGCAGAACGCGTATCTCCAGCAGGCGGGATTCTCATACGGGGATCGGCGATTGTCGCAGATTCGAATCGATGCGGGCCTGCCGCGTCGATCCCCACGGGGCGACCCGCCGGTTTTAACCAGCGATGATCCGTTGATGGCTTCGATAAGTATTGGTGGCCTCGCCGTCAGTGGACGTGTCATGGACGAGAAAGGCGGGGCGGTGGCAGGCGCCGAAATTGTTCTTGTGCCAACCGATCCGGTGCTCCGCTTTCGAAGGGATCGATACGGCATCACGTATTCCGATGCATCGGGAGCCTTCCAGGTGTCCGGGCTGGTTTTCGGAAGCTATACGGCTTATGCCTTTGAGAGCATTGAGCCGGATATCTACTTCGATCCGGAATTCAATGCGCGGATTTCGCGACAGGGAACGCAGGTGAATGCAACTGGCGGATTGAATCGACCATTGGAGCGTCCGCTGACTGTCATCACCAAAGACGATCTCGTGAGACTCACCCGGTGATTGCGATTTTCCTCGTTTTACTATTCCAGGTCGCCGCTCCGCGAGCCGGCATTTCGGGAAGTGTCGTTGACGTGGGCACTCCCTACCTTCAACCGTTGTTTGACGCGCGAGTCGAACTCATTCGACCTTCCGGTTCGCCGTTTGTTCTGCGTACCGATGCCAATGGGCGATTCGATTTTTCAGGTTTGCCGGCCGGGCGCTATCGCCTGTCCGTCACGCGCGACGGTTATCAGCGGAAGTCTGCATCGATTGAACTGGCTTCGGGACAGCAGCGGAACGATGTTGTGCTGGCACTGGATCTGGCTCCGACCCTATTCGGTCATGTTCGAGATCCTTACAATATTCCAATCGCCAATGTTCTCGTGGAGGCCATCAAAGTAGTCTACGGGCCGCGCGGTGACCGATCGGTCGAGTCTGTGGAATCGGCACTCACCGATGACCAGGGCGAGTACCACCTGTATTGGCTCGATCCGGGTGACTACTACATTCGCGCGTCGACGCTGGAACTGAAACCGGGGGTTGCAATTCCCGGTAACCCTCCTTCGGATGCTCAAGGACCGACGTATGCTCCCACGTACTTTCCAGGATTCCGCGATCCCGGAGAAGCCACTCCGATTCGGCTGCGAGTCGGATCCAACCTGAGTGCTTTTGATTTCAAGCTTCAACCGTCAAGCTTGTTATCGCTTTGGGGAAATATTTCCAATCAATTGACGGGTGAAGCTGTGGGGACCGCGATAACCGCGGCGCTTGCCGGTGCCGGCGCCAGTGTTCAGAAATTTGAAGGAAGGTCTATCGCGCCAGGCCCAAACGTGTCTTCCAAGGAGTGGGGAGAATTCAAATTGAATGGAATGCTGCCGGGCACCTACGTCGTTTCGGCAGAGTTTCCATTTGCGGGGCAGTTGTTGACGGTTCACCGCAAGGTCACGCTCAAGGTGGCGGAGAGAGCCTTCATTCTCAAATTGAACCCAGGAGTCGGCGTCAGCGGAAGCGTCGCGGTCAATTCCGGTCCAGCGCTCAATCTTCGATCCGTGCATGTGACGCTGGATTCCGTCGATCCCGATCTGCCGTCTTCTTCGATATCGTCGGTCGGCGCGAATGGACAATTCGTTGTCGGGCGGGTCGAGCCGGGCGATTACGTGCTTCGCGTTGACGATCTTCCCGGTGATACCTATTTGAAGTCTGCGCAATCCGGCGCGGCGGATGTTCAGACAAAGGCGTTGCGTATCGAGTTCGCTCCTCCGGAGCCGCTTCGCGTGGTTCTGGGAGTCGATGGCGGCAGATTGGACGGCGCGGTTGTAGATGGCGCTAACCGCCCATTCGCGGGAGCCGATGTGGTGCTGGTGCCCGATGCCGCTCGGCGAAATTCTCCAACCCAATATCGGGCAATCGCCTCGGAAGCGGACGGTCATTTCACGCTGCGCGGAATTCCGCCGGGGGATTACAAACTGTTTGCCTGGCAGAGTATTGAGCCGAACGCGTACCTGAACGATGTCTACATGGCAGGATATGAACGCTTCGGCGTCCCGATCCGGATTGAACCCAATGCCGTCGGCAATATATCAGTGCGCCTGATTCCAATGGATTGAGCGTCTTTGTATGCGACCCACTACGGATTTACCGGAATCGCCGACACGTCCAACTTCTGCGCTCTTCCTTCTTCAAGCGTGATCGCCGTCGCGTATCGTTCAAACGCGGCAAGAAACTTCGGATTAAACCATGCACCGGGATCGACATCTTCCCAGGCGAGAATTCGATACTCTCCGGGAGGCAATCCCCGAAACTGAAACAGTCCGGACTTTTCCGTCGTCATCGTTCGATAACGATCCGTGCGAAATGGCGGCGGTCCCTGTGGAAGCAAAACGACGGTTGCTCGATCCATCACTTCCTGCCGCGCGTTCACAACGCGGCCTTCGACGCCTCCCCCCGCCAGGCCAACGACGACGACCAGTCCCGTTATCGTTTGAGCTCCATCGATACGAATCGGATTGTTCAATGCATCGCTGTTGTTAACGCGAATCGATTTCACATAAGCATTTTCCAATCCCGCTGGCAATGGACTGGGCAAGGAGAGAGAAAGCTCATAGTCGCCGTCAATCACATCGTCGATGCGGAACTGACCGTTCGCCGTTACCGGACTGGAGAAAAGTCTCGACGGAGGTGTGCGGATTCCGACAGATACTTTTAATAGGTCGATATTCGAATTTCCTTCAATCTGTACACGGCCAGAAACGGTGGATGGCGCGTGAAGTGGAACAGTCACATTCAAGTCCTGATTACTCGCTTCGAACACGGTCCGTCCGGACAGCATTCCCTGCGTTGCACGAATCTGGTAGAAGCCGCTGGATGCGGCTCCCTCGAATTTCCCGTTGTCCATGACATAGCGCATGGCTCCGGGCAGGCTGTTCGGGTTCGTGGAAGGTACGCGCGTCGTCAGAGTGTCGATAGATGCGAGTGGCGTAATCTGTCCTTCAGGCCAGGTGGAAATCGACAAGCCGTAGTTATCCTGATTGGGTTGGCCCGTTGGGCCGACGACGGTGCCGTTCACGCGAACTCGCCTGGAGAACTGGATGGGCGCCACTCGGATATCGATTCCCGAAGTTTCTGTTCCCGCGCGCAGTTCGACAAGCTGTGCATTCTTTGCGTCGGCGGCGCCACCATAGTAATTGGATAGAACCGGAGTAATGGCCGAATCTGGATTGGTGACTTCCGGAGCTGTCCTCGCCCTTGGCCGGTCCGTTTGAATTCCCAATGTACTGGGAATCGTCGTATCCGTGCCCGCTGGGTTTACTGTTCCCTGGCTAAAGCCGTAGTGGTTGAGCTGGCTGGAGCCTGCTCTCACGATGTACTGCCCGGGCGCGAGCCAGAACGCGCGATAATCTCCAAGATCATTCGTGGTGACAGACAGTGCAACAACCGGGTTGATTTGTCCGGTCGCATCGTAGGTTGCCTTCAGGATTTCCACATTGCTGTACACCATGGGCTGGCCATTGGGATTGGTGACTCTGCCCGCAAGAATTCCACCCGGCACAATACCCATTCGAAATGTATTGCGATCACCGGCGGCGACAGTCACTGGCCTGCCGTTTCCGTTCTGACGCAACTGGCCGTATTCGGCAGGAGCAAATCCATCGGCAAAGGCAATCAGGCGATAAGTGCCGGTTGGAATATTGGCAAAGACGAATTCGCCATTGTCTTGAGATGCAGAAATCGCTATGGGCGTTGAGGAGCCCGCAGAGCGCAGTTCCATGGTGGCCTGACCAACGGGTTCCTCTGTCCCCCAGCGAACCAAAACTCCCCTTACTGTCGCCGGCGCAGGAGCCTGCGCAACCAGGACCGGAACGAGCATCAAAACGAATAGCGCATAACGTGCTTTCAATAGTTCACCTCGGGCAGAAGGGTGAGATCAAAGTTATTGCCGGCTCCTTCCGATATGGTGACTCGGGTTCCGAGCCCTTCAACCGCCCGGTAGAATTCCGGATAGCGCCAGATCCCATCTGGAACCCATGGCCAGGCAAATGCAAGATACGCTCCCGGTGCGACACCCTGAATTTTGAACTGTCCGACAAAATCCGTTGTTGCAGTTTTAAAGAGATCCGGACGCTGAGAGTTGACCGGTACAAGGACGATCATGACACCTGGCGAAGGCAGCCGCTGGGCGTCCACCACACGTCCGTCCACAGTTTGCCCGTTTCGGCCAAGGTCGATTTCCAAAACTCCCGCCGTAGATTCCGCGATTTGCAGGATGCCCTTTGTAGACTCCACGCCATCGAATCGAATCGATCGGACATACACTCCCGGTTCTAATGCACCGCTGGCCGGGTTGACATTCACGCGGTAGTTTCCCGCCAGGACTCCGGGTATGGAAAACATACTCGCGGGCACATTGCCGCTGCTATATGAAGGAATCACGATATTTTCGCTCGAAAGTCCGACTCGATACGCGTCTGTATCCGCTCCATTCATTGTAATGTGCCCTGAAATCCGGAGACCCGCTGTGGCTGCAAGACTCACGTTCTCTATATCGGAAGCTTCAACAGTCAGATTTCGAATGGCAGTTTGCCTGGCGTTGTTGACCGTGAACTGTGCGAATAGCAGATAGTTTCCCTGCGCGACTCCATCGATTTCGAAAACACCATTGTTGTCTGTTGTTGCCCTGGGAGAAACGGTTACTGGCCCGGTGACTCGAGGCACCGCCTGAACCGAGGCGTTTCTTGCGGGCTGACCAGAGTTGTCCGTGACGATGCCTCGTATGCGGACGGCCCGCTTTCGTCCGGGCACGAGCGAAATGTCGACGCCGTTGACCGTCGACCCCAGGCGCAGATCGATGATGCTTGCCGATTCCGGATTCGTCTGCCCCGGGGAATAAACGATGTCGTAAACATCGCGAAGGATTTCGCCATCAGATCCCGTTCGATAGTGGACGAATGCCTGTGAGACGAACTGATTCAAGGACTCAATGGCGGCTGGAGGAGCAAAGGGAACCGCAACTTGCCTTCGCCGAATTCCTTCCGGAAATGCGCCGATGTAATACTTGCCCGGCGGAAGCCAGAACAGGCGATAGTTTCCGCGCTCGTCGGTCTCGACTCCCTGGATCTGGTTCAAAACGCGCGCTCCGTTCTGATACACAATTTCCGCTGCCAGCACGTGCACGTGTGCTGCAGGCTTGCCGTCAGCTCCTGTCACGTGGCCGGTGACCGATGCCATCGGCGCCATTTCAATCCGGACTTTCATCGAGGAAGCGTTATCGATGCTGAAATCGTAGCCCGGTCCGCGAGGATTCCGCTGACCGTACTCGGCCGGATAGTAGGTTCCCTCGGGATGAGCGGCAAGAAGTCGGTACTTGCCAGGCTTTAGATTGGCGAATCGGAATGCGCCGTCGCTGCCTGTGGTGGCGTAAAAGGCATCGGCCGGGTTTGGCGAGTTGGGGATGACAGTCGCGCCTGGACTGAATTTGCCTTCGAAGAAAACCGGAGGCAGCAGCGGTGAAGCGATTGTTCCTTCCACGCGCCGCATCTCGACGTTTACGCCTGCAATGGGGTCGGTAGTGCCCAATCGTTGCACGACTCCTTCGATCGATCCCGTACCGGCCTGAGGCACAGCCGCGAGTAGGGAAGTCATAACGAAGACTGTGAGTACGTAAAGTTTCATCGTCATCCCATAGACGGAAGCTTCTTTTGAAAGTCCGCCACAAGCCGCTCCAGATACGCCGCGGCTTCAGGGGAACCTTCTGGAGGTGACCAAGATGCAAATTCCTTATCGGTGTCGGGATTGAACGGTCCGGACTTCGATTCAAATACCACGGTGTTTGGCTCGAGCGCAAAGAAAGTGTGCCAGACACTCTCCCGGCAATCGACTGCGATGGCGCCCCGGGATCGATGCAGCAGGACGCAGGCGTCGTGATTGAGTTTCCCGTCATCGTGAAATGCAACAAACCCGACGGACCCGGATAGCAGCACCACACTCTCGGCTTTCGGCGGTGCATGATGGCGATGCGGCCGGACATAGCTGCCGGGCTCAATCGCATTGACCATCCGCTGAAGGGAGTCCTCACTGCCGCGCTGCAGTGCGAGGATCTCTCGCTTGCGGGAATTCGACCTCGCGTCGCGGCTTTTCGTTTCAAGAACGTCTGCTGTGACAGCGGCGGTGATGTCGTGCCTGGAGATGGTTGCAAAGTTGGAAATCCGCTCGAATTTCGTATCCATAGATATATCGGGTCAGACTACTCGTTCCCTCGTTTCTATCAAGTGAAAATTGGCGAGTTCGGGAGTTATGGGGACAGACCCCTCAATCCCCTAATTATTGCGCCCGTCGTTGGGCAATAATTAGGGGATTGAGGGGTCTGTCCCCATAACTCCCGAACTCAGCCGTTCATGGAGAGGAGGTTGCCGGATTCGTAGCGGCGAAGGCCGAAGTAGAACATGCCGACACCGAAGGTGAGGACGATCAGGGCTCCGGCAATCGCAATCAGAAGATCCACGATCGACATCGACCGCAGCGTCTGCACCGGCAGGTAGCTGATGAATCCTGCAGGTATTGCGGTATAGAGCAACAGCTTCACCTTGCCTTCGAACAGAGTTGGCGGGTACGTCGCAAACGTAATCGAACTATCCCTCCACTGATCCGAAATGGTGCTCGCGTTGCCGATGTAGAAGCTCAGGCTTCCGGTTGCAATGCCGAGCCCCACAAAAACGACAGCGACCACAAACGACAGCACGACGAACGTCACCGCATGTATGGCATCGGGCATCACGAAGCCAAGGTAAACGACAAACCCGAATGCGGCATCGCCCCACGCGCTGGGAACCGTGCTGCCCAGCAGCCAGTGTGGTAATACCGCCCGGGGATGGAGCAGCCAGAGATCGAGTTCACCCTGCGCAATTGCCGGCGCCAGCTTCCGATGAGCGTTGCCCATCAATCCATAGGCGATGCCAAATCCTGCTGTTGTCATAGCCCACAGCGACATCACGTCCTTCAAACTCCAGCCGTGCAACACCGGAAACCGCGTAAAGAAGAACAGCCAGAACACGACCCAGGCGCCGTCGTTGATGAACATTGCAGCGACCTGGGAATAGAACGCCCCTCGATACTCCAGCTGAGCATTAATATTGATGCGCAAATAGGCTGCGCATAAATTCAAATAGTCGACAAACGATCGGAACATCTCAGCCTCCATTTGCAAAGAGCCGGCGCATTGCAATGAACTGCACCAGGCCGACCATGCCTGCGAAAAGAACAACGCCGGCGACCTGAATTACGATGGACTCTTCCAACAGCGGAAGACTCGGGCTGACGAACATCAGGCCGGGCGCGCTCAGCATGCTGGCGAATGGCAATACTTTCAATAGCGGTTGAAGTACTGCCGGATAAATAGCGAGCGGCAGGAACATCCCTCCAAACATCATGACCGTGCGCGTGTAGATCAACGCCAGGCCGGAAGTGCTTTCGAGCCAGAATGCGCAGAGGCCAATGAGAAACATTCCCAGGAAATCCAGGACGAATGCCGCGGGCAGCACCGCGAGAAACATCGCGATGCCGGACCAGCTCAAAGATATCGGGCCGACCAGGACAAATGCGATGGCGGTGCCCACCATCAGATTGATTGCAAATCGCACCACGCGATCGCCCATGGCCCGGCTGAGATGTCCTCCGACGTATGACAGCGGGCGTATCAGGTGAACGGCGAGCCTGCCGGTTCTCACGTCTTCATCCACCTCCGAAGCGACTCGCGGCGCCGACATATAGATGGCCTCCGTGACGACCAGGTACCACAGCATCTGCGGAAGCGTCAGGCCTCCGACGCGATCCACTCCCGAACCTTCGTAGACCGCGGTCCACAGTCGGAGAAAGATGTAGAGAATGATCGTCAGGAACGAACAGCGATAGATCACTTCTCCGGCGTACGCCAGATTCGAACGTGCCGAAGTGCGTGCGATCCACACGTATCGCGCGGCATCACTAAAGATGTTCATGTCGGAACCTCCTTTCTGGTTTCGCTGTAGATTCGCGCGATTACTTCTTCCAGCGGCGGGTCCTCCACCGCAATGTCGGCGACGGAGCCGGCATCCAGCACCGCAGCGGTGACCACGCGCACTGGAGTGATTCCCGTGTCGACCTGCAGCGTCCATTCAAAACTGGTTTCACTGAGAACGGTCACTCCGTCCAGCTTCATCGGCCGCGGTGTTTCATGAAACTGCACGCGGAGTCTCTTCGCGCCCAGATACTTCCGGCGGACGGCAGCCACGTTGTCATCAACCACCACCTGGCCGTGATTGATGACGACAACGCGTTGTGCGACGTGTTCGATGTCGCCGGCATCATGACTCGTCAGGAAAATCGTCGTGCCGTCATTGCGATTCCATTCACAGATCAGGCCACGCAGCTCCTGCCGTGCGATGACATCCAGACCGATCGTTGGTTCGTCGAGGAACAGTACTCTCGGACGATGCAGCAAACTTGCCGCAACCTCCGCGCGCATGCGTTGTCCCAACGACAGCTTTCGAACGGGGGTGTTCATAAACGGCCCCAGATTGAATCGCTCAATTAAAACGTCTCGAGTGCGGATAAACTCCGATCGTTCGAGCCTGTAGATACGCGACAGGAGTTCGAACGTATCTCCGGCCGGCAGGTGATACCACAACTGCGAACGTTGACCGAAGACGGCCCCGATGGAATGTGCGAGCTTTCGGCGATCCCGCCACGGAGTGAATCCAAGAACCGAAATATTTCCGGAAGTGGGATGCAGGATTCCGGTGAGCATTTTGATCGTCGTGGACTTTCCTGCGCCATTGGGGCCAATGAAGGCAACGGCCTGTCCTTCCGGGACATCCATGCTGATACCGTCTACGGCAACCACCTCGGATACACTGCGGCTGAAACCTGTCCATCGTGTCAGGGCAAAGCTCTTCTTCAGTTCTCGTATTTCCACTCCACCGTTCATAGGACCTCCAAAACGACCAGCGTTAGAGGACGCACTATTCCCGGGAGCGGCTAACCCAAAAACCTTTGATTGTTACTTTGAAATTTCTTCGAGGTTCGGGAGCGGGGTGCCGCTCCCGCTTTCTCAGATGTGGCGCCGAAGGTAGCCCGGCATGGCAGTAATGCACATGCCTACCGTGGTTCCCGATACGGGTTGCGGCGTTGAGAAAGCGAATTTGGTTCGTCCGAACATAAGGAGCAGCATTGTAGCCTTAAAGCGCGCGGTTGGAAATCATTTCCTCCGTGTGCCCGCAGTCTCCCTAGTGGCCGACGTTTCGTTGAAGGGTGCGTTCGAGCAGTTCCAGTCGCAGGCGGATGACTTCCTGTCCGGATCGAATGCGCTGCAAAGTGACCAAGGCCCATATAGCGGCACCAATCGGAACTAAATATACAAGGCCTAGAACCAGGATGATGATAAGTTCTGGAACTCCTAAACCAAACATTTCACTCTCCGATCTGCGTTTTCGCAACGTTGGGCAATGATGCGCCTACATTATCAGAAAATATTTTGCTGGAGGATGTCTTTATCTAAGGTTTAACCATACCGCGCCCGCCATTCCGGTCGATTGCTCCTGCACAATAATCCGTAACCGGTCATTCGGTCTGGCCTGAACGGTCTGACGAATGACAAAGCCGTGCTTCAACACGTTCTGAAATTGTTCTTCGGTAAAATTCAAAGGCATTCCACCGACGAGCGGACTTTTGGATTTCGACGACTCGAGCCGCATCACAAGACTCAGTTGCCCGGTCCGTCGATCACCCTTTTGAATAAAGTCGAGGTGACTGGCGTCCACATTGATGGTGATTCGATAGCTTCCCGCAACTGCGGGGTCTGGCTGTCCTGAAACAACAAGCCCGATCTGCGAGGAATTGACCTCGCTGCCCAGCAACTCGCTCACGACGGCTTTGCGTTGCTTATCGGAAAGACTCCGGGGCGTCGCATAATAGCCAGACCGGTAGTGAAGGTCGACGTCATGCCGATCCACCTTCACCTTGAGATCGTGCAGCTTCCCGTCTTCGCGCTTATCGGCAGAATAGAAACCGAGCGTGTAGCTCACGTCACCGTCCGCGATCGCCGTTGTGACTGCCTCCTTGAGATCATTGGTGTGATAGGTGACATCACCTCCCGTTGCGGACGCGAGACGCATCATCACTTCGGGAAACGCGCCGTTCAATCCCTGGTAGTCGACCGGATAGAGTGCGACATTGGCGTCGTTGAGCGCTTTCGATGCGCGGTTGAGCTGGGACGAAAAATCATCCGGGGTTTCGACGGGCGCCTGCGCCTGAACTCCGATTCGTCGTTGGGCGACGACCGGCTTGAAAGGGAAGCCTGCGGACATCCAGACCAGATTCTTCCGGCCGGGCAGGCCGCTCATGTGCCGGGCGATTGCGACGAATGCGTCCGCGGTCGCCGTTGCACGGGTGATCGCGGAAAGTGTCGTGATGGCATTCGCGAAACCAGGAGTTCCTACCGCGGTGACGCTTCCATCCTCATTGGATACCGGTGGAGGTGCGAGGAGCGCCGCGAGCTGGGCCATGCTGCTGACTTCGATTCCCGCCTGGTCGAGAGCCCGGATCCGTGCGGCGGCGCGAACCAATGCATTGGGATCGCCGGTAAAATCCTGAATGACGCGCAGCTGATAGCCGAGGACGAACAGCGCGACGCGGTCTCCGTCTCGAATCGTTCGCAGGTAGCCGACAAGGTGTTTGATGGCGTCCTTCTGGTCGTTGATTGCAGTTAAATCGTTGGAGGCGGCGCCAAGTCTGGGCACGTTATTGGTCTGACGGCCGAGCGCGTCCGTATCGCCGGTGCCGTCGTTGGACGAATTCATCATGTCGAACAGGATGACCGTGGCAGTGTTGGGAACCTCGCCGGCTGCGTTGATGGTGTTCGAAGCGAATCCTTGCGGCATCGGTCCCATGCTGGATTGCCTGCGATTGCGCGAGTCCGTTGCGGAGAACACATCGATCCGCTGCGGCTTGCCATTGTCGAGAACGGTGAAGTTCTCTTTGGTAAGGCCGGACACCGGACCGTTTTTATCGCGAACCACAACGCTGATCTGGACGAGCCGTGTTGTGACTTGAATCGTTCCGTCCGGTACGGTTTGGGCCAACAGGATGGGAAGTAAGAGCATAGTTCGGGCGCGCATGGCCAACATCATGTATCTTGCCACTCGCGCAAGTCGAGAATCATGTGCGTGGCATCGGTGTAACGGTCGGCCAGGCGTAAGCTTCGCGGTTCGAGTCCCCAGGTTCGAAAGCCGTTTCTCTCGTAGAGTCGTTTCGCTTCCGGTGCGACGTCGTTGACCACGAGGAGAACCTGCTCCACTCCATCCCAGGATCGCGCGTGCTGAATTGCCGCCTTCATTAACAGCTCACCAATGCCGCTGCGACGATTTCTGTCTCGCACAAACATGGCGACAATCCCACACTTGTGCCGCCGCTTGGCGCTGCCGTCTCGATGAATTCCGATGGTGCCGACAATCACGTCGTTTGCGAATGCACCGAAGTAGGCGGAGTCTTCGGAGCCTTTGAGCCTCTCGCTCGAGGTTTCAACAAGGCTGCGAAATTCATCGGGAACCGAAGAGCCGAATGCGAACGGATGCGATTCCAGCGCTTCCCGCCGAAGCTTTGCCCATTCCTCAGCGTCGTCGGGATTCAGTCTGCGGATGGTGCAGGGGATAGCGATGTCCATTGTTTGTGAGCGAAATTATAGGCCAGCACGACATGGGACTCACGTTTCGATTTCCATGCCGTCTCAGGGGGTGCAATGCAAAACCGAGCCATAGCGTGCGCCGTTCTACTGTCTGTTGTCTTCTCCATGTCGGGATCGGGTCAGAACCCGGACGCTGCACCGAACCCGGCACCTCCGTCTGTGGATTTGCCGAAAGGCAACAATACCTGGGCTGTGCGTGTGATTCGAAGTGGTGGACTGGTTGGGGACAATTCCCTGGACATGACGATCACCTCCGAAGGTGAAGTCACAATCGCATCGGGGAGTGGAAGCCGAAAAATGAAACTGGTTGCTGAGGAATTGAAGGCACTCCGTTCATTGGTTATGAATACCAAAACGTTCAAGACCGAGAGTCAGGTTGATTACGGCTGTCTGGACTGTTACCTCACCGCTCTCACGGTTCGACGGCGCGAACCCGATGGAAAAGACCAAAAGTATTCCGCGTTCTGGAATCCCACGACAGCATCGCTCCCATCGCCGGAGCTTGTACAGATCGCCGCCACCACCCTGTCCTTCAAGTTTTGAATTAGGGGATTGAGGGGTCTGTCCCCATAACTCCGAGAAAGGAACGGAGGCGTTCGGACTCCGCTTCGAGCGCGTGTCCAAAGGCGGAGTCAGTGGGACGTGGCTTGGAGAATCCGACCTCGATGTTCAGTTGGCCATTGCGGCAGGTCGCATTGGCCCATCCGATGACGTCATCTTTCCACAATAAAGGCATCGCGTAATATCCGCGCACGCGTTTGGCGGGAGGAGTGTACGCCTCAAAGCGGTACGCCCATCCCCAAAGATGTTCGAACCGACGCCGATCCCAAACCAGCGGATCAAACGGCGCCAGGAATCGCACCACTGGATCTTTGGCTTCATTGTCTTTTGTTGAACTGGTCCAGACGTATTCAAGACCGTCGACAACCTGACTTTCGAGATCGCCACTCACGATCAACTGACGCACCGCCTCACGGTGATTTCCGAGATACTGGAATCGCGCCACATTGCTGTTCAAGGTTTGAATGGGAACCGGGCCTAGAATATTCACCACGACCAATATCAACTTCCGCAGACGCTCGTCCTGCGGCAACTTCGGACAGGGCCTGGATGCCTCATAAATACGGATTCCGTTTTCACGCCGCGCAATGCGAAGCAGTCCGCGATAGTGGAGATCTTCCAAGGCCTGCGTCGTCGCCTTCGAGTAGCCGCCCCAGGCATTAATCACGCGCTTCCTGCCCAGTGCCTCCTGCAGTGTGGCCGGATGTGTCGGCCCGGCCTGGAGCACAGCGTCCAGAACTCGCTTCTCCAGTTTCGATAGACGGGCCGACTCGCGTGGATGCAGCAGTTCCCAGATACCTCGATGAACAAATCCATACGCGTATAGACAATCTTCCTCCATATCGAGAGAAGGGAAGCGTCGCTCCAGGTCGCCCGCTTTGTAGTCCTTCACGCGGTGACGCAGTATCAGATCCTGTGCCCGGGCCGGCGATCGAATCGGATCGGCCTGAACGAATCCCAGCTTCGTCACCGCCGACTTCAAATTCGATGGCGTGAAAAACGATTGGGCAATCGCACGGGCTCGCAGTTTCTGTACCGCCTTGTTCATGGGAACCCAATTTACGACAAATTCAATTACAATTGGCGCGGCATCGATATCGAGTTCGTTTATATGGAGGAAGCATGATCAAGAAAGTGTGCTCGTTGATGATTCTGGCGGGAGTTCTGGCAGCTCCCATCTTCGCTCAACAGGGCCCGCCTGCCGGCGCTCCGCCGCAGGGTGGAGGCGGTGGTGGACGAGGCGGTGGTGGTGGTGGCGGCCGCGGAGGCGGTGGCGGTGGGGCACTGGCGACAGTGGTGATCAAGCCCGGCCTGTCCATGGTGACGGGTGGAGGAGCCAACTCCCTGGTTCGTGTGACCGATGATGGGCTTGTTGTCGTGAATACCAAGAATCGCAGCCAGGCGAGCTATGACGCCTTCATGGCCCAGATCAAAATGATTTCGGACAAGCCGATCAAGTACGCCGTCGTCGGCGACGTGCATCAGGACAAGAGTGGGAATACAGAGTTTTTCACCGCTGCCGGCGTTCAGGTCGTCGCTCATGTTAATGAGAAGGAGGGCCTCAAAACCTACACCAACGCAGCGGGCACTCCCGGTCCTCCGAATGTCACATTCGACAAGGACTATTCCATCAAGCTTGGCACGACGGAAGTTGCGCACGTTTACTACTTCGGAAAGGCGTCGACCGGCGGTGATGCCATCACGTATTTCCCGGATCTGAAAGTCGTCTCGATGGGAGATGTCTACCAGGCCAATATCAATTGCGATTACGGTCAGGGCGGCAGCATTCTCGAATGGTCGAAGACCCTCGACGCCGTTCTGAAGCTGGACTTCGATACCGTCATTCCCAACACGGGAAATCCGGCAACTCGGGCGGATCTACAGACAACTCGCGACCGTCTGGCAAAGATTTCGGTGGTCACTATCGAGCAGATCAAGAAGGGAACTCCGAAGGAAGGCCTGATTGCCGCCGTGAACGCGGTGGATCCCACGCTTCGAGTGGATGCGTTCATGATGAATAATCCGGCGCGCATTGATGCGTACTATGACGAGTATGTGAAGGCCGCGAAGTAGGAAAACAGAGGCGGGGATCTGATCAATTCCCAATTCTCAATTCCCATCCGATCGGATGAGAATTGGGAATTGAGAATTGATCAGATCTCCGGCTCTTATTTCACAAGGCGCCGGCTCATGGCACGGCGCGACCACGGGACGAGAAGCACCAGCCAGACTGCGAGAAGTGGCAGAGCCTGAATTTGAAACGGATGGCCGAGCGTCAGAGTTCGAATCAGCGAAATCACCGACGTCAGCGGTAATGCCCACGCGATCCACTGAAAGATTTTCGGCAAATTCTCCAACGGGAAGAAAATTCCACAGAACAGGAACATCGGGAAGATCAGCAGGTATTGAGGATAGGAAATATCTTCGATGGTTCGCGAGCGCGCGGCTACGAGTACCCCGAGCCCCGCAAAAATGAATGCACACAGGAAGCAGAGTGGCAGGGCGATGAGAGCTCCAAGCGGTGTGAAGTCTCCCATTGCCGTTCCGATCAACAGCACAGCACTGGACGCAAACGTTGCCTTGGATGCGTCCCAGATGAGCTCAGCCCAGAGCACTTCCGATAATGTGATCGGCGTCGTTGCGATTGCCTGAAACACCCGCTGGTAATACATCCGGATAAAACTTCCATACGCGGCTTCGAAGAATGCCTGAAAGAGAATGGTCTGTCCGACGATGCCCGCAAAGATGAACTGCCGGTACGTTACCGAAACATTTCCGACTTGAATTGTCTTGATCAGTCCTCCCAGGCCGAATCCAAACGCGATCAGGTAGAGCAGAGGTTCGACAAAGGTCGTGACCACCGAGTAGAAGAGGCTTTTCCGGTACACATCGAAATAGCGCAGCCAGACGCAACGGATTCCCCACCAACCGGTCATGTCGTCTTCTCCAGATGCGATCCCGTCAGCTTCAGGTAGACGTCTTCCAGATTCGGAGGCCGTTTCCATCGCACGCCGGCGCGAATCTCCTCGTCGACTTCATGTGTACCGATATGTTTTGCGATGAGCTCGGATGGCGGCGCGCAATCCAGAATCTTTCCCTGATGCAATATCGCCACGCGGTCGCAGAGGCGTTCGGCTTCTTCCATGTAGTGCGTCGACAGCAGGATGGCAATTCCCCGGACCCGCTCTTCGGCGATCACGTCCCAGAGAACGCGCCGTACTTCGGGATCGAGTCCGGTGGTGGGCTCGTCGAGAATCAGCACCTTCGGTTCGCTGACGAGTGCGCGGGCGACCTGAAGTCTGCGCCGCATGCCGCCGGAAAGTTGTTCGACCAGGTCGTCCTTTCGACCATCGAGTCCAAAGCGTTCCAGAAGTGCCTGACTTCGACGGCGGCCTTCATCCACGGGCACGCGGAAATAGGTTCCGTATCGCACCATCTGATCCAGGACGGTGAAGTCGGTATCGAGCGTGTCGTCCTGTGCGCAGACTCCAAGATGGATCCGAGCCTGTTTGGGATGGGCGTAAACGTCGGTGTCAAAGATGTTCACGCTGCCGGAAGTGGCCGGATAAAACCCGGAGATGCAATTCATGGACGTGGATTTTCCAGCGCCATTGGGACCGAGCAGGCCAAAGCATTCGCCCTGATGGATTTCAAAGGAGATTCCCCGAACGGCCCAGACGGGATCTCTTCCAGGAGTGTCGTATCGTTTGGCAAGATCGCGGACAGTCAGCGGAACAGGCACTTCAAATCTATACCAGAATCGCCGGGCCCGTGCACGCGTGCTATGATTCGGCGAAATTGCCGATCGCCACAATGAGGAAGCCGTGCACATTGTCAGTCTGATTTTGGCATTACTGCTGGGAGCGCCGCAGGGCGGTGTCATGGCGGGAACACGGACCGGAGTAATTGCCGGTCAGGTGCGATTGCCCAGCGGCGAGCCCGTTGCCGGAATCCGCGTCGCTGCCATGGAAGCGCCGGAGATGGGGAATCAGGACGCAGCAGTATCGACCATGGCCGGACTTACCACAACGGACGCGACGGGACACTATCGACTCGAAGATATTCCCGTCGGCAAGTACTTCGTGGTCGCGGGCAGCCTGGACAATCTTTCGTACTACCCTGGTTCCATCACGGTGACCAGTGTCGCTCCAACCGAAAATGTGGATTTTTCTCTGTCCGATTCCTATGAGGGCGTCATCGATGTCCGCGTTCATCTTGTCGGGGCAGTGACGCCGGTTTCCCGAAGCGATGTTCGAATTCGCAGCACGTCCTCCACGTTCTCGCGAAACCTGGAAACCAACGACAAGGGTATTGCTTCATTTTCAGGAATTCCATACGGCGACTATGTGGTGAGCACAACCATGATCCTGATGGCGGATGCATTGGCAGGAGGAAGCAGTTCCGCAATAAGGCGGGACCTCTCGGTCACTGTCACGATCAATCCCAATCGGCCGAAATGGGCGGTATCGCTGGGCCTGTTGAGGCCCGGCGTCATCCGAGGTACGGTGCGTCAATCGAATGGGACTCCGGCGGCAGATGTATCGGTGAGCAGTATGAACCCTGGATATCAGGATGGCCGCCGGACACTGGTTTCGGAGTCGACCACGCGGACGAACGCCAGGGGGGAATACGAATTGCCGGCAAGTCCGGGAGAACATTTCATTCGCGCGACAGCCGAGGCCGACACTTTCTATCCGTCGACCGTCGATTCCACCGCCGCAAAGACCGCGGGAGTTGGCAACGGCGAAGTAGCCAGCGGCTATGATATCGCGCTGGTCCGAACGAGTTCCATCCGGGGCAGGATCGCAGATTTACCTGCAGACTCGTCCCCGCCATCCTTTGTACTCGTGTCACGCAGTGGCCGCGATGCGGTGGTTCCTTCCGTTCGACTCCCGGAAGCCGGCACGTTCGAAATTTCAGGAGTGCCCGCCGGCTCCTGGGACTTGTTTGCCGTGACTGGCAGCGGCATACCCGAACTGCACCAGACCGGCAAGGTCAGGGTGGACGTGGATAATAAGGACGTCGACGGTGTGATGATTTCAATGAATGCCGTGGAACTGCGCGGCAGGATCACGGGGCTGGGTACTGAAACGGGAACCGTCCGTCTGGTCCCAGTCGATGCGATTGACGGTGCCCTGGTCGATGCCGTTCCCGGGTTGGAGTTTCCGTCGCCGGAAGGCGAGTTCGCGTTCGCCAATATCCCGGCCCTGCGATACCGAGTCGAAGTGAATGGGCTGCCGCCGGCGTGGTACGTGGCGGATATTCGGATGGGGACCGCGAGTGTGTTCAACGAAAACGTTGTTACCGTCGGTACGATGCCATTAGCCCCGCTGGAAATCGCAGTGGCCCGCGGCGCAGGAACACTCCAAGGAACGGTGGACGGCATTACACCCAATACAAGGTTGACCAATGCTCGAGTCGTTCTCGTGCCGGATGAACCGCGGCGGCAGAACCTTCTTCTCTATCGGACGGCGACGATTCAGGCTAACGGAACATTTGCGATGTTCCCGAATCCGGCTCCCGGAAGTTACAAGATGTTTGCGGTGTCGAATCTTCCGGCAGGCCACGCGGAATGGAATGCGGAGTTCCTGAAGAAGTACGACGATGTCGCGGTTCCAATTACGGTACGGCCGAATCAACCCACGTCGATCAAGTTGGATTTGACTCCTGCGCGTTGAGTTCCAGCTTCTGAAAATCAGCAATTAGCCATCCGCACTCGCCAATCTGGAACATCCTTTTGCAACAGCGATATAAATAGCCCGTAAGCACGCGCTATTTATAAGGATAGTGCAAAAGGATATTCCAGATTGGCGAGTGCGGATGGCTAATTGCTGATTTTCAGAAAGTTGATTCGCCATTTTGTGGCGGGCAGTCCACCGTCTCGATTCAGGAGAGGGTTATCGGCGCAATCCCCAGTTGTTCGCCGATCAGGCGGCCGAGGAGCGCATCGAGCGTTTCGCCGGTCGTGAAAACAAAAGCCTCCCCGGACCAGTCGAGTTTAAAACTTCGAGACAGGGCCGAGATCCAGATCTGACGAACCGGGGCATTGGGACTTACCACAATCTTCCCGGGGTTGGGCTCTTCTGTTTCGATAATCAGCACACCGTTCTGAAAAAGCACTTCGGCGTCGTGTTCTTCGGCAACAACTCCAAGGTTGCGGTTCAACCGGTTTAATGCGGCGTCGCTGTGGGTTCGAAAGTCGGATTCGGAGAGTGTCATCTGGGAATTATAGGCTGCCGCTCCTTCGGACAGGCACTAAAGTGTTGCGAATAATGATGAATTCTCGTGCGCGAAAAATCCTTGTTCGTGGTAAAACATCGTGACTTTGAAATGTAAACGGAGTTTGTGAAACATCTTTGCCGTCCATTTTAGCAAGCGCTCTTCGAGGTCTAGGATTGACCCGAGGGCGTATTGAGAAATCATTTTCGGGGAACGAGCAGTTAAACGAGGCAACAAAAGCCTCGAATGGTGTTGCGCTCAGAACCGCACCGTTCAAGATCGAGCCGCTTGAGCCACGAGTCCTCCTCAGCTCCGACGCACTTTCCCAGGCCGCGACCCTCGCCCTTCCAAATTCCGAAGCACTCGTCGAGTACCTGCCACTGACAGAGGACTCCATAAAAGTACTCGCCGCTGAAGCGTCGAAGCGGTTCGATTCTCCAGCTCTCTCAGACGTTCAAATTCAGATCGTCGACTTGCCCGGATGGACACTGGCGACGACAACGTCCAATGGTATCGAGATTGATTCCGATGCGGCCGGTTTCGGCTGGTACATCGATTCGACTCCCTCCGACAACGCCGAATTCGACCAGCAGGGAAAGGACCTTCAAGCCATAGAGGGCAGTCCGGCCGAAGGCCGCATGGATCTGCTCACCGTAATTTCCCACGAGCTGGGTCACTACCTTGGACTGGGTCACAGCGACGGAAGCGACGCATCAACGGCGTTCATGCAGGCGGGGATCCGGCCCGGGATTCGCCGTCTGCCGGAAATAGATTTATCCGCCGGAAATGAACTGGCGAACGCAAGCTACTCTGCCTCGACTCTGCTCGAACAGTTAAAAGAAACGCTCAAGATTGCGAACGCGCCTCCCGCTACCGAAGCCTTAACACTCTCTCCAACCATTTCATGGGTAACGGATAGCGATGGTTTCTGGGATGACGCCAGCAATTGGCTGGACGCGCAGGGACAGTCTCGCCTGCCGACATCTTCTGACGATGTCGTGATTCAGAGTGCCTATTACAGTTTCACCGTCACCATTCGCAACGGCGAACAATACGCTCACAGCCTGTTCAGCAATCAAACGATTCAAATCTCCGGCGCATCACTTTCTCTCACCTCGGAATCCGAAATAGACGCGGACGTCATCATTGATCACGGAGTCTTATCGGCCGAGAGTTCACTGACCGTCTTCGGCAACCTGACGGAAAACGGTGGTTCGATTTACGGGAACGTGATGTTCGAGCCGGTCACGGTCGTTGGGCAGACTGTGGCGATCGGAAGTCCCGTTCCGGTTTCGGCATTTCCAGTGACCGGCCCTGTAACGAATGAGGATGGCAACATTCCTCAGCCGACGGTTCTGATATTCGTCGAAGATGGCTTGCCGGACTATGAATCCCTGATCCACTCCCTCTTTGGACAGGATGGGCAGGTCGGAGCCCTGAACGAGCACGCCGAGCTCCTGATTCTGGATTCCAGCGGCGATGGCGTAACGCAGATTACCGACATTCTGGCGCAGGCTGCCGATCATTCGATTTCGGCAATTCACATTCTTTCGCATGGTACCGTCGGCGTTCTGGGAATGGGCGGTGTCGATCTCGATTTCAGCGGACTGGATCTATATGCAGATCAGCTGACCTCCTGGAGCCGGGCGCTCACCGACGACGCAGACATTCTTCTTTATGGATGCCGGATCGGTGCTGGTGATCCCGGTGGACAGTTCGTGGAGAAGTTCGCCGGACTTACAGGAGCGGATGTCAACGCATCCATCGACGACACGGGAGCTGCATCGAGAGGAGGCAACTGGTACCTCGAGTTCAATATTGGAGATATCGAGGAAGCACCGATTTCGCCAAATCCCACCGTTCCGGAATATCTGGATTTATTGAAGGTGCAGACCACGACGGCGAGTGGCTCGACCATCGTTGCGGCGGACCCAACCGCAGGAACAGTCGGAGACACACTTAACGGTCAAGGTGGTAAGGACACTCTCGTTAGCGGTACCGGCGATGACACGATGAAGGGTGCCGGAGGCGACGACACCTACAAGTTCAAGAACCTGTTCCGTACGGACACGGTGACAGAAACCAGCGGCAACGACATCCTGGATTTCTCGCTGGTCACAACTGCGCTGACGATCAGGCTGGACTCCGTGGTCAGCAGCAAGCCGAGGCGGATTTTCATCGATACCAATCCGGGCAGTTCTAACAGAGTGACCTTCGATATTGCCGCGGCCAACGGCGTCGAGGTCATCAAGTCCGGAAGGAGCACGAGCGACACCCTGGACTTGTCGGGCGTGATCGACAATCTGTGGGTCACTATCAAGAAGAGCTTTTTCGGTGCCGTCAAAATGGAAGTCAAACTTCGGGACGGTTCACCGCTCTTTACTGTGGAGGCCGTTGAGAATCTGATTCTCGGTGGCGGAGACGATAAGGTCACGTTCGCGTCCGGAACAGTGCTGTCGGGAACCATCGACGGCGGCGGCGGTACCAACATTCTGGATTATGCCGGAGCCAGTCCGGGAACCGGGTTCTTCAATGGCACCGCATACTCTTCGATAGTTCGAGTGAATCTGGCCGCCGCAGCAGTTCCGGCGGCGCCGGGAGGAACTCCCCCGGCGATTCTTCTCCACAGCTCTTCGACAGTGAATCAGGGATCTGCAGATGGCATCCTTCATTTTCGGGATGTGACCGGCGGCGCCAAAGACGATCTTCTTTATAGCAGCGGCGAAAACGATTCCAAGCTTAGTGGCGGGAAAGGCGAAGACCTTCTCGTCGGCAGTGCATTGTTCGACACACTGAACGGTGGTGCCGACAACGACATTCTGATCGGCGGAGCCGGCAACGACATCCTCATCGGTGGAGCCGACAGCGACACGTATAAGTTCGTCGGCGATTGGGGAGACGACAAGGTCGCCGAAGAATTAAACGGAGGAAAGTCGGACACGCTTGATTTCAGTGCCATCACCCGGACCATGACGTTTGACATCATTCCGCTCGGTGGGTTTGAAGCCACAGACGATTCGCTTGTCGGCAATACCGTTAAGCGAAATGGCAGCAGCGACATTGAGATCGAAAACATTATTGCCGGTTCAGGAGCCGGAAACATTTACAACTTCTTCGAAAACTGGGCGAAGACCATCACCATCGACAATCAGCTGGCTCCGGGTGCGAAGATCGATTTTTCGACTATCCCCGGGACAGTGGATCTCACCTTCACAATTGAAGGCGTCAGCGAACCAACATTCACGGCAAATCCATATCCGAAGGCTCTGAACAAGGTTACGGTGACCGACGGGAACGGCCACACCGCCGTCATCTACAACGTGGACAGCATCACCGGAGGCAAGGGAAACAACACGTACAAGATGAAGGGGAATGCCGTTCTGCCTGGGACTCTGACGGGCGGTGCTGTGGGGCAGTCCCCGAATCGGCAAAACACTCTGGACTATTCCGAATATGGCCAGACGGGCGTTTCAAGCTTCTTCGGCTTTGGCGGCGAACCGGCATTTATCAATCTCGATGTCAGCTCGCGTTCCCTGACACCGCACTCCTTCATGGAAACCATCACGGAGGGAGTCGCTCCGGTATACGAAGTTCATGAACTATCCACCAACGCACGCGGCGGTACGTTCACTCTGACGTTCTTCGGCAAGACGACGGACCCGATTCCATATGATGTGTCGGCATCGAAGTTACAAACGATTCTCAAGGGCGGCCTGATCACTGGTGGAATCGATATGGACGTCGTGGTTACCTCGCCCAACGAAGGCGTCTGGAGAATCGAGTTCCAGAAACTCTGGCCTGGATTCCTGACGAAGCTGGCGGATGGCGCGCTGGGGTTGCTGGACAAGATTGACATTCTCAAGATCATCGATCCCACATTGCCGACATCCGGACCGATCGGCAGCCAGTTCATCGTCGATGATGCGAAGCTTGGCGGCACCATTACTTTCAAGACGACCACGAAGGGTGTCGCCCCGAAACAGGAAGTATGGGAACTCTCCAATGACGCCGACGGCGGAAACTTTACACTTACCTATAACGGTCACGATACGACTGCCCTGAATTTCGACGCCGCGGCAATCGATATCCAGAACGCACTGAATGCACCTTCAGTCGATGCAAAGGTAACGGTGGCAAGTGCAACGGCGGCTACGGGACACAAGTGGACAATCACATTCAATGAAGCAAAGGAAATTACCGTCCACCCGGCGATCACGGTAACGGACACCCTCGACGACAACGAAGAGAGCACACTCACTCAAAAGGTTGCAGGGACCGACGGAGTGAAGGAGGTCCGAACGCTTACATCCGACGCGGTGTCCGGAAAGTTCACGCTCAAATACAACAACGTCACCAGCGATCCGATTGAATTCAATGCGACCGCCCTGGAAATCAAGAACGTCTTCCAGACGAAGTTCAATACGGATGTGACGGTGGATGGCAACGGAAGCACTCACGATCCGTGGAAAATTACGTTCCAGACTGCCGGTCCCATCGCTGAAATTGTCGCAAAGAGTGACGAAGGCAGCCCGCTGCAACGCGGAAGTGTCGCAGTCACTCGCGCCGTGGTCGGGGTTGCGCCCGTGCGTGAGGTTCGTAAGTTCTGGACTGATGCAATAGACGGTACGTTCTCGATCTCCTATGAACCAACCCCTGGAAATATGCAGACGTTCGTTATTTTCCCGGGCGACACGGGTTCCGATATTCAGAACAAATTCAAGAGCAAGTTCAATCTCGACGTCGACATTAAGGGATCGCTCATCAGTTTGCTTTCGTCATCCGGCACAGCGACGGACCCCTGGGTAGTCACATTCCTGGATCCGAAACCGATTGGACCCATGTATGTCAATGACGTCGCGATCGTCAGCGAAGAGAACGTCTGGCAGGACGTCACAGTCGCCGGGACCAGTGGCGCCTTCACGCTGAGTTACGCAGGTCAAACCACACGAGCGATTGCCATCGACCCCACCGATCCGACGGCGAATGCCGTCCTGAAAATCAAGAACGCTTTGGAAGCTTTGAATGGCGTCACGGTGGACGTGACAAATTCTGCGGCCAGCGATCCGTGGAATTCCACATTCCAGGTGAAGTTCAAGACGCCGAATATCAATGTTCAGCCACTCACGGCCAACCCGGTTGTCGTTCTTGAGGGGCCCGGAGAAAACGTCCAGTCGCTCATGGTTCGTTCGGCGAGCGGTGAATTTACCCTCACCTACAATAAAAAGACCACTGCGCCGATCGTCATCAATAGTGCCGACACGAAAGCGGTTGCGATCGGAAAGATCAAGACAGCTCTGGAAGCGCTCAACAACATTACCGAAGTGGATGTCCGTTCGGAGGCCAATCTCAATCCGTGGGGCTCACCTTTTACGATCGAGTTGAAGGTTCCTCCCGTCGGCGCCCTGCAAATTACTGCCGATGTTGAAGTGACAATTGCACCTTCGGCACCAGTACGCGATGCAAATGCCTTCCAGACGATCAATGTCCGCAGAGGCAGCGGCACTTTCGCGCTCGTTTACGACGGCCAGACCACAGCTCCAATCGATGTTGATGTCTTCGACTCCGCTGCGGTGGCGGAAGGCAAAATCAAGGCTGCCCTTGAAGCGTTGTCCGATAAAACCAACATCACAGAAGTTTCGGTGAAAAGCCGGGTGGTTGCGGGGCCGGCCTGGTCCTCTCCGTTCCTGATTCAATTCATCAACCCGTCAAAAGACATTCTTCCGCTCACCGTCGACAGCCCGGACCTTCTGCTGCGTGGTGGGAATGTTGCAATTACGCGCACGCCGGACTACGTCACGCAAACGCTTTCGATCACTGCGGACAAGGGGAGCTTCACGCTCACCTACAAAGGAAAGACGACGGATGAGATTTTCCTGGATGTGACCGGCGGGAAAACAACCAGTGAACAGATTAAGAGTCAATTGCAGGGGTTGGGCTTAATCAGCACCGTCATTACGAATGTAACGGTCACCGAAATTCTTCCGCAGGTCCCCGGCTTCAGGCAATTTGTCATTCAGTTCGTCAATCCGAACACCAATGTATCGCCCCTGACTGCCGATGCCGGCAACTTGACCGTAAAGACGCTGACTCTTGCTGCGGAAGCGGCAACGGGAATCGGCAATCGCGCGGCGGGCAAGGTCAAGAAAATCAACTCGGTGATCGGCAGCGGCGCCGGCGAGAAATTGAAGGGAAGCGGTTCGGGCGACGTCTATTTTGGCCCTTATCAATTTGCCGGAAGGGAAGGCAACGATCTTGTCTTCATGACGGACAATGCCGGAGGCTCTCTGGGCGGCGGTGACGGCCATGACACTCTCCGCGGCGGCGACGGAAACGACATCCTGCAAGGCGAGGCCGGTGAAGGTTTCTTCGGTCAGCTCGTCGACATGCTGCCGGGCAAAGGCGGCAAAGATACGCTGCTTGGAGGCAAGGGCGACGACACACTGAATGGCGGTGAGGGTGTCGATACTCTTCGCGGAGGTACAGGCAACGACACACTGATCGGCGGCTTCGACGGTGACCTGCTGTTTGGCGAAGAAGGTCAGGATGCGATCTACGGCGGTTGGGGAGAAGATCAGATTGACGGTGGCTCCGGCAACGATCTGCTTTACGGCGAGTGGGGCGGAGACCGCTACATCTTCTCAGGTGCATGGGGCAACGACTGGATCGACGAATCGCGAATCTCAACCGGTGACGACGCGATCGATTTCTCGTCCGTCACGATCCCGATGACGCACCTGATGAGCGACGGGAATTACTTCGCGACGACAGGACTGGACACACTCAGCTATGAAAGTGAGCAATCCGACTGGGCCGGAAGAACGATTTCTACAGGATCGGCTCGGGTTCCACTTCTGGGCTTCCTTCCCGGTCAGACGGCCTCGGGCAAGAATGACGTCCTTGTCGGAGGCAGTGCCGCCGATGCCAACGCGAAATTAAGCGCCGCGTTCTACATCTATTCCAACGGTCGTTCAAAGACAACTTTGACGGGACCGAGCGGCAATCTCACCGAAGACGTGAAGTTCACTCTCCTCGTAGATCTGGGAACAGGCACACAAACATCGACCACCATTACTCTCGACAAGGGATTATTGGCCGGAAGCCCGGATGTCGAGACCGTGAAGGCGATGTTAGAGGCCCAATTGCCGGCGGGCGTGACAGTAGTCGTCCGGGGTGTCGCTTTGACCAAGTGGCTGGAACTGACCGTTACCCGCGACACCGTCAACGGAAAGACCGTAACCCGGGATGGGAAGACGTATCTGGTGCCGGCAAGCATTCGCGTTATCCCGTCTGGCGTAGAGGACTCCGTCACCGTCGATACCAATGCGTTCCATAACATCGAGAAACTCGTCGCCTCTCCCACCGACAATACTTTTGTCTTTGGCGATGATTTTGGTCGCGCAATTCTAGGAAGTGGCCTCGAAATCGACACGCGAAACGTGGTTGCGGCCAACAAGAAACTGGTTCTGGATTTCCGTGCCGTTGCCGATGACCTGACGTTTACCTTCGAGACGGATGCCTACTCTCGATATACCTCGGTGACGATCAAGGGACCAAAAGGATCGCTCGTACTCGGAGAAACTCCAGCGAGCCGCACCATCAAGATCACGCACACCGATGCGAACACCATCATCTATGCCGGCCGGCACCGGAACATCTTCCACGTATCCGCCGACGCGGTTTATGAAGGAAAGCTCATCGGCCCGTCAGGTCTCACCCTTCCTGCGGGCGTGGGTGAGGTTGTCAAAGACTTCAAATCCCTGATCGGGTTGGGACTGCCTCAGGTGTTCATTGAGAATTCAATAATCTACGATACCGGATTCCTGTCCTTTAATAAGGTAGTTACAAAACTCGGCAAGGGATCCACGGCGCAGGGATTCACGCAGGGGTTGGACGGCATCAAGATCACCGACATTACGCTTGGAGGAAACAGTCTCCCAGGGTTCTGGTTCGATGCCATCCTCGGAACCAACCCGAGTTTGGATCTGTCACTTCCATCGGTTGGAGCCGATACATTTACTATCGGCAGCGGTGGTGGAGGAGCTTTCCCCTCGGTCATTCCGGAACCGGGAATCCATCTTCTCAGCGGCATGATCGGGCCCGACACGTATGAATTCCGGACTCCTTTCTGGGGACTCGCGGGAATTCTCGAAGCTCCCGACGTCGAAATTGCCGGCGTATCTGCACCGGAATTCTTCGACACACTGGACTTTTCGAGTGTTCCTCAGAAGCTGGATATCACCATTGGTGAGTTGACGACTGCCAACTTTACGGCGTTCTCAAAACTGTTCAGTGCGATAACGGGAAGCAGCACGAACGTCGGACTCGGCACTCGGGACTACAATATCGGATCGACTATTGTCATCGTGACCGATGGGCTTCTGGGCACCATCCTCAAACAGTTTGGACTGGATGTTCACGTCTTCGATTGGCTCAAAGACAACTGGAACATCAATGTCCTGGGCAATATCGCTATTGCCATCGACATTGAGAACATCATCGGCGGCAGCAGCGTGAACACGTTCCATTTCATCGATGGTGCCAAGGTACAGGGCGTCATTGCTGCCGGAGCCCGAGGCTCCATCGTGCTCGATTATTCGAAGTACGTCGATCCAACCGCCACTACCGGAGTGACGGTTGACTCCAGCGCCGGCCTGGATCTGGAACTCATCCCGTCTCAGACGATTCTCGGCATCACCACACCACCGATCGGATTCTGGTTCGGCAGCGCCACCGGTGTTCAAGGCAATCGGTTCGGAAACTTCGAAGACATCGCGGCTGCTGCGGGTGCCGACATTTCCATTATCAGAAACTTTGCTGTGACAGGGACACCGGCCGTCATTGGCAGTTACGGCGACGATACTCTGACTGGAAACGACAAAGTCTGGCAGAACGAAAATCCGAATGACGATATTGGCATGCTGCAACGGAGCAATACGTTCTTTGCAAGCGGCGGTCTGGACGTCATAGACGGCAAAGGAGGCAACGACATGCTTGCCTTCAACCAGCCGGGTAACGCTTTGCCGCTGCCGGATGGACCCGTCGCCATCGATCTTTCGCAAGGGAAATACTATTTAGGAAACACCCGGTTGTTCTCACTTGAATCCACGTCGGTGGATCCTCTGGTTGCCGACTTTGATTTCTATACCACGGCAACTTCCGGAAAGTTCTCTCTGCTGGTGGGCGGCCAGATGACGGCATTGCTCGATTACAACGTGGATGTGACGGCCTTCCAGGCTGCTCTCGCCGCGCTAACGAATATCGACCATGTCACCGTACAGGAATCGGATCCCGGCGGCGCACCGGTCGGAACGGAAGCCAATGCGTGGAAGATCCACTTCACAGCTAAAATTGCTACCGATGCCCCGCCTGCCCTATATGTGAATGACTCCGGCCTGCGCAAAGCCGGCCGATATGCTTCAGGAGATGCGGCCGGAACGGCGACGAGCATCGAGAATATCAGCGGAACAGCGGGAAATGACCTGCTGATCGGCAATTCCGAAGCAAACGTCTATGTGATCGTTGACAATTGGGGCAACGACGTCATTTACGATGTTCCGAACGACCCCGACTCCGTCGATATCCTCGACATCAGCGGCCTGACAACGCCGTGGTTAGATCTGGATAACGGGAGAACAACCCCTGGCGTGATCACGCTGACGTGGACGGACGCAAATGCGGTCACACATACATTGACGGCCTACAATGTCGAAAAGATCAAAACGGCCAAAGACCTGAAAATCGTCGGACAGGCTTACGAAAATCTTGGTGGAACGGCATCCAATACTCCCAACAATCTGGCGAGACTGCTTGGATTCCTGCTCGGCGACGAAGAAGAAAACTACACCAAGGTCAGCAGCCTGCTGACCAGGACCACATTGTTGACAGGTACCGGCGGTGTCGATCTCAGTTCATTCGCAGACCAGCTTAGCGATGAGGATCTTCAGACGATACTCCAGGCTGCAATCGCAATCTGGAACGAAGCGAATCCAAACAGTCCGGCGTCCCTCCAGGATATCGCCATCGCGATCGCCGATCTTCCGGGCCTGGCGCTGGGTAAAGCGCAGGGACGAACCATCACACTGGATAGCAATGCCGCGGGCACCGGCTGGTTCGTGGATCCAACACCAACGGACAATAACGAATTCACTATCGGACCGGATGGATCGCTGGTCGCCGTACCGGGTGGTAGTGCCTCCAGGGGCTACGATCTTCTGACTCTTGCCCTGCACGAACTTGGACACGTGGAAGGTCTCGCTCACTCGACGGATCCGGCTTCAGTCATGAGCCCGACGCTTCCAACCGGTGTTCGCAAACTTCTCTCCGAGACCGATCTGGATCTTCGTGGACCTCCCGTCACCGGCTTCGACAATGCGCCTTCGGATCAGGAGATTCTTGAAGATGGGCTGACGGCCCTGGCAAACTGGGCCTCGAATTTTGGAAGCAAACTTGGTTCTGCTATCACCGGACTTCAGATACCGTTCGTTGACGACGCACTTGCGGATATCTGGAGTGGTATCGGTGGTCAGGCGATTACCGACAAGATCAGCCAGCTGATCAAAGATAAAATTGTTGCAGTCCTCAACGACCCGACCAGACCTACAGTCTCCACCGATGACCTGCTCGCCATCGAGGACAGCAACGGCGAACGGATCCTTCACAAGACGTTGTCATCGAACTCGCGGGAGTTCGGAGCCATCCTGACTCTGGCAAGCTACGAACTACCGATCACACTGAGCCTCGACAGTGAGACGTTCTTTGGCTTGAAGGTACCAGTCAGCGTTACCCAGTCCGAACCGATCGTACTGAGCGCAACGGTTCAGCTTGGCTTCGTATTTGGCATCGACAGCACAAACACCTTCTATGTGGAGAATCCAACACTGCTCGGAAAGATCTCCATCGACGAAGAACATCCCTTTGATCTTTCTCTGGCGCTCGGTCCTCTCGGCGTGGGTATCGAAGACGGCGTACTGAAATTCAATGCCCAACTGATGTTCGGCACTTCCGGACGCCTGACCTTCGATCAGTTGACGGGAGATCCAAGCGGAAACCTGCTGAGCTCTCCATCGCTGAATTCCAATGCCTCCTACGAAATCAATCTTCCCGTTGTTCTTCAAGGAGCTTTGGCCGGACTATCGACAGGTCCGATGGTGATCCACGCCACGTTCAACAGCGACACCGATCCTTCGCCAATTCCATCGGGCTTATCGATCAGCGCTTTCTTCAACAGTATTAAAGACAGTTTGAAGACTGAAGGACTCGATGCACTAGCGAAGCTGAAGGGGGTTTCTCTCGATGCACTGCTCGATGGCATCAGCGAGCTTCTCGACGGCTGGGCTAATCCGGGTGGCACGACTGCTACCGGCACCGCGTCGTCCACACTGACAGTGGATGGTGGTGTCACCGCGGTGACGATCTTCGACGGCGGGAGAGGGTACACGCATGCTCCAACCGTCACATTCTCGGCTCCGCCAGTTGGAGGAACTACGGCGACGGCTACCGCAATCATCGATGCCAATGGAACAGTCACCTCTGTAACGATTGACGATGCCGGAAGCGGTTACACGGATGCGCCAACCGTTACATTCGAGGCCGCTCCCGAAGCGGGTGCCGCCTACAAGAAGCTGCCGGGCATCAATAAGAGCATTGCTGAAATCCTGGGAGAGGATGCCAACAGCCATGTCGGAGATCTCGTTGGTCAGATCAAGACGGCGATCGATGCCGTTCGCACAACCCTGAGAAGCGGTTCCAATTTGCAGAAATTTGAACGCGATCTGAATTTCGAACTCAATCGTCTGCTCGAATTGAATGCGCCGCTCGGAGACAGCGATGCGGTTGGAGCCGCATACAACGTCCTTGTCGCGCTCAACAATGCCTTGAATGGCAATTCCAGTGATGCGGCTGTTGCTGCGGCACTGGCCGATGTCGAAGTTCAGTCGATCTACCACGATGGAGCAACCGGCACCTTCACCCTGACGTTTGACGGAGCAACGACCGCACCGATTTCGGCAACGGCTACTGCGGCGGACGTTGAAGCCGCATTGCGATTGCTGCCCGGGTTGTCTCTTGTCCGCGTTACTGGCGGCACTAAAGCAACAGCGACCGCAACTCTGGTTGACGGCGTGGTTTCTGCCCTTCAGATTACCAACGCCGGCAGTGGCTACATAACGGCTCCGACTGTGACGTTGTCAGCGCCTCCCGCCGGCGGAACGGCCGCGACGGGTACTGCAACCATTGTGAACGGCGTCGTCGTTTCGGTGGCCGTTGTTGGCGGAAGCGGATATACATCGGCGCCTGCCGTTACTTTCTCGGATGCGCCAACTGGTGGGACGTCCACGACGCCATGGCTGGTGAGCTTCATCGGATTCAGCGGGCGGAATGTGTCTAAATTGACGGCCGACACGACTGCGCTGCTGGCGCTCGGTGGTGGTGCTGCAACAATCACGATTGCCTCCCCAACTGAGGGTGGAAGCCTTTCCGGAGTGAAAGCGGATCGTGATGTTGTCGCTGCCGATACGCGGCTCCAGGCAATAGCAACAAATGGAGGCGTGGCGCTGGGTGGCGCTTCGACCAATGCAGAAATCGCATTCGCTCTATTGAACGCCACTCCGGAAACAATTGCGCTGCTTGCTGCCGTCAAAGCAGACCGGGATCTGGTGGCAGCGAACGATGCTTTCATCACCGCACTGGCACGGCTCACAGCGCTTGGATTGAGCGACAGTTCGACCGATGCAGACATCCTGGCCGTTTTCCATCCCGACACCGACATCGCCAACGCCAAACTGATGCGCGATCTTCTTCAGTTGCCTCCGCCGGCGGCGGATGACACTGCAGCCAGATTCGAACGCTCGGCTGCGGCCAACCGCCTGAGGGCCTACGGGCTGACTGTCGATCTTACGGCCAGCCCAATCGTGCTGCCGACGGATCTCGAAATTGAAACCGCCTTTTCTCATGCCACAGAAATCGCCAACGCCAAGGCCGACCGCGACCTCGCTCGGGATACCGCTCCCGATGTCCGGCAGGCTGCCGATCGGCTCACGGTCCTGGGTCTGGACGGCGATTCATCTGACGAATCCATCCAGATCGTACTTGCCGGTCATGATGCGCTTGAGGGTCCCATTGCCGATCGTGACCTGCTTGCGAACAGCGGCATCGATGTCACTCAGGCGACTGCACGACTGGCCGCGCGTTCACTTACAGGCGACTCGACGAACCTTGAGATAGCCTCCAAACTATCGGACCCGGCAACGCTCGCTGCTCTGCTGATCCAGCGAGACATCCTGCAGATTTACGACAACAACAAGGTTCTGGGTTTTGCCTACAGCAACTCCACGCTATCGGTCCGAATCAATCTGGCCAAGCACGTCATCACCGATGTGCAGTTCTCGCTGAATCTGG
>Ga0184628_10000025_pt1 | contig 68830 bp, 51 predicted proteins | sample PLM4_5_b1_FD_133149 | JGI IMG/M metagenome (GOLD analysis project Ga0184628, IMG submission 133149) | Groundwater sediment microbial communities from an aquifer in East River, Colorado, USA - PLM4_5_b1 | ecosystem: Environmental > Terrestrial > Soil > Riparian zone | place: USA: East River...
CGGAGCACAGGGCCGCCTGGTCGATGAGCGCGCCGCGCGCCGTGTTGATGATGCAGGCGGTCGGTTTCATCCGGGCGATCTGATACGGGCCGAAGATACCCTTCGTCTCCTTCGTCAGTGCCTTGATGCGGCCATCCCGTTCTATCGCGATGTCCAGTAAAGAGGCAGATCTCACGATACGTTGTGGCAGGTGCAGCGTGACGACATCGGAAACTTTCAGCAACTCTTCCAACGACGGCAGACGATCCGCTGCTTCAAAGTCCGCGCGTGCTGCTCACACCGCACGTCGCGTCGCTCACCGGGGCACGATACTCCCGCGATTGAGTTTTCGGAAAATCGCGATATGCTTCCTGCGTTTGGATAGGCACCGGCGATTCATTGTCATTTCCTGGAAAAGTTTTGTCGTTTTGCCTGCTGCTTTCGGCGGCTGCGGTGCAGCTTGGCGTTCCCGCAGCCCCGCCCACGCTCGACGAACTGGCGCGTGATGTCGATCGCGCCGAATCGATGCGCACTGTAAAAAATCTCCAACGCACCTACGCGCAATATTCGCAGTATGGTTTGTGGAACGAGATGGCGGATCTTTTCGCCAGCGAGGGCACGTACAACTTCGATGGTGAAGCGATCAAAGGCCGCAAAGCGATCGGCGAATATTTCACTTCACATGAAGGCAGTGGTCAGCAGGGACTCAAGCCCGGCGTTGTCCGCGCACAGATCATCGACCATCCCGTGGTCAACTTGTCGGTCGATGGCGAATCTGCCAAGGGGCGGTGGTACGGCTTCGCTCTGCTGAGTGACGACCAGGGCAATGCCAGCATCCAGGGCGGCGTATACGAAAACGAATACGTGCGCGAAGACGGTAAGTGGAAAATCAACCTGCATCGCTTTCATCCGCAGTATGACGGGCCTTACGAAACCGGCTGGAAAAACTGGAAGGGTCAGGATGTTGGAATACTTCCCTACCACTTCACACCGGACCAGAGCGGTATTCCCATTCCTGCCCCGGTTGGCGCCGCACCAAAGACCAAAACCACACTGATAGAACTTGAAGAACGGCTCGCGGTGATGAACGACGAAGCCCTGGTGCGCAATCTGCAAGCGTCCTACGGCTACTACGTCAACCGCCGCATGTGGGACGACGTCACCGATCTTTTCACTGCCGATGGCGTGTATGAAGTCGGAGGCGTTGGTGTGTACAAGGGCACTGCCGGCGTGCGTAAAGCCTTAGACCGCATGGGGCCCGCAGGCCTGACGCATGGCGTGCTCAATGACCGCCTGCAATTCGACACCGTGGTGAGCTTCGCTTCGGGCCGACGTGAAGCGCATGTGCGCGGCATGGAACTGGGACTGTTGGGCGAAGCCGACAAAGGAGAAGGCTTTTGGGAGGTCTCGGTCTACGACAATCGTTTCGTGAAGGAAAACGGCCTTTGGAAAGTGCGCGAGATGCGCGTGTACCCGCTGTTCCGCTCCGAATACAGCAAGGGCTGGAGCAAGAGCCGCATTGTTGAAACAGCGCAGGCCGGGGCGCTGGCTCCCAGCATGCCACTGCCTGCCGATGATGCCGGTGAGCAGGACAGAATTATTCCCGCCTTCGTCTCCGTGCATCCGGTCACGGGCAAACCGGTGGCAGCACCGAAAGGATTGAAACTTGTTGCCACAAAGGCTCTCACCGGTGAGATCGCCACGCCGGCAAAAAAGAAAAAGGCAGCAGACACTGCAGCGCGCCTCAGCGATGCCGCACGCAGGGTCATGGTGGCGACAGCCTATGACGCGGCCGAGCATGTCTCGTCGTCCTATGGTTTCTTTGCCGATGATTCCCAATGGAACTGGCTGTCGGAACTGTTCGGCAAAACCGGTACCAAGCAAATTCCCTTTGCCGGTTACTACACAGGCTACGATCGCATCTCGCATGGACTGTTTCTGGAGTACGGCGATCCCGTCAGCCTGACCACGAAAAAAGCCAGCATTGCATTTCACTGGCGCATCCAGCCGGTGATCAATGTCGCGCCCGATGGCCGTTCGGCGCGCGTGCGCACCTATCTGTTCCATCCAAATACATCGAAGACCGGAGCAGGAACGCTGTTCGGCGCCATGTACCCCGACGATCATCTGATTCTGGAAGACGGCATCTGGCGGTTGTGGAACCTGTCGCTCGACGAGCCGTACTTTGAAATGCCGAACTGGAAGGGTGGCTGGTCTGCCGCCAAAGACAGAGTTGCTGTGGCAGCAACACCGCGTGCTGCGCCGCTGCCTGCGCCGGTCAACCCCAACGCGCCTGCTCGCCCCAGACGATTCGTTGGCGCGGCACTTGTCGCAGAATATAAGCCCGACGTGCCAATTACCGAACTCGGCAAATTGCAGGAACACTTCCGTGGTGGCACCGGAGAGGCCTGGGATTGGCCAAAGATTCTGCCGATGTGGTGGGGCTATAAAAGCCCCGTCAGCGGTCGCCAGCCCGAACTCTTCCTGCCGGACTGCGTACCGTGTGGATACTCACCCAACATGAGCATGGTGAAGCACGGCTACTTGCTGCCGACAACGGATCCGGTGAAGAGCGAAGATTGAAGTCAGGCCCCCGCGCGGCGTGGGCTTCGAGGAGACCCTTGCTCCAGCGACGGCGCAACCTGGAGCCTTGCGTTTATCGATCCGGTCAAAGCTCGCAGTGGCCATCTGGACAGCCATTGGATGGATGCGGTCCCTGTAGAGTTCAAAGTCCCTCTGACCGTCGAGTCCACAAACACCGCAATGACAGAGAAGCTCACGATTACCCTGTCGGCGCAGCCAGACAATATGCGCAATCTCAAACTGCGTATCGCGTGGGGACGATTGCATCTCGCAACACCGGTGCGCGCTGCATTGGAGTAATGCAGCGTCATCTGATTTCCGTCTGACACGAACGAGGACGATCAAGTGGTATTCTCGCGATACGCAAAGAAGGTTGCCGGTGAGTCCGACGTTCCGCGCCGTAAGCCCATTTGAACCGCGCGACGTGGACTCTTGCTTTCGTTTCGCCGACCGCTATGCCACAGAGAGCCATTGAACATAAGAACGCTGCCAGCGCTTCCGACGATGATCTTCTCCTCACGATGTCTTGCAAGCGGTTGAGCGAGATCCCTGGCGAGCAGGCTCGTGATCCGATGCGATCTCGGAACGACGCGCGTAGCACCGTTTTCCGGCGTGAAGTCATCGAGCATCCATAGCGCGGTGATCAGAATGCATTCGTTCTCCCGCCCGCGCAAACAATCCGAATGCAATCCTTGCTGGCCAAATCCCGGCAGCGGGTTGCGTCCATGCATGCCGCCGAGGCAATAGGTCGGCGAGAGCAGATGCTCCGCAGCTGCCTTCAACACTGGATGATGCTCCAAAGCGCGCCAGGATTTCGCTTCCGGAGTTTCGTCCGTGATTTCGACATGCTGTGTACCGCCCACCTGGACTGGAGCATGCTCGAAGGCGCGACGCAGGCGTCCAACCCACTCCGAATCCAGCGCGCCAGGAACGACGACATAGCCCTCCTGATCGAGCGCCTGGTGGACCGGGCTCGCGGGCACGGCGGATAGGTGGGACCTGTACTTCATGGCATGACGACCTGAATGTAGCGGCTAGCAAAAATATGCGGGGTGCGGTGGGCGGTCAAGTTGCCTGGAACATCGTTTCGGTACTCCTTCCGGGGCGGGCCCCCCACCCGACCCCGAAAGAAGACTGACTGGTGTGTTCTCACAAAAAGGCGATTATGAGGCTTCGAGTTCCGGATCCCGGTCCATGCCCGCTGTATGAGTTCTATAATTTGGGCTTTTGCAGGTTCCACGAAGGCCACACCATGTATGAGCGCCTTTGATTTCAAACATGATGTAGTTCCGGGATTTAATCGACCGGCGTGCTCGATTCAGGCGTCAGAATGGCGTGATTCGGTCATCTTCCAGCTGTGTTCTACTTCCCACCCTTGGATTCTGGCTCCGGTTCATAAATCTCCGTGACGCCGGTGAACAAGGCCTTGCCGTTGCTATCCTTGATGGCGGTGGCGATGCCGATGTCTGGAAAGTTGCGAGCTGGAGAGCCGATTACTTTGATTCGGTCACCGATTTTCAGCGAGTCCCGAGTCCAGCCTCGGCGCATGAGAGTATTGGGACTCGGCAGTTCGAAATGCCAGCTCACCTTTTCGCCCTTGTCGCTAGTCACATCCACATGGATCCATGCGTGTGGACTTTTCCATTCCACCTTGCTCACTGTGCCTTCGACTTCCACTTTCTTTCGCGAATCGTACTCCGACTGCGAATGATGGGCCCATGCGGCAGGGGCCAGCGCAAGGCAGAGCGCGACAAACGCTGAAAGCGGAGTCAGACCATAACTCATTGCGCGGAAAGTTCTGTTTGTAGTTTTCATTTCTTGTAGAGCTTGACGTCCTGTTCGTTGTCGTTGCAAATCTCACCGAGCATCTGGGTGTCCACTTGCACGGCCATTTCGATGGTGACCGACCAGGGCTTGGTATAGGCCTTGGGATCATCGACGGCAATCTCGATCTGCATGAGGCCGAAATTGACGCGCTTTAGCCGCTCGGTGATACGCGCGGCTTCCGTCACCGGACTGCCCTGGATGTCGAGCCACATGTCGTCCCGGATGCCGTTGGTTTCGATCACCAGCGTTTCGCCTTCCCAGTGTCCGGTGGAGTAGCCGTTCCAGGTCGGATTGGGATTCTTCGGCAGTGGTCGGCCGTCCAGATACACTTCGCGGTAAGCCTCGTTGAATTCATGCAGGACCACCATCATGCCGGGCGTCTGCAGTATCCTCATGTACTGCGGCAACGTCCAGGCGCGGGGGAAGTTCGGTGGCATACAGTAGGTATGTGGATCCTCGCGGCCGCCATTGGCGCGCCGCACCTTCATTAGCTCCTTCGACCACTCGGTATAGGGCAGGCCGCCCGGTAGTTTGGTGCCGATATTGATCTGCTCGCGCGCCATGCGCTCTTCCTGGATGCAATCCCCCGTTCGGCAGTTATCTCTCGATGGGACGTTGGCGAACCACATGCCGGAAAAATCCGGCTTGCCGTCGGGCGTACGCGGAGCCGGCGCTTTCAGGTCCGGAGCGCCGCTGGCCAGCCGAGGAATCCCCGGAGTGGGATAATTCAGCCACTGAGCCAGACCTATAGCGGGTGTGGACAAAACGAACAGCAGCACTGCCGGCCATAGCGATCTCAGTGGCGAGTCGCTCTTGAATTGCGAGGGGCGTTTCTTTGTTTGCATCATTGTTCGATCTGTTGCGATGTCGGACAGATGGGGAGGATTTTAGGCGAGGTGAGAACCAGAAGAACAGGAAATATGCGGTGTGACGCTCGGTCAACGAAAGCAAATCGATGTGCGTTATACTGCGCCTCGCTTCCAGCCAAAAGGAGGAACTATGAATCGAATCACAGCAAGCTTCGCGGCGGTTGCGTTTTGCATCGCGTTGTTTGCGGCTAGTGCGGCAAGCCAGAGAACGGCACAGAACGTCTCGAAGCTGGAGGCGCAGGACTATATCGACATTCGCCAGCTCATTGATGGCTATTCTCACATCCTCGACAACTGCACGAACAACGGCAACACCTACGCGGACCTCTTCACTCCCGATGCAACCTTCGGCGTGTCTTCGCAGTGGGGCAGCGGCGCCAAAATCTGGTTTCGCGGCCGCGAGCAGCTCCGCACCGCAGGTGGTGGCGGTAAGGATGCCTGCCGGCCGGTGCAACCATATCCGGAATACCACATCGTGATCAGCCCCGTGATAACACCCGTGGCGGGCGGTGCGAAAGCGATCTCCACGCTGCTGACGATCACGAACAAGACCACCAAACAGGGCGACATCATCCACTGGGAAGGCGGCTACGAAGACACCTTCGAGAAAACCGCGAACGGCTGGCGTTTCAAATCTCGGGTGCACGTGTGGCCCGAGGTGAAGTGGACCGACAATCCTGCGGACATGCCGCCCCGGGATCTCGAGAAAGAGTGAACTGCAGGCACGGGTGGCTGCGCCGTTTGAAGTGTCGTGCTCTCTTTGCACGCGCAGGATTTCAATTGACGGGGGTTCTGCCGACAGCTGCTCCTCAAAGTATCATTGAAGCTTTGCGGGTCTGATGTTCCCGCTCCGAAGCCGACCTAACCGTTCACCACTCTCTGAGGCATAACTGTCGGGTCCGGGACGCGAAATCTAAACGACAGGCCGGAAAAGCGCGCCCTATAAAGTATCCAGAGTGCCGTTTCGTATAGGAAGTATTATGCTGGGCGCTGTCACGGGCTCAGCGTCCCACCGTCGTTGTTTCAAATAGGGTATTGGATTTACGGCAGCTCGACGAGGCGATTCGGGCATATCTCTCGGACTGAAAATACTGATGTTGGGAGAGGGGCAGATTACGGATGCCGCAACCGCCGCGGTTCATTTCTCCATCTCAACCCACCAGTTCTGCACAACGATAGTGGGTGCGTCTGCACCTCCTCCCGATAAGTAGGATAAAGCCCCCGGAAGCGGAATTCGATCGGTTTGTCTGATAATGAGTCTGCTGTGGGAAGGTCGCCAGCGGACTCAGGCGGTGTGGCAAACATGGGACATGGCCCACGTACTACTCCGGAAGGCCAAAACAATGGATCGAGTTGCCTGACGCTACAGCGATGTACTGCTTTCCATCCACAGCGAAGCTCATGGGCGAGGCGGCCATGGCACCGCCTGTCTGATATCGCCAAAGGTATTTGCCCGATTTCGCGTCGAGCGCAATGAGGTAGCCCTCACGAGACGCGCCGAACACGACACCGCCGGCTGTCGCCATCACACCATTGCTCAGCGAACCCTGTAAGAGTTTGAAGTCCCACAATGTCTTGCCGGTTTCGGGATCGATCGCCTTGATTCCGGCGGATGGTTGCGGGTCGTCCTTGCCGGGAGGCGGCGCTGCGCCCCGGCCCCGGCCGATGTATTGCCGGCCCGCCTCATATAGTGCAGGAGCGCTAATGGCCTGTCCGCCGCTTTCCGAATACTCGAGATACATCCATCCGGTGATGGGGCTGTAGGACGGCGCCTGGAAATTCGTGCCGCCAACGAGCGAGGGATATACCAGGAAGCTGCCCTCCGGACTGGAGTTTGATCCCGGAATCTGAATCGGCCGGCCGTTTGCGTCGAAGCCTTTGTTCCAGTTCTGATACACGAATGGCGTTCCGGACAGGAATTGTCCGTTTGTCCTGTCGAGCACGTAGAACATCGAGTTACGGTCCGCGTGCAGCAGAAGCTTGCGATTCTGGCCGTGCCATATGCGATCCACGAGGATCAAGTCCTCGGCAGAATCCCAGTCGTGCCCATCGTTGGGCGTGAACTGGTAGTGCCACTTCAACCGGCCGGAGTCGGGATCAAGGGCCACAACGGAGTTCGTATAAAGGTTGTCGCCAGTACCTCGCACCGAACGATCAATCTGGGCTCCGGGGTTTCCCACTGTCCAGAAGAGAGTGTTGAGATCCGGGTCAAACGATCCTGTTAACCACGTGGGACCCGCTCCTGTTTTCCAACTGTCTCCGGCCCATGTGTCGTTGCCGGGCTCGCCCGGTCCCGGTATGGAGTTCCAGCGCCACAGCAGCGCTCCCGTCGCCGCATCGTACGCGCTGAGAAATCCTCGCGCGCCGAACTCGCCGCCGGACACTCCAACGATGACTTTGTCCTTTACGATCAGTGGAGCGCTGGTGATGCTGTAGCCGAGCATGGTGTCGGCCACCTGTGTTTCCCACAGAAGAAGTCCCGTTCTCGCGTCGATGGCGACAATCGCCGCATCCAACGTACCCACGAATACACGATGACCGAGCAGGGCGACTCCGCGGTTGTATGGATTAATCTCGTTCGGATTGCGAACCTTCTGTTGTCGCGTGAACCGCCAGATCTGGCGGCCGCTTCTGGCGTCGAGCGCCAGCACGGTTCCGGGCTGGCCGCTGGTGTACATGACGCCGTCAACAACGAGCGGCCCGACTTCAAGAGCGGAGGTGCCGGGCAACTGGATAGACCATTTCGCCTGAAGGTTGGACACATTCTTCGTCGTGATTTCCTTCAGCGCCGAGTAGTGCGTGCCTTGATAGTTGCCCCAGTAATGCATCCAGTTCTGCGGTTCGGAGTCCGACTTGCGCAAGCGCTCATACGTGACCCCGCCGGCCATTCCTGCGCTGGCCGCGGCCGCCTTGGCCGCATCGCGCCCTTTGAGCGCGCCGAGGTACGCAACCACGTTCTGTATCTCGGCATTCGTCAGGCGCGACACATAATCACCCGGCATCAGGGACCGGTTTTCACGGCGCATATCCGCGAGGTTCATCTTGTCGAGCAGATGCAATTGCCCCGACGCGTCGACGATTTGAAGTGTAAATGTGTCTTCGTTTCGGCGAACGCCTTGAATTTGGCGGCCGTCTTTCATCTTCGCGACGATCGTCGTCGGCGCGCCGCGCCCGCCTGGCGGTGTCTGGGCGGAACCGCTGGGGTTAAGGATCTTCGTTCGCAACGCTTCCGGCGATGTCTGGCCCGCGTTGGAAAGATCCGGTCCGGCCATTCCGCCACGGCCGTTTACTTCGTGGCAACTCGCGCAACCGGCTTTGCCAAAGAACAGGCTTTCGCCCGCATTCACCGCGTCGTTAGAATTCTGCGAGGCGGCAAGGACCGACACGCTCAGGCCGATGGCAGCGACAAAGGAAAAGTATAGGTTCAGTCGGGCTGGCAACATGATGCTCGCGAGACTATTTGAAGATCTGCGGAGCGGCAAGAGAAAACACGGTCACGCCCGACAAGATCGCAAAGCTGAAAGCGCAAAAGCGGCGGATCCTATCCTGTTTGTCACTGGAAACGATCGATACTTCAAGATGTGGAACAATGACGAAACGTGATGAAGACGCGGGTGAATCAGCGGACGCTGCACTCGTAGGACTCCGCTGCATCGACGGGGCCCTTGTTGTATCGAGTACTCGGGATAGGAGCACATCGGCAGGCTGCGCGCTCTATATGGCCAGCCACACGCTGGTGTAGGATGTCGGCAAGGTTGCCGCTGCTGCGGGGGTAAAGTCGGTCGTGCTGAGCCATCTGGTCCCTGCGGACGACAAGTCCATCAGTGAAAAGATGTGGGCTGCGGGTGTGCGCAAGCACTTCAGCGGCCGAATGGTTGTCGGGCGCGAACTGATGGAAATCCAACTCCCCGGCGACTGTATCGATCCCACAGAATTAGAAGAATTACGCCTTCGCGGGCGCTCGCGTCGGACCGGCTCCCTTCGTGGCAGAGTCCCAGTGTTCGACAATTTTCCCGTTCACGATCCGGAACATATCGAACCACGTGGTGGTGTAGGTCTCGTCTTTGAGTGCGGGATCGACGTACTCGCGCGAGAACGACAGCGTCACATATTTGCCTTCGGCCTGAACGGCGACCAGTCCATCGAGTTTGTCTGGAATCGGCTGCTCGCCGCCCAGGACTGAAAAATACGCCTTGAAGCCCGCCATGCCCGTGTCGGCGTTTGGATTGTGTTGAATGTAATCTTCCGTCATGAACTGCGCCGCCTGATCCAGCCGGCGTCCGCGAAGGATGATCCTGAAGAAGTCGTACGCCAGCTTCTTGTTCGCTGCCAGCTTCGGGTCGCTCGCCTTCAGCAAGTCCGCCTGGTTACCGGCATAACCGGCCACAGGAAGAGCCGTCATCTTTCGAGGCGTCGGTGTCGACGCCAAAGGGGCTGCAGCCTTCTCTTCGGTTGTTGGTGTTGGGGGAGGGGACTGACATCCGATTAGAAACACCGTCCCCGTCAACGTGACTGCGATTAAGAAGCGAGTCATGGTTCTCTCCTTTGTCCTGGCATTCCGACCGGGCTTTTCATTTGCGGGACAGAACGGCCCCTGCACGCGCCCTGAACGCTGAAATACGTGTCCGTGACATCGTCGTATACTCGGGCTTGCGCTTCCAGTCGACATCCCTGGCTTTCAAACTGCCGGATTTCGCCTGACGCTTGAAGCTCAGAATTTCTCGTGTAAGATCCTGTGGATCCCAATTCAAAACGAGGTCACTCATGAACGAAAATAATTCCGCATCGCCTCTCGCCCGTCGATCCTTCCTGACTCATGTTGCCGCGGGTGCTACGGTTCTCGGCGCATCGATTGCTGCAGCGGGTGCGCCTTCAGCCGCGGCTCAGTCCTCCGCAGGGGTTCGGTGGCAACCCGCACGTCACGACGAGGACGCATGGTTCGACCAGATCCCGGGGAAACATCGTCTCGTATTCGACACGACCGCGCCGGACGGTGCGAATTGGGCTGCGACTTTCGCCAACAACTACTACACCGCAAACAGCTCCGGCTACGGCCTGAAGGATGCCGACCTTGCAGTGATCATTGTCATGCGGCACAACTCCACGTCCTTTGCCTACAGCGATGCGATATGGGCTAAATACGGTGAGAATCTTTCCAGGCTCACCAGCTTTACCGATCCCAATACCAAGGCAGCGCCGAAGGTGAACGTCTATATCCGGCAACTGGAGGGGTTGCTCAAGAAAGGGATGCATCTCGCGGTGTGCCAGATGGCGACAAGGCGTTACGCGGGTTCAATTGCACAGGCGGTCGGCGGCAATTCTGACGAGATCTACAAAGAAATCACGAGTGACCTCCTGCCGAATGCGCACATGGTCCCCGCTGGAATCGTTGCGGTCAGTCGCGCTCAGGAATACGGTTACACGTTTGTCCACGCCGAATAGGAATTCGGGGGACGGCGCCAATAACCCGGAGTTGTTCGCGTGACAGGCCACCGTCTATTATGTTGACGCGTCATCTTAATTAGGGAAGATGATTGCATGAAAACGACCTCTGCACATACCAGGCGCGCATCCGCCGGACGCCCTCGCACCAGTAGTCTGACGCGTCGGGAGCAGTTGCGCCTCGCCAAACAGACACAGCGCGACCGCGAAGCCAGTGCCGGCCAAACAGAAGTGCGCATCAAACTGCCCCGTGCGCTGGCGAAACGCCTGATGTTCGCTTCGTGCCAAACGGGTTTTCTTGACACGCTGCTGCATCTGCTGGATTCCGAGACTGTTGAGGTGAATTGTTATCCGCAACTCAAGCTGTTGTGCTGGAACCGTAAAAATTCCTTCCTTACCGCGGAGGATGCGTGGAGCCTGTACGAGCGTAACTGGCGTTTCGTCGAAACGGATCGGCTGGAGCCCATGGAGCAGCGGTTGATCGAGAAGCTTTCGGCACGGTTCGGAGGAGGATTTCTTCGTGGCTGAGTATCAACGCGACCGGCACCGGAAGGTTGCGCGCGTTCTGGACACACTCGACTGGAAAGTACTGGAAGGAAGCAAATGCTACTTTGGGGGCGGTACGAGGGTTGCGCTGGAACTTAACGAATACCGGGAGTCCGAAGACATCGATTTTATATGCTCTGATCTTTCCGGTTACCGGGCGCTCCGGTCAAGGATCGATACGCGATCGCTCGGAGATCTAATGACGAAATCGAAGCGGGGCGTGTCTTTGTTGCGCGATGTGCGCGCTGATCAGTACGGCTTTCGCACGGTGTTTGGCGTCGATGGCCATCCGCTGAAATTCGAGATCATTCTCGAAGCTCGTATTCAGGTTGCATCAATGAAAGTCCGAGGCATTCCGGTACCTGCCCTCGACAGAGTCAGTTCCTTCGCCGAAAAGTGGCTGGCCAATGCGGATCGCTGGAACGACACGGCGGTGCTCAGCCGGGATGCAATCGATCTGGCGTTCATGTTGATGGCATGGGATATCGAAGATGCCGTCGCCGGAGCACAAATGGCGGCGGGCGCATACGGCAACGCCGTCGCACGCGCGGCACATGCCGCAAGCACCAAGTTGCTGGAGCATCCGGCGCATCGAAAACAATGTATTGAAAATCTTGCGATCACCGATGCGAAGCGCCTCGTGTCCGGATTACAAATATTCGCCCGCGTACTAAAGGCGCTCCGCTGATTCCTGCCGCGCAGCAGGTTCAACGCCCCGGCTTCAGCGATCCCAATTCCAGGGTAGCGCCGAAGGTGAACGTATATAACCGGCAACTGGATGGGCTGCTGAAGCGAGGGATGCATGGTGCGCGCCGTATCGTCGCGAACCCGCCGCATTCCCGGCAGGAATGACAGTCGCACCCACGGTGGTAGCGGTTCCCACGGTAGTGGCCCCCGGGGTTTCCACTATTGCAACGACGGCGTTCTTGATGTTCGCACCGGTATCAATGATGATGGTCTGGCCCACCGCGAGGTCCGCGACGCGGGCCTCCTTGACGGTTGGCGGTACAGTCGAAGCAGGCTGGTCCACGAGCGCGACTCCGGTCTGCAGTGTGATCGAGGAATTGAATATGGCCAGACAACCTCGATTCTCGTGCGGCCTATGCGTTCCTCGTAGACGAACGACTGCGCCGGCGGCGCGTTCCCAACACAACGTTTGATACGCGACATTGCGCGTGCTGTAAGAATAATGATTCGTCCCATGAAAGCATTCCCTTGGAGGCTATGAGGTACGCACTCACTTTACCCGCCCAGAACTCGGAGCTATGGCTGTGCTTCAATTTGGAGCTTCGGCGGGCAGTCAATAATATCCAGTAGTAAGGCCGAAGTGGGTGCCCACCTAGGAGAAACGCTGACCTGTCATCCGCTTCCGGTTGCCCGGGCGTTGCCCGGAAACTTCTAGTTCTTGTAAGTGTATGAGCCGTGGTGGAATCGAACCACCAACCTACTGATTAAGAGTCAGTTGCTCTGCCAGTTGAGCTAACGGCCCGCGAACGGTTGCGATGAACGCGAGCAGAGAATATAGCACGCTCGCAAAGCAGCGTGAAGAGACTTGGTCTTGTACAATGTCGAAATGCGCAACATTGAAATTGCGACGATGTTCAATCGGATCGGGGATCTTCTCGAAATTCAGGGAGCCAATCCCTTCCGCGTGCGTGCCTACCGTCGTGCGGCGGACAATCTGGAGTCCCTCACCGATAACATCGAGTCGATTGTGTCGCGCGGTGCCACACGAGAGATTCCAGGGATTGGGGAAGATCTCGCGGCAAAGATCGCGGAATACCTTGGTACCGGAAAGATCAAGTTTTACGAAGTGCTCAAGAATGAAGTGCCGCTGGGGTTGCTCGAAGTCGTCGCTATACCGAGCGTCGGTCCGAAGACCGCGAAAAAGATATACGATCGCTTTCACATCAAGGATGTCGATCATCTCGATAAGCTGGCGCGCTCGGGAAAACTGCTCGCCGTCCCTGGATTCAAACAGAAATCCGTCGATAACATCATCCACGGCATCGAAGTCGTCCGCCGTAGTCGCGGGAACCATCTCCTCGGCCGCGCCATGCCGGTTGCCGTCGAACTCTGCAAGTATCTTGAACCTCACGCCGACCGCGTGACCTATGGTGGCAGCCTTCGACGCATGAAGGAAATCGTTCACGATGTCGACATCCTCGTCGCTTCCTCCAATCCGGAAGCCACGAAGACCGCATTTCTCACCATGCCGCTTGTCGTCGATGTGCTTGCGCAGGGTCCCACGAAATGCTCGGTACGTTTCCAGGATGACCTGCAGGTCGACCTTCGTGTTATCGAACCAAAGTCCTGGGGTGCCGCCCTGCACTACTTCACCGGATCGAAAGCCCACAACATCCGCATGCGCGAACGCGCCATCCGAATGGGCTTCAAACTCAACGAATACGGACTCTTTGATTCCAACGATGTGTGGATCGCCGGAACCGAAGAAAACGATGTGTTTGAAACACTCGGCCTGCCTTACATTCCGCCCGTCCTTCGCGAAGACCAGGGTGAGATGGAGGCCGCCGAGAAAGGCCGCCTTCCGGAGCTCATCGAGGCCGCGGACATCGTCGGCGATCTGCACATGCACACGACCTGGACCGATGGAAAATATTCCTGCGAAGAAATGGTGGAAGCTGCGCGCAAGCGGGGGTTGAAATACGTCGCGATCACCGATCACTCGAAATCGCTTGCTGTCGCTGGCGGACTCTCCGACGAGGACCTCATGCGCCATACTGACGAGGTGCGTGCACTCGATGCAAAGTATTCCGATATCCGCGTGCTTGCCGGCACCGAAGTCGATATCCGGAAGGATGGGACGCTCGATTACTCGGATGAACTCCTCGCGAAACTCGATTTTGTGGTGGCGTCAGTTCATGGCGGGTTCGGTATGGACCGGGACGCAATGACGGCACGCGTGGTCAAGGCCATTCAGAATCCCCATGTCCGCGCCATCGGGCATCCGACGGGACGATTGCTCGGCGATCGCGATGCGTACGATGTCGACTTCGATCTCGTCATGCGAGAGGCGGCACGCACGCGAACGTGTCTTGAAGTGAATTCGAACTTTCATCGTCTCGATCTGAGCGATGTCCTGTGCCGCAAAGCGCGCGAAATGGACGTTCATGTCGTCATCAACACCGACTCTCATGATTACGATGGCTTCGACAGCCTCCCCTTTGGCGTGGCGACAGCTCAGCGCGGCTGGATTGAGAGAGATCGAGTCTTGAATTCGCGGCCGGTGGAGGAATTACTGGGATTCAAGGGATGACCGCCGTTTCGGCAACATCGATTAAGAGCTACGCACGATCTCTCGGGTTTACCCTGGTTGGAATCGCGCCCGTCGTACCCAGCCCTGAATCGAATTTCTACACCGAATGGCTTGCACGCGGCTATGCGGGGGAAATGCACTACCTTGAACGCGGAAGCGCGGCGCGAATGGATCCCAACGTTGTTTTACCGGGAGTCCAATCTGTCGTCGTCTGCGCCATCAACTACAACACGGATCGGCCTCGAACCACGATGGACCGAATGCGAGCCTGGGTGTCGCGCTACGCCTGGGGTGCGGATTATCACGACACAATCAAGCCAAAGCTCGACGAGCTTGCCCGATGGATTCAGGCGCAGGCGCCTGGCCAGACACGCACGTATGTCGATACCGGGCCGGTGAATGAACGCGTCTTTGCAAAGTATGCGGGCATTGGCTGGTTTGGAAAGAATACCTGCATCATAGATGAGAAGGCGGGATCCTGGCTATTCCTCGGGTGCATACTCACCGACCTTCAGCTGGATACCGATGCGCCAGTTCCGGATCGATGCGGGTCGTGCACGAGATGCATCGATGCGTGTCCGACCGATGCGATCCTGGCGCCGTATATTCTCGACAGCCGGAAGTGTATTTCGTACACGACTATCGAGTTGCGCGGAGAAATTCCGGAGACGGAGCGGGATGGGATTGGCCATCATCTATATGGATGCGATATCTGTCAGGACGTGTGTCCCTGGAATCGCAGAGCGCCGATGAGCTTGAGTGAGGAGTTCCAGCCAAAGCCGGGGCTTTTCTGGCCGGAGATTGAAGAACTGCTGCGCAACGATGAAGAGCAATGGAAGGAAATGATTCGTGGGACGGCGATGCGGCGGGCGAAGGTGAAGGGCCTCTTGCGGAATCTGATGGTGGTGACGGGGAATTCGGGGGTTGGACGGTTCAAGACAACTCTCGCAAGATTTCTGGATCATTCTGATGATGTCGTTCGGTCTCACGCAAAGTGGGCGCTCGAGAAATTGGAACGCGTGAAATAACTGTTTTTTCATCCCTGACTCCTGAAGGGAGAGGGTGCCGCGACAGCCGAAGAGCTGGCGCGGCGGGTGAGGGGTACAGCTAAGAAATCGGGTCCAGTTGTTGCACCCCTCATGCGGGCCCGTCTTTTCTTGATGCCCCATCTTCTCCCTTCAGGAGAAGGATTCGCCCTAACCAATCTTCAATCCGAGACACCAGCGTAATTCTCTGTCCTTGACCGCCCGTCTGTTCGTCCGGGTTATACTGCGACGTTGCTATGAAACAGAAAATCAATGTAGGACTCATCGGGTTAGGCACTGTCGGAAGCGGGGTCGCGAAGATTCTTCAAACCAACGGCGATTTGATTCACCGGCGTCTCGGCGTTCCCATCGAAATCGTCAAGGTTGCGGTACGCGACCTGAAACGCGATCGAGGCGTGTCGTTGAAATCAGGTGTACTGACCACCGATCCCATGGAAGTGGCAACTCATCCGGATATCGACATTGTTGTCGAACTCATTGGAGGCTACGAGCCCGCAAAACAGCTGATCCTCGAAGCGATCTCCCGCGGCAAACAGGTCGTGACTGCAAACAAAGCTCTCCTTGCCGAACACGGCGACGAGATTTTCAGCAAAGCGCGTGCTGCCTCCATCCAGGTTGGATTCGAGGCCAGTGTCGGTGGTGGGATTCCCGTCGTCAAAACACTTAAGGAATCTCTGGCTGCGAATCGCATTCTTTCCATCTATGGAATCATCAACGGAACTTCCAACTACATCCTCAGCAAGATGACCGACGAGGATCGGCCGTTCCCGGACGTTCTCGCAGAGGCACAGAAGGCCGGCTACGCGGAGGCCGATCCGACTTTCGATATAGAAGGCATCGATTCGGCTCATAAACTGGCGATACTCGTGAACCTGGCCTTCGGTACAAAACTGAAGCCGAGTGACATCTTCACCGAAGGGATCTCATCGATACGGCCGATCGACATCGATTTCGGTAAGGAGTTCGGTTATAAACTCAAGCTCCTCGCGATTGCAAAATATCGAGACGGCAAAGTGGAGTCCCGTGTGCATCCCACCATGGTTCCGGACGATTATCCCATCGCGAAAATTCAGGGTGTGTACAACGCGATCCAGATTGTCGGGGATGCGTGCGGCGACATCATGCTCTACGGACGTGGCGCTGGTTCTCTACCGACCGGAAGTGCCGTCGTCGGCGACATTATCGACATCGGCCGGAATATTCTTATCGGTCCATCGCGCGCGCTGCCCACACCGCCGGACGGTGTGAAGCCGATCGAAGTTCAACCGATGGAGAACATCACTGCCTTGTACTACGTGAGGCTCATGGTGTTTGACCGGCCGGGCGTGTTGTCCGAGATTTCCGGCATCTTCGGCAGATACAACATCAGCATCGCTTCGGTGATTCAGCGCGGGCGCAAGGCAGGCAGTGCCGTTCCGCTGGTCTTCATGACGCATACGGCGCTCGAGCGGGATATGAGGCGGGCGCTTGTCGAAATCAAGCAACTGGCCTGCATGAGCGAGGATCCGGTGTTGATTCGTGTGGAAGGGGAAGAGAGATAGGGAAGGGGAGTATTTTGTACCCCTCACCAGGCGCTTCGCTCCTCCCTCTCCCGTCGGGAGAGGGATCTGTTTCACTACGCGGAAAACGCGCGGGCGCAGTTCTTGGAGGATCGTTTCGAGGCGTAGAGCGCCTGATCCGCTTCGGCCACCAGCGATTCGTAGTGAGCGCCTTTCTTATAGTCGCTAACGCCGATGCTGACCGTGAGCGGACAGGAATATCCGAGCGACTGCAGAATCTGGCTCGCCTGCACTTTTTGGAGAATCTTTTCCGCCGCTCGCATCGCACCCACCAGCGTTGTTCCAGGGAGCACGATACCAAATTCGTCTCCGCCGCATCGGAACACCAGGTCTGTGGTGCGCACCGTGTGCTCGAGCGTCCGGCTGAGTTCCGTCAGGACTTTGTTGCCGACCACGTGTCCATACGTGTCATTGACGACCTTGAAACTGTCGACGTCGATCATCAGAAGGGAAAGCGGCGTCTGATATCGTTCGGATCTCGCGGCTTCGCGGGCGAGCACCTCATTGAAGAATCGCGTGTTGTAGGCTCCCGTCAGGGAATCCGTTGTGGCCGATCTCTGAAGTTCGGCGACCAGGCGTGCATTCTCCACGGCCAGCGCTGTAAATTCAGATAGATCCGCTGCGGTGGCAAGATCCTGTTCTCCCATGGTGTGTGGCGCAGCAGATATGGAAAGAAAAGCTCCGATGATTCCTTCCTTCGTCCGGATGGGCGTCGCAATCATCGAGATCAATCCGAATTCATCAATGAACCTGCGCATTTCCGGCACCACGGTCGACAGCTGAAGGTTTTCGATAACGATCGAAGTGCCTTCTTCCAGAACGGGGCGCAGCAACCCACTTCCAATCGATTCGAGCGAGGAATTCAGCGCCGCCATCAACATGCGAACGATGCGGTGCTGATCCGTGGAATAGGCCGCCTCCAGTTTCAGTTTGGAATCGGTTTTCGTGATGATGAACGCGGTGTCTCCAAGAACTTCCGTGGATTTCGTGACAACCTTTTCGAGGACTTCCTCAATCTGCAGCGAGGAAGAAAACAGGCGCATCAACTCACTGAGGAATTGTGCCCGATGAACCTGATCCTCCAGTTTGTCGAGCAGGTGTCGGTATAGAACCCCTGTGTTTCGCTCTTCGGATGTGATGACAACGACGTCGGATTCGCGGAGCCGAGGCACCTGCCCTTCGATCGAGGTGATTACTTCTGCCTCCGGGTTGCGCTCTTGGAGTATCTCCCGCAATTTCTTGCAGTGCTCGGTATCCGTTCCGAGGATGAAAATCGTGTGGGCCATGAGAGATTTGACTATAGGAAAATTATTCATCGATCCCAAGAAAATTCATACTTTATTTCTGAAAACGCGCCTCCAGAACCATCCGGCGCCAGGAATCCGGCAAAGCTTTCAGCTGCAATGCCCGTTCGAGCACTTGAGGAGGAAGTTCCTGACCGTTGTACAGCCGCATGGCGTCCGCGATAGTGAAGGGAGATTCCACCTGACTTTTCCAGGTGATGACGTCCCCGCTCTGAAGACTTCCTTCCTCGACGACGGCGAAATAGATTCCGCTGCGCCCCGAATCCGTAAACGTTTGTAGTATGTTCTTGTCGCCAAACTTCCCGGCCAGCTTGTAGCAGGGAAGACGGGGCTGGACGACCACGAAAACGGCAGTCCCAATTTCTACCATATCTCCAATCCCGGCAGCTGTTTCCAGAAGACCTTCCGTAGTCAGATTCTCACCGAATGCGCCCCATTCCAGAGCAAGTGACGGGTACTTTTCCCGCCAGAAGTCGTAGTGCTCCGATGGATACGCGTATACGGCTTTGTTTACGCCGCCATGCACCGTAAGGTCCGCCTGTTCGTCGCCATCCAGATTCAAAACTCCAACCCGTACCGGGCCACGGACAGGATTCTTATAGATGCCGGTTCGGGTCAGGCGGCCATCAAAGGTGACGGGACGTGGCCGCCCAACTTGAACAGAAAGAATTTTCATTGGGTTAACATTGCGTCAATGCGGGAGCGGTTCGAGAAATCGCAGGTATGCCTCATCGCCATCTTCCATCTCGTACTCATATCCAAGCGCGGCAAGAAAGCCTTCGAAAGCGGCGTAATCGGCTTCCGGAACTTCAAACGCTGCCAGAACTCGTCCGAAATCCGCGCCGTGATTGCGATAGTGAAAAAGACTGATATTCCATCGCCCACCCAGAGTGTCCAGAAACTGAAGCAATGCTCCCGGCCGTTCCGGGAACTCAAACCGGCATACGCGTTCCCGTTCGACAGCCTGAGCGCGTCCACCCACCATGTGGCGAATGTGGAGTTTCGCCATTTCACTGTCGGTCAGATCGGCGGTTTCGTACCCTTCGGCGTTCAGTTTGGCCTGAACTTCGTGGGCATCTTCGCGGCTCTGGATCGCCATTCCGACGAAGATCTCCGCGCGGCTGCGCTCGCTCAATCGATAGTTGAATTCGGTGATGACCCGTTTCCCGAGTGTATTGCAGAACTGGCGGAACGCCCCCGGCCGCTCCGGGATAGTCACCGCAAAAAGTGCTTCATGCGATTCGCCGAGTTCTGCACGTTCGGCAACAAAGCGTAGCCGGTCGAAGTTCATATTGGCGCCGCTGAGCAGGGCGACGAAGTGCTGGCCCGTCGCGCGGGTTCGTTCGATGTAGGTTTTCATTCCTGCGACGGCCAGCGCGCCTGCCGGTTCGACGATGGCTCGCGTATCGTCAAACACGTCCTTGATGGCGGCGCAGATCTCGTCATTGCCGACCAGGATGATTTCGTCCACTGTGGCGGCCACGATTGGATATGTGAGGCGTCCGACCTTGCGCACCGCAACGCCGTCGGCAAAAAGCCCGACGTGATTCAACTCTATCGGATGGCCTGCAGCGATGGATTGCCGCATGGCGTCGGAATCCACGGGCTGGACTCCAATCACTTTTACTTCCGGCAAAACGCGTTTGACATAGGCGCCTATTCCCGCAATCAGGCCGCCACCGCCGATCGGAACGAAGATTCCAGCCAGTCCTTCCGGGCGCTGCCGGAGGATTTCGTCTGCGATCGTACCCTGCCCGGCAATCACAAGCAGATCGTCGAAGGGATGGACGAATGTCATACCTTTCTGAGAGGCCAGTTCGTCGCAATGCGACTGAGCTTCGGCGTAATGATCGCCCACAAGAACCACTTCCGCGCCCAGCGCACGGACCGCATTCACTTTGATTTCAGGTGTGGTTTTCGGCATGACAATCACGGCGTGCAGGTTCAGTTTTTTTGCAGCCAGAGCCACGCCCTGCGCATGATTGCCGGCACTGGCGGTAATGACTCCGCGCTTTCGCTCCGCTGCCGACAAGCGAGCAATCTTGTTGTAAGCCCCGCGCAGCTTGAAACTGAAGACGGGCTGCTGATCTTCGCGCTTCAACCAGATGCTGTTGTTGAAACGCTTCGACAGGAGAGGCGCGAAATCCAGCGTCGATTCTTTCGCGACTTCGTAGACACGGCTGGTCAGGATTTCGCGCAGCATGTCGTTCAAGGTTTGTTCGGTCGCCGTATTCACGACGTCATTGTAGCAAGGAAAAAAGGGGTCTGACGGGTCTGGCCCCTTTTTTCCTATTCGACGTTGCGGAGAATTTCGAGCGGTTTTTGACTGAGGACGCCATAGCTGGCGATCCATCCTGCCGACACCGTAAGCACTGCCGTAATCACCGTCGCCACCAGCGCCGGAACCCACGTGAAGTGGTACGGCGTGTCCAGTAGCCGCGAGATCAGAATGACCGATAATCCGCTTCCCAGCACCGAACCCACCAGGCCCGCGACAATGCCGAGGGTCGCGAACTCCGTGGAAAAGATTCGAACCAGCCTGCTTCGCGTGGCACCGACGGTTTTCAATATTGCAACTTCGCGCATGCGTCGAAACCGGGTCCCGGCTACGCTGGACGCCAGTACGATCAGGCCGCCGAAAATGGCGAATCCGGCAACGAATCGCACCGCCAGGCTTGCGCGGTCGACTATGTCCTGAACGATCTGAAGTACCTCGGCTCCATTGACGACGGTGACGGTAGGGAATTTTTGGAAGATACGCGACTGCAGACTCCCGATCTCCCCTGGAGTCACACGAATGGATCCAAAGTACAGGGTTGCAAATCCCTCTAACGCACCAGGAGACAGAATGAACTGGCCGTTGTTTCCGAAGCCAACTCCGTCTGTGCGTCGAATGTTTGCGACGCGGCCGCGAATCGATTTTCCCTGCGGAATGGTCGGGGTCCATTCCAACGTACTACCAACATGGAGGTGCAGTGTTTCCGCGGCAGATTGCAAAACGGAAACCAGCGGTTCGCCGGATCCAGACTCTGTTTCATTCCACCAGGTTCCATTCAGAATCTTCGTCGCCGGCGGCACCTCCCTGGAAATTGTCAGCGTTACCGGTGAATCGAGAAAGCGCCGGGACCTTTCCGTTGGCGGCATTTGTTCCAGCGTCATTCCATCGACGGATACCAGTTGTGCAGAGGCCGACGACGAAAGGAGATTCCGGCCCGTTATCGCCGGATCGCTCTCGATAAGACGATCGAGACCTTCATGATCCGCATCCGTCACGTTGATGAGAAAAACGTTCGGCGCATCCGGTGGCGCCGTTAATCGAATCTCATCGAGTATCGAATGCTGCACGGAATAGACGCTTAACGTGAACATCACACCAATCGAAATGCTCGCCAGGATCGCGATCGAATGTGCACCGGGGCGATAAAGGTTCGCAATTCCGTGACGCAACGCCGGAGAGTTTCGAACGGCACTTCTTGTGGACAGCGATTTCAGAATTCGCAGCAATATCGTGCCAATGCCGCCGATGATGATGATCGCGGCAATGAGACTCCCTGCAAACACCGTTGCGTAAATAAGGGATGAGCTGATCCAGACTGCAATGCCCCACAACCCGGCGATGGTTCCTCCACTGGCAATCAGGCTGGCGGCATCCCGCGCGGATCCGGAGTCGTCGGAAAATTCCCTTCGCAGAAGAAATGACGGCCGGACGCTCCGAACGGACAGTAAGGCGGGGAGGGCAAACAACACTGTGGTGAGAAGGCCGCAGGTAACCCCTTTCATCATGGCCATTAACGGCCACACGCCGATGACTTGCACATCGAAGTAGGCCGAAAGCAATCGTGCAAATGCCGATTGTGCGAGGGCTCCGAGAATTGCTCCAGCAATGCTGCCAGACAGGCCCAGCCAGAGCGCCTGTACGAAGTAGATCCGAAGAATATCTGCCGATCGTCCGCCGACGCATTTCATGAATGCGATACTGGTCATCTTCTGCCGGATGTGACTCTGCATGGTAGCGCCAACACCCAGTCCGCCGACGATCAGCGCGATCAGGCTGACCATGGCAAGGAATCTCGTCGCCCGGTCCAGCGCGCGCGTCAGTGCCGGATTTGTTTCGGTGTAGTCGGTGACGCGGGCGCGGCGTCCGAACGAGGATTCCAGACTGGCACGGAGTGAAGCAATATCGCGATTCTCCGGCAGCTTCAGAAGAACGAGTTCGGTCGCCCGGCTGACGTCACTGACGATGCCTGTGCCCTGCAGGCCTTCGCGAGTGAGAAATACTCTTGAGCCGAGAGTAAAGCCCGTCGTCATTCGATCCGGTTCGCGGAGTATTCGCGCCGCAATGCGGAATTCCCGTTTTCCAATTCGGATGGAGTCCGTTCGGCTGATGTTCAGCCGTAGCAGCAGCTCATCGGATACGGCCACGGTATTTTCATCCAGTGGCGCATTGGCGGGATCGAGTTCCACTTTGCCATAGTACGGATATTGAGTGAAATCGGCGCCCTTGATGGAAACGAGAACAGGAGCGTGATCTTCCGCCAATGCCATGCTCACGGTCTCGGTAACGCGCGTGGTTTGGATGCCCTCGGATTCCAGCTTCTGAATGGTTTCGAAATCGGTATCCGTCGGCCGGTTCGGAAGGCGCACGGCGACATCGGCCGCCATCAGGCTTCGTGCTTCGCGCCGCAGTGTGTAACGAACGGATTCGTTGAAGCCCGTAACAGCGGTGAGGGCGCCGGTTCCCAGCGCGATGGCCAGCACCAGGAAAGCAAATTTTCCGGATGCGGCGCGGGTCTCTCTCCACGACATGCGGAAGGCGAAATTCAATTGGCCACTACCTTTCCGTCCGCAAGGAATATGTGGCGGTCTGCGTGGGCCGCGAGCGCCTGATCGTGGGTGACCAGAATCAGTGTGGCTCCTTCGACGGTGTTCAAGCGAAGCAGAAGTTCGAGAACATGCTGGCCGTTCGAACTGTCGAGGTTTCCCGTGGGTTCGTCCGCGAACAGCACAGCAGGCTTCATCATGAATGCCCGAGCGAGCGCGACGCGTTGCTGTTCACCACCGGAGAGCTGAGTGGGGTAATGCGTGCGCCGGTCGATGAGGCCGACGCTTTCGAGCAGATATTCCGCGCGCGGTTTCGCCACAGCGACGTTGTCTCCCAGCATCTCCATGGGGAGCATGACGTTTTCAAGCGCAGTCAATGTGGGGACAAGATGATAGGCCTGAAATACGAATCCGAGTTTACGTCCGCGGAGCACCGCCATCTTGTCCTCGCTGAGACGAGTGATATCGGTTCCGTCGATTTCGATGGAGCCGGAGGTGGGCCAGTCCAGGCCGGCGATCAGACCCAACAGCGTGCTTTTGCCACTGCCCGATGGGCCCATGATCGCGACGAACTGACGGTCCGGGATTTCCAGGCTGATGTCACGGATGATTTCAACGGTAGTCGGGCCATTGCGAATCGTCTTCACCAGATTGCGAACAACAATCATGGTGGGATTGTACGGGGATCTGATCAATGTTCAATTCTCAATTCTCGTCCGATCGGATGAGAATTGAACATTGATCAGATCCCCGTTTTGTCCCTACGGCAGGATCGGCTTTTCGAACGGCTTCGGTTCGGGAGTGAGGCTTTTGATAAATGCGATCAACTGCGTTCGTTCCGTCGGACTGACGTTACGCCGTTTCAATTTCGGATCCAGGTTGTCGTTGGCGATGCCGCCCTTCAACATGAGGTCGACCGCTTCTTCGAGTGTCTTGGCGCGGCCATCGTGAAAGTATGGAGCGGCTTCGGTCACGCCACGGAGAGTAGGCGTCTTGAATGCACCCATCATTTCGGCAGCCTTGTCGTCTTTTGTTCCAGCCGTCTTTGCTGCGTCTTCCAAAATCTTGCCGCGGCCCTTGTCGGGCATGGGTTTATCCGTTCCAATTCCAACGTTGTGAAACAGCGTGTCCGTATAAAGCGGCGGAAGGTGGCACAACGTGCAATTCGCCTTATTCTGATGGGTGAATACATCGAACCCTTTCACAACATCTTCCGAAACGGCGGCCTTGTCGCCTGCCTCATAACGATCCCACGGTGAATCATGCGACTTGATCGTTCGCATGAACGTCGCCAGCGCTTTCGCAATGCCATCGCCTGTGGCAGGCCCTCCCATTGCCTTCTGGAATGCATCCTTATATCCAGGGATTTCATTCAGCTTCATTGCAACCTGATCAGGATCCCCTCCCATTTGTCCCTTCCATGCGGCGGTTGCGACGCCTTCCAGCGACTTCCCGCGGCCGTCCCAGTACAAGGCGGGCAGATAGCCGACGTTATGCATTGTCGGTGTCGTGCGCGTGTTCATGCTTCCATCAAACTTTGCGGTGAGCGCTTTGCCGGACGTCCATCCATTTTCCGGATGATGGCACGATTCGCATGACAGCTTTCCCGTTTTGGAGAGCCGTGTATCGAAGAACAGCTGCTTGCCCAGCACTACTTTTTCCGGAGTGATGGGATTGTCCGCAGGCACAGCCATGGGTTGATCCTGTAATCCGCCGTGATCGGCTGGCGCGGCCGCAGGCTTTGCCTCCGGCGCCGTTGTTGTTGCGGGTTTCTCCGTTGAACTCCCGCAGGATGAAGCCAGAAGAGCCAGCATCAGGATGGCTGTGAATTTCAGTGAAGCCGATTGCGCTGATTTCATTGTGTGTCCCTTCCTTATCAGAAGATAAATTGCAGTGGACAGCCGGAGTCTATTTCAGCGATTTGGGGGTAGGAGCCGGAAAATGTCTGAAGTTTTCGTCATAAAAAGTGCTGTGATCGGCAGGGCAGTATAAGATCCGACATGCTTATGCGGCCGGCCACAGGGTTGTTCGGAATTATCGCTGTTTTGACGGGACTTTGGACAGGTCCATTCTTCCATATTCACGAAGTCGACGATGTCCACGCGCACGACGGACTGGCGACGCTCCATTCACATTTCTCTGAGATGTCGCCTGATCCGGATGGTTCAGAGACCAGAATCGAGAACGGACACCATCCCCATAAAGGCATCGCCGTCACGGTAATTGCAGGAAGCGGACGCAAGACCCAAACCATAATTGCGGAACTTCAATCAACGCATGTGATTCTCGAGCCATCGATTCTCACCGGATTCGGAGTCGAAGTGCCGGTGCGCGCTCACGATCCGCCAACGCGTCGAAATTCAGGGCCGCGTTCACCTCCGGCGTAGACTGTCCCGGTCTTTTCTGCTTCGAAGCGGATAACTTGGAAGTGTGTCCAAATTTGGTTTTCAATTCGGGAATAAATATGTCTACTCAAAATCGTTTCAGGGGAGTGATTGCAGGCACCGTCCTTATTTTGTTGATGGTTTTTCTGGCCCTGCTGGCGCCAGCTGCCAGTGCACACAACGTGTCCGCTCGCGATGCAACGTTTGTGGAATCCAACAAGGGGTCGGCCATTCCTGCGTTCATGTATCTGGGGGCCAAACACATGGTGACCGGATACGATCATTTGCTGTTCCTGGTGGGAGTGATCTTTTTTCTTTATCGACTGAAGGATGTCGTTCAGTACGTCAGCCTGTTTACTGTCGGTCACAGCCTGACGTTGCTCGCGGGGGTTTTCGCCAACATCCACGCGAATTCCCACATCGTCGACGCGATCATTGGATTCTCTGTCGTCTACAAAGCCTTCGACAATATGGATGGCTTCAAACGATTCCTGGGATTCCAGCCGAACACAAAGATCGCAGTTCTGATTTTCGGGCTGTTTCACGGTTTCGGACTGGCGACGAAGCTGCAGGAGTTTGCTCTTTCCAAGGAAGGGCTTGTGGCAAACATCATCAGCTTCAATGTCGGAGTGGAAATCGGTCAGTGCCTGGCATTGACGGCGGTGCTCATCGGGTTGAGCGTCTGGCGCACGCGTCCAGGATTTCTCCAGCACGCATTCATGACAAATACTCTGCTCATGGTGGGCGGTTTCATTCTCGTGGGTTATCAGATCACGGGATATTGGGTGGGATAAAAATGACAAATCAAACAAACGTTCAAATACAGGTTCCGCCTGTGGCGTCGGCTGCGAAGATAGCGATGGCAACAATCATCGCGCTCATTGTTGGAGGCGTGATTTTGGTAACCGCGGTGTTGCCGGCAGAATACGGAATCGATCCGCTGGGAACCGGGAAGGCTCTGGGTTTGATGGTTCTGGCGAACGCATCAGAGAAGGCTCCGCCGGCGCCATCGGCTGGAGGAGATTCGGCGGCGGCAACCATTGTGCCAGTTGTGGATGGCACTACCGAGGATGGCGCTCCGCACGTGAAAGGCACCTTCATTACTCAGCCGGTGCGATACAAAGTGGATTCCAGAGTCATCGTACTGGCACCGGGTGAAGGTATGGAGATCAAGTATCACATGCCCAAGGGCGGTGGCCTTGTCTACTCGTGGACGTCGACGCAGACTGTTGGATATGAGTTTCATACCGAGCCCGATAAGAATCCTCCGAATACGAGGATCGGGTACTACGAGAGTTATGACCTCGACCGCAAGGTGGGAAAGAATCAGTCTCACGGCGTATTTATCGCGCCACACACGGGAATACACGGTTGGTTCTGGGAAAACTCCAGCGGGAAAGAGGCCACGTTGAATCTGGTGTCGTCTGGCTATTACGACTGGATTTATCAGAATCGCAACGATGAGGAAACTATTCTTCAGCCCACCGACCCGAAGTGAAAGCGCCAGGCTGCGAGGACGGACTGCCCTCCTGACTCGGGAGGGCAGTTCTCAGCCCCTTCACTCGTTCAATTCATTCGCACTTTCGAATCACAAATTCGGTAGACTGCAGCGATGAGTCTGGCCATTGAAACCAGGAATCTGACCCGCTTTTTTGGAAGCGCGAAATCCGACGCTTTTCGCGCCGTCGATCAGGTGAATCTCCAGGTCGAAAGCGGGACCTTTTATGGATTCCTTGGTCCCAACGGCGCAGGCAAGTCGACGACAATCAAAATGCTTACCGGCCTGCTGGCCCCCTCCGGCGGAGAAATTTACGTCCTGGGCCGGAACATGTCGGACGCGAAACAATCGCTGGATGCAAAGGGCAGAATTGGTGTTCTGCCTGAAGATCTCGCGCTCTTCGACAATTTGACCGCACGCGAACAACTGACGTTTGTCGGCCGTATGCACCTGCTGCCAAATGAAACCATTCGAACGCGCATTGATGAACTGCTGTCGTTGCTCGGGCTTCAGAACGAAGAGAAAAAGCTCACCCTCGAATACTCCCACGGGATGAAGAAGAAGCTGGCGCTGGCTTCGGCGCTGTTGGCAAATCCCGACCTGCTTTTCCTGGACGAACCTTTTGAAGGGGTGGATGCGGTCACATCCCGAATTATTCGAGACACTTTGAAGGGTTTTGTCGAGCGCGGGTCCACTGTGTTTCTGACGTCACACGTGCTCGATGTGGTGGAGAAACTGTGTACCCATGTGGGGATCATCGTGAAGGGACAACTGGTAGAGCAGGCCTCTCTTGACGAGATTCGCCAGGGAAGTTCTCTGGAAGAACGCTTCCTTGAGAAAGTTGGAGCGGATGCGGAGACGGGGCACAAGTTGTCGTGGCTCGAAGACGTGGCGACATGAACTGGGAACACCTGCGGGCCTTCCTGTGGCTGAATTCGCGAATTACCGCCAACAAATCCAAGCGCGCCAGCAGCCTCAGCAACACGCTCCACACCATTCTCATGGTCCTTGCCGTTATTACGGCGATTGGTGCGTTTACCGGAAGTGTGGCGCTTGCCTTCTACCTGGTTGCCAAACAGTCCCCGTCTGTTGTGTTGTACGTCTGGGATGGCTTCGTCGCGGCATTCCTTTTCTTCTGGGTCATCATGTTGTTGATGGAACTTCAGCGCTCTGAACTTCTGCCGCTGGAGAAGTTCATGCACTATCCCATTTCCGTTTCCGGTTTGTTCCTGATCAACTATGTCGCGTCCATACTCAGTGAGCACGTCGCCATTTTCCTGTTCATTCCGGCGATGCTGGGGCTTTCGGTGGGACTGGTTATCGGCCGCGGCATAGCGATGCTGTGGCTGTTTCCGCTTCTGTTGGCATTTCTGCTGATGGTAACCGCGATTACCTACCAGTTTCGGGGCTGGCTGGCAGTGCTCATGCTCAACAAGCGGCATCGGCGAACGGTAATTACGGTTGTCACGGTCGCTTCGATGCTCCTGTTTCAGTTGCCGTATCTGTCCTCACGAGTCTTTGGCGGCCGGCGGTCACGCAGGCCAGCGATAACCAGCACCGAACAGGCGGGACGAATTGCGAAAACGGTGAGCATGACGGTTCCCTTGGGATGGCTTCCATATGGTGCCATGGCATCTGCGGAAGGCAGGTACCTGCCCCCGCTATTGGGAATCATGGGAATGTCGCTCATCGGCGCAGTCAGTCTGCGTCGTTCGTATCGCACGACGATGAGGTTATATACCGGCAATTACGGTTCGGGCCGGACAAAGACCGGGAAGAAGGCCGCTGCGATTTTGCCGAAGGAGGCTTCACCGCAGAAGGCTCTGGAACCTTCGGCTCGGTCTTTACCGCAGCCTGCCCGGTCGTTTCTCGAGATGAAGCTGCCCTGGGTTTCCGAACAAGCCTCGGCTGTTGCCGTTGCGACCTTCCGCTCACTGTCACGTGCACCTGAAGCCAAGATGGTATTCCTGTCTCCGTTGGTCATGATTTTCTTTTTTGGAGCCTATGTCGTGAGAGTGTCGGCCCAGCCCGGGGAATTCACACGGCCACTAATGGCTTCCGGTGTGCTCGGTATGGTTCTCCTGGGTATGGGGCAATTGGCCGGAAACCAGTTTTCGTTCGATCGAAGTGGATTCCGGAATTTTGTACTGGCGTCTGCTCCGAGAAGAGAAATCCTGCTGGGAAAGAACCTGGCGTTGGTGCCGATCATTCTGGGATTGGCATTGGCGGCGGAGGTCCTGTTACAGGTGGCTTTCCCGATGCGGATCGACTATTTCGTTGCAGTGCTGTTTCAAATGGTCACGATGTTTCTTCTGTTCTGTTTGTTTTCGAACTTCGTCTCCATCTTGAATCCGACTGCGACGTCGGCGGGCTCTTTGAAGCCGGCGGTGAAGCCTACGGGAAAGACTTTCCTTTTTGGTCTGCTCACGTTGATGCTCTTCCCTTTTGCACTCGCTCCTTCCATGATTCCGCTGGGCATGGAAATTGGTCTTCACTGGATGGGTTGGTTTCCCGGAGTTCCAATTTGTCTGATCTTGAGCCTTGGGGAAGTGCTGGCCGTCGGATATCTGTATTCCTGGGCTCTGGATCGCCAGGGCGAACTGTTTCAGTCTCGCGAACTGAGAATTCTGGATGTCGTCTCAGCGCGCGCCGCAGACAGCTAGAATTTCCTTCATGACGAAGTGGCTTTACTGGCAATTCCAGGGCAACGATGAGTCCTGAAGCGCGACCTGCCTCACTGGAGCTGAAGTCCGCGTTCAGATTTTCTTTCCACGCCCAAGCGAGAAAAGGATTCCCTTCAAGTACGCCTCGAGCGCGGCCCGTTCAACGTTCTTGCGAATGACCGTGGCCAGTTCAGTATTGGGATCGTCGATGAGCTTTGCAATTTCCGATGTGAGTTCCTTAACGCGATGGACTTCCTCATCAATGGCTTCGGAGTTGAGCGTGCTAACGGGGGCACCAATGTGGCCGGATCCGCCTGGCGCTTTCACGCGCCCGCTGTCGCCTTCCAGCTGGGACGTGGCGTTCCTGACCTTCTCGGAAAGCTGGCTGTTTTCCAGGATGATCTCCTGCATTCGGACTTCGAAGTCATGTCGCAGGTCGTTGACGACTTCAGTGCTCACCAGGTCGCCGGTATCCGCCAGGCGGAATACCAGCCGCTGTTTTTCTTCATGCGCCTCATCGAGTTCTTTTTTGAGACGAACCATTTCCTCAGAGAAGGTTCCATCCTGTTGGGTCGATTTATGGTGTGCCTCTTCCAGCTCCCGCTCCAGTTTCGTTCGGGCTTCTTCGCTTTCGCGAAGCTGTTTTTCCAGATCCATTCGCGTCTTGATATACCGCGATGTGAAGTCCTGTAGCTCTGCGGAGTGAGTTTCCTTCAGTTTCAATACTTCATGACGTGCTTTCTCCAGATCGGACGCAAGGCCGTCGCGCACTCGAATGGCTTCCTGTAGCCGCTTGTCGACTTGCTCATCGAGTTTCCTGGGTACGCTTGGCTGAGCGGTGGAAGTGCGAAGCTTCACCGTCTCGTTGACGAGATTAAGTTTTTCAGCTTCCCATTCGGTCTTTGCCGCATGCAGCCGGGCTGTCATGTTCTGAAGTTCCGCGGAGTGGGCTTCTTTCAGTCTGGAAAGTTCCAGCTCTGCCTTTTTAAGATCGGACGCAAGGCCGTCGTGCAATCGAACGGCTTCCTGCAGCTGCTTGTCGACCTGTTCATCGACTTTTCTGGCTGCATTGGCCTGGACTGCGGACTGACGGAGGGTCGTCGCCTCATTGACGAGTTTGAGTTTTTCGGCTTCCCAATCGGTCTTTGCCGCAAGGAGCCGGGCAGTCATGTTCTGAAGTTCCGCGGCGTGGGCTTCCGTCAGTCTGGAAATTTCCAGCTGCGACTTTTCCAGATCGGCCGCAAGGCCGTCGCGCAATCGAACTGCTTCCTGCAGCTGCTTGTCGACCTGCTCATCGACGTTCCTGGCTGCATTGGCCTGGTCCGCGGATTGACGAAGCGTTGTCGCCTCGTCGACGAGATTGAGCTTTTCGGCCTCCCAGTCGGTCTTTGCCGCGAGGAGCCGGGCAGTCATGCTCTGAAGTTCCGAGGAGTGTGCTTCCTTCAGACTGGATAGTTCCAGCCGTGCCTTTTCCAGATCGGCCACAAGGCCATCTTGTAATCGAACGGCTTCCTGCAGGCGTTTTTCGAGTTGCTCATCGACCTTCCTGGATGCGCTTACCTGGGCTGGGTAAGTGCGAAGCTTCGCCGTATCGCTGAGGAGACTGAGTTTTTCGGCTTCCCATTCAGTCTTCGCCTTGACGAGTGCCTCTTCGGCCTGGCGTTTCGCACGGATTGCTTCGTCGTACTTTGACTCGAGTTTTCCGCGTTCGTTCGGGTTTGCGCGGAGCGGATTGTTCGATCGCTCGATCAGTTCGGCAATACCCTCCTGAAGCCGGGATATTTCGGCTTGAAGCCTGGCCCGCTCCTTCTCCCATACCTGCGCTGCCTCTTTGATCTGTTCTTCGGCTGCGTCCTGCAGCCTGGCAATTTCCAGGGGATCTACAGCCAGGTCGGTTCTGGATTCTACAATCTCTCGACCAGACTGCCGGGCGTCAGCCAGTGCCGATTCCAGCCGGTCGATTTCCGCGTTCAGGCGGCGCCGCTCGGTTCGCCATTTTTCGGAGGACGTTTCGAACTCTTCTTCGATCTGGGATTTTTGCCGTTTGGCCTCTCTCAGCTTTGCGTCAAACTGCGCAGTGATCTCCTCGGAGAGCTGTCTTCGCAAAGCCTCGATTTCCATGCGGGCATTATAGCAAGAGGGCTTTTTTCGTAATTCTCAGACAGAAAGGAAATCAACGGCTTGCAGTTTGGCCGCCTCAGTGCAGGCACCGGAGCGAATCAGATTGAAACCAACAACAAGGTCTGGTCGTCCTGGGGTTCTTCGCCCGCAGCAAAAGCGTCGACATCCTGAATAATGTTGCGAAGCAGGTCATCGGTCGGCAGTGCGTGCGAACGCGACAGTGCGTCGCAGAGTCGTGGCAAATCGTACATTTCCCCGGCCGCGTTTTCTCTTTCCGTAATGCCGTCCGTGTAGAACAGTATGCGGTCTCCAGATTGCAGGAATTGCTCGGAATGAGGAATATCGGGCATTTCCATAATGAGGAGCGGTATGGTGCCGTCAAATTGCAGAGGCTCGACGACGCCCTGGCGCAAAAGCAGAGGGGCCGGATGACCTGCGCATGAGATGGATAATCTGCGACTGGAGCTGTTGAGTACCGCATAGAACGCTGTTGCAAGAAGCGGTGATCCCCAGAGAAAACGGAACTGGCTGTTCAGAAATCGCAACACCGCCGGAGGATCTACCGGCGGTGTCGGGTACGCATGGAATGCGGCTCGGATCATTGCCATGATAATGGCCGAAGTGGCGCCGTGCCCCGATACGTCTGCGATCATCACTCCACATTGTTCATCCGGAAGCCGAACAACATCGTAGTAGTCCCCTCCGACATAGCGGCTGGTCTGATAGTAGGCCGCAAATGTCAGGCTTCCAATGGCAGGCAACTGTGGAGGAAGAATCATGCGCTGCATCTGCGCCGCGCTGGAGAGTTCACGATCCAATGAGTCCCGGCTCAGCCGGACTTCTCGCTCCAGCTGCTGCTGAATGAGATGCGTTGCCACTCGTGCGATGACCTCGTCGGCCTGGATGGGCTTCGTGATGAAGTCCGAGGCACCCATTTCCAGCCCGGCCACCTTGTCTGCGACTTCTCCCAGCGCCGACAGGAAAATAATGACAATGTCTTTCGTCGCCGGATTGGTCTTGATCGCACGGCATACTTCGAAACCATCGATACCCGGCATCATCACATCGAGCAGGATGAGATCCGGCCGTGCCCGTTCCGCGATTTCAATAGCCGACTTACCTCCCGTTGCAACGAGAATTCGATGGCCGGTCCCGTCAAGTGTCCTCATGAGAACCTGCAGGTTCACCGGACTGTCATCGACAACCAGAATCGTGGCGGCCTTTGGTGTGAGCTTTGCCAGAGCGCTGAATTGCTTCACGCGCCTGTTCCCGCTTGAATGCGTTCTGATATCAACTGCAGAGCGGGGAAATCGAAGGCGGCAGTGAGTCGGCCGATATGCATTCCGAAGTTCGCTTCTACTGGACCCAGGGAGGAGAGTTCCAACGCAATGCGTTCCAGTTCGGAAACGTTTCCAATGGAGGCGGCATCCTGAATTCGGATACCGAGTTCGATCATGTGAGGTCCTGGCGGGATACGCACGCCCTCTTCGCCTGGCATTTTGTCGGATGAATCGACAAAGCGCACGTGGAGATGCTGCTGAAGTTTTCTAAAAAGATGTTCCGCGCGGACGGGTTTCACGACGAAATCCACGCAACCCGCATCAAGTGCCGCCTGGCGTGAATCCCCGAACGCGCTGGCCGTTACCATGATGACGAAAGTGTTTTCTGTTTCGGGGTTGGCGAGGATGCGCCGAGTGGCAGTCAGGCCATCAAGGTCAGGCATTCTCAGGTCCATGAGCACGAGATTGGGGCGGTACTTCGCAGCCAGTTCCACGGCTTCAACTCCTCCACCTGCCGTGATGACTTGAGCACCAGTACTCTCCAGCAGACTCGCGAGAATGCGTCGGTTCACCGTGCTGTCATCGGCGACAAGAACTGTGAGATTCGAGTCCGGAGCAAGAACGGAGCCGAGCACGGGTTCCTCCTCATCCCGTGCAGAGAGAGCAGAGGACTCCGCAGTAATCAGCGGGATGTCGAAGAGGAAGGAACTTCCTTCAGTAACCACACTTTTTACAGTCATTGTCCCGCCCATCGCATGCACCAGTCTCTTGCTGATGGAAAGCCCCAGTCCTGTGCCTCCCGCGGCGGAGCCATCGCGTGTCTGTCGGAATTCTTCGAAGATGCTGGACAAGTGTTCTGCAGAAATTCCGATCCCGGTGTCGCGCACTTCGAAGGCAAGCCGATCTTGTTCCTGGCACGATACCCCCAACGTGATAACGCCGATTGGTGTGAACTTGACTGCATTGCCCAGCAGATTCAGCAACACCTGCCGCAGGTGACGTCCGTCGACGACGACTCGCGCCGGCAGATCCGGGCTGAGTTCCACGTCGAATCGAAGTCCTTTCCGCCTTACGGGTTCGGCAATGACGTAACCTAAATCGACCGTGAGTTGCCGAAGATCCGTCGACACAGGTTCAACTTCCATTTTTCCCGCCTCAATCTTGGAAAGATCGAGCACGTCATTGATCAGATCCAGCAGATGGCTGCCGCATTTCGATATTGCATCCAGAGACTCTCGCTGGTCCGCAGTGAGCGTCGGACTGCGCTGCAGGAGCTGCGCATATCCGAGCACACCATTCAACGGTGTCCGCAGTTCGTGGCTCATATTTGCCAGGAATTCACTTTTCGCGTGGGTTGCGGCTTCCGCTGAATCCTTGGCCTGTTTCAGTTCCTGTTCGCGTTGCTTTCGCATCGAAATATCGCGAATGAAGGCGCCGAAAAAATACCGGTGGTCCGAACTTATGGGTTTGGTGATCGTGATTTCGATTGGAAACTCCGTGCCATTTCGATTCAACGCGGTGAGTTCGAGAGTCTGGTTCACAACGGGAGCCTCGCCGGACTCGAGAAACCGTCGCAGTCCACGACGATGTCCCTCTCGAAAAGCATGAGGAATTATCGTTTCGGACATCTCTTTTCCCAGAATTTCTTCGGGGCTCCATCCGAAAATTTTAACGGCCTGGGCGTTCCAGGAGACGACTTGCCCATCGGAGTTCATACCGACGAACGCGTCATGAGCGGTGTCAATTACATGGCGGGATCGCAACTCGCTTTCCGCCAGGCGGACATTCGCTTCGCGCCGCTCGGCATCTGTTACTGCGAGTACCAGAAGATTGGCTACCGAGAGCGCGAAGTTTTGATCTTCCGCTGTCCAATGCCGTGGGCCGCCAACGTGCTCCAGGCACATGACGCCGGTGACGGTCCGATTCTGATTCAAAGGTACGTCCAGCATTGCTCCAATGCCATTTGGCGCAAGATAAGGTACGGAGAATTCAGCCGTCGATGGGTCCTTGTGTGCGTCGTCGGCTGCGATCAGTCGGGCATTCTCCAATGCGGAAAAGTAAGACGGGTAGTCTTCGCGCCGCACGATATGACCGCTGCTATGTTGTCGTGACTGTGCGTCGTACAGGTCCACGCAATGAATCGCCGATCGATCTTCGGAAAATTGCCACATGCTGACGCGCCGCACATCGATGGTGTGTCCACACGTTTCGAGAATTTCGGGCACGCGGTCTTCGAGAATCACGTCCGACGTCTGACGCTCCATTAGGGCGGTCAGAGCCGCACTCTGCGCGGTAAGCCGCTGTTCGCTTTCCCGCAGCGCGCGTTCGGCTCCAACCTGGTCGGTAACGTCCTGGATCGCGGTGAGGATGACAGGCGAATTGTCATGAGTCATCTTCTGTGACGAAACAGCCGCCCAGAAGAGGTCACCGGAAAGGGTTCGCAATTGTACAAGGTGGTTGGCGCGGCCTTCCTTTGCGATACGCTCGGCAAAAGGGGCGCGCTCGGATGAGTTCACGTAAAAGTCCGGGGCAGAGAGCCCCACCGGATCCACGCCCTTGAGTCCGAACTGGACTATGGCGCTCTCATTTGCGGCTTGAACCTTGCCGGTCGCTAGATTCGTCACGAACAATGGAATCGGGCTGGTATTGAAGATGCGCTCAAACCGGGCTTCGCTTTCCTGCAGAGTTTTGTTGGAGGAAGTCTGTGCCTTTTCCAGTTCCCGAACACGAAGTCGCAACAACGCAAATGTTGCCAGGGCCACACAGGCGCCAAATGCGATGAAGAGGACCGGAAATGAAAATCGGGAAACCAGGACCTTCGATTGAAGCGTTATGTCGAGGATCACGGCGGATAGACCGATGAGTGCGGCAATCCAGATGATGGATTTGTTTTGAATCATGACGTTTGAGGCGAGTATTTTACTGCGCTATATCTTCAAAAAATATACTGGAAATTGGTTGATTTTGAAGACGGATTCCGACGTTTGAGTGCACACTGACGGAATGATCTGAAGCGGGCGTCGGAAGCATTGTCAGGTATAGCGCTAGCATTCTTTGCTGGGAGTTTTGGCAAGGTGCTCGCCAGCAGCTCGGCAATTAACGACAGGCTTCAACGGCGGCCAATCCAGTCCGGGTCTGATGCCTCTGAAAACATAAGAAGCGGAAGCCGCAGCGCTGAAATATCGAAGACCCATGACGCGTCAAAAACGTTATATGGCTCGTTGCCTGGGTGTCAGAAATCGGAAGCTCATCCTTCGGCGGCCCGTGCGCGACTGAAGAGGCGCAGAACCGTCCAACCTGCGCTGATGCCCAGCGCAATCGACAGCGAAACGACAAAGACTTTGGCGAGGTTGGACGTGAACGCAAGGGAAGCACCGTTAAGAGCGTCCCCTTTAGCCGTTGAGAGTATCATCAGTTCAAAGATCGCGTTGAACATGGCAACAGCCACCCAGAGAGGAAGAACTCCGCATACCACGACGACCGGCGATACCTTGTGGCGCTGAGTGAGAGCCACCGCGACGAGCAACACCACGGTAGCGGCAATCACGGTCGACCAATTCTGGCTGGCGCCCCATCCCATGAGAACATCGCGTACCAAACGGCCGGCAGCCGCACAGACGAAAGTTGCGGCGAGGTGCCGGGGTGGGGTCGTCATTAGAATCGCCAGGCCGGTGGCGAAAAGCCCGGCCCACAGGCTGGTAGTGAGTATCCCTGACAGGTCCATATTCCTTCCTCGTCCTTTTCAAGAAACAACGGAATCGGCGAACGCAATTGCGATCGCTAGAACTAAAAACAGAAACGCGGCATTCATCATCCGCTGCATTCCCACGAGCAAATGTTTATGCGAGATCATATCGATAAAGCCATTGATCAATGGGAGGCCCGGAACCATGTAGATGACCGAGGAGATCAGTGTTGCCGGCTCCACATTGCTGAAACCGATGCGCAAGCCAGCGGCGGCAATGAGAGCCGAGACTGTTGCGCAGGCGAGGGTCAGGGGAACGACCGCGACCTTCCTCGCTTGAAGCAGAGAACGAAGGGACTGCCCCACCCCCGCGGCCACAAAGGCGATGCCAAGACTTCCCCAATCTCCTCCCACCGTTCGGGAATAGAAACCACCAGCACATGCAGCAGCTGCAATCGTCAACCATCGCTTGTAGGCCGATGGAAGGTTCTTGATCCGCTCAAGGTCGTCAGGAAAGTCCGCGATGGAAATGTTCCCTTCCGCCAGGCGATCGGCCAGAACCATCGCCGCCGAGGCGCGCGCCAGGTTCATTCCCGTTGTCCCGACTTCTCGAACGAAGGTGGACGACCCGCCTTCCGCGGCCGCTGTCACGACGATGAAATCAAGCCTCCATGCTGCCGTTACGCCCTCCTCCCCGTACCTCTTCAGGATGCTCGAAAAGGCTCGCTCTGCAGCCACGGTGGAACCGCCGTTCTGCATGATCACCAATGCCGCATCGATGGCCACTTCAACAGCTCGCATTCAACAATCCTCCCTGGTTGCGCCTCGTATAGATCGTTTCAACATCGCGTTGAGCCCGCGGATAGCGCCCACATTGCGAATAGTATGCGACGTCGAGACCCGGAGGGTCGAAGACCTCGGCTTAACCGGACTATTTTTTCCAGATCGAATGACATTGTCATGACATTGGCAGTGGAACTCGGGATTACAATGCCGCCGTGCATGCGCTCAATCATCGTCGATTTCCGCGGAGAGAGGCATTCCTGTTCCTGATCGCGATACTGGTTCCCTGTCTGGTTCTCATTGCCTTTGGCCTGCACATGATCGGTCAGGAGCGGCAATTGGAAGGGAGGCGCCGCGATGAACAGCAACGTCGACTCCTCATTCAAGCAGGCCAGGAATTATTCAAGTCGCTCGAAAAGCAAAAGCTTCAGGAAATAAAACGAGTCGTGTCTGGAAACGCACGCACCACACCGAGGTTGCTGAACACCGCAGAAGACAGCGGAGACCTTCGGATGTCCTCATTCACTTCGAAGTAAGCGACGGGTACCTCAACCGCTTCTCTGTTGTCGCAATCCTAGTTGATCCAGTGAAGGACATCCCTTATGACCGACCATCGAGGCTCCCGGCTTACGGCGTTCTTGCCAAGGATCCATTGATCATAAAGTCCATCAATGGTGCGGTCCCTTTTCTTCAGGTCAATCCAGACATCGATGTAATTCTTCAGCTCATAGTTTTCTCTCGCAACGGCATAAGCGAGAGGAACCTCCGGGACGTCCGGGTAGGGAATGGCAACCGTGTACTCGGGGTGAATCAGGCTCCACGCGGAGCCGGCTTCTGCCGAGTAAACGAAGGCATCGATATCGGACTCCTTGCGAGAGAAAAATTCTTCGGGCGAATCCATGATGACGATCTCCGCCTGAGGCAGGTAGTTCTTAACTTTTGCCAGGTAATACGGAGAGTTCGGAACGGCAAGCTTAACCTTTTTCAGTTTCTGGACCTGCTCCCGGCTGTTGAAATCTTCAAGGCGGTTGTCCTTTACAATAAAGGCCAGAGTCTGGTTCAAGTACGGCGTGGAAAGCTCCACTTCCCTGGCCCGGTCCAACGTCACGACCATTGCCGACATGATCACGTCCACAATCCGATTGTTCAGCTCTTCCGGTGCGTTATTCCGATCGATCCGAACCAGTTCCAGTCGTACGCCCATATCGTGAGCAAGGATGTAGGCCATCTCGATATCGAACCCCACAAGCCGTCCTTCCTTGTTGACGAAAGCAAATGGCAGCGCCTCATCAAAGTAACCGACTCGAATAAATCCCCGCTGACGGATGTCTTCCATGTGTGGTGTGCCGGAATTTGCGGTGACCGGCGCGGGAATTTCCGTGTTGAATATCTTTGCCTCTGGATACTGGTGCAACATTTCCATGGAGACCAGAATTTCATGCTCCTTGTAAGTGTGCTGAATTCCATATTCAAACAACGCTCGAACAGCACCAATAGCAACAACGGCCGCCAAAAGGGAAAATGCAATCGACCTCGCCAGCTTTCTCCAATGGATTTGGATGATCCCGCTGATGGCACTGGCGCCCAGCACTGCCAGGACGAGTGTATACATCGCTGCAAGAAGTGTACCGAAACGCGCACCCACCAGATTATCGGCAATCGGGAAGAACCGGAAGGTGTCGGTGGGTATGCCGAAAATATTAAGCAGCGCTGGAATCGCGGTGATCGGATCTCCAAAGAAGCTGAATAGTCCGATAAGCGCAAACGAAGGATATTTTGATACCGGAATTGATGTGTTGGAAAACCAGCCTGCAAAAGGTACAAAAACCAGCGTCAGGATTTTTCCCATGTTTGGAAAACTGAATGATGTTGGGATGATCACATCGATGGATGATTCCGTATTCGATGTGTATCCCTGATCGCTCCGGAGAAGTTCCTTGCTCAGGTCCGTCAGCACTGGCAGCACGACGAATATGTTTCCCGTTGCAAACGCAGTGATCAGCGCAGTTCGTGCAGGCCCCACAAGGTCCTTGTAACGGAATGGCGTCAGACTCGTAACCAGAGAAGGCAGAATCCAGAATGTCAGGACTGCAGCAACTGCGGCATACGTGACCATATACACCTGCAGGCGGGCGAGCTCATCAAAACGCATTGTCCCCAGCGAACTGGCAATAAGCGCGAACACGCCGTATGGCGCCAGGCCAACCATTGCCTTGGTAATCCTTCCAAGTGCCGCTCCCACCGTCGCAAATGTACGAAGGAGAATCTCCTTGTCCTTAACACCGATGAGTGAGATTCCGAGTGCCACGCTGAAAACGACCACGGCGGGAACGGTGTTGGATGAAAGTGAATAGAAGATGTTGGATGGAATGTACAAGCTGAGGTAGCTGAACTCCGGCTTCTTTTCGATCAGACTGGTGCTGAAAAACGAAGCCGATTGCCAGTTTGGAAATGACAATGTAGCCAGCAAAACCATAGCCAGACCGATGGCCCACAACATCAGCAGGATCGATCCGCACTTTCGGCCAAGGACAAGGGCATTTTCTATGGAGAGTCCACCGAGCCCGGTCACCAGCGATACGACGATGTAAGGCAACACCGTGATCTGCAGGCTCATGATGAAAACGTCGCCAACAACTTTCAGGAAAGCAACCTGCTCGCCAAAAAAGAGTCCGGCTACGATTCCGAGAATCAGACCAATCAGGACTTTAGTGGATAACTGCATTTCGTCTAAAGAGAATGTGGTGGCCGCGCGCGTTTCATCGTGGTTCTCCATGAACCTGGCCGGCCGGTTCTGGAAATTCAAGTCGGCATGCAAGTGCCCAGGTACAGGTCCGGCCCGACTACGTCGCTCTCACTGCAATCTTCCCGCACCGTACCCCATTGCCGTTCGGATAAGCATTGTTCCCATTTCTTCCAGGGAACTCCATTCTGCCGTCACTCGGTCAATCTCTTGTTTTCAACATCCGGTTACGACTAAGTGCTTGTTTTGGGCCTGGCTTCAAAGTCTGCTCCTTCCCTGGTTTCCTTAAATGCCGTTCGTAGAGCGCTGCCATTAATCCGAATTCCGGACCTGTGGGATTTTCTGAGAAAATCGTACGCGGGAAATAGGGTGAAATGAACTGTCTACCTTAACAGGGCGTGCTGGCATGCGACGGTGCGCTGGACATCGTCCTGACTGGGGTTTTGTAACGCCTGCGTGCGGTGAGACTTGCCAGGTTGAGAACCCGGCGGCGTCACGTTCCTCGAAATCCCAATGGAATTCAAGGGACGCGCCAAGCAATTCAGGACTTCACCAGCTAGAACCGCTACGCCAAGGCCAGATTGAGAACGCTGCCTCGACCGGCAGGACCGTTTGTTGTCGGAAGACCGCCGGCGAAGTTCCTTGTTCTGAATTGCCAATTGGACCATTCAAACGCCGTGGTCACGTTGCCCGTCATCTTGTGAAAATAGCTGGCCCAGGAGAGCGTGTTCTTTGACTTTCCGGATCCTGTAAGGAGATTGCTGTCTTTCGGGTCATCGGTTCCTGTGTTGGAGGGTTGTCGAGGCGCCGGTGACCACGAAGTCCTGAGGCTCCTTCCCTTTATCGAGCTATTGCGACGATCCGCTATCCGCGACTCTATAATCGGAAGGTGCTTGCGAGACTCTTCATTGCCCTGTGCCGCGTACCCGGGCTCAAGAAACTGCTTTGGCGCTCCTGGTACGACTACCTCGCTCGCTCTCACCGATCGTCCGAATGGAACTTCATGAATTACGGCTACGCGGAATCCGGCGTTGCGATCCTGCCGCTTGAGGAAACCGACGAGCCAGACCGCCATTGGATCCAGCTTTACCATCATGTTGCTGGAGCGATCGATCTGGCCGGTCTCGATGTTCTGGAAGTCGGAAGCGGGCGTGGCGGAGGAGCGTTCTTCACAAAGCGCTACCTTAAGCCTGCACGTATGACGGGTATGGATCTCTCGCCACAGGCCATCGCACTCAGCCGCGAACGGTATCGCGTTGAGGGCCTGGATTTCCGTGTCGGCGACGCAGAAAGGCTGCCGTTCAAGAATGGTTCTCTGGACGCGATCGTCAATGTGGAGTCGTCCCACTGTTATCCGTCCTTTCATCGATTTCTCGCGGAGGTTGACCGAGTTCTGCGTCCCGGTGGGTACCTCCTTTACGCCGATTTCAGAGCTCGGCAGAATGTGCCCGCATGGCGAAAGAGTCTGGAAGACTCGGGCTTCGCTGTCCTTCAGGAGACGGATATTACCGCAAACGTGGTGTCTGCCCTGGAACTGGACAACGAGCGCAAGCTCGCGCTGATACGTCGCCTGGTTCCGCGGCCACTGCAGGCTTCCTTCCTTGATTTTGCCGCGGTGAAAGGCTCTACGCTCTACGAGGGATTCCGTTCTGGAGAATTCTCATACCGGAGTTTCATTCTGCGGAGAACACCGGACTCGCCGAGCGTAGCGCAATGAAGTTCATCAGTATTTCGGGCTGATTCCAACCAGGTGATACGCAACGGCGATCCAGGCGCAGATCTCCCGGGCTTCCCGTAAAGTCACAGCCCTTCCGGGTGCAAGAGCTAGTGTTTGAGGCTGTCCGAGTTTGTCTGAGTGTCCAAAAGCTCGTGTCCGTCAGGGAAGATCACCTACTTCAGACGGCCCGCGTGAGCACCGTTCATTTCAGGAAAGAGTTCGATCGTTACTTTGTCACCCGGCTTTACAGAATTGCGATTCCATCGAGCAAAGTCTGAACATCAGGCTTGTTTGCGCGGAGTGCGGCCGGATTTGGTGCCGGTGTCCAGCTTGGTCAGCGTCTCTCGGACGGCGATCTTGGGCAGCGTTTCCCTGTTCTTGGCGATGTGGGCGCGCACGGCTTTGGCGTGATGCGTCGTCATCGAGCGCAAGAGCCAAGACACAGCCCTGGTGATGAGAATGTCCCGCTCGTGCTGAAGCCGGTCGATATTCGCGACCGCCTGATCGTGAATCGCGGTTTCCTTCGAGACGTGAACGGGCCGCGTGAGCAGCACCAGCGAGGCTCTGCGCTGGTTGATGTCTTTGCTCTTCACTAGTTTCTCGATCAGCTTCTGCCACGCCGGCCAATTCCTCGCGAGCTCGTTGGTGAAGAGATTCTGGCAAAGCGAATCGACTTCGGCCCAGCCATTGAGCTTGCCGAGCCAGCGCTCGATGTCTTTGGGCTTCACTTGTGCGCGCGCTGCTTCGCTGCATTCGAGCAAAAGGCAGGCGAGGGTTTTTTCTTCGTGAGACTCGCCATCGAACAGGCTCTCGACCGTTTGAAGCGTGAGCTTGACCGGCTCGGCCTTGTGCGCCTTAACCCAGCTCTGGGCGATCGCGCGCCGATCCGGAACCGACACGAAGTAGAAAGGCCTTTGGCTGCCGCCGTAAGAATCATTCTCCGGCTTCTCGCGGTGACTGGGCCGCGCGTGCGCCTTGATCTCTTCGAGCAGCTTTTTGTGTTCAGGTGTCATGGATTTGCATATTGAACGACGAGAGATTACGGAAGAAGCATAAGGCACCGCGATCAGCGATCTCAATAGCGCTGTCTTATAAAAGGCTCAGAACGGCGACATCCAGCTCGCTCAGGTGCAATTGAGTCACGGGCAGTGGTCGACCACTCGGTACGTGAAGGAACCGTTCCGCCGCAATTTCGCAGTCATCCTTTCGCTGTTCGAGCACTCGTGTATTCGCCTTCGGCTCTGGCCCCAAGTTCCGAAATCCGCCTGAAACGCGAAACCGTTCAAAGCGCGACCAACTGCAGAGCCGAGGGTCTGATTTCAACCTCGTTCCAGCAGCCAAAATCCGCGTTCCAATTTCCGCACCATACGGGATGACGGCCGCGCGATTACTCCCGTTCAAACACCGTACTGCCGATCTTGAAGTGGCCACCGACAGGCGTCGTCGTCGTGATCACTTCGGACCTCTGCGCACCCATCTGAATGCGTACTACAGTGCCCTCCACGCTGTAGCGGCCCGAATTCACCGGGTCGGCACGTTCTGCAGTATCAAAATCGAATCGGCTGGGATCGCCGCCTGGCACACTCAAGTCATCGTAGCGGCGATAGACGCGACCCTCTGCCGAGAAGAGGTAGTAATACGCGGCAAGAGTCGACGTGGTGAAGGCCCGTGGGTAATACACCAGCGCCATGTAAAGACCCGCTACTGCGGCACCTGGAGAACCCGGACCTTGTGTAATCCGAGGAGGTGTAATCCGGGTTGGAGCGGCCTCGACGCGAAGCGACGGCAACCAGGCGTCCAGCAGCGGTAATAGTCCACGCCGCATCGTCGAGTCGTCGCTGGCGCTTGCATCCACTATTGCAGCAGCGCCGCCGGCGACAATGACCCATCGCAAGTGCGGCCTGGCGATGCCGGCATTATTCTCAACAAACGTCGCCAGCAGGACGCGCTGCGCTCCTGGGAAACCGCCGTCCCTGGCTTCCTTGAAGTCGGGCCGCCCTGCCACATTGGCCTCCTGAAACCGCGGATCGATCCACTCGCGCAACATCGTCGTCGTAAACATCCGCTGGATGTCGCCGCTGAACCGCCGGAACGGATAAACCTGTATCGACCCATTAAACTGCATCGCGGAGAAATCGTCCGGCGGTGTAATCGCGCTGTGATAGAAGCCGCGTGGTTCGTCGTAGCGCAATATCAAGGTCTGGTCCTGCGCAAGTGTCTGGAGTGTGAAAGTTCTCGGGTGGACTGTCTGAGTCAATGCCAGAACCATCAGCAGCAACGGGAGTAAAGGCTTTTTCATTTGAGGCAACTCCTGTTCAGAGTTACTACGGGGCGGTCACGTGTAAGTTTAAACGCAGTATGCTCAGCGCGACGACCCAAGTCAAGACATCGGTATCCACATGTCTATATCGTAAAAATGTGATAGACGTTGACGGACTTATCCCACGTGCTCGTTTTCATCTTCCAGTTTAGGGGGCGAATCATGAGTACTCGACACGGCGTTGCGAAACTCTTTGCGTTCGTTTTGGTATCGTTTCCGGCATTGTTATTGTCGGCCCAGGGCAGCGATCCGTTGACATTGCAGAGGCGAGCGATCGAGCGTATCGACGCCGTTATCGATGCGGCGCGCAAGACTGGGAACCTCAGGCTTGCCGATCTTGCACCAGCCGATGCCGATCTGACCGCCAGCAACCGGGCGCTTTCGTCTCGGGGAGACTGGTCGGCGCTGGCCCTCGGCTTAACCAAGCAGGGATCGATTTACCGCATGCAGGGACGTTGGGACAATGCCATCACTCTCTACACCCAGGCCGAAGAAGCCGCGAAACGTGGAAGGGACGTGGCGCTCCAAAGTGATGCGCTCGCCTGGAGAGCCCTGGCGGAATCCTCGAAAGGTGTGCGCGGGGCGGCGCTGACAGACGCAACGGAAGCCGTGCGCCTCGCTTCGGGAATAACGGACAGAGACATTCTCGCTCGAGCCCTCGATGTTCTGGGCTCGGTGCAGATCGCGCAGGGCAATTTGAGTGGAGCGGCCGCCACCATCGATCGCGAGATCGAAGTCGCGCAGAGAGCCAATGATCCCATGGCGCGCTATTACGCCTTCCTCAACCGTTCCGAAATTTTCCTGAAGATTGCCGAGCAGTGCGACTACAAGCGCGACTTCAAACCGTGTTACCAGGCTCTCGACGATTCGCGCGACGACCTGCAGCGAGCAGTTGGAGTTGTCCGTCCCCTCGGGTACACCGCGCTTTCCCAGCAGGTCGCCGATGGGCAGATGGCAGATGTGGAAGATCGCAGGAAGTTGATCCGTTCCATAGAGTCCCAGACTCAGACCGTCCAGAGCCTGGACGTGTTTCATCCCGTCAAGCCTTCGGATGTGCTGGTGACCGAGAGATTCGTGCCCGAGCCCGGCCCTATCCCACCAGCCCTCTCGGCAATCTACGAGGCTGGAAAGCGAATGCAGCAGCAGGCCGGCGGTTTTGCGGACACCAGCCAGGCGCAAAATTACTATGTCGATGGACTAATGAATGAAATGGGCGGCAACAATAATGCCGCTCTGGCTTCCTACCTTAAGGCGCTGGAAACTCTCGAGAAGGACCGCCGCGCCCTTCACGACGAGAGGAGCCGCGGGACGTTTCTGGAAAACAGAATCACGATCTATTACGCCGCGGTCCTGCAGCTGTTGGAACGCCGTCAATACGACCAGGCGTTTCAGATTCTCGAACGCTCGCGATCAAGAGCCCTGGCGGATGTCCTGGCGACGAGAAGCGCCAGCCTTGGCCGTCCCGAGGAACAGCAGCTCTACGGGGAATGGACATCCATGCGCGCCAATATCGCCGACGCCCAGGGCCAATTGTCCGAACTGCTCGTGGTGGGAGACGCGGCAGGAAACAGGACGCGGATCACTGGCTTGCAGAGCCGCATTCAGACTCTCGAGGCCCAGGAACAAACTCTTGTTTCACGCATGTCGCGCGAAGCGCCGCGTTTGTTGAACCTGGTTTCCAGGGAGCCAGAAAGCCTGACTGCGCTTCAATTGGCGATGCGCCGGGACGGATTCGAGATGTTGCAGTACACCGTCCTTGAGACCGGTGTTCTCCTTTGGCACATCACGCCGGATTCGGTAACCGTCCGCAATGTCTTCCTTCCTCGCACCGAGATCATGAAAAAAGTCGCGTCGTTGAAAGACAGCATCGCCAGGCCGGAGAAGAAGTTCGACGAAAGGACGGCAAAGGAACTGTTCCTGTTTCTTGTGCAGCCTGTGCTGTCTCGCATTCGCAGTCCACGGTTGGTCATCGTGCCTCACGAGGACCTGCAGTACATCCCGTTCCAGGTCCTGCAGGACCCCGCCGACGGACGATTCATGGGCGAAAGATTTCAAATCACGTACGTTCCCAGCGCCTCGATATTTCTGAGTCTCCCCCAACGTTCGGGGATTCGCAGCGGACGGCTTCTCGCAGTTGCGGATCCGGGAATCCCGGACTCCGTCAAGGAAGTCACTGCAATTGCCGGGCTGTTTCCGAACCGCAACAAAGTCCTGAGCGAGATTCTGCCGACTGAAGACGAGGTGAAGCTCGCGATGCGCGATTTCGATGTGATCCATCTTTCGGTCCACGGTACCTTCGACTCCGTTGAACCCATGCTTTCCTTTCTAACCCTTGGCCGCGGCAGGACAGGCGACGGCAAGCTGACGGCCGCCGAAATGTTCGGACTCCCGCTGGACCAAAGCAAACTTGTTGTGCTGTCGGGCTGCGAAACCGGGAGGGCTTCCGCGACTCACGGTGATGAAATTCTTGGAATGACACGGGCGCTCCTTTTCGCAGGCGCGAGCACACTCGTGGTGTCCAACTGGAAGGTAGACGCGGCCGCCACTGCAGAATGGATGCAGACATTTTACGAGGAGCTGCTCAACAAGCCCGCGCCCGAAGCGGCGCGCGCGGCGCTGGTCCGCGTCAAGAGCCGTCCGGGCTACAGCCATCCGTTCTATTGGGCAGCGTTCACCATGGTCGGAAGGCCCTTGTGACGGAATTGCTCGAACAGCTCGGAGGCCGGATCAAGTCGCTGGCGGGGGACTGGACGAAATACAGCGTGATGGGGAGCTTCCTTCTGTACGTCCTTGGGTACCTCGCGCTGCGCTTTCACCTGACGGCGATCGGGATCGGCACGGACCTGGCGGTCCTCGACGAGCGATATTTGTTTTCGGGAACCCGCTGCTTCGTCTATCTCGTTTCGCTGATTCCGAGCATCGTTCTGATCGCGATTCCCATGGTGGTGGTTGCGTGGGCTGTCGCGCACATGGTTCCCGGCAGGACACGGACGGGCCTGGCCAGGATTCTGAGTCCAAACCGGCTTGCGTTGGTTGGAATTGCATTCGCGCTGTTCATGATTCAGTTCGTGATGCGTCAGTGTTTTCTTCTCAGCAACCTGTTGCTCTCCGAACGGCTTCCGGGAGAGCCAAAGTGGCTGGTGAAACTGCTGGTGGACGACCGCATGATGCCGCTTTTCTTTGCGGGGATGGTCGCGGCATGCGGACTCACCCTGTTCATTCTGCTGACGCTGTACAGACAAAGACAGGCGGTTTCGTGGTTTAGCCGCGCCCTTCTGACGTTTCTGGTGGCTGTGCAGATCCTGCTGTTACCTGTCAACTATGGGGTTCTCGTCGCGGACAAATCGCTGCCCCGCGTTTCGATGGTTGGAAAGGAAAAGCTTGCGGAAGGATCTGCGGCGTGGCTTGTCTGGGAAGGTAAGGAAGGCACCACGTTTCTGGTTCGCGATCACTCGAACCGGCGGAGTCTGGTCACACTGCGGCGTTCCGATATCGAACGAACGGAAATCGTCGGCTTTGATCGCATCATTCCCACTCTCTTCGACGTTGAACCTGGAGGTCACGAATGATCCCGTCAACCTTGCTTTTTGTGGCGCTGGCTCTGGCTCAGACGCAGACGGCCCCGAAGGACGCTCCTGCTCCCACGGCTGTTCCGAAGATACCTTCGAAGGCTCAACCTGCCGAATCTTCCTTCGAGAAACTTCTTCGCATTATCGGACTTACGGCGACGCCGTCCCAAATGAAAGGATCCGGCGAAGAAGTCGAACCAGGAAACGTATGGGTGGTGGATGTGGACCGTGGCACGCCACGGGCATTGACCACGGAGGGCGGCTACCGCTCTCCCGTGTTTTCACGAACAGACGGCGCTGTCTATGCCGTGAAGGGCGACTCCGTGGTCCGGCTTTCCGCACCTGCCGGCAGCCGCCCCGTGCGAGTTCCCGGCATCATCAAACTTGTCGGCTTCGACGGAACGATGCCCGACGATCTTGTCGTCCTCCGAAACGCGATAGCCGGTGCATCGCCGCTGGCTGTGGTATCCACCAAAAGTGGGACGGTGACCGACCTGCCTTACGATGCTTCGACCGACGCTCAACGCCGCCTGTTGGCATACATTCGCGGGCAGGAGCGCGCCTACGGCAATATCAGTCTGTACCTTAACAACGCGAGCAAGGCGGGCCGCTTTCGCAATGTCGAATGGACGGACGTTTATATGCGGCGGGGAACTAGCGACCCCAAAAACCTCTCTGTCTGTGATGGAGTGAAATGCGCTCAGCCCTCGCTCTCTTCAGACGGCAAAAGCGTTGCGTTCGTGAAAATCGACTAATCCTCCAGAGTTTCTGGGTGAAGGGTGAATGTATATTTTCTTCACCCCTCACCTGCCGCTTCGCTGAAAGATTTGCTACCCAGGTATGGCGGCTGGATCGTTGAAGTCGATGCACAGCGCAATGCAGAACCTTCGTCTCGCTCAACTCGATGTCATTCACCTCGGGAAGGACACGTATCCGCTCGGCAATGGAATCCGCGTTGCCGGAGGAATCTCATGTGGGACGATGCCCGGCGGCCCCAGCTTCTATGGTTTGGCGAAGGGAAAACCATCGTGCGCGGCGGATTCCAGCAGACCTTCTTTCCGGCGGGATCCCAATTCAATACCAACCCTCTATCCGGCTGGGCTACAGCTGGTTCGAAGCCTATCTCCAGCCAGTTAAGACTGGAAGTGTTCAGAGCGCTGAAGTAGAGTCGAATTCCTGAAGCTGAGGGACTCCCAGGTGTACCAATGAACTCCGCATTCCGGCGGCAAGTCGAAGCGTTGCATCATGCGGCGCTGAAGGGAACTTTTGCCCAACGCCAAGCCCTCCTCGTCGGCATTGACCCTGAATTACGCCGCGAAGTGGAGGCGCTGCTCGCTCAGGGCTCCGACAGTGCGAGTCGCATTGGATCCGCTTCGGTGGAGACCGGGGTCGGAGACTCCACGCTCAAAACGTTCGGTCCAGGAACACGGTTGGGGCCTTATGAACTGGAAGGGCTCATTGGTGCGGGAGGCATGGGACAGGTATTTCGCGGCATGGATACACGGCTGGGCCGGGCAGTGGCTATCAAGATCTCCGACAAGAATTTCGGTGAGCGTTTTGACAATGAGGCGCGGTTGATTTCCGCACTAAATCACCCGCACATTTGTACGTTGTACGATGTCGGCCCGAATTATCTTGTGATGGAGCTGATTGACGGTTCCACGCTTAGCGACGAAATCCGGAAAAGGCCAATCGTGCCCGAACAGGTGGTGCGATACGGGACGCAAATCGCTGGAGCGCTGGCCGAAGCACATGCGAAGGGCATCGTCCATCGCGACCTGAAACCCAGCAACGTCATGCTGACGCGGCACGGCGTGAAGGTGTTGGATTTTGGACTCGCCAAAATGCTTTCCGAAATAGGCATGACCCAGATCAATGCGATCCTGGGTACACCGGCGTACATGGCTCCCGAACAAACGGAAGGCCGCGAAGCCGATGCCCGCACGGACCTTTTCGCCCTCGGACTGGTCCTGTACCAAATGGTGGCGGGGAAGCTCCCGTTTCCAGGCGCTTCTCTGGGCAAGATGCTGGCTAGCGGAAAAGAGCTCCTGATTCCCCCGCCTTGCAAAGTGAACTCCAGGATTGGCGCCCGTTTGAACAGTTTGATCCTCAGACTGCTCGAGAAGGATCCGGCCCACCGTCCTCAGAGCGCCTCATCGGTTCAACAAGAGTTGATCGAGCTTGCACAACATACGCAGGTAAAGCCTGCCGTAATAGCAGCCCTGGCTGCAGGCTTGGTGCTGGCAGCCATATCGCTCTGGTGGTCATACCATCAAAGGCCTGATACCCGTCGTTGGGGGGAAGTTTCGCGCGTCTCGATGATCACGCAGTACTCAGGAAACGAAGCAACACCTGACGTGTCCCCCGATGGCACCTGGGTCGCATTCACCTGGAATGGCGCAAATGGAGGTCACCAGAACATTTACGTGACGCGGGTGGATGGCCAGGAGGAGCCGCGGCAACTCACTCTCGATGCATCCGAAGACGCCATAGACGTCTTCCCTGCCTGGTCGCACGACGCTCGCCAGATTGCTTTCGTGCGAAAGCGCGGAGCCACCGGCGGGGAAATCATCTTCATTCCCGCGCAGGGAGGACCGGAACGCAAGGCAAAGGAGATTCGCTTTGAGAGCCTTCCCGCCTTCAGTTGGTTGGCATGGACCCCGGATGATACGCAGCTCGCCTTTGCTTCCGAATCGCTGGAGTCCGGCAAATCCACCTTGTACCTGATGCGGATTTCAGACGGAAAAGTGTGGACTTTGAGCTCTCCCCCGGAGGGAGTCAGTGGTGATGCTTCTCCCGCTTTCTCTCCGGACGGACGATCTCTCGCTTTTGTCCGCTGGTCATCTCCCACAGCCTCCACTCTCCTGGTCCAGAAACTGGGGGCTGATTGGGAACGAGTCGGCCAGCCAACCACCGTGCCAGTCGCCGAAGCTTCAGTAACATCACCAGTGTGGGCCGATGACCAACGACTATTGTTTCTGGCGAAAGGACGAATCCTGGAATGGGAAGCAGGTTTATCTCCCAAACAAATCTTTGTGTCAGGCGCAGACTTAGCAGGCCTTGCAATCGCGGAGCGCGACATCCGCAAACCTTCTCGACTGGTCGTGGCACAGCGCGACGCTGTGCGGCATCGCCTTGGCATGGTTCCGCTTCGAGGGCCAGGCGAGGCCAGCGGGACAGCTGCGATTCTTTCCCGCTTCGGGAACGACATAAGTAACCCGGATATTTCTCCAGACGGCAAGCGCGTCGTATTCGCGAGTCAGCGCAGCGGTACACCGGAACTCTGGACGGCGGACGTAGATGGAGGCAACCTGAACAAATTGACCAGTCTTGGGGTCATGAGGCTCGGCATCCCGCGCTGGTCTCCAGACGGCCGGTACGTCGCGTTTTACGCCCGAAATCCCGACGAGCCACAAATCTTTGTTATCGATTCGACCCAGGACCATGCGACTCCGCGACAGGTTACGCACGAGTCGCCGGGATGCAATGTTCCGTCGTGGTCGCACGACGGAAAGTTTTTGTACTGTTCCCGCCGGATCGATGGCGAAATGCGCCTCTACCGTATTCCAATAGAGAACGGCGAGGCAATGGGGAACGAAATGGAGCGGTTGATTGAAGGTAAGGATGCACGCGAAACCTCCGACGGGCACCTGCTCTACATCAAAGATGACAAGCCGGGTCTGTTTTCTCTCTCACTTGCCGGTGACCCGAGGGCAAACCTTGAAGAGCGGATTATCGAAGATATCATTGGGCCAATCGCGTATTACGCCCCCGTGACGCAGGGTATCTATTACACAGGACAGGATGCGCTTAGAAATTATGTCGCGTTGCGCTTCTTCGACTACGCCCGGAGGAAAAGTGTAGATGTCGCATCCAGAGCGACTACAGGCTCGGTAAATTCTTTGGCGGTTTCGCCTGATGGGAAGCGTCTGCTCTATATGGAGAATTCAAAGGCTGGAACAGATTTGGCTCTCATTGAGTTCAAGTCAGGCACTGAATAGAGCGTTCATCGAATCTGTCGTTGTGGCGCGGATCATCCGATTTTCTCCATCATACGCCCGCCTCTGCAAATCGCCGCTTGCAGGGACTCGTGGAACTTTGCCGTCGCCGCGCGCAGGACTGGTCCGGCACGATCACGGAACCAAATGGCCCGGAGATCTGTACCTCACTTCCTCCAACAACAAGAGCAATCCGTGTTTCCATCGCAGGGGTTACTGAGGGGCTTTCCAGAATGCCGTGGCCCTGAATCATAGCGGCGCAAGCCGGAAAACGATTAATGAGGAAAAGAAGCGAGAAGAAGCTAAGAGGCAGAAGGTAAGAACGAAAACCACAAGCAGGAAATGAAGGGTTTGGCGACGCACAAACATTGCCGAATTCTCTCACAGGAATTTTGGGTGGTTTTGATGGAATTCAGTAAAGTAAAGGACAGTTCGCAAACCCTCCCCGGGAATTTTCGGCGGCGATATTCCTCAGTCGAGTGGTAAAGAGGCATAAACCGGAAAGGCCGGGACCTTGCCCGAAAATCGGCAACAGCAGAACCGGTTGGACTTATCCACTTCCGACACTGGCACTACTCCCATCCTTATCGGAAAGCATTTCCAAAAGTCTTAAAAGTTTATTTGACGCGTCTACGTCACCCCCCTAACGTCTTTCTCGGGAGTTCTTCCCACACGGATTGTTGGGAAGACTTCATCCGATACAAATCGGACTAATAAAAAATGCCACGTAATTAAAAGTATGGAGGGATCCATGGTGAGCAGCGTAACAGGATGTTTTTCGCGACCCCGATCATTCAACCGGATTGCAAGGTCCAGCTTCGCGTTTTTTCTGCTAGCTGGAATTGCGGTACTCCCCAACAGCGTTTACGCCCGAGATGACAAAAACAATATCCAATTAGGGACGAATTCACTTAACGCGTGCATTCAGAAAGAGAGCGGAGAGGTTCGAATTATAGGAGCGACTGAAGACTGTAAACGCACTGAAGTGCGCGTTCAGTTGGCAGTCGCTGCAGCAGCTACAGTAATCAATGCGACGGGACCGGCGGGTCCGGTGGGACCAATGGGGCCGATAGGTCCAACTGGACCGGCAGGCCCAATCGGGCCGGCGGGGCCCGCCGGGCCAACGGGTGCAGCGGGACCTCAAGGCTTGAAAGGTGATCCAGGTACGATCGGGCCGGCGGGGCCGGCGGGGCCAACAGGCGCTGCAGGTTCACAGGGTCCGACGGGCGACCCCGGTGCGACGGGTCCAGCCGGGCTAACAGGGCCGGCAGGCCCAGCGGGACCTCAGGGCATCGCTGGCGATGTTGGGCCCATGGGTCCTCAAGGTTTGCAGGGAATTCCGGGAGAGGGTGCACAGGGACCAGCTGGGGCAGACGGCCCGATCGGACCGCAGGGTCCAAAGGGCGACCCCGGAACACTGGCATTCGCAATTGCTGGGCCACTCTCTGATGTCCGTCTTACCACGGTTCATCCAATAAACACCTGGATCCCGCTCACAGGCCGGGTCGTGTCCCTGGTCAAGGTTTCCGACACTTCAAAGTTGAGAATCACATACATGGACACACTTGGGGCCAGAGCCACGCAGTTCAACGGGTGCCAATGGCGAATCGTCGTGGACGGAACCGTATGGTCTTTCTTTTCCGCCGGAGACCTGGAAAATCCGACTTTTGGATGGCGCATTATTAACGCATCTCACTTGGCGTGGGCCTTCAATGTTCCTGCGGGCACGCATGACGTGCACGTCGAAGGTCTGCGGACACAAAATGCGGCTGAGTGTTTGTCCGGATGGAATACCACGGGCAATTTCCTAAGCGTGGAGGAAATTCCGTAGTTCGTCGGATAGCAGATTCTGATTGGGACCGAATTCAACATCGGTGATCGCCCCCTGAATATAAGGTCCACAGCAAGAGTGAGATTTCTCTCAGATGGTTATGGGAATCTCACTCTTGTTGTGGACCACTTTTTTGGGAGCGGTTCCTGCAGTATCCGCCACTTCTCCAGGAAGTTCGGCTTGCCACCTGCCCCTACGCACGCAGGAAGCACACGTGAATAGCTCACGAATAAAATCAGGGATGGCGACAAACGAATCGACATCTTTTTACTGCGGCTGGGGACTGCCTGGGGGCGGCATCTGATTCCCGCGCAGCTTGCGCAGAGCCTTCTCCCAGATGTCCGCGTTATCCCGCCGCCGCCTGGAGGTTCAGGCCGTCCAGCGAGAGGCCGCCAGTCTTCGCGCGGTCGTTGTGGCACGTCACGCAGTAGGTGTTCAACATCGCGCGATGTGGATCCGCCTGCGCCACGGTGCTCGTCCGTCTAACCGCCGGCGAGGCGATCAGAACCAGAAGAGCGCTCACGGAAATGAACTGCTTCATAGAGTGCTGCCTATCGCTCGATCAACTTGCAGTGGAACGCCCATAATCGGGAGCGCTCCTGCGCTCCGGTTTATCACAAAAGCCCGAGCTAACCCAACTTCAACGGTTTTTCTGTTGTGATTCGCCACGCGCACACCGGAGACATCATGACCGAAAGTACTGACGTTCAATTCGAATGGCACAAAAATTCTCTGACAGATTTTTCGTGTGAGAAGGCTCAAGTTCTCTATTGGGTTACTCAGAGGTTGAATGACGATTTCGAACCCCACCGCCCTGACGCAATCGTCACGTACGCATTCCTTCGTTCTTTCCCTTGGTATGACCGCGTTTCTTCATGTAGATTCAACGTCCGGGAAGGGATTTTCCGTGGTCGAACTAAACGCAGGAAGCGGGTACCCAACCTCCGCTGGTTTGTGAAGCTGCTCCCAGTCTTTCCTGCAATGTTGAGGATGAATATGAAAAAACTATTCTTTATCGCAGTACTCCTGGGATCGGTCATCTTCATCGGCATCCTTGGGTTCGCGTACTGGAGACAGCTGGGCAAGACACCGCAGGAATACTTCGTATCGGGAAAAGAGAAGTACGACCAGGGGAAGTTCTCCGACGCTACCCTCGAGTTCCTGAATGCCATCAAGCGGGATGGGAATCATCGCGATAGCCGCTATTATCTGGCTCTTTCCTATCTCAGCCAGCAGGACTTAGCCGCCGGCGTCAAGCAGCTAAGAGCCCTTCTCGAAATTCATCCCGACGATGTGCCCGCGAACTTGAAGCTGGGCGGTATCTATCTGGAGGGAGGGCAGGTCAACAGTGACCTCTATCAGCAAGCTCAGGACGCAGCCCAGAAGGTACTTACTGCAGACCCTCAGAACGTGGAGGCTCTGATGTTGGCCGGAAACGCCTCGGCGGGCCTGAAGGATTATTCCGAATCTGTGGAATGGCTCGAAAAGGCGGTAACTCTGGACGCCGGGAACGCTGCCGTGTGGATCAGCCTCGGTAGTGTAAGGGCGCAACAGAAGAATTTTCCCGAAGCCGAAAAGGCATTTCTGAAAGCCCGCGAAGTGGACCCGAAGGGCAAGAACACCCTGATTTCCCTTGCGAATTACTACCGTGTTGCCGGGAGTCCTGAAAAGGCGGCGGCGGTATTTAATGATGCATTGTCTCAGTTTCCGGCGGATAGCGCAGTCTATTCTCCTGCGGCCGATTTCTACCTTGGGCAAAAGCGAAACGACGAAGTGGAAAGAATCTTCCGTGCCGCACAGGCCGCGAGCGCAAGCGATCCTGCCCCAACCATTGCATTGGCCGATTTCTTTCAAATCATGAATCGAGCGGAGGATTCACGAAAACTTCTGCTCGACGCAAAATTGAAGTTTCCCGATAACATCCCGTTGTCTGCAAAGCTGGCGGCAAACCTGATGGCGGACAAACCGGATCAGGCAAAAAAGGAAATTGATCAAATTCTGAAAGCGGAACCGAAAAAACCTGTCGGTCACGTTCTGTTAGGCGAACTCCAATACGCTTCGGGTCAGTTCGATGCCGCAGCCGAAACGTTGGGAAAGGAACCTGCGCTTGGCAGCGCTTTTCCGCAGGTTCACTATCTGCTTGGAAACCTGGCCTCTAAAAAAGGAAAGGTCGACGAGGCGCAGGGCCACTATCAGCAGTCGATCAAAGTAGATAAACGCTACATTCCCGCCCTGGTTGCTCTCGCAAATGTCTTCCTGGTCAAAGGAAAACTTTTGGATGCGGGGGCTACGGTCCGCCAGGCACTGGAATTTGATCCCAGGAACAAGTCAGGCCGGTTGATAAAAGCCGTGATTGATGCAGCAGACAAGAACTATTCAGCAGCGGAGTCGGGATTTTCCGATTTAGCGAAGGAATTCCCCGGCGACCCGGAAGTTCATCGTCAGATGGGACTTTACTTAATCTCGCGAGGCAGAAATGTAGAGGCGGAGAAAAGTTTCACTCGAGCGCTGGATCTCGCTCCCAACGAGCAGAGTTTCAGGGACATGACCATATTTTATCTCCAGACAAAACAAATCGATCGCGCCCGGCAGAGATTGGACAGTGTACCTGACGCGCAAAAGCAGGCATTCCACTATGAATTAATCGGAATGACTGCCGAACAGGCGGGTAAACTCCAGGATTCAGAAATGGCCTTTAAGAAGGCGCTTGAGAAAGATCCCAATCGGCTCGGCGCGGCATCGCAATTATTCAACCAGTATTTGCGAACCGGCCGCTTGGATGATGCTCTCAAAAGCCTGGATGGCCTCGAAAAGAAATTTCCTTCCAGCGCCATGGTGTCTGCACTGAGGGCAGAGGTTAAAGCAATCCAGGGTAATTCCAGGGAATCTGAAGCGAATTACAGAAAGGCGCTTCAGATTGATCCAAACATCGATGTTGCCGCTAATAATCTCGCCTTCCTTCTTGCGGAAGAGGGCCGAGACCTCGAGTTCGCTTTAGGACTGGCACAGGGGGCTCGTCAGCGGCAGCCCCAGAGTCCGGAAATCGCCGATACGTTGGGCTGGGTTTATTACAAGCTCGACCGTCCCATTCTGGCAAGGGGGCAGGCTGAATTTGCTGTTTCAGTTCAACCGCAAAATGGGGGGTTCCAGTATCACTTGGGCGAAATCTACAAGAAGAATTCCCAGAATGCCGAAGCAGTAAAGGCGTTCAAGAAAGCTGTTTCCAGCCCCACGGACTTTAAGGAAAAGAGTCTTGCCGAAGCGCAGCTGAAGGACATGTTGAAAGTGCAGACGGCCGTAAGACCTTGACCGCATTGTTTAGTCATGGATGCTGGTAAACCTATCGGAAGAAATCGCGAATCCACTCCTGGTGAACTCAGTGACTATTCCGGACCGATCATGGCAGAGCAGCAGAGCAATTTCCTGTGCGAATTGAAGGATATGGCATTCCATCGGAGCAAAAGACGATCGGGGTATTCAACGCGTACGGGGTGTGAGTTGTTAGTCCAGGAATAGTTGGGCTGGTTTGGAACTGGGGAATCGGCTGGAAGTGGGAGAATTCCTGGAAGAGCTCGGGGGAATCCCATACAGATTCCATCATCGCTCCAGTGGAACGCAGCCGCTTCGGACTTCCTGATCCAAAAGGACCAGGAAGTCCGAAGTTTTTTATAACTCGGCCACGGGCCTGCACGGTGAAGAGATTTTCTTATCCTCGCAGGGAGAGAGTCATTTCAAGCAAATGACTTTAGTTTAAGTTATTGGTCTCACGCGTCTTCCGCCACTTCTGCCCGACCAGAAGCATCGTTAGCCCAAGTCCGTACAGAAGTATCGTCGACGGTTCGGGAACAGGAGTGGTGGCGTCAATGGCGCCTGTGTTCCCAGTTCCGCCAAGGGCGCTTATACTGATGATGTCCGCAGCGAAGACGTTGCCGTTAGCATTCGGGTGAGTTAAATCAGCAATCGTCGCGTTGTTAACTGTGAACACGATATCGCTCGAGAAACGATTGGTATCGCCTCCCCCATTTCCGCAGGCTGCGCAAGTGATCCCGAATCCAAACGTCCCAACGCTGCCCTGCGTGAATGGCCCGGCGGCTGCGGTCAAGGTTTTGTCGGCGTTTGTGATATTGACAATGTCCCCGAGGACGACGCCAACGCCGCTGAATTCGAAGGCCATAGAGTCAAGTGCGCCCGTTTTGACGAACGCATTCGGGCTATTCAAGTGGACTGTAACGGTGACGTTCGCCCCACCGTTATCATTCAATGTCACCGATCCAAATGGCGCGGTACCGCACCCACCGGTGCAGTGGTCCGAAGTCAAGTTGAAGGTTATTGAACTCGCCTGGCTGACGGCCGGGACCGCGAAGCCAGCGAGCAGCACAATTAACGCACTCCATAGGGAGATACGTAATAAGAAACTTTTTGTTTTCATCGCTCTCACTTTCGTTTATCTCCCGTAATCGATTCCATTGACTACTGTTAAGGAGAGCAAATCCTTCTTTACTTCAGTGTGGAAGGTCGTTGTGGAAGGTCGTTATGAAGTCCATCCTAGACAAAACGCGTAGAGAGCTTGCCCTCAACTTCGTTGTCATTCACTCGAACGCAGTCACTAGCAGGGAAGGACTTCCTATTCCTCAGTAAATTCCGAAAAGAGAAACACAAATTCCTTCCGGAAAATACGTCCCTGCAAGAGCATTCCTGGTTCCTAACTGGAGATCTTTTAAAAAGACGGTAGGTATAAGAATCTAAATCACTTATTAAAACGAAACAGATCATTAACAATCTGGAGGTCGCAGGAAAACGTAAGGAAAACCGACGGTCCTGGCTGCAGTCTGTATTAATCTTGTTTTGTTTCAATACTTTCGATCAGTGATTTAAATCGTAAGCTTTTCCGACGGTTTACATTCGTTATACACCTCTCGGACATGACAGCTAATCGGGGAGGTATCTCGGCAGAAGCGGCGAGGTGGCGTGAGCCATTTCAAGACCGGATTTCAGCTCGGCAGTCCCATCGCTTCCTTTTCGCATTGGAACTATGAAGCGAACAATAGCGCCATCGCGGCGGCCCGTGCGCAGTGCGTCCACTACCAGATAGATCTTGCCCCAATATTCATTGGCGATGACCCGGCCGTTCGCCTGATACCAGTACAGCACCAGAGATCTCGCTCCGTTCTTCTCGATGACATAACGGTTGATCATCGCAGGACGTGAGGGATCGTCAGGCCACAAAGCCACTTCGTCAGACTTGACGATTTCCCAACCCGAACCCGGGAGACAGTGCTTTGGGGAATGCATGTTTTCCCCAGCTTTTTGGGTCTTGTAGTAGGCAATAAACAGTCCGGCTTCTTGTCCGTTTTCTTCCCGATAGCTGCGGACCACATAATCGTCGGCTTTGAGGACATCCGAAACGGAATCGTCCAACTTCTCTTCTCTGACCATGGTCCAGGGGCCTACCTGTCTGGGAAAATTGCTCAGGCTCTCCCGGTTCGGCGTCAAGGGAACGGCACTCAGCCAGATGCGGAGACCAAACGAGAGTAGAAGAGTGATAGCGATCACAGCGAGTCTTCGATTCATGGGGTTCATGGAATATGGGCCCTCCCTGGGGGTGGTGCGAAACGTGTCAGGAAGAACAGTTCACCTAAAATTATGAAAAAGGCAAATATGAAAACCAACCATCCGCTGGAGGCATGCAGGAAGCCTTCTGCGGCTCCTATCCCGAATTTGTAAGCGAGCAGTGCAGTGGCTGTCACGCGGAAAGCATTCGTTGCTAACGCGATCGGAACTGCGCTAAGAACAACCAGGATTCTCGCCCACCAGCGCATGGGAAAGCGCGCGAGCATTGTTGTGAGCGCGGCCAGAGCGATCAGGCTGATCAATGAACGAATACCGCTGCAGGCTTCGGCCACGTTCAACAACAGATCGTGCGGGAGCTGCAGAATGTTGCCATCGCGATATACCGGGACATGCAGCATATTTAGAACCGCTTCTGCCAGTGACGAGGCGAGCAGCTGAAGCGGGAGCGCGAAGGAATTGAAAACAAGGGCCGGCAACGGGATCGCCAGGAGTATCAAGATTAAACCAAAGGCTGTTTTGGACAGAACGTTCCAACCCCAAAGGAACAAAATCAGACCGGCAAAGAACATCAGCATGGAAATGCGCTGGAGGAAAAACTCCGCGCCCAGGAAGCCCACAAGGAGTACTGCCTGAGATGCCAGAATCACAATAAAACCAAATGCAGAGGGTGCCACCGGAATGTTGAATAACGCATGCCTGCGTTCGTGGATGAGGTAAGCCAGGGCGAATGGTGTAAGAAGACCATGAGCGTAATCGTCATTGGTCCACCATTCCTGCACAATTGTCGGGAGGATCTGTCCATAGACGAGGAGGAATACAGCAGCGAGCCACCACCATCGGCGCAAGATCCCGGCTACTGCGGCGCCGCTGGGTAACGAAAAAGACGTCTTGGTCAATGCAGTGCTCATGGTCTGCGGACTGCAATATCTCCAGTTGGAATCGAGCGTTTGTTTAGATCCAGTTCGACTTTCCGAAGGGCTGAGCCCCGCGATGTTAGCAGCATGTCCTTGTGGGCTGGCAATGAAAATTCACCCAACATTTACCCAACATCTCTCTTTAGCGCGCTCCCATTCCGAACAGGACGATCTTTACTGTACGGAAAATGATCATGAGGTCCAGCCATATCGATGCGTTCTTGAGATAGAAAAGATCGAATTCCAGTTTCTCTTTGGCATCCTCCACATTCGCGCCGTACGGGTACGACACCTGCGCCCATCCGGTAAGGCCCGGACGAACCATGTGGCGCAAGTCATAGAACGGGATCTGTTTCGCCAGTTGTGCCACAAAATGAGGACGCTCGGGCCGGGGCCCTACAAATTTCATATGGCCGTACAACAGGTTCAGGAACTGAGGTAGCTCATCGATGCGCAGCTTGCGGATGATTCCGCCCACCCTGGTGATGCGCGGATCCCTTTCCTGAGCCCACATCGGGCCGGACAAGGATTCTGCATCCATGAACATCGAACGGAATTTCAGGATTTCGAATGGGACTCCGTTCATGCCCACGCGAGTCTGGCCGTAAAGCACCGGGCCTTTGGATTCGAGCTTGATGGCAAGGGACACCAGCAACATCAGCGGACCAAACAAAATGAGGCCCGTCGTCGCTCCCAGGATCGCGAGAAGACGCGAGTACACGATTCGAAAGCTGGACTGCGTGAATCCATCGGAAAAGATGAGGAAACTGGGGTTGATGCTCTCCACGGGAATCCTGCCGGTGATCGACTGATAGAGAATATTCGCTTCTTCGATCCGCAAGCCATGCATGCGCTTCTTCAACAGCATGTTGCTGGGAAGCGCCTGCCGACGCTCCTCCAGAGCCAGGATGACTCGATCCGGAGTAGTTTCATCGATGATGGATTCCAACTGTGAAAGCGTTCCCAGATGGTGAAGTCCCTCCATCGGGTTCTTGTCACTCTCAGAAACCACGCCTAACAACTCGATGGGGAGGTCTGGGCGTCGATTTACCGCGAGCGCCAGTTTCCGCACGGTGTCCGATGATCCCACCAGCAGAACTCTCTCATTGGTGCCGTAAGCCCGAGTGAGCCCATAGGCAGCGAGGCGCCAGATCAGGAGAACGAACACGGTAGCCACGATGGCAATTCCCACCACCCGATCGTTCAGCTTCATGTCCGGGATAAACAGAAACATTCCCGCCAGTAGAAGCGTGGCAGCACCCAGTCCCTGAACCAGGCGGAAGAAGACCTCACTCCTCGATCCCACGGACCGGAGGTCATAGATATCGACATAGTAGAGGCACAATTGGCAGACCGCCGTCGCCACCAGCGCCCACACGATCAATCCGGGATACGTGGTGATGTCCCACTCTCCAACCTGAAACTCCACCACCGTCCAGGTCAAGAGAATCAGAAGGTTCTCAGTCACCAGCAGGACCAGCAACCGGACGGGAACATATTGATTGAGGACCTTAATCATGGATCTGTTTCAAGAAACTTTTTCATGTAGCCGCCCTTGCGGTTGTGCCCTGGCTGCGTATCTCGCAGGATTCCACCATTACTGCAGGATCGAAAGCAAACACCAAGTGCGATGAAGCATCCCGTTTGCCAAGGCGTTACGGCTTCCATTCCCGCATCGTTCAGCGATAGGGCACGATACACCATATGGAACCTGTGCTTGCATATGCGGACAAGAAGGTTCTGCCAGACGGTGCAATTGTCGAGATGAAGATACGCCAGTAAGTCGTTGCTTTCTTAACACCGGGGATTTAACGTCTAACGTTAGATTTCCAGGGTTATTGAAACATGCTTCCTAACCCTGCAGCTGATTTGAAGTTTGGCTGAGCGAATGTAATCGCAGCACATTCTCGACTTCCTTCGCCACCACTCCCCAACTGTATTTCTTTTCTACGAGCGTTCTTGCCGACTCGCCGATCCGCTTCCGTTCCGGTGCGGATTCCAGCAGGCGGCAGACTTCACTGGCGAAACGGTCTGGTTCGTCGGCCAGAACAATGTCCACACCGTTGGTCACCGGAAGCCCCTCGGCGCCAATAGTCGTCGAGACGACGGCCTTCCCCATAGCCATTGCCTCAAAGATCTTGAGCCGTGTGCCGCTTCCCACGCGCAGGGGAACAACGTACACAGCGCCTTTCGCAATGTAGGGGCGAATGTCTTCGACCCGGCCGGTTACGAATATACAGGGATCGGCTTCCGCCAACGCCTGGACCCTTCTTTCCGGCTTGCGACCGACCACCCAGAGCGTGACTTTCGGTCGCTGCTGCCGAATCATCGGCAGGATCTGCTCGACGAAGTAGGTAATTCCATCGACGTTGGGCATCCAATCCATGGAACCGGTAAAGACCAGACTGTCGGGTTCTTCGTTGCCTATTGGGCTCATGGGCTGGAAATACTCGATGTCAACACCCGTTGAAATGGTGGTGATTTTTGCACGATCGATATCCACAGCAAACATGGCGGTGTCCGCGTCCGAAACTGTAAGGACATGCGTGGACTTGTTCAAGTAATGCAACTCCGTCTGCTTCATCTTTTCGTATTCCCGCTTGAACACAAATCGCCATATGGGACTCGTTGCCACGTCCCGGTGACGCTTCCAAATCATCGCCTCGACGTTGTGTGTAAACAGAACCACGGGAATACAGAGGTCGAAAGGGATGACGGGGGCAGGGGTCAGAAAATCGCAAAGAATGACGTCATACGATTTCGTGCCAAGGACTTCACGAATGTGTTTGGCCACCTCCGGCCGGCAATACTTCGAGATCGAGTGTGGCAGTGGTGAAAAGAAATTCCCCAGGTAGCTTAGGGCCTCACCGAAACCGCGTCCGTCGCCACCCTTTAACGAGTGAATGACGACCTTGTGAAACACCGATGCGAGCGTGCGTTGATCTTCGCTGGCAGCCTCCAGACAAGAAATGAAGAGCGTGACTTCATGCGTCTTCGCCAGTTCGCTGGCGATGTGAAAGCTGCGGATCTTGCCGCCCGTATCCAGAGGAGCCAGCCCACCGGCCTTCACCCAGAGAATCTTCATTTACCAGCAGATCCCTTCGTACTCGCCGTTGTGACGCACACGGTTCTGCTTGTGCAGACTAATCAGGTCAATGACCACGTGATGGGGCCTCAGCAACGCCTCCACCCGGGCGTTGTCAATTTTTGTGCTGACCACGATTATTTCTCTGCCTCCGATCACTTGCTCCAGATCATTCGTGAGCAATGAACCGATATGCGGAATCGTGTCTTCGATATACTGGCGATTGGAACCGATCAGGCGGCCCAGATAGACATTCTCGTCCCAGATGCGTGCCTGGCACCCCTCGCCAATCAGCTTTTTCATCAGCAACACCTGCGGGCTTTCGCGCAGGTCATCCGTGCCGGACTTGAAACTCAACCCGAGCATGCCAATCTTCTTTTTGCCCCGGGCTAATATGGCTTGGGCTGCCCGTTCAATATGTTCGTGGTTACTCGGCAGAATCGACTCGATCAGCGGCAATCTGCAATCCAATTCCTTCCCAAGATACGCCAGAGCGCGGACATCCTTCGGCAGGCACGAACCACCGAAGGCAAAACCAGGATTCAGATAATAGGTTGAAATATTCAGTTGCTTGTCCGAGTGAAAAATCCTGGTAACCCCCTCCGTGTCCACGCCGGCGTGTTTGCACAGGGTGCCGATTTCGTTGGCAAAAGCAACTTTCAGCGCATGGAAGGTATTGCATGCGTACTTGACCATCTCCGCCGCATACACAGGAACCGCGAACAATTCTGCAGGTACCCAGCTATAAAGTTCCCGCAGCACCGCCTCCGATTGCGGATCGCTCACGCCGAGGACCGTCATTGGCGGATTCAGGAAATCCTTGATCGCAGACCCTTCGCGCAGGAATTCGGGATTGGTGGCAACTCCAAAATCCCTGCCGGCTTTTTTCCCGCTGGCGGCCTCCAGCGCAGCGGTGATGACATCGGCCGAAGTGCCCGGCAGGATAGTGCTGCGAGTCACCACAATGTGAAATTCAGACTTCGTCTTCAAGCTGGCACCAATCTGCTCGCAGACCTTCTTTATGCCGCGGAGGTCGAGTTTTCCATTGGGCAGGCTTGGCGTTCCGACGCAAATGAACGATATCTCGGTCTCGCGGACGGCCTTGTCCACATCAAGCGTGGCGCTGAGTATGCCTTTGGCGTGGGAATCATTGATGATCTCCTGGATCCCCGGCTCAAGAATAGGTGTCCTTCCTGTGGCCATCGACTCGACTTTGTCCTTCGCCACGTCAATTCCCAGGACATAATTACCCTTTCCCGAAAGGCACGCGGCGGTGACAGAGCCGACATAGCCCAACCCGAAAACACTGATCGATCGCATGCAACACGTTCCTCACTGCCGGGCAGTTGTCCAGTTTGAAGTCTGGCGAGTAAACTGCCCTCCTAACTTAGGAGGGCGGTTTACTGACCAGACTTCAAACCAGACCACTACCCACTGCCGGCGCACATTGTATTCGAACTTGAAACACCTTATCTTGTCACATGTTGCCGACAAAGCACCGTGACCCCGAAGTTGCACTTTCAAATGAAGCGAAGTTGGAACTGAAGCTGGATGAGCGCGCCTGCCTGCGGACTAAAATCAAATGTGTGGTATAGCGGGCTTCATCGATTTGTGGGAGTCGGGCCAGCCCCGAGCGGCTGAAGAACGCGCGGCCATACTCGATCGCATGTGTCGCATCATCCGGCATCGCGGCCCTGATGATCAGGGCGTCCTGCTAAAGACGGGTGTGGCGATGGGAATGCGCCGGCTGGCAATCATTGACCTGGTGAGCGGTCATCAACCGATCTCCGGCGAAGACGGCGCCGTCACAATCGTCTTCAATGGCGAAATCTACAACTTCCAGGAGTTGAAGCTCAAACTCGAGTCGTGCGGACACACCTTCAAGACGCATTCGGATACGGAAGCCATTGTTCATGCTTACGAAGAGTATGGCGCTTCCGGTTTGAAGGAACTGCGCGGTATGTTTGCTTTTGCGATATGGGATGAAAGATCCCGCGAACTCTTCCTCGCACGCGACCGTGCTGGCAAGAAGCCGCTCTATTACACGACAACATCCAGAGGCACTTTTGTTTTTGGATCGGAACTGAAAGCCGTCCTCGCACATCCCGATGTTGAGCGCGTAATCAATGTCCAGGCGCTGGACGCTTACTTCACGTTAGGTTACGTTCCAGATCCTCTCAGCATCTTTCAGAGTATTCACAAGTTGCCCCCGGGCCACTACGTCACATTCGCTGGGGGCCGGACGACTCTGCAACAGTATTGGGACTTTGATTTCATCCAGGGTCCAGCGCGTCGCGAAGCAGATTACGTCGACGAATTGCGGACTTTGCTCGATGAATCGGTGCATCTGCGTCTGATCTCCGACGTACCAATCGGCGCTTTTCTTTCGGGTGGAATCGATTCGAGTACAGTCGTGGGCTTGATGGCGCGGCATTCCAGCCAACCCGTCAAAACCTTCTCCATAGGTTTTCATGAAGACAGTTTTAACGAACTGAAGTATGCGCGGTTGACTGCGGAGAAATTCGGAACGGACCATCACGAATTTTTCGTCACGCCGGATATCTGCGACGTTGCCGATGAACTGGCCTGGCATCTCGATGAGCCGTTTGCAGATTCTTCGGCCATACCCACGTACATGGTGTCCAAGCTTGCCCGCGATCATGTGACCGTAGCGCTGTCGGGTGATGGAGGAGATGAACTCTTCGCCGGCTATAGCCGCTACCAGGTCGAAAGAAAACGTGGAGGATTTGAACGGCTGCCAAAGTTCCTGCGCGAGGGACTTCTGCGCGCGCTTAGCGAGCGGCTGCCCCACGCGGCCTGGGGACGCAATTTCCTCCATAACGTATCGCTCGATCCCATCTCCCGGTTCCTGGACAGCGTTTCTGTCTTCACTTCCCTGAATCGAAAATCTCTATATACCTCCGAGTTTTTGGGGAAGCTGAGCGCGGGCGGCTACACCGGCAGCCTCTTTCATGACCTTGCCGGCAAAGTGAGAACGAACGAGCCGCTCGATCGGCTTCTTTATATCGACAGCAAGACGTATCTGCCGGGCGACATCCTTACAAAAGTGGACCGGATGAGTATGGCCGCGTCACTGGAGACGCGCGCGCCGCTGCTGGACCACAAGCTGATGGAGTTCGCGGCCGGCGTTCCCGCGTCTCTGAAGCTGGCAGGCAGGGAAACAAAATACCTTCTCAAGCAGGCCGTTAAGGGACTGGTACCGGCCGAGATTCTCAACCGGCCCAAGCAGGGTTTTGGGGTCCCGATTCAGGATTGGATTAACCAGCAGTTGCGTTCCCGCATTCGCGAGACTCTCCGTGAGCCAAAGACAAGGCAACGCGGCTATGTGGATTCCGGTTACATCGACGTGCTGCTGAACGAGCACGAGAGCGGCCGCCGAGACCACTCTTCAGGTCTCTGGGCGCTATTGATGCTGGAGTTGTGGCATCGTCGGTTTCTTGATGTCCCAGAAATTTGAAGGTCTCCCCAGGGGGCAACATTCCTGGTAAATCCGAGCGATCGCCCCTCCTGGCCAGGAGGGGCGTCTGCGGCGAAGCCGCAGACGGGGTGGTGGATCAAGATCCTGAAGATGATTCACTACAACCTACGGACGAGCGCCAAATGCAGATTGTAATTCTGTTGGAACTTTCAGAGTACGAGATGAATATCAATCCTGTGATCGAACCACCACCCCGGCGCTTCGCGCCTCCCCTCCTGACCAGGAGGGGCGATTGCTCGGATTTGCCAGGTACATCATTGCCTCCCCAGAGAGAGGGATTCGTTCAAAGAAGCGTGGAATTTTAATGCCGGCTGTCCTTCAACTCATCGATAGTTTTGATCAGGGCGGCTCCGAGAGCCAGGCGCTGCAATTGACCCGCCTGTTGTCCAGGAGCGGCCGGTTCAAAGTCCATCTCGCCTGCCTGAGTCCCGGAGGAAGTCTGCGCCCAACCATTGAGGACCTGGAGCTCGGCGAGATCCCCTCCTTTCCTCTCATGAGCTTCTACGATCGAAACGCAGCAAGCCAGCTGAGGCGCTTTGTTCGATGGCTGAAATCCGCACACATCGACATCATCCATACTCACGATTTCTACACCAACGTTTTCGGGATGGCTGCCGGGACACTTGCCAGGCTGCCTGTACGCGTTGCCTCGATGAGAGAGACCGCGGGCATGCGCAGTGCCTCTCAGGCGCAGGTTCAGCGTATAGCGTATTCGGTTGCCCATCACATCGTCGCCAATAGCCAGGCCGTGCGGGACAAGCTGATCGCCGACGGCATTCGCCCCGAAAAAATCACCGTCGTCTACAACGGTGTGGACTTCCAGCGACTGGCTACCGAAGCCTCCCGGCCGGAGCAGCTCTCCCGGCTCGGCTTGCCAGCCGATGAGAGCCGTCCACGTCGATTCATTTCGATTGTCGCGAACATGCGCCACGACGTGAAGGACTATCCCATGTTTCTGCGGTCTGCCCGGCGCTTGAAGGACGCTGTTCCGGAGGCTGCGTTCCTGCTGGCCGGGGAAGGTCAACTCCGAGACTCGTTGCATGCCCTCGCACAGGATCTGGGCATCCAGAACTCCGTATTCTTTCTCGGCCGGTGCGAGAATGTTGCGGGATTGCTCCACATTTCCGAAGCGTGCGTATTAAGTTCAAAAGCCGAGGGCTTTTCCAACTCGATTCTGGAGTACATGGCCGCCGCGCGGCCAGTCGTGGCCACAAATGTCGGCGGAGCTCCCGAAGTCATCCGCGAAGGCGAAACGGGATACCTTGTGCCCTCTGGAGATGATGGTCGAATGGCGGAACGGCTCATCGCGCTGCTTCGCGATACGGAAAAGGCTCGCAGGATGGGGGACAAAGGCAGGCAGGTGGTGGAAGAACAGTTTTCATGCCAGGCGCAACTTGAACGGACCGAAGATTTGTATCAACGATTGCTGCGCAAAAAACGATTGTCGCGCAAGATATGACTAGAGCAGTGAGGGTCCTCATCGTGGCGCCCTCGTTTGACATTCTCGGCGGACACTCCGTGCAGGCGGCCCGACTGCTCGATCGATTGAGTGAAGAGCCATCGCTGAAAGTTGGGTTTCTGCCAATCAATCCCCGTCTGCCTGGTGTCCTTCGCTACCTTCAACGAGTGAAGTATCTGCGTACGGTCGTCACTTCGATCGCATATGTGGGGAGTCTTCTTTGGACGGTCCGCCACTACGACGTTATTCACGTCTTTTCAGCTTCGTATCTCTCGTTTGTTCTGGCGCCAAGTCCGGCGATCTGGATCGCCAAACTCTATCGTCGAAAAGTCTTGCTCAACTATCACAGCGGCGAGGCGGAGGATCATCTGCGGCGCTGGCGGAGTGCAATTCCCACCATTCGATTGGCGGACGCCGTCGTCGTACCGTCGCAATACCTGGTGAGGATCTTTGCTTC
>Ga0184628_10000026_pt1 | contig 67886 bp, 61 predicted proteins | sample PLM4_5_b1_FD_133149 | JGI IMG/M metagenome (GOLD analysis project Ga0184628, IMG submission 133149) | Groundwater sediment microbial communities from an aquifer in East River, Colorado, USA - PLM4_5_b1 | ecosystem: Environmental > Terrestrial > Soil > Riparian zone | place: USA: East River...
ATGGGCCGGTCGCATTGTAGGGACCGGTAATCTGGAGTCCGCCGCCACCACCGCCACGGCCGCCACGACCGCCTCCACCACCCGCTCCTCCTCCGCCTCCTCCGAAGCCACCGCCGCCGGGAACGAATGACTGCAGAACCGCTTCGGATTCAACGGGGCTTTGTGGAGTCGTGGCCACAGCAATCTTGTGGTAGCCGGCCTTCACTGCCGTGCGCGCATTTGGCGTCACCCGCACTCCATCGAGAAGCACGAGGTTTCCGCCCTGGAATTGGTATTCGCCATCCGAAGGGAAGAGATATTCGGTGACCGTTCCCTGAGTACCTAACGGAAGGCCCCCCTTGCCATAAACGTTCGTGTCGGAGTTGCCTGCGCTTGCAGGACGCGCCGTGAGCCGTGCCGGCGTTGTGATCGGCGGCTGTCCAATGGCCTGTAAGGTGATCGTCCGCGATGCGTTGATGTATTGATCGAGAAACGACGGAGAGACTTTCAATACATTCGCGATGTTGTCAAATCCGTTGCTGGTATCGTCGGGCGGAAGGAGAGCGGCGGAGTCCACATCGACGGCAAAAAGGTCCCTTATGGACGCGGCATATTCGGCGCGATTGAGCCGATGCAATGCAACGCTTCCCGGGTTGGGCGTCGCCGCTGCCCCGGCATCGAGAGTCGCTTCCAGCCAGGTTGCGAAGCCGAGCGCAGCTGCACGATCGGGCTGTCTGGCACCCGGCGGGGGCATCATGCCGCCTTTCAGTTTCTTGATTGCCTTCTCCCAAATCTCGCCGTCCTTCGCCACGCGCGTCAGGTCCATGGTGTCGAAGGTAATGCCAGCAACCTTATCGTCGACGTTATGGCAGGTGACGCAGTATTGATCGACGAAAGCTTTGCGTGATGTGGTAGTCGAAGCCGGACGCTGAATGGCAATGCCGGCGGATGCGAGAGCCAGAAGGGTTGGGATGGCAACGATTACGAATCGCTTCATTTTCATTTAGAGAATTCCGCCTATTTCACGCACGTGATTCCACAATCCCGGGTACGCATTGGCGATGAACTGCTCCGGATTTCCCCACCTCACATCAAATTCCCTGGTCGGCGACGCAGCCATCATGGCGCTGGCAGACATTCCTTTTTTCATCATGTTGAAAAACGATGTGCGCATGGCGGCGGTCATGTCGGCCTGAGCCTGCAAGTCGGCCTTCCCCTGGACAGGGCCCTTGCCGGGAATCACTTTGGTTTGCGTGTCTGCCAATCCGGCCAGGGTCTTCGAGGCATCCGACAGCCCGCCAATCCAGCCGCCGGTAGACCAATCCAGCACGGGGTAACTGCCGACGGTGAACGTGTCGCCGGTGATGAGAATGTTCGGCCTGGGGAAAAACACATAGATATCGCCGTCCGTGTGTGCCTGGCCAAGATATCCATACTGGACTTCTTCATTGCCGAACATGATTTTGCCGTTGGTGTAGAACGTCTGGTTGGGAAGCGCTTCCTTTGCTCGAGGCGCATAGGTTTTGTGCTGCCACTGAACGACGATTTCGGTGTTCATCCAGAGCCTGGTGTTTTCGTGAGAGAAGATCCGGGTTCCGGCCTTGCCCAAAGTGTCATTCGATCCGGTATTTTCCAGATGCCAGTCCGTGTTGAAGAGGGCCTGAATGCGCTTCGCATCGCCTTGGGCGGACACGACCTTCAGCAGGTCTGTCGAGAATTCCGGAAGGCCGCCGTTCACCAGCAGCAGGCCTTCGGCGTTATTGACCACGACGACGTTGGAGCCCCCACTTGAAATCAGGGCGAAGTTGTCGGTGATTTTGGTTGCGGTAATTGGAGTCGCGCCAGCCTGTCCGAAAACGGTGGTGGAAAACGATATGCCGGCGGCTCCGCCGAGCAGCGTTTTCAAAAAGTCACGACGATGTGACGGTGTCATCTGCGCTCTCCTTGAGGGGTCCGATTCTCGCGGACATTATATAGAAAAGGGGCCAGACGGGGGGCACTTTGAAATAGAGCCTCTCACGACTCCCCTCCTGGAACAGGAGGGGACGGCGAGCCTGGCGAGCCGGGGAGGTAGACAAGTTCAAGCAGAGAATTCGTTTGGGATTTGACCTACCACCCCGGCCTTCGGCCACCCCTCCTGTGCCAGGAGGGGAATCGCCTCGCTCCATTCAAACTGAGACACTAGCGGTCGCTTCGAATAAACGGAGGCGGCGAAGAAGGATGTCGATAACGAAAAGGCCTAAGACGGCGGCGGCAAGCCAGGGCCAGAGCGACGTTGGGTATTCGCGGCTTTCACCGTTTGGATTGAAAATTTCGGCCGGCTCCGGCTGAAACTTTCCGCCGGTTGCCGTGCTGATGGTTCGCAGCTTCTGGGTATCGGGTGGATAAAAATGATATTCCGACGGATACGAGTATTCCAGCGTTCGGGTGGTACCAACGGCGCCTTCTACGGTGGCGCGGAACACGTAGGTATCGTCCTTGTCCATACGGATGCGGGATTCGTAGGACCCCGGCCCCACCTGCGGAAGATCGACACTGGCAAGCTTCTGGTCCGGACCGATTACGCGCACCTGCGGATGGAGCTCGTTGCGGAAATGCCCTTCCTTGTCGATCGCGTTTAATGACACAAACGCGGAGTCGCCTTCTCGAGTGACCTTGAAGTTGAAGTGTTCATCGCCGGGCCGCCGCATGGTTTCGCGAACAAGCTGAGACCACAGTTTTGGATAACCGCTCCAGCCGATCCACTCGGTGGCCCATCGGGCTTTCACATCCGACGTGAAGATCACCGTCTTTCCCAACCCATACTGCCAGCGCGCCAGCAGGGGATCGTCCGTCCAGGATTCGGTGAGCAGAATTTCCGCCGTCGGCTTGGCCTTCGTCACCACAAATCCCAGCAGCCGCGGCGCCGTGGCGAAATCGATACCTTTGAATGCCGCGACATTCTTTTTCAGAATCGGCAGGAACGGCTGTTCCTGAAGCGTTTTTCCCAGCGCGAGTTCGGTTTCCTTGATGAAAATCTGCGGCACACGTTCGTAGGAATCGATCATGTACAGCCGGCCTTTGCCCCACTGTGCAATGTCGGCCATCAATTCTTTATTGGAGCGCAATCCAACGGATATCGCGCTGACATTGATACCTGCCTTGACCATGTTGTCGGCCAGGCCCTTGAAGTCGGCGGTCTGCGTGATGCCGTCGCTGAGAAGAATGACGGTCTTCACTTCGTCCGGTGCGTCTTTCAATGCCTCGTACGCCGCATTGAGGCCAACCCAGACGTTGGTTCCACCGCCGGCATACAGCGTTTCAATCTGCGCGCTGATCGTATCGCGGTTTCCGGCGGCTTGGATTGGAGCGACCCAGTTAAAGCCTGTATTGAATGAAAGCAACCCAAAGCGGTCCGAGTTTCTCAGCGCTTTCAGCGGCGCCTTTGCGGCTTCCTTGGCGATCGTGAGCTGACCGCCGCTCATGCTTCCCGACACGTCGACCACCGCAACCATGGCGATGGTCGGTGGCCGCTTCTTGGTTTCGAACGTGACCGGAAGGATCTTCTCTATCGGCGTCTTGGCGTAGCCGTCCTTGCCATATGTGTTTTCGCCACCAACCATGATGAATCCGCCGCCGAGATCCTTGACGTAGGATTCCACCATCTGCATCTGCTGCGGAGAAATTGTCTTGGGATCGACGTCGCTGAGGATCAGAGCATCGTACTGATCCATCTGGGCAACGGTGGTTGGCAAAAGCTCAAGGCCTCCGACTTCTGCTGTCAGCCCTTCCTGAGTCAGCGCCTTCTTCAGGTACTCCATGCTTGGCGCATGCCCTTCGACGTAGAGAATCTTGGGCCGGCCTTTGACGATCACAGGTTGACGGAACAAGTTGTTGCCTGCGAAGGAATCTCCGGTGGCTTTGATATTCGCCGTCAGCACGACGGTGCCGGACGGATCTGAAACTCTCGTGTCGAATGCGAATCGATTCAAGCCCTCCACCAGCCGCACGGTTCGTGTGCCAAGAACTTCATCACCTTTTTTGAGTTCGACGGTGCTGGTGGTGTCGAACTGGCTATAGACGTTCACTTCGACGGGAAACTGTTCGTCGCTTATGACATTGGATGGCGCGAGAACCGATTCGATCCATGCGTCTCGATTGACGCGTGCTTCCAGGGGAATCGTATAAACGTGCGCATTCTCACGTTGAAGGCCCTGCAGAACGGTCGACATGTCGCCGCTGTTTTCGTTGCCGTCGGACATGAGGACGACGCGCTTGATATGGTTTGGCGCAAAGCCTCGCATGGCGGCATCCAGTGCGGCCGACAGATCCGATTTGCTTTGATCGAGAATTCCCGGGCCCGCATGGTTTGCGACTTTGACCTTCTTGAGATCTTCGACTTTGTCGAACTCCATGGAGTTCGATCCGAATGCGACGAATTCCGCATGATCCGGATTGCCGGCAGAATTGGTCTTCTGTATCCAGTCCATTGCCTTCTGAATGGCGCTCGGGGCGACACTTTGAGAGACATCGAGAAGATAGACCACCGAAACGTACGTGCTGGTTTTGTAGAGAACCGGCTGCATCAATGCCGCCGTCAGCGCGAGTACGATGACCGATCGAATGATCGTCGACAGGCGAAGATGTTTCGGAGTCAGGTCGACTGCCGACCGGGTGCGCACCCACCATAAATAGGGGATGATCAGAAGAAACAACAGTGGCCAGTAGCTATCGAAAGTCAGGCGCATTAAAGCGTAATCCTTCGGTGATAGGTAAACCATTCGGCGCCGATGAGCAGCATTGCGGCGATCAGCATGTAGTACCAGAGCTCGCGTCGAAGAAGCGGCACCGACGCCTGGGATGATTTGTTGTCGCGCACACGCGATGTGTTGATATCCGAATATTGCCGGTTCGCAAAATTCACGGCGACGTACTGGCTGACGTCTCCGCGGCTTGCGACATAGAGTCCTGGGTCTGGAGCTTCAAACACCGTTCCGTTCAGGCTCTCGCGTGAAGGTATGGTTTGTCCGTCGATGGTTCGGATCTGAGCGCCTGCAATCGGAATGTCGACCATGCCCGGCATTCTTCTCAAAGCCAGGCGATCGCGGCCAAACCACGACATGGCGTTATCGATGAATAATGGGAACCCGGCGTGGTAGGGAAGATCTGACGAAGCCAGATCGAACGTCATCAATATCCATTGCGGTCGCTCGGAAGCGACGATCAGCGGAGTATCGGATGCCGACGCGGCAAGCACCGTCAAATTCGCAGGATCGATTCGCGCTGCGCTTTCGACCGAAACGTCATTCAGCACCACATGCTTCATGACCGGATGATTTTCCATCCGCGATTCGAAAGTGGGTTTCGCCACGGCTCCGAGTTGTTTCGGCAGCCATGCAATGTTCTGCGACGCCCTTGCGCCGATAATCAATGACGGCCGCGCCGGCTGCTGCTGCGGGGCAAAACCATCGAAGACATAGGCATCGTAATCGCCGCTTCCGGAGTAACCGGCTGGATTGGTAACCGACAGGTCGATCAGGGAGTCGAGCTTCATCACCGATTCCAGGAATTTATTTCCCGATGTGACCAGCAGCGTTTTCGCTCGGCGCTTTACGGGAAGATACGCGTACGCCACGTCGTCCGGTGAAAACGCGTCGCCATCGGAGACGATGGAGGCCCGGACGCCGCCTCCATCGAATTTTGAAACATTCATCGACTCGCTGTAACTCCTGCCCGGCTCGATCTTCACATTTCGATTCATGCGCTGCTGTCCCGCACCGCCGACCGTGATATCGACCGTGCGGGCGGATTTTCCGAAGTTCGTCACTTCCAGGTAGGCTTCGTACGCCAGCACGGCAGATGGTACGGATCGAACTTCAAATGCCGTGATGCCGACATTCGAAGCTGCCTGGAATTCCGAAATGGAACTGACTCCTGCGGGGACTCCGAGCGGTGAGACTCCGTCAGTGATCAGGTAGATCTGCGGGGCATCCTGCGATTTCGCCGCCGGAGTATCCATGTGCGGGAACCGGGTGGCGGTATTCACCGGATGCATGCTGGCAATCATTCGGCGCAATTCCTTGCGGTCCGTTGTGAAGGAAGAATCGAATTGACCGGCCGTATCCACGATTCGGAACTGATTCCGAACCGACCCCGAATTCACAATGGACGTGGCATCGTCGACGGCATGCTGCCAGCGTGTGCGCCCGTCGCTTCGGCGTGCCTGCATGCTTGGTGACGTGTCCATCACGATGATGGTGCGGGTGGTTTTTCCCGTGAGCCATTCGATTTCCGGTTGGGCAATGGCCATGGCGACCAGCAACCCGATGGCTACCGCAATTAGTATTGAGAGGATCCGCCTTAGCCGTTCAAACAGGGAATTCTCAAGATGTTTGGCAAGCACCCGCTTCCAGAGAAGTGCGGATGAGATCACGAGCCGCCTCCGCCGGTGCTTCAGAAAATACAGTGCGACGATGGCAGCAGTCGTCAACAGCGCCAGGGTGGCGCTCTGAAATGCCGTAAGCGCGAGAAATCTCATGGGCGGATGGTTTCAAAATACTGTTTGAGCAGTTGCTGTTGATCCAGAGGAACCGAATCCTGATTGAGCAAATCCTTCTGAGTCTTGCTGAGTTCTGAAGGAACCTTGCTGTAATCCAGTTTGGAACGTTCGCGCTGGCTGGCTTCTTCGATAGTTTCCGGTCGGGATCCCCGTGTGGGTTTCACCGGCAAGGGCTCTTTCTCAAGTTGGACGTCAAGCTGAGTCGGCTCGCCTCGCATCGGTAAGGGGCCGGAAAGGCCGGCGTTCTTGCCGCCTCGTCCACCGCCACGGCCCTGGCCCTCGCCTTCGCCCTGGCCTTCACCATTGCCCTCGCCTTCACCCTCACCCTGACCTTCACCTTGACCTTCGCCCTGTCCGACACCCTGTCCCTCACCTTGACCCTGTCCCTGGCCTTCTCCCTGTCCCACGCCCTGACCCTGTCCCTGGCCCTTTCCCTCGCCTGTGCCCTCACCTTCGCCTTGTCCTTCACCCACTTCGCCCGGTGTTCCGCCCACAGAATCCGCCAGCGCATCGATCTCCGCGCTCGCCTGACTCTGAAGGCGCTGACTCGCGAGAACGGCCTGCAGGCGCTCCAGTTCTTTTGCAGTCTGTTCCAGTGCCTGCTTACCCGCAGCGGTGTTGCGTTGACTCATCGCCTTAGCCGCATCGCTCATGCTTTGAGACAGCTGCTGCAACTGGGGACCGGCAACATTGGAAGCGTCCTGAAATCGCTCCGACATTTCCTTCAATGCCTGCGGCGATGCCTTGTCCAAATTCTCTTCGATTCGGCGGACTTCCTTTGCGGCGTCCTTGAGATCGAGCACGAACAGGCTGCTGGCAATTGGTTTCGTGAAGGGAGACGGGTCCAGCGCCTTTGCGATTCGTTCCAGACCATCCGTAATCTGGCCGGCATTGAGGTTGCCCTGTGAGAGAGCATTTTGCAGCTCGGACAAACTCCGGCTCAGCTGGTTCTGAGACATGCTGCCGTCTTTGAGCGCCTGGATAATCTGTGCCAGCTTTTCGGCAAGATCGGTCTGGTTCAAGGCCTCGGCCTTCTTCAGCAGCTCCATCGCTTTCTGAAGCTGGTCTTTCTGAACATCGTTCAAGCTGAATGCGGGTGCGCCCTTCAGGAGAAACCAGTTCGGGTTCCAGGAAAACGGCAGAAAGTTCAGTACACCAAAAATGAGCACCAGACCCATGGCGAAATACAATTCGCGCGGAACACGGCGGGGATAAAGAGACGCCACTCGGAGTTGTCCGGCGTTCTCGGCGGCCTTCCGGATCTGAGTATCCACCCACGGAGACTCTTTGGGGTTTCGAATAAACCAGTAGGCGGTTTTGATCTGATCATGCGCACCGGCGGCCTGATCGACTTTCGCCGCGGTTTTTTCCAAAGTGTCACGGCCGCGAGTTCGCCAAACCAGCCATCCAATGGTGGCAACAGCCCACAGCCCCAGGAACACCAGCACTGTCGTTCCACGAAATGGAGAGACGAGATCGATCAGTTTGAATACGACGGGAACCAGCAAGGCAATTGCAAGTCCGGTTGCAGAGTCCTTGAGGATTCTGTTTCGGCGTATGCGGCGCTCGGCGGCTTCCAATAATCGAATGATGTGATCTTTGTCCGACATAGTTTTCGCGTCTTCCGGTGCTAGGGTACAGGAGATCCCGCTGGATAAATATTGGATGGTAATGGTTTGCGAGGCAGAAGTGCGTCGCGTGTGGCAGCCATATAAGCAAAGGATGCAATGATTGTCGCGTTCTTTGTCAGGTCGTCGGCGAGAAGACGGTCATAGCTGTCCAGGTTTGTGTGATGCGTTTTGGCATCGTATTCGATTGGATCCTGGATGAATTGAAATGCCGGCAGACCCAGAAGGTCGAAGGAGACGTGATCCGTGCCGGAAACGCTCCCCGGAGCCAGAGTCGTCATGCCCAGGCTTTTGAACGGAGCCATCCAGGATTCGAAGATCGGCGTGATTTCCTTGTTACCCTGCATGTACACTCCGCGAATCAGGCCGGTTCCATTGTCGAGATTGAAGTAGGTGGAAAGCTTGGCATGTCCGGCTTTGGTTTGCCGGATGATGCGGGTATAGAAATATTTATCAACGAATGCACGCGAACCAAGCAGGCCCTCTTCCTCTCCCGTCCACAATCCGAGCCGCACGGTTCGACGCATTGGAAGTCCCGAAGCTTTGAGTATCCGCATTGCTTCCATCATGACCGCGACTCCCGCTCCGTTGTCCGTCGCTCCTGTTGACAGGTGCCAGGAATCCAGGTGTGCTCCAAGCACGACGAATTCATCGGCCTTATCGGTTCCCTTGATATCGGCGACGACATTGAACGCCAGAGGATCCGTTGTAAGGTACGTATTCTTGACATCGACGGTCATCATAACGTTCGAAGTTTTTGTGACTGTCTGCATGAGCTGGTAGTACTGATCGGGAGAGACAACGATCTGTACCGGCACTTTGGGAGTCTTCGGGTCGGATTTCCAGGGATCTACCTGACCGGTGTCCGTCACGGAAAGGAACAGCAGTCCTTCACGATATCCGCCAGGTTCGATCATGGCGGCAACGCCTTCGTCGAAAAAGAATTTCGTTGCCTGTGCCCGTGTGAGACCGGGCGTATTGGCGGGACGTGGTGCGGCGGATGCCGCCTGGGCCTGGACGCCGGAGAGGGCGCTTTCCACAAACGCAAAGAATCCTGCTTCCGGAGCGGGGGCTTCGGGAGTCGCGGGTCTTGGAGCCGCCGCATTTGCCGGTGCCGCAGTTGAGGGTTGGGCCGCCGGCGCAGGTGCAGGGCCTGCCGCCATCTTTTGCAGTTCGTCGTCCGTGAATCGTTTTACGGTCTGCGTTGCGGGTTTCGACGGTGGTGGAGGGCCCGACGGTCCGGAGAGGACCAGAACAAATTTCCCCTTCAATGTTCCGCGAAACTTTGCCAGGTCCGCCTGAGTCTGGACGACAGCTGCAACAACTTCAGCGGTGACCGGACCATTTGTTCCAGGCGACCAGGGTTTCGAATACGCCAGGAACGAAAGATTTGGATCGGATGCGAGCTTCATGGAGAACTTGTCATTGCTCCATCCACTCCCGAAGTTCCACGTTTCGAGATGGACGTCATCCAGCTTCCATTCCACCAGCTTCTTCCGCGCATACTCTCCCGCTGCGCGAACATTGGGAGAGTTTGTCATTCGAGGTCCGGAGACTGTGGTGATATTGCGCGCGACATCCATCAACTGCGATTGCCGGGACGCTTCGGCTTTGATTTTCGCGAGCGCATCCAGATTGATTTTTTCAGGGGATTGAGCCGCTCGAACTGCAAGAACGAGACCGAGCGACAAGACACATACGACGGCGAAGATTTTGGCCGGCTTCATGAGTACGCTCCCTACCCCCCTTGGACGTTTCCGGCATTATACGGAGGTTGGGAGAATCTGACCAATGGTCATTTCGTGCAGCGACGAGCGGGATTCTAGACAGACTCGTGGATCTTGTTCAGAGCGGAAACTTCGCCGGTGCCCAGTTTGTACAGGGCCTTGACGATCGTCAGTTCTCCGGATGCGACTCCATGCCGGAGTATCGGGCTGCCTTCCAGCGCGTCGGCGGTGCTGTGGTGGACGTTGGATTCGACGGCCATGACCATCAGGGCGTCTCCGGTGACCAGGTCCTTGAGCCGTTCCACACCCGGGCGGATCTTCTTTATCAGTGCCGTCAGGTTTTCAGTGGGCTGGGCTTCACCCGAAAGCGTTGCCGAAACAGCGCCGCAGTTCTCGTGGCCAAGCACCACGAGCATCCGGGAGTTGAGGTGTTCCACCGCGTATTCCAGGCTGCCGAGTGCGATGGGATCGGCGACATTGCCGGCGGTTCGGACGACGAACAAATCGCCGATGTTCTGATCGAAAATCAGCTCCGGGCTGACCCGGCTATCCGAGCAGCAGAGCACCATCACATACGGATGCTGAGCCTTTGCCGTGTCTGCGCGCCCTCGAATCACGTCCCGTGCCGCCGTTTTTCCGGTGACGTACCGTCTATTGCCCGCCATGAGGTCTGCCCAAATGGATTCTGGAGATGCGGTTTCCCGGTTGATCAAAGACGCTGAACTGGGCGCCTTGGATGCCGCAGGTGCTGCCGCCTTTGGCAGCGCGGGCGGTTTTGCCGGTGCTGGCGGCGCCGCCTCTGCCCTGGCTTCGCCTTTCTCCTGTGCATGAAGCTGTCGCAGCGTTCCATCCGCCGCTATCAATCCAAGCAATGCGCCAAACCGCCGTCGAGTAATCAAACTCATAGCTTCTCTCCGGCTGACGGTATCGGCAGTGTCGGGCGTGAACTTTAGGCGTCGGCTCGGAATCGACATTGGATTTGCTGTTATCCTCGACCGGTGGGAACCCCGACAATGTATGAATGGACGAAGCAGCGGCTGGCTCCGTATCTGGTGTCGCTGCCGGAGAGGGTACTGAGGTCGGCAACGGCACTGGCGGGAGGGCTTGTTCGCGAGATCGGCGAAGTCACTATTCCGAGAACCCTGCGAGGCAGCCAGCTTTATCAGAATCTCGTGGAAGCAACGCTTCGATTTCTCATTGAAACAGTGGGGCAGGTCGAAGGCGTTTATCCGAATGGGGAAAAGTTATCGGAGGAGTTTCTTCTTCGGCGCACGGCAGGTAACGGCATCGAATTGATTGGAGTTCTCGCATTTCGCGCCTCCCCGGTCTGGGTGCTTGCCGCGCTTGCGGATGCCTCCGGTGCCGGAAGATATTTGATTCGGGAAATCTCGGATGCATTGAAGGACGAGGGACTGCTCGATCGCGGCACGGAGTTCAGTACGGTGGATCAGATGCTCGACGGGCTCGAGGCTTCGGCAGGCCGTCTGGCTTCGGCCATCAACACTCCGCCATTGGATGTCGCATCGTTGAGACAGGAATGGCAGAGCGTACGACGTGACCTCGCGAAGGTTCCGCCCAAAAGCTTCCCGCCGCTGGACCATATTCGAGGAATCTGGAAGGAGATGAAGTCGGAAGCCCGGATTCAGAATCGAACCGTATTTGAAATCTCATCGGTGATGGCGATGTCCGCCATCGCCGACGTTCCACAAAAAGCGCGATGGCTTTCAGCCTCCGCGCGTCTTGCGATGGGCAGGACCGGGTCCGTGGTGTCCGGCGTTCTTCTCGATCACTACCGTGTAACCCTGAAACAGATTCACGAGGTCGGCTACGTTCGTTACACGGTCCGGCAGTATCGTCCTTACCTCTACGCCGCAGTATCTCAGTTCTCGCCGTCGCGCCGCTCCCTGACGGAACGGATACTCCGCAAGTAGTCCAGCGACTATCGTCTCACTACCGGTGGATTGATGGCTTGCTGGGCAATTGCCAGGTAGGCGGCGGCCCGCACCTCCGGGTACCGCAACTTGTCCGCAGTTGCTTTCGCGCGTTCAAAGTCTGCAACGCCGAGCCTGCCCAGGGCCTGGGTCAGCTGGTTCACGGTATTGCCGAGCGGATTTCCATTCTGCAGGATGATCTCACCTTCCTGAAAATACTGCTGACCGAATCCGTTCAGAGCCAGTGCTGCAGTGGCCATGTCATTGAACTGATCGATAATCGGTTCGATGATTTCGAATGCGCGTTTCGAATCGTACTGTGAGAATGCAATCGCGGTTTGAACCAGGGCATTCAGTTGTTCCTGATCCTCGGCCCGTGGCGAGGTCCCCAGCAGTCGCCGAGACTGTTCCAGGGCATTCAATGCGGCTTCCTTCTTGACGCCGCTGCCGAGCCGGCCAACGAACTGCACGATCATGTTGTTTCGATCTCGTGCCAGGCGCATTCTGCTGATTCCATACATGGCTTCGTCCAGTCTGCCTTTGTTGATCGCGTCCTGAATTGCCTGACGTTCCACATTATTCAACGCGTCCTGACGCATCCTTGCATTGACGATGAAGTCCGCTGCGATCTGTCTGCCACGAACGATATCGCCGGCACCGGCGGCCCTGCCCGCAAGTTGCTGGTAATAGTTGTCTCTCATATCGAAAGGCGCCTGGCGGATGGCTTCCAGAACCACATCCACCGGATCCCTGTACATCATTTCCTGATAACTCTGGCGGGCGCGTTCCTCCGGATTTGCAGCGACATTCAGTTCAATCAGTTTCGCATCCGCCGCCGCAATGTTTCCCGGGGCGAAAGTCTGCATCTCGACGGTCATGGATTTGAGTGAAGTCAGTATCGTGCGGGCGGAGTTCATTTCGGGTGAATAGGTATTGCCGGCCTGCGGAGTGAACGCGAGGCTTTCGGTCAGAGCTTTCATGAACAGATCCCGATACTCCGTGTCCGATAACAGCGCGACATCCGGAGCAGCTCCTGAGCCGGCCTTTGCGGGTTTTGGAGAAGGCTGGTGCGCAAGACGCAGGAGGTTGATCGTAATGTTGGAGGCCTCCGACGTTACCAACAACTTATCGGACTGAAGCTTCGCCGCAGTCGCTTTGGCCAGCCTGGCCGCCAGCGCGGGATCGGTATTGCGCAGCACGGTGATCATGTTGTTCAGTTCGTAGGAATATCCCCTTGTGAGCGCGTCCTCGGCAATTTGCATGGCGCGTCTGGGATCCCTGGCGGCGATCTGGTTCGCCAGGCTGAACTCCATTCGAAGTTCCGGATCCTGTGAGTTGGTTCTTATTCCGGGCTCGGGGCTTGCAAGTGTTCGAGTCGCGCGAAGAAATGTCAGGGCGAGATCGGGATCGATGTTCGCCAGACCCTGAAGCACCTCCTGCCGCAGTTGTATCGCGGTGTTGTAACCCTGGTAATAATCCACCTCGAGGTTGTCCTGCTTCGCCATGTACTCACGGATTACTGTCATCGCGTCCGTGATCAGCTCCCGCGCCAGCTTCTCGTTAAATTTCGAGACCAGTTGCGACGCCTGAGCCTCGATGCGCACTCGGTTCTGAGGCAGGTGCATGCCCTGCAGTAATTCCGCCAGATTGCCCAGGAGGGCCACGCCCTTTGCCTTCAGAATCTCCGGACTCCTGCCGGCCTGAAGTTCCTGGCTGGTGGCGCGACGGAGATCCGTCATTTTGATTTCAATGCTTCCGGGCGATACGTCGTCACTCCGAGACAGAGGCGTGACCTCAAGAGAATAGGTTCCGGGCACGATCGCTACCACCGGCACGTTCTCCGGCCCGTTGGCACCGTTTGGGCTGTCAAATTCTCCGAGGGTTTTGCCGTCCGGGGAGTACACGCGAACGATGACGTCAACGCCGCGCTGGTCCACAACGATTTGCGCAAACTGATCCTGCTCCATAGCCAGGGTGAACCGATGGGACTGGCCGCGGCTAAGAGGTCGTGCGATCGGCAGGCCGGACTGAAGCGAATTCACATCCCGCTGAGGCTGGGCCCACACGGCTGGAGAGAGACAGATCAGGATCACGATAGACGCAGTTATAGAACGAAGCATCGAAGGCCTCCTCGCATTGCACAGCGACCTGTTCACAACCAAGTATGCTCGGACTCAAGAAATAGTTACGGGGGGATGCGTCTGATAGACGTGTTCAGCCATCGATTGGTTAGCGCGATTGGTTAGCGACTGACTATTGCTCGAGGTAGTCCAGATCTTTGCCGTGAGTTTCCGGAATGGTAAGGATGCAGTAGAAACCAATCGCAAACACCACGAGCCCAACGACGGCGCCGGAATGGATGACCTGCAGGGAAGGTTTTAGATACTGATAGCCGAGTGTCATCGGAATCAACAGGCCTCGCACCATGTTGGGAACGGTCGTTGCGGCGGTGGCCCGAAGGTTGGTGCCGAACTGCTCGGCGCCGACGGTCACGAACATGGCCCAGTAGCCGATGCCGAAACCCATGGCCACGCACAACCCGTAAAATATTCCCGAAGACTGAATCCCGCCGAAGAGGTAAATCAAGGCTCCGATCAGCGTGAAAGACATCATCAGGGTGATCGCCTTCTTGCGGGAGTGCAGTGCGTGACTCAGCACGCCGCTGAGAAGATCTCCGGTCGCCAGTCCAACGTAACACCACATGATGGATAGCCCCGGGTCGATAGCCTTGTCGACGCCCAACGCCACTCCGAATTCATTCGAGAGGGTGGCCAGGATGCCGATGACAAACCACGTGGGGAGCCCCATACCGATGCAACGCAGATAAGTTCCGAGACGTTTCCGGTTGGTGAAGAACGAGAAGAAGTCTCCCTTGACCACGTGCTTTTGAGTCGCAATGCCTTTGAACATTCCCGATTCGATGACGCCAATGCGGAGCAGCAACAGGGCAAATCCCATGCCTCCGCCGACAAAGAAGGCCATCTCCCAGTTGAAGAGTCTCACCGTGAAGTAAGCCACCACGGCTCCGATCAGGCCGATGCCCGCCACAAGCGATGTGCCAATCGCCCGGAGCTCCTTCGACAGGACTTCGCTGACCAGTGTGATTCCCGCTCCCAGTTCACCGGCCAGACCGACGCCGGCCACAAAACGCATGGCGGCGTAGTACGTGGTGGGTTCCATGAACGTGACATGCGCGACGAAACCGCAGGCGATATTCGCGATCGAGTACGTGATGATCGAGCCAAACAGTACCGACAGCCGGCCGCGCTTGTCGCCCAGCACTCCCCAGAGAATGCCGCCAAGCAACAGCCCACCCATCTGCGAGTTCAGGATGGTGGTGCCGACGGTGGAGATCTGCTCGGCGTTCAATCCGAGCTGTCTGAGGCTGGGAACGCGAACGATGCTGAAGAGAAGCAGGTCATAGATATCGACGAAGTAACCCAGTGCGGCAACGATCACCGGAAGGCTGAACAGAGGCGCGTAGTGCCAGTGGGCTTTGGTCGAGGCCGTTGAATGCACGCTGTATGCTACGAAAAAGCCAACGGAAATGTAAGCCAAAGTTGGAGAGGGGGTGCCGCGAAGCGGCGGGTGAGGGGTACCACACGAAGAATAATTTCGTTTGGTACCCCTCACCCGGTGCTTCGCACCACCCTCTCCCTTCGGGAGAGGGATTTGCCGGAACATTTTCCGTTTTTGTGAGAATATGTCGCCCAACATCCATCCGTACTCAGGAGGCTATGCCCCATGCGTCTAACGATCGTATCCCTCGTGGTGATGTTCTCACTCGCTGCTCAGGAACTTCCCGACGCGGCGTCACTCCGCAAACAGGTTCAGGACGCGGCCAAAAAGCGTCAGAGCATCCAGTATGTCCGAGAGATCACAGGTGAAGTGACTCTGGATGGAAAGCCGGTCTCGGAGGTGAATTCCCTGGGACGACGCATCCCAGTGACTTCGGCCGTGGGAAAACAAACCGTTGCCATTCAAAATCCCGGGAAGGCGCGCGTGGAACTGGAGCTTGGCCCCGGCAATCTCATGGTATCGGATGGCGAAGCGACGTGGACTTATCGTCCGTCAACCAAGCTGTATACGAAGGTCACAGCAGCTCAGGGATCGGAAGGCGTCGCAGCGAATCTGGCGGTGCTCAATGTCCTGGGCTTCTTCGAAGATGCTAAGAGCGCCAAAACCGTTCGCTCCGAAACCATCGACATCGATGGGCAGAGCTACGAATGCTGGGTCATCACCAGCAACGTGAAGATGCCGGAACAAGCCGCAATGGGAGGAACTCTTTCCGACGGACTGATGTCCACTTGGATCGACAAGAAACTTCTGCTCGCCGTGCAGGAAGTGATCGCCTACTCCGTTAAGATCCCTCCGGCTGCAGGCGCCGCGCCTGTGGAGTACCAGTCGAAGCTGAAACAGGTCATGCGCAGTCTCAAAGTCGATCAGTCGATTCCAGCCACTCTGTTTGCGTTCGTCCCTCCTGCCGATGCAAAAGAACAGCCGGCGCAGACCGCTGGCCGCACCGACCTTACCGGAACAGTCGCTCCCACTTTCAAAGGCGTCAGTCTGGACGGCAAGGTGTACAGCCTCGAGGCGCTCAAAGGTAAAACGGTGCTGCTGGACTTTTGGGAGACGTGGTGCGGTCCGTGCATTAAGAGCATGCCTACCACGGAAAAGCTTTACAGAGATTACAAGGCCCAGGGACTTGTCGTTCTCGCCGTGGATGTGGATGAGACCCGCGACGCGGTGGAAAAATTCCTGAAATCCAATCACGTCGAATACCCCGTGATGATGGGCACCGAGTCGGGCATACCTCCTGCGTACGGCGTGTCGGCGTTTCCGACATTCGTATTGATAGGGCCCGACGGAAAGATTGCCGCGCATCAGATTGGATTCAGCGAAGCTGAATTGAGCGGGATTGTTTTCAAAGCGGGACTCACCGCGGCTGCTCAGACTTCGAAATAGCTCGTTCGAATGAGAATTGAACATTGAAAAATTCAGTGTTCCGTCAGTTCGTCGCGCGAGCCGCCAAATTGAGCTGAACGTCTTCGTCGCCGACAACGATGCTTTGGCGAATGGCGTTGTGTTGGGACCCTTCGATAACAAGTTCGTATGTTCCGGGAAGCAGCCTCGGGATTTGAAACTCGCCCGCACTGTCGATGGGAAGAGTTGCCTTGGTTTTTCCAGTGACAGTGACGGCCCCTCCAAATACCGGCATCTTGCTCGCATCATCAACGACACGGCCGTGAATCCACGCCAGGGGAATCGAACCTGCCGGAGGCGTGCGGGTGGGGAAGCGCACTTCAAGGGGGAGTACTCGCGTGTCGTCTGCGAGGACGTTATCAATGTCCTGATTCGCGGCAACGACCGACGCTGCAAGAACACGCGACGGATTCTCGGGTTTGTCCTGTAGCAAAATCACATGGCGTCCAGCCGTGACTCCCCGAAACTCGAACGAACCATCGGCAAAGAGAATTCCGGGTTTGCCGGAAATGCTGGGGTACCAGGACCCGGCAGCTGCCGCACGGCCCGTTACACGAACGCCGGAATCGTTCTGGCCCGTTTGTGGAAGGCTGGCAAGAGTAATCTCCAGAGGCGTCATCGGCATTCCGGCGTAGCTTTTAAAGGGAACGACGTATGCGCCCGGCAACATCGCGCCGATAACCGAAGAATCCGAAGGTGCAAAGTTCGTCGCCGTGAGTTTCAACATGCCGGCCATGAGATCCATGCCGTCCTTAACCATCGCTCTCACCGCGTATCCCCTGGGAATATTTTCAACGGTGACGCGAAACTCCATCCCAGGGACGGGGTTGGGAATCGAGAAGTTCTGAATGGAATCGTGGAGAGCCATTTCGGTTCTTGCCTGGTCCTGCGTGCGAGTCAATCGGATCAGAACGGAGCGGCCGTCTGCCATGACGGGCTGCTTCGCGTTGCCTTCCATGCGTACCTGAACCGGCAACGTGAGCCCCGTGATTGAACCGATGAAACTCGGGATTTCGCTGCCAGGGAGGCGAACGCTGGCATCATCGATGACGAAGTTGATATTCGGTACGACCGCCTTTGCCGCAACGGAGACGACCGTTCCTTTCGGCATTTCGAGTGTGCCCGGAAAGTACGTCGGAAGATCCACGCGTCCGGCGGCAATGTAGTACCTGCCGGGTGCGATGTTGTCCAGTTGATAGCGGCCGTCTTTATCGGTTTCCGCCAGTCCGCCGAACGAAGATGCCGATACCGTATCTGCGGGATTCTCCGGAAGGGCCATTGCGGTGATACGGACTCCCGACGCGGGCTGTCCCGATGAAGTCTTCAGTATTCCGGAGATCGTTCCCGTGTCCGTCGCCAGCTGGGGAATCCCCTGACCAAACAAAATAATGCTGAGCAGTAACGCAATCATGGCTTCAGTGATTTTCAGTCCGGCAACGTACGGAGTTCAAGATCGACGTCATGCTCTCCAAGTATAAGCATCAGTTGGATCGTATCGTGGCCGAAGGCCTGAACCTCCAGCCGATAACTGCCGGGTAACAACTTTGAAAATTCGAATCTTCCATCCGGTACCAGCGGACGGGATCCTCCATAGTGTCCGGAAAGATAGACGGTCCCTTCCTTAATTGGTTCCGTTGTTGTCTCGTCAAGAACGTGACCCCGAACCACTGCAAGTGGAATGGTGGAGCCAGGAGTATGATCGCCGACGGGCTCGGCTGGCACCGGCGTTTTGATGTTCAGCGGCAGCATCGGCGTGTCGGTGAGCCCGATGCCCGTGACATCCTGGTTTCCTACCACGACGGCTGCAGCCAACGGCTTCGACGACGACGGATTGTCCGGCGTCGAAATGGTGTATAGCCCTGGCTGCACATTTCGAAACTCGAAGGATCCATCCGCAAAGAAAATACCCGGCACACCCGAGAGGTAGACGGACCGGACTTCCGTCGTCGGCGCGCGACCTGTGACGCGCACTCCAGCTGAAGTGGACTCAAATAGAGGAGTATTCCTAAGTGTGATCCTCAGTTCACCGCTGCTGGCGCCCGTAATGGTGGTCAGGATCTGCCCGCCGACGGTCGCTGTCCGTGCACTTATTGAGGAGAGTTTCAGAATATTGTTGGTGATCTCCGTTGTGCCATAACGGATGGTGCTAATGGTGTAACCGCTGGGAAGGTTTTCAACCGCAATTCGAAATTCCGATGCGATTCCGGCAGGTGGGATTGCCATAGCCAGGATGGATGTTGATAATGGCACCTCGGTCACCTGTCCATCTGCGGTGCGCGTCAGACGCAACGTTACGAATCCTTTGGCCGAGAAAACGGGAGTCGGGCCTCCGCCTTCAACTTTGACGCCGAGCGGCAAGTTGAAGCCGGATGTGATGGCAATTCCCGAAAAGGAGTCGGGAGGGCGTACGGCAACGGAACTCATCACGAAATTAATTTCGGTGATGACGTCGCCGGGTTTTACCAGAACGACACGTCCGGCATTAATGTCCTGTGTTCCGGGAAAGAACGTGGGGTAATCGACGCGACCCGCCGTGATGTAGTACCGACCCTGCGGAACGTTTTCCAGCCGGTAGTGTCCGGCGGCGTCGGTTTCTGCGATGCTGGACAGAGCCGATGCCGAACTAATTTCCGTCGCTGACTCTGGTCTCACCATCGCACCAACTCGCACTCCCACGGCCGGAGTTCCTGCATCCGTCTTCAGCGTTCCCGTCACCGTTCCAGTCTGCGCCGCTGGAACCGGAATGCCCTGTGAGACCCATGTGAGGATGAAGAGAAGTGCGATCATTTCGTTCTCCCGACGAACGGAAGCGTACCACATGGCCGGCGCTCAAGGGGAACCGGGGGATTTTTCAATTCTCAATTCCCAATTCTCAATTCTCATCCGAATGGAAGGGGACTTCTCCTCCAAAAAAACGGGCCGTCTTGCGACGGCCCGTTCGGATGACAATTGAGAATTGGGAATTGAAAAATCCCCAGCTGTTCTTAGTACCGGTAATGCGACGCCTTGTAGGGACCTTCAACCGGAACTCCGAGATAATCGGCTTGTTCCTTGGTCAGCTTCGTCACTTTGACGCCCAGATGTGCAAGGTGCAACCGTGCGACCTCCTCATCGAGATGCTTCGGCAGCATGTACACCTTCTTCTCGTACTTGCTCCAGTTGTCTTTCAGGTCGAGTTGCGCAAGCACCTGGTTGGTGAATGACGCCGACATCACGAAGCTGGGATGTCCGGTCGCGCAGCCGAGATTCAGCAGGCGGCCTTCGGCCAGAATCATGACGCTGTGACCATCCGGGAAGCGCCATTCGTCATACTGCGGCTTGATGTTGATGGTTTTGATTCCGTTGACCTTCTTCAATCCCGCCATATCGATTTCGTTGTCGAAGTGGCCGATGTTGCCAACGATGGCTTTGTCCTTCATCTTCGACATATGTTCGGCGGTGATGACGTCCTTGTTACCGGTCGTGGTAATGAAGATGTCTGCGGTGGAAATGACATTATCCACCGTGTTCACTTCGTAGCCTTCCATCGCGGCCTGCAGAGCGCAGATCGGATCGATTTCCGTCACGATGACGCGGCAGCCTTGTCCACGAAGAGCCTGGGCGCTGCCCTTGCCGACTTCGCCGAAGCCGAGAACGACGGCGACTTTTCCGCCGAGCATCACGTCGGTAGCACGCATCAACCCATCGGGCAGAGAGTGGCGGCAGCCGTAGATGTTGTCGAACTTGCTCTTGGTGACTGAGTCGTTGACGTTGATGGAAGGGAACAGCAGAGTGCCGGCTTCCTGCATCTGATAGAGACGATGCACGCCGGTTGTCGTTTCTTCAGAAACGCCGCGCACGCCCTTCGCAATTTTCGACCAGACGCCCGGTCGCGCTTTCAATTCGCTGCGGAGAGTGGAGAGGATCACTCCCCATTCCTCAGGATCCTTGGCAGCATTGAATTCGGGAACCTTTCCGGCCGTTTCGAATTCGAGTGCCTTGTGAACGAACAGCGTGGCATCGCCGCCGTCGTCGACAATCTGAACCGGACCGGAACCATCGGGCCAGCGCAGCGCTTCGATCGTGCACCACCAGTACTCTTCAAGAGACTCGCCTTTCCACGCGAAAACCGGAATGCCCCGCGGGTCTGCCGGTGTGCCGCCCGTTTCGGGGCGTCCAACCACGACTGCGGCCGCGGCATGATCCTGGGTAGAGAAGATGTTGCACGAAACCCACCGGACATCGGCGCCCAAAGCCGACAGAGTCTCGATGAGCACGGCGGTCTGGATCGTCATGTGGAGACTGCCCATGATCTGCATGCCCGCCAGCGGCTTTTTCGCGGCATAGCGTTCACGAATGGCCATCAGGCCCGGCATTTCCTGCTCCGCAAGTTGCATTTCTTTGCGGCCAAACTCCGCCAGACTCAGATCTTTTACTTTGAAAGGTTCACGCCCTGCCTTGCGAGCGGCTTCGAAGGCCGAGGAAGCGATGGTTGCCGACATGTCTTAAACTCCTTTGTGTTTTTCGAACGGAAATAGAAAAGGTGAACGATGACTGCGGGAATTTGATGCATCAGTATAACGGGATGAAAGGATAGAAGACCCGGGAATTCTTGTCAATTGAACTATCCCCTCCTGGCACAGGAGGGGTGGCCGAAGGCCGGGGTGGTAGGTCAAGTTCCAAACCAATTCTCTGTTTGAACTTGTCTACCTCCCCGGCTCGCCAGGCTCGCCGTCCCCTCCTGTTCCAGGAGGGGAGTCACTATCATTCCCTTCAATCCCGGCTACCTGCCGCCACGAGCCGGCGGCTGTGCAACAGATGCGGGAAGGGCAATAAAGGGCGTTGCGCCACCCGTGACCTGGGGCAGTATGCCGTTCCATTTCTCAAGGGCTCGGAGTTCCAGAATCATGGGGTTGGATCTCAGGGCGTTGGATTCTACCGTCATTGCCTCGGCTTTTCCCTTTGCTTCTGCGATTTGCTGTTCGGCTTCGAACTTGATCTGCTCGAGCTTGTTCTTTGCCGCCAGCGCCTGTTGCTCCGCCGTCACCTTGGCCTCAATGGCGTCGTTGAACACCTTGGAAAAATTGAAGTTCGTGATGTTGAATTCGGTCACGATAATACCGCTGGTCTGAAGGCGGGCCTTGAGCTGAGCTTTCGTGTCCTCTCGGACTGCTTCGCGTTTCGTGATCAATTCTTCGGCAGTAAATTTCGCCGTCGACGATTTCACCCCTTCCTGCATTGCGGGATCGATGATGCGCGATTTGTATTCCGGACCGACTTCCTGGTAGAGCCTGGCGACCTGTGCAGGATCGATGTTGTAGTTCAGGGCCACTTTGATCGTCACCGTTTGAAGATCCTTGGATGCGGCGGCCGCTTCCATTTCTTCCTTTTGTGTTTTGACGTCCATGGTCTGAACACGTTCGATGATCGGTATCCGGAAGTACAACCCGGGTTCTACCGTACTTCCAGTCACGGCATCGAACCTCAACCGTACTCCGCGTTCGCCGGCTCCGATGGTTCCGAACGGGGAAAACACAAACAACAACAGAATGACGAGGAGCACGAGAAGCAGCTTCACAATTTTGCTGCCTCCAAAACTCCGCCGCGCGAACTGTACACTGTCGAAAATTTCAGGCATGAAACGTCCCCTTTCGGTGATGAGAATTCTGAACACGTACAATACGGAATCAGGATGTGCAGGTACAGGCTAATAAGGGACATCGTGCGCGGTCACAGGCTGCGCCTGCAACGGGGAGAGGGGCGATTATTGCTAACGGCTGTGTGTGCCTCGAAACAGGCCTTGACGGGTTTCGCTGATCACGCGCGACAATTTTCCAAGCACGCGGACCTGGGGGCGGCTGTTCAGCGGTTCCAATTCCTGGGGTTTGTAACGGAATTGCAGACCGTCGCTGAACTGAAGCAGGTAGGCGCCTTTCTTATCCGAGGGATCGAAATCCATTACAATTCCGTCCCTCCCCGAATAAGGGGAGTGGATACTCTGTCGGACCCTGGCGCTTTCACCTGGATTGAAAGAATTCGGATTCATCAGGTACCCTGACAACCTTCCTGTCTGAAAGGATTAATATCGGTGAAAATATTCATAAACTTTATCCCCCTGCGGATAAATGGCGTCCGGGACGGTGCCCTTCCGGCCGTTAGATCGAAATGAAATCCTCTGGAAAGCCGGAAGTCTGGCTCCGTGGCCCGTTGTCTGGCATTCCCCCTCTGCTTCAACCGGTTGCTCATGCCTTATTGCAGGCTCAAGAGGAGGTCGAGGTCCTAATGGAAGGCTTTCCAGACGACCTGCTCTGGACTCGGCCGGGAGGTGTCGCTTCGACGGGCTTTCATCTTCAGCATCTCGCCGGTGTTCTGGATCGCCTGTTTACCTACGCCAGAGGTGAATCGCTGAACGCCACGCAGCTGGGAAATCTCGAAAACGAGGGAAAAGACTCGATCCCTGCGATAGCGTCCGGCGATCTCGTCGCGGCGTTTCGTCGGCAGGTGGAGCAATCGGTGGATGAGCTTCGGTCCCTTTCAGACATGGATGAACGCGCGCTGACGCAATCGCGAGTCGTCGGTCGCGGAAAGCTGCCTTCGACGGTGCTGGGCCTTCTCGTTCATGCCGCCGAACACGTGCAACGTCATGTCGGTCAGCTTCTGGTGACGGTCAGGGTCCAGCGAAACTCGTGTTAGCATTTCTTCCCTTGAATCGCTTTGAAAGAGAGAAACTCGAATGATCATCGACTGCCACGGCCATTACACGACCGCACCCAAAGAGCTGCAAACCTATCGCGACGACCAGATCGCAGGACTGAAGGACAAGACCCGAGTTCCATCCAAAGGCAAGATCAACATCACCGACGACCAGATCCGCGAAAGTCTCGAAGGAGCGCAACTGAAGCTGCAGCGCGAGCGGGGAACCGACGTTACGATCTTCTCCCCGCGAGCTTCGGCCATGGCGCACCACATCGGCGATGAGACGACGAGCCGGAACTGGACCGAGCACTGCAACGATCTGATACATCGAGTCTGCAATCTGTATCCGAAGAACTTTGTGGGAGTGTGTCAGCTGCCGCAGTCGCCCGGCGTCTCGCCCGCCAATAGCATTGCCGAACTGGAACGCTGCGTGAACGAGTTCGGGTTTATAGGCTGCAATCTCAACCCGGACCCTTCAGGAGGGAACTGGACCGCGCCTCCGTTGACGGACAAGCACTGGTACCCGTTCTACGAAAAAATGGTCGAGCTGGATGTGCCTGCCATGGTGCATGTCAGTTCATCCTGCAATCCGAACTTCCATGCCACCGGCGCGCATTACATCAATGCGGATACGACGGCGTTCATGCAGTTCATCCAGGCAGACCTGTTCAAGGATTTTCCCACGTTGCGTTTCATCATTCCTCATGGCGGGGGCGCGGTTCCATATCACTGGGGCCGCTATCGTGGCCTTGCCCAGGATATGAAGCGCCCGATGCTGGTGGATATGATTCGTAACAACGTGTTCTTCGATACCTGCGTCTATCACCAGGCCGGCCTGGATCTTCTGACGAAAATCGTGCCAATCGATAACATCCTGTTTGGATCGGAAATGGTTGGAGCCGTTCGAGGCATCGATCCCGAGTCCAGTCAGTACTACGACGATACAAAGAAGTACATCGACAAGCAGAGCTGGGTCAGCGACGCGGACAAGAAGAAGATCTTTGAAGGAAATGTCAGGAAAGTCTACCCGCGGATTAACAAGAAGATTTAGGGAAATTCATCAATGTTCAATTCTCGATTCTCATCCGACTCGGATGAGAATTGAGAATTGAACATTGATGAGTTTTCCCGGTTCCTACTGCTGAGGTGCGGGTGCGGGAGCCGCGCCACCGCGTGCGCCGCGAGCCCCACCTGCGGGCACAGCACCACCAGCCGGAGCTGCGGGAGCTCCCGGAGCAGCAGCGCCACCGCCACCTCGACCACGACCGCCGCCCGCGCCACCGGCGGCCGGAAGCGCGAACGCGACCAATTGACCAGCAGGCTGACCATTCACAGCGACGACGATAAACTGCCGGCCGTTGTACGAATAAGTCATCGGCAATGCGGTTTGTGCTCCGGGCAATGGGAGCTCTGCAATGTTCTCGCCGGTCTTCTTATCGTAGGCATGAAGCAGTGGATGTCCGGTGGAGCCTTCACCGGCGATCAGCAGAGTCTTGGTGACCAGGAGTCCCGCGAGGGACGCGGTACCTGTCGGCGGCACTGACAGTCCAAGATTCGCGAAGATGGTCTTGTAATTTTGCGGGGTGTCGCCATTGGGAATCTGCCAAGCAATCTCTCCCTTGTTCATGTCGTAGCCCGTGATTCGTCCGTAGGGCGGCTTGAGTGCAGGCAGTCCCTGAATTCGGGGAAGTCCGACACCCTTTCCAGCGGTGTAGTCGGCCTTGTTGGGATCTGGAGGCTCCGTCTTCTGTACACCCACCGCCGACGGGTTCGTGCTGGAGCTGTAATAGACGAATCCTGTTTCCGGATCCGCTGCGCCGCCTTGCCAGTTGGCGCCTCCGCCGAAGCCCGGGACCATCAGTGTTCCTTTGCTCACCCCGGGAACCACAACTGTGGGAGGCGCGTACGGCAAAGCCGTATATGTGTAGCCCTCGAGGTTTTTAACCGCTTCGGCGCGCATCTCGGGAGTGAAATTGATTAGATCATCGATTTTCAAACCGACAACATCGAATGGGAGTGGCTTTGAAGGAATCGGTTGTGTGGCGGCTGTGTACTCGCCAGGCACTTTGGTCTGCATGACCGGAACATCCGGAATCGGCCATACGGGTTTGCCCGTAGCGCGATCGAATACAAACACCAGCGCGATCTTGCCGGATGCAACGATGGCTTTTACCGGTCTCCCGTCGACGGTGAGATCCATGAGCATGGGCTGGACCGGCATGTCGTAATCCCAAATGTCATGGTGGAGGAGTTGCTTGAACCAGACCATTTTTCCGGTCTTGATATCCAGGCAGACCATCGAATCCGAATATAGATTGTCACCCGGGCGATGTCCGCCGTAGCCGTCGTTTGTCGAGGATTCGGTACTGATATAAACCAGACCCGCCTGGTCATCGGCGGAGAGAGGTCCCCAGGCTCCGGCGTTGCCGGAGTATTCGGCTGAGCCATTCAACCATGTTTCGTATCCCGGTTCGCCCTTGCGTGGAATCGTGTGGAAGATCCATTGCTTCTTGCCGGTGCGTACATCAAACGCCATGATGTCGCCCTTGACGTTCTCTTTGTTGGGACTGGTTCCACCCTGAGTCAGCGCTGGGCCAATCACAATCACGTCGTTGGAGACCAGGGGTGCGGAGCTGTTTCCGATTTTTCCGGTCAGATCCATTTTCGGGTCGGCATCCAATTGCGTAAAGAGATCAACCACGCCATTTTGACCGAACGTACTTACGGGCACTCCCGTTTTAGCGTTCAATGCCACCAGTCGAAATCCTGGAGTGACGGTGATGATGCGGTCATTGCTTCCATCTCCGCCGCCCGGCCAGTACGCCACTCCGCGAGTAATCTTGCGCGGCGCTGACGTTTCGCGTACATCCGATTCGGGTCTCCAGATCCAGAGGGTTTCACCGCTACCGGGGTTCACGGCAACCACGGTTCGTGTCTGGCCTACTGTGAAGTAAAGGACATTATTCACCATGAGGGGAATGGTTTGCGTTGTCCCTCCACCATAGTTGTCCAGCTTCCAGCTCCATGCCACGGTCAGGTTCTTGAAGTTGTCTCGATTGATCAGGTCGAGAGACGAATAGTGCGTTCCACCGTTATCGCCACCATAGCTGCGCCATTCATTCGGTTTCGTTCCGAGTTGAGCAACAAGGGGAACAACGCAGAGCATCAGGCCGATTACCAGAACGCCGGCGATATTGCGGCGAGACTTAGACATGGATAGACCTCCAGAGACTTTCAGAATCCGTTTCGTGACTTCGAAAAATGTTGTGAGTTAATTTGCAGGTGGAGCAACGTTTTGCGCGGATCCACCCAGAAACAGCCTCTTCCCGTCTGGAAGAGTGAAGTCCCTGCCGACGGCCTTATTTTCACCCGACTTTGCGTGATAGGCGTCGATGATCAAAACCGTTCCGATCGGCACGGTTTCCTTGGTGACGCCTTCCCGGATGAGTGCGCTCGGACTGCCGCCTTCGACCATCCATTGGGCGATCTTTCCGTCAGCGCCCTTTACTTCGATGTGGAACCACGAGTGGGGATTGATCATTTCCCATTTCTTCAGCGTTCCCGTTAATTTCAGTGGCTTGGCCACGTCGAACTCCGCGGCAAACGCATGATGAGCCCACAATGGCACTGACGCCAGGAGCAAGCAGGAACCTGCGAGTGCGATTGCTATCTTGAGACGCATGGAATTGTCCTCCTCACAACTGTCTTATTTTTTGCCGGCAGCTTCGGCGGCTTTCCTGTCCGCCAACCGGGCGCCTGCCATCGTATCTTCGATGCCGTAGTTTCCTTCATGACAGGCGGCTTCAAAGATCGGTCCCTTGATTCTTGCGAACGGCATGCTGGCCGTCCACGGTTTCACAAACGTTTCCGGATCGCTGACTGTGAATTCGTATTCGAACGCGTTTTCGCCCGTTCGTTTGAAACGTTCGATCAGCTTGAAGTTGTCACTGATACCTGCAAGCACCGTATTGCGTCCCTGCGGTCTTTCGGCGAAATTGCTTGTTTCCACAACGAGCGTGTCGCCTTCCCAGTGGCCACGGGAAATTCCCATCGTGTTGCGGACGGTCAGCGGCGGCGCCGGCCGGTTATCCAGGGAGATAATTCGAATATCCCCAATCTGTTCGAACAGGATCATCACGGAATCCCTGGATTGAATGATCTGATAATTTCCGTTATAGCCCTGCGGCAGCATCGGCGGACCGGGAGGATTCGCATAAATGACGCAGCGCGAGCTGATAATAATGTCCTGTACGGCGTTATACCCACCGGCAGGCCGGTAGGCCGCCGTCCGTTCTCTGCCCCGCTTTTGCCCCTCAGCAGTCTGCGCCGGGATCCTCCCGTCTGGAGGATCGGTAATCATTCCAGTTCTCAGATCCATAGCGAATGTGTTCTGACTCTTGTCCAATCCGAACTGGGTGAAGTCGTAGTGCACATCTCCCGTCGTGCCTGGCGTCGTCTGCTGTTCATCCTGGGCGGCAGCTTGCTTCACCCGGGCCTCGAACTCCTCCTTCGTGAAGAACGGCTTATTCGCATTGGCTGCCGCTCTTTCCAGTGGAGCGTAGGTCGCGTTGGTCCAATAACCCTGAAGATCGGGTTGGCCATCGGGTGTGCGCGGCGTTACCCAGGGCTTCGCGGCTGCCGGCGCCTTTGCGGCGGTGCCAGCTGAAGCCGGGGCCGCTGGAGTCCGTGTTGCCGGAGTCTGCTGGCCAATAACGACAGCGGCTGTCAGCAATGTGCCTGCGATCAATATGGGGAATTTGTGGCTCATCCGAAACCTCCTCTTTTCCATTTTCATTGGAGTGGTACCTTGCGGTACTTCCCGTAGATCAGCTCCTCCGAGAACTCCACACACCGGTATTCCAGAATTTCTGTGTTCTTATCCATTCGACGATAGAGTGGCATCGAGATCTTCCAGGGTTTTGAAAACACCTGCGGATCCTCGATGGTTGCTTCGTAATTGAGGTGATAGGGACTGACGGCGGTAATCCGCTCGACCACGTGCAATGCGTCGCTGTGGAAGTCACCGGCGCGATCGAACCAGCTGCGATCGTTGAAACCCGTCGAATCGATCACCAGAGTTTCGCCATCCCATTTTCCGTTCGACCAGCCCATCCAGCTGTCGGCCGGAGCCTTCCTGGTGCTGTTCATATAAATGTCGCGGAGGGCGCTTTTATATTCCGAAACCATGGCGATGTGATCCGTGCCCTGAATGATTTGAATCGGGTAGGGCATATACATGAATCGCGGCACTCCAGGCAGGTAGCATTTCGCCTCGGGATCCTCGGAAAAGCGTTTTTCGAAGTTCGCCTTCCGTTGCGCCAGTGCGGCCGGAAGATACGGCAGCACACCACCTTCGACGATGCCAAGTCCCGGCGGCATTGCACTCAATGCTCCGACAACCGCTTCAATTTTGAGCGAGGCCCGTTCGGCGTTGTGCGGCGCAATATCGAAGTTTGCGTTGTTCATGGCCTGCCAGATTCCGTTGAGGTCCGGCTTTCCATCCTTTGTTCGGGGGGCTCGGTAAGCTGCGGCAGCAGGAGTTGGGGTCTGCTGGCCCGCCATGGATACAAACGATGCCATGCCGATAGCCAGAGACGCGATCACGGCGATCGCAAGGAACGTTAAAATCCTACGCCAACTGTGCATCTGCTGAATCTCCAGTATCTTCTTAGGAAGATGGGCAGGATCGTACATTGGGAACGGGTCGAAAGTCGAGAAGTTCGGTGCCCGAAATCAACCGATTTGAAAAGACCTCATCGATGTCGATTTGTACTGGAATCCTTCACAGAAACTCCGGACTTCTTCTCCGGGCGATTGCAGCCCCAAAGTGAACAAAAGTGGCAGGAAATGATCGTAAGTCGGATGGGCAATCGCGGCAAGGCTGCCCAGTTTCTGGAAGTCGACGACGGCCTGGTGGTTGCCTTCCATGATGTATGAAACCACCCGATGGTCGAACTCTTCTGCCCAGTCAAATGGAGTGTCGTCGGTCCGCACCAGTTCGCGAAGATTGTGAACGATATTGCCGGATCCCAGTATCAGAACGCCCTTGTTCCGCAATGTTTGAAGCTGCTTCGCCAGTTCGTAATGAAACGCCGGCGGTTTGCCGTAGTCCAGGCTGAGCTGAATCACGGGAATATCGGCTTTGGGAAACATATGTTTCAACACCAGCCAGGTTCCGTGGTCGAAGCCCCAGGACGTGTCGCCGTGCATGGGGATTGTCATCTGAAGAGTGGTTTCGATTTCTGCCGCCAGCGCCGGATTTCCAGGAGCCGGATATTGCAGCCGATAGAGCTCGGGAGGGAATCCGCCCATGTCGTAGTTCATTTGCGGTTTTTCGCTGGCTGTCACCAGCAGGCCATTTCGCGTCAGCCAGTGCGCCGAAATCGAAAGAATGGCTTTCGGCTTCGGCAAGCTGCTGCCGATTTCCCGCCATGCCCTGGTCCAATCGTTATCCGTGATTGCGTTCATCGGACTGCCATGTCCGACGAACAGAACTGGCATGCGTTCACCATTTGGCATTTGAAGCAACTCCTCGGAAGCCGTCTTGAACGGTTTCACTATTGCGATTCCTGCCGCCCCGCCCAGTGCGGCAAGACCCAGTCCAGTTAAAACCGTTCTTCTGCTGATGTGCCGGCTTTTCATTGCCCGGATTATACGTGATACTCGGTTGCTGATTTTCTATAGATGGAGGAAACGTGAATCTAAAGGGTGCAACGGCATTGATCACCGGAGGCAGTAGCGGTATCGGCTACGCGATTGCGAAAACGTTGGGCGACGCGGGTGCACGTGTTGCCATTACCGGGCGCGAGGCGCGTCGACTGAAGGAAGCGGCCACAGCACTGAATGCACTTCCCATACGCGCAGACGTCAGCAATGAATCGGACGTCAAGCGGTCCATAAGCGAAGTGCTGTCGAAGTTCGGCCATCTGGATGTCTTGATCAACAATGCCGGATCCGGAGTATTCAAGACTCTCGTCGAAATGGAGCTGTCAAGATTTGAAGCCGTCTTCGCGACGAATGTGACCGGAGCGATGCTGATGGCTCGCGAGGCAGCGAAGCACTTCATCGAACGCAAAAGCGGAAATATCGTGAATATCTGCTCGACGGCAAGTCTGCGCGGAGCTGCCAATGGGACGGCCTACTACGCAAGCAAGTTCGCGCTTCGCGGAATGACGGAGTGCTGGAGGGCGGAACTTCGCCAACACAACATCCGAGTGTTTCTCGTGAATCCCAGCGAAGTGATCACCAACTTCGGAGCGGCCGCCGGATTGGCACAGAAGGACAACCCCACCAAGCTGCGCGGTGAAGACATCGCGTGGATGATCAAGGCCGCGCTCGAAATGAACGATCGAGGTTTTACGACGGAGCTCACCGTGTTTGCCACAAACCCGAAGGATTGATCGGAAAAGGATCAGAAGCAATTGCCCCTCCTGGCCAGGAGGGGTGGCGCGAAGCGCCGGGGTGGTTGTTCAAGATTCTTTCTCAGGATCCTGAGCCACCACCCCGTCTGCGCCAATGAAGTAGCTTCGCTTTTTCTTCTTGATGGCGCAGCCACCCCCCCTGGCCAGGAGGGGCGATGAACACGCATAACCCCAACTTCTGTCCATTCTCATGTTGTGAATCTTTCTTTCGTTGCTTACCATGGTTGGCCGGTAATTACACATGCATGATCAACATCTAAAACCAAAGTCGGACATTGAAATCTCGCAAGCGGCCGTAATGAAGCCCATTACGGAAGTCGCTGCGACAAAACTTGGAATCAGCGAAAAGGACCTGGAACTCTATGGCCGGTACAAGGCCAAGATCTCTCTCCCTTATCTCCAATCCCTTAAAGATCGCCCGAATGGAAAGCTGGTTCTCGTCACAGCAATGTCTCCAACCCTCGCCGGTGAAGGCAAAACCACGACGACCGTGGGCCTGGGTGATGCGCTCAACCATATCGGTAAGCGCGCCATCGTCTGCTTGCGCGAGCCTAGCCTTGGTCCGTCGTTTGGCATGAAGGGTGGAGCCGCAGGCGGCGGCTATGCGCAGGTTGTACCAATGGAAGACATCAATCTCCATTTCACCGGCGACTTTCATGCGATCGGCGCTGCCAACAATCTGCTGGCAGCTCTTGTCGACAACCACATTTTCTGGGGCAACACCCTCGGCCTCGATGCGCGGCGAATCATGTGGAGACGGGCCGTCGACATGAACGATCGCGCATTGCGCAGTATTACCGTTTCGCTTGGCGGAGTGCCTAACGGCTATCCCCGCGAAGATGGTTTCGACATCGTTGTCGCGTCAGAGGTCATGGCGATTTTCTGTCTTGCCGATAGTCTGGCCGATCTGAAACGGCGGCTCGGCAACATCATCGTCGGTCAAACGCGCGATCGCGGATTTGTCACTGCGGCCCAGCTGGAAGCGCCAGGCGCGATGACTGCACTGCTGCGCGATGCGTTTTCTCCCAATCTCGTACAGACCATCGAGAACAACCCGGCAATTATCCACGGTGGACCGTTTGCGAACATCGCACATGGATGCAATTCCGTCGTTGCCACCAAGACGGCGTTGAAGCTTGCCGACTATGTGGTGACCGAGGCCGGGTTCGGGGCGGACCTGGGTGCGGAAAAGTTTTTCGATATCAAATGCCGGAAGGCCGGGCTGGAACCGGCATGTGCCGTCGTTGTTGCGACGATACGCGCTCTGAAGATGCACGGCGGAGTCGGCAAGGACGCGCTGAAAACCGAAAACGTCTTTGCGCTCGAACTGGGCTTTTCCAATCTTTCGCGTCACGTGGAGAATCTGCGGAAATTTGGCGTTCCGGTCATTGTTGCCGTGAATCGTTTCAGTTCAGATACCGATGCGGAACGCGCAAGGCTGGTCCAGTTGTGCGAGGGTATCCACGTCCAATGTGTGATGACCGATCACTGGGCGCAGGGAGGACCAGGCGCTGCGGACCTGGCTCATGCCGTCGTTGCCCAGGTTCAATCCGGGCCTGCAAAATTCCGGATGCTTTATCCGGACGACGTGCCGCTCTGGGAGAAAGTGATGATCATTGCGCGCGACCTTTATGGTGCCGACGACATCAGCGCTCCTCAAAAGATTCAGGATCGCTTCAAGGAGCTTCAGGAAAAGGGCTTTGGGAAATTTCCGGTGTGTATCGCAAAAACCCAATACAGCTTCAGCACGGATCCCGATCTGAAGGGCGCCCCAACTCATCACATTATTAATATTCGTGACGTGCGATTGAGTGCTGGCGCCGAGTTTATTGTCGTCGTCTGCGGTGAAATCATGACGATGCCGGGATTGCCCAAAGTTTCCAATGCCAGCCGCATCGACGTGCTTCCGGATGGGCGAATTACCGGACTTTCCTAAAGAATTCGATCATGCCCCCATGTCCACCTTCCGCTGAGCGTAAATTCCTTCTTGCCGCTGGGGGTTGCGTTGGGATTGTGGAGAGTCTTTGGCGTGTAGATGACTCCAAGCTCGCGCAGGAGTTCGTCGAGCGACGGATTTCCGTAGCTCAGGCCGGGGAACTCGATCTTGTCTCCGTTGACGTCCTGCACGATCGTGGTTTCCAGCGTGATCGTCAGCTTTCGCAGGTTTCTCAACTTTGCGGCTTCCACTCTGAAAAATTGAATTAAGGCGTGGGAGTCTTCCACCGAACCGGCATACGCGCTCATAGCGACCAAAGTCTACGTGGTATCCTCCGTCGATGCAAAAACTCGAAGGAAAAGTAGCGATTATTACCGGCGGCAGCCGTGGAATCGGCCGTGCCACAGCGCTTCGGTTGGCGCGGGATGGCGCGCGTGTGGTGGTGTGTGCGAGAGGCCTCGAGGCTCTTGAGGAAGTCGTGAAAGAAATCCAGTCTGCCGGCGGTGTGGCGTTGGCGGTTGCCGCCGATCTTCGAATACCGTCAGAACCCTCTCGTGTCGCGGCGCTCGCGGCGAAGACCTGCGGCGGCATCGATATTGTCGTGAACAATGCGGGTGCGACGAAGCGTGGCGACTTTCTTCAGCTGAGCGACGACGATTGGGCGGACGGATTTGCATTGAAATTTTTCGGGGCTGTCCGAATGACTCGGTCCGCGTGGCCTGAGCTGAAGAGTCGCGGAGGATCGGTTCTGAATATTTCAGGTGCCGGCGGCCGCACGCCCGGGCCGGAATTCACCATCGGCGGTTCGGTGAATGCGGCGGTGTTGTCGTTTACGAAGGCGATGGCGGATGCCGGTATTCGCGATGGAGTTCAGGTGAATTGCATCAATCCTGGCACGATTCGGACGGGCCGACTGCAAATGAGACTGGCTTCCATTGTGAAAGAGCAGAAGATCGACATCGAAACCGCAGAGCGCCGCTTTGTTCAGGAGTCTCAGGTGACGCGCATCGGAGAGCCGGAAGATGTCGCGAATCTCGTCGCGTATGTAGTCGGTCCGGAAGGCCGATTTCTGCAGGGCAGTCTCATCGACCTCGACGGCGGTTCCACAAAAACAATTTAGGGAGATATGGGGACAGACCCCTCAATCCCCTAATTCCGTTTTTCGGAATTAGGGGATTGAGGGGTCTGTCCCCATATCTCCCTAACTCTTACTTCTTGCCGATAGCGGATTTGTTGGCTTCCGAAACCGTCGCGTCTGCGTCGGGCTTCAGGATATAGCCGGCCTTCAGGTTCTTATCGGTGGCTTCTTTCACCGCTTTGACATACACGTCGTGCAGCGGGTAAAGCTTATTGAGTTTTGCATTATCGAACGGTTCGTAAGAACCCAGCAGCATGCAGAACTGCCCCGCTGTCGCACCGGCTGCCTGGGTGTTATCCCCGCGATTGACTGCAGTCGGCACGGAATACTGTGAAAGCTGAATACCGCCTTTGGCGTTGCCATCCGCATCGCGCACGATGGCGTTGTTTGCCGTTTCGATTGGCAGGGCGAGAGGAGGTGCCTTGCCATCTCTTACCCATTCGACGAGGTGGTCATACACCGAAACCAGCACATAGCGGAACGGGATGCGCGAGAGCGGAGGCTTGGAGCAGCCGTCATTCGTAACACCGGAAAGAACGTTTGCCGTGCCGATTCCTGCGCCGCCACCGCTGATCGTCGGAGCCTTTATGGAGTCCGGCCCATCGACGGGCGTTGCGCCAGCGACCAGTAATCCGACTCCTGCGAGTCCGCGGGAGTTTTGCGCATCGAGATGTGACGCGCCGGCCACCTCCCACGCGCGGAATTTTTCGGTGTCCGCCTGCCGGTTGGCCGCTTCACCGGGAAGTCCAAACAAATCGGTTTCGGAGAGGATTTTGAAAATCTTCACATTCAGGTCGGATCGCATTTTCCCTCCGCCGCCGTGGAGCACAACCGCGTCGTAAACCGGTGACAGTGGGTGAACCGAATTGAAATAGATTCCGAGTTGCCCTGCGGACTGGGAGTGTCCTGTGGCGATGACGCGATCAATCTTCATCCCGCCCATCACGTTGACGCTGGATTTGCCCCGAACTGCCAGGCCGGCCTGCGTGAAGATATCGAAGGAAAGCGGGCTCGGTGTACCGGCGCCGCGAGCACCACCCTGGACTGCTCCGCGTCCTGCACCAGCCGTACCGGCAGGAGCTGCCTGGATCAATGCCACTGTCGTCACGCGTGGGCCTGAAGTTATCGCTCCCCGCGAAGGGGCAGGAGTTGCACCGCCGCGACCGCCACCGCCTGCAGGTGTGGTTACGCTGACGTTTAGCAACCCATAACGAGACGGACTCCACTGCGTCAGTGCCTGCACGCCGACGGCCTGTGCTGAGACTCCCACCCATGCATAGCCGTTCTGAAGGAAGTATTCCGCAGCCTGAAACCAGTCCGCTTCATGGTCGTGGCCCTGCGACACGTTGGTCCATTCCACAATGACGGTTCCATTGAATTTCGAAGCGGATGCCGGCCGGCGTACGACGATCCGCGTCATGTAGGGATATCCTCCATCGTACGGACTGGCATTTGCCGTTGCAGAGGTCAGGAATCGATTCGCCTTTCCTTCAAGGAAGTACTCTTCTTCGACATATCCCGCCTTCTTCAAGTCCATTGGGGTGGAATTGAAAGGATAGCCGTGCATGGGATCCTTAAGGAGCGTTGTGTTTCGCACCGGCCCGATTACTGTTGGAGGGGCTGGTGGTATCAACACCGCAGCAACACCGGATGCTGCGGGAGTTTGCTGAGGAGCTGCAGCTGTCACGAGAGTGAAGATCGCAAGGCATCCCAAGGTGACTATGGGAACACCTGCGCGACCTAAGACCATTCGATGAATCATACGAGCCCTCCGGAATCGGCGTTCAACAGGGAACATTTGGCCTATTCTTGATTCGCGTCTTCTGCATGTCAAGGAATGCAAAGGTATTCGTATATCGGTGTAATTATGGAGGGTAGATATCTTCAGGTAGTCCGAACGCGATGATACCAGTGGGCCAGCATTAAAGTCAGGCTCGTGATGACCCCGGCGGCGATATGTGCCGTTGAACCCTTCATCCATTCCAGCCGGCTGTTGATCAGCTTGTCTTCAAAGATCATGTGGGCGCCAGTCCAGACAATAACCCCGGAACCTACATATGCCAGCCACCAGAGCTTGTTGATCAATAACGCGACAAGATTTCCCATAAACATCAGGATCCCCATACTCAGTAGAAGCCCGAATATCAGAAGTTTCGTGCTTCCTTCGCTGGCGCCCGCGACGCCGAGAACGTTATCCAGACTCATGACGAAATCTGCGATCAGGATGGTGATGATCGCGTCCTTCATACTTGCTGCGACCTTGATGCCTTCGAGAGATTCTTCCTCGGCCTTGAGCATCTTGAAGCCGATCCACAACAGGAGCAGGCCTCCGATCAGATGAAGACCTTGCAGTCTCAAGAGGAACGCCGCAATCGCCGTCAGTAAAATTCGAAGAACGATTGCAGCGCCGCCTCCGATGAGAATCGCCCGTTTGCGCTGCTTTAGTTCAAGTCGGTGGGCGGCCATTCCGATGACGACGGCGTTATCTCCGCTGAGCACAAGATCGATAATGACGATGCGCAGGATCTGAGAGAGAAATTCCATCTGTTACTCGATTCTCGCAGATGGCCCGCGCGTTGTCCAAACGGCGCAAGCTGTAGTACAGTCGATGCCTGCTTTAGTTAAGAGGATCAGTCAGGAACTGTAAACAAGGAGACGAACGAATGAACTCGAAACGAATAATGATGGTTGTGACGATTCTCGTCACGGTTGCCCTCGCGACAGCACTGGCCGTGGCACAGGCACCGGCGCCGGCTGCTGGTCAGGGCGGAGCCCCAGCAGCGGGTGCTCCCGGAGCAGGTGGTCCCGGCGGTGGTGGTGGCCGCGGACAGGGTGGTCCTGGCGGCGGCGGTGGCGGTCGTGGCCGTGGTCCGGTGCTGACGGTGACGACAGCAGCATGGCCCGACGGCGATGTCATTCCCGCGAAGTATGTGAACGCCGGCGAGAAGAAATCGCCCGCATTCGATTTCAAATGGATGATGGGTACAACCGATGCAATGGCCCCTGCAACGCTTCAGAGCTACGCAATTGTGTTCCACGATATCGAGAACGCTCCCAATGCGGCCGGTGAGGACACCCTGCACTGGATGATCTGGGACATTCCCGGAACAGCGAAGGGAATTCCTGAGGGCCTTCCAATGGGAGATCTTCCCGATGGCAGCAAGCAATGCGCCTGCAACATCGGTCGCGGCGCATACTTTGGCCCCGGCGCCGGCCCCGGTCCCTATCATCACTACGTGTTCGAGTTTTATGCCCTGGATACAAAGCTGAACCTTCCGGGGACTCCGACCACTCGCGCCGCAGCAATGGCAGCGATCTACGGTCACGTTATCGGAAAGGCCGCGTACACAGGCCGCTACCACCAGTAGTCAATTGGTGTCAGGCACGCGGGGAATGGGGGCAGCCCCATTTCCCGCGCGCCTGACACCATTTATATGCGCTATCAATTCCTGATCGATACCTACGAAACCGAACTGCTCAAAGTCGCCAGTGTCTGGAGCATGTTTCACGACGAAGACCTGCCTTTCCGACCTCACCCTACCGACCGCCGCGGCCGCAGCGTGCGCGAACACATGGTGCATCAGTGCATGAGCGAGGACGGGTGGTTCAAGAACATGCTGGGCATTGATGTCGGAGCGCCGCCACTTCCAACTTCAGAAACTCGAATGGATTTCATCCTTCGCTACGCCGAAGACGCCGGGCGCCGATTGGCAGCATTGCGTACAAAGGACGACGCCTGGTGGGAAGAGGAAGTCGGATTCTTCAAGGTGAGAAAAAGTCGGGCGTGGATCATGGTTCGCCGGGTTGCTCATACGTCGCATCATCGCGGGCAGCAGATGACACTCCTGCGCGTGCTGAATCGCGAGTTACACAGCAATTACGGTCCGACTGCGGATACCGGAGGACTTCCTCAAAATCAGGCGCCAGTGATTTATGCGTATCTGGATCTCGCGGCCCTGTTGGCAGGAGCGCCAAAGACACCACTTCCGGAATCGCCTTCGATTCCGGTCAGTGAACGCCCTTAGTGAATAAGTGAGACTTCGATGGGATGCGCGCCGGATTCGTCAATCTGGACTGGTTTTCCACGATCTTCGTAAACGCGCATGAATTCCGGATCGAGCCATGCACCGTCTTCGACGTGCGCCCACGCGAACAGCTTGTACTGGCCCGGCGGGATTCCGTCAAGGTTAAACCGGCCTGTCGCACTCACCGGGACCTGGAAGAATAGATCCAGGTGTTTTCGGAGTGCCTTGTCCGGCGCGACGACCATTCTTGCGGGAACGACCGCTTCGTTGTTTGCATCGAGCACTCGACCGAATATCGATCCGGAGTCCGTTGCCACTTCCACCTGAAGCGGTCCTTCAGGTTTACCGTCGACGTGCAATCCTTCTCCGAGAACATCGGAATTTCCAATTCGAACCGACGACATATAGGCCGCCTTCAGATCCAACGGAAGTTTCGCATCGGATGCGAGCCTCGGATTCAGCGACACGATGACGCGATAGTCCCCCGGAGCAATATCGCGCAGATTGAACTGACCATTAGTTGAAGGCACAACCGTTACAGTTGCCGGAGTAAATCGATATCCCCGGAAGCTTCGGTCGATTGGTGCCGTGATATCCGCAATCAGATTGATCGCCAGCTGCGAGTAATCGGGCGGCATGCCAAGCTGCCAGTCTTTAAATCGTATGGATCCCGGGATATCGAACCCTCGCGCCGCGGTGATGGATTGATTCTGTAAATCGGCATCTCGGATCTCAACAGGTTTTCGCGCTGTCAGTTGAGACGTGTTTCCAGATGCGATGGCGACAAGATAATAAGCACCAGGGAAAACGCCGCGAAACTCAAATTCCCCGTCGTCCGCCGAATTGACCCAGCGCGTCAAATTGGATTCCGAACCGGCGCCGCGGGGCACCAGGAGCAGGCGTGCCTTCGGGGAAGTTTGCGGAGGCGAATCGTCTTTCAGTTCGGCCAGTACCGTTCCGGAGACACGGTGGGTGCGTATTTTTGCGACTCGAATATTGATGTCCCGCGCTCTTCCGCCATTCAGAAGATCCACGGGTTTTGCCGCATTCAAATCCATAGTCCCCGGGTAGTACGACGTTGGGTAACCTTCGGGTTCGCCGTCCTTTTTGTTAATTAAATTGTCCCATCCCGCAGGGCTTTCAAACAGCTGCCGGAACTCGGCTGCGTTCGCCGGATTCGTCCGGACATAGTACTGGCCGGATTCCAGGCCGCCCATGAAATAGTCGCCATTGTCAGCGGTCTGAGCCTGCCGGGCGAGTTGTAGAATGCGTCGCCCACCCGAATACGTCGCTCGAAGAGCATAAATCTGAGCACGGCCGATCCCTTTGCCGTTAACGTCGGTCACCCTTCCGCCAATTGAACTTATTGGCGTGAGCACAATGCGCAAGTCCGTCACGATTTGTCCAGCCGTCACCGTGATCGGGCTCCAGACATCATTGGGCGTGTGCTGGCCGAATGCGCCAGTCCGATAGCTGCCGATATCCGAGGCCACGAGTTGATATCCAGTGGCTGGTTGAACGTCGGCTATTTCAAATCTGCCGTCCTTTCCGGTGACGTCGGAATAGGACAGCACTTGTCCGCCCTTCACTCCCGTCAATTCCACGACTGCTGCGTAAACCGGCTGATTGGAAGCCGCGTCAACAACAATGCCTCGAATGATCGCAAGGGAAGCCTTTGCCGGAGGCTGAGGCGACTGGAGAGTCGTGATGGCCAGTAATGCAGTCAGGGCAAACCGGTATGGGTTCATGTGAGAAAACTCTGCCGCACATTCTACATCTTTAAGGCGTGTTAGAATGCACACCATCCATGCGCCTGCTGAAATTTATTTTAGTCATTGCGATCTGCTCCACATGGGCTTCGGCTCAGGACCAGCCCTACGTTCTCAACGTGGATGCCAGGAATGTTTCCGTCAATGTGACAGTCGCGGATTCTTCCGGTCGGCCGGTTACCAAATTGACTCGGAATGACTTCTCCGTCTTTGAAGACGGAGTGCTTCAGGAAATCCAGAAATTCGAGAGCGTGGAAATCCCGTACAACATTCTGATGCTGGCGGACTGCAGCGGAAGTACGGAGGCGGATTGGCCATTCATGAAGAACGCCGTCGATCGATTCGCCGCCAAACTTCGATCGCAGGACAAAATTTCCGTTGCCCAGTTCGGCACGCGCATCGAAATGTTGATGGACTGGCAGCAGTGGAAAGGAAATTCACTTCGAGTGAATATGCAACCCGACTCCAGGACCTGCCAGGGGACGGATTTTTACGGCTCTGTTGAGGATGCCCTCACGAGATTCAAAGGAATCAACGGCCGCAAAGGGATTGTGGTGCTCACCGACGGAATGCACAACTCGTTTCCGAAACGGAACATGACGGTACAGGGACGCGGGATGCAGAGAATCGACAACGCGGAAAACGACAAGGATTTTCAAAAACTTTTGAAAACTGTCGCCAAAGGCGAAGTGGTGTTCTATTTCGTGGCCATCAATACCGATTTGAACCCTGATGAAATCGGCCGGCCGGGCCAGTCGGTGCGGGTCGGAAGCGGCACGTACAATCCGGAACTGATCTACAACATGCAACAGGCGAGATCCCGCATGGAACAAATTGCCGACGTGACTGGCGGACATGTGGCGTTCCCAAAGAAGCCTGCGGACGTTGCGGTTCTATATGAAGAGATTGCTCGCGAGTTCGGTACCAGCTACGGACTGTGGTACTCGCCGCTGAACTCCAGCATCGATAACTCGAAGGAACGAAAGATCAAGGTCGACGTTAAAACCGCAGGACTGGTTGTCAGTCAGAGCCGCTACTCGTACACCCCGATTCAAAGGTAACTCTCGAACTTTGCCTTAACGTGCTTCCATGATGATTTCCGGAGTACCCGGGCCGTTCTCCAGGCCCTGATAACGCACCCACTTATGGGGCTCTGCCACGCGGAACCAGAAGTACGTTTTTGGATAGAACACTTTCATGACATTGAGCAATCCCAGGTGCGGGACCAGTTCGATCTTGTAACAGTCCACATCCCCAGCGGACGTATTCACGCGCTCCGTTCCTCGCGATTCGATGGTGACGTCATACAGATCCGGTTCGTTGGACAGCATGTGGCCGTGCAGCGTTCCGGCTGAACCGGATTTTCCAAACGGAAAAAATTGAAGCACTCCCGCAATCCCCTCGATTGTCAGGATATCGGGAGCAGCAGAAAACGACGACGTCTTCGTCTCGCCTTTCTCATTGCGGCGTTCGAATTTCACTTTTCCAGCGGACTTGTCGAACGTTTTTTTTTCCACGGCAACAATCTGACCCTGCGTGTTTCGCACCGTTCTTTCAAACTGAATGGGAAAGAAACTGCCTTCGGCGAGCCAGATCGATTCCAGCGTCCAGCTGACCTCTTGAGTAAATGGTGAGTATTCCCCCTTCCCGTTTTCTGTAAATCGGACCGCCTTCTTTCCTGCAACAGTCGATGGCTCCATCGTCCAGTTTGCAGTCCATCGCTGTTCGCCTTTGACTGTGGACGTGACAACAGTGCCGTGGTCGGTGGGAATTGCGGGAGGCGCTTTCACTTGCGCTGCTGTCATCATCAGAAACAGCAGCAGAGTTGCCGGAGTCATTGGTCGAGTGCGGAACGCTGCTTCACAGCTTCCATGATCATCTTGAAGTGCGCAGGCAGCACCGCGCCGTCTCGAGGTGAACTCATGATGTCGTCAAATACAGTCGTCAGTTCCTGGATTTCGAGCCCCATGTCTCCCAGATCCTTGTATCCGCGAATGTATCCATCGGGGAACCCCAGCAGATGTCCGAATTCGTGCGCGAGCGTGCGCACGAAGATGTCGCCGGGGCCCAGCGCCACATAACGCCTGACCGCCGCATTTGTCATTTCGGCTCCCGTTGTCAGAACAAGTCCGGTTGTCGGAAAACGTGCCGCGTGAACACTGACTTCGAAGTGTGCGCCTCGTTGTGGGGCCATCTCACCTTCATACAAGGCCGCTGCTGAAATTTTGCGAAACTCGATCTCGACCGAGTACGAGGTTTCGGCATCTCGCGCCTGCCAGACTCTCTCAATGACGGACTTTGCCTGGGTGAGGAACCCATCACTTTCGATATCGGTATAGACCGGGACCTGAAGAACGACGCGGTGATTCTCGTTGTCGGTGAGCACATTGACGGATGACGGCACGAGCGGTTGACCGAGCACCTGACGAATCGCGGCTGCCGTGTTGGGATCGGCAGACTGAACGAGGTTGTAGACCTTGGTCAATTCATCGAAGCGCGGCCGGTTTTCCGCGATGGTGCGCTGCCAGAGACGGTTGTACTGGATGTACTGGTCGATGACACGCTGGTTGTCCAGAAGGCTCTTATAGGAACCGATCAGGGAAAGGACCATCGCGGACTTCGCCACTCCCGTGGCTTTGTCTGCAAGCTGCATTTCCGCTTCGGCGCGATCGAGCTTGATGCCTTCACCGTTAATGTATCCGCGGGTAATTGGCCAGCTGTAGGAGAACGACGTTACCGGCTGAGGCGGCGCAGCCGCGTTGTCGACAATCCTCGGAAGCAACTGGTATCCGTAGATGACCGGTTGCGGTGGCGCCTCACGCAGCTCGGATCGCAGAACCGGGATATCCCGATCGATGATCGTCTGAATGCCGGTGTGGAATTTCTCGAGCCTGTCGCGGTAGGAGCGGAACTGCTGTTCGACACGATCTCCTTCACGAACATAAGCGGGGAGTGAATTTGCGGGGACGGCTTGTCCGGCGGCGATGGTAACGAGGATTCCGAGCCACGCGAACATATTCAAGCAAATCCCTCTCCCGACGGGAGAGGGTGCCGCGAAGCGGCGGGTGAGGGGTACCGATCGAGAATTATTCTTGAAGAGTTCATGTTGTACCCCTCACCCAGTGCTTCGCACCACCCTCTCCCGTCGGGAGCGGGATTTATTTTCTACCGATTCACCGCCAGGCCAGCGGAGTCCTTAATCCTCTTCGCCAGTTCGTTGTGCTGGTCCCATATCGATTTCGGCATTCGGCTGCCGTACGACTTCATGAAACCTTCCTGTCCCTCGATGGCCTCGACCCACTCCACCGGATCCACGCTCAGCAGCCCGGACATCACTCCATCTGAAACATTCAGCCCCGCTCGATTAATACCATCCAGGGTTGGAACATAGCCGACGGGCGTATCGATGGCCTTCCCCTTACCCTGGCAGCGATCCAGTATCCACTGCAGCACGCGCAGATTGTCGCCAAAGCCGGGCCAGATGAATTTCCCTTTTTCATCGGTGCGGAACCAGTTGACGCGGAAGATTCTCGGAGGAGACTTCAGTTTTTTTCCGACTTCAATCCAATTGGAAAAGTAGTCACCCATGTTGTATCCGCAGAATGGAAGCATTGCCATGGGATCCCGTCTCAACTCGCCAATTTTTCCGGTTGCCGCCGCCGTGGTTTCCGACGACAACGTTGCGCCGAGAAATGTTCCGTGTTCCCAGTCTCGGGCTTCAAAGACCAGTGGGACGCGTCTTTGCCGACGCGCACCGAACAGCATGGCGTCAATCGGAACTCCGTTGGGATTTGCGAATTCGGGAGAGAGGCAGGCACATTCGGTGGCAGGCGTTGTGAAGCGGCTGTTGGGATGAGCCGCCTTTTCCTTTGAAGCCGGTGTCCATGGCCGTCCCTGCCAGTCGAGGGCCTCAGCTGGTGCGGGATCGTCGTGTCCTTCCCACCATGGTGTTCCATCCGGTCTCAACGCCACGTTGGTATAGATCGTATTCCGCTGAATCATGTCTGTGGCATTGGGATTGGTGGCATGGCTTGTTCCAGGCACCACGCCGAAGAATCCAGATTCGGGATTGACGGCCCAAAGCCGTCCGTCATTGCCCGGCCGCAGCCACGCGATGTCGTCTCCAACGGTCCAGGCTTTCCATCCCGGCATGGACGCAGGAGCTACGAGCATTGCCAGATTTGTTTTTCCGCACGCCGATGGAAACGCCGCAGTGATGTAATGCGTTTTGCCCTGAGGATCTTCCAGTCCCAGAATCAGCATGTGCTCGGCAAGCCAGCCTTCCTTCCGGCCAAGCCAGCTGGCCAATCGAAGCGCCATGCACTTCTTTCCCAGAAGCGCATTACCGCCGTATCCGGAGCCAATCGACCACACCGCATTTTCTTCCGGAAAGTGAACGATAAACCGGCGATCAGGACTGAGGTCGCCCAGCGAATGCAGGCAGCGGGTGAAGTCATTTGGGTCCGTCAGGTGGTCGAGAGCCACCTGACCCACGCGCGTCATGATGCGCATGTTTAAAACCACGTACTTGCTGTCGGTAATCTCAACGCCAACCTTGGAGAATCGCGATCCGGGAGGGCCCATCAGGAAGGGAACGACGTACATGGTACGTCCCTTCATTGCGCCCTTGAACAGGGGAGAGAGTTTTTCGCGTGCATCGTCGCGCGACATCCAGTTGTTGTTCCGACCCGCGTCTTCAGGATCTGTGGTGCTGATGAATGTGAGATGTTCCGTTCGAGCGACGTCATGCGGCGCGCTTCGGTGGAGATAGCACCCTGGAAGTTTCTGTTGATTCAGGGAAATCAGTTCTCCGGTGGCAAGACATTCCTGGATGAGCCTTTCGCCTTCCTGCGGCGACCCGTCACAATACACGACCCGGTCCGGAGTTGTTAAAGCGCTGACTTCCTTAACCCACTGTTCAATCGCTGCCGATTTGCCTGACATTTAATCTCCTCGGCGTTCAGCTTATCGGGAATATGCGTGCGATTCAAGCAAGCAGAGTGGGGCAGTAATGCGTTGAACTTTGACCTGCCCCTCCTATAATGACGAACATGATTTCGAGAAGAGGTTTCCTGAAGGCGGCTTTGGTCTTTGCCGTGTGCATAACCGCAATCTTCTTCGCGATCTCCGAACTCAAGTCGGCGGAAACCATTCCCTCAAAGCTTAGCGATGAGGAGTTCTGGAAGCTGGTCACCACCATGTCGGAACCCGATGGGGAATTCCGATATGAGAACTTTCTATCGAACGAACATCAGTACCAGTATGTGATTCCCGTTCTCAAATCGACGACCCGTCCCGGCGGCGTCTATCTGGGAGTTGGCCCCGAGCAAAACTTTACCTATATTGTTGCGCTTCAACCGAAGATTGCATTCATTACCGATATCCGGCGACAGAACATGCTGGAACTCATGATGTACCGGGCAATTTTCGAACTTTCAACGGATCGCGCGGATTTTCTCTCGATGTTGTTTTCGCGGGTTCGGCCAGAAGGTCTTACGGAGAAATCCACCGTAGACCAGTTGTTTCGCGCATACCTCCCCGGATCCCGTGACGAAATGCTCCACCAAAAGAACGTGAAGGCCATTCAAAACCTCCTGGTTCAGAAGCATCGTTTTGGCTTGAGCCTTACCGATCTTCAGAACATCGCCTATGTCTACGGAGTGTTCGCCAACGATGGGCCGTATCTGGATTATTCCTCGGGCGGCCTGGGGGCAGCTCCCGGCGGAATGCCGAATTATGCGGAGTTGATGGTCGTGGACGATTCACGCGGGGATAAGCGCAGCTATCTGGCATCCGAAGAAAACTACCGAATTATTCGCGATATGGAGTTGAAAAATCTCGTCGTTCCAATTGTTGGGGATTTCGCGGGTCCGAAATCGATCCGGGCGATCGGGCAATACCTGAAGGATCGCAACGCCACGGTGACGGTGTTTTATCTGTCGAATGTGGAGCAGTATCTGTATTCCGACGGCAAGCTTCTGGACTTCTTCAGGAATGTCGCGATGCTGCCGATGGATGCCTCCAGCACGTTCATCCGGACGTTCGGGCCCAGCGGGGGAGGCCTGGGATTTGCCGGCGGCAGGGGATTTCAGTCGACTCTCTCTTCAATGGTGGATGTGGTGAAGGTTTGCACCACCGGCCGGGGATGCGATTATTCGATGGTTCGACAGATGTCGAAATAGTTTTCGACGGGTGAGAGGTAAGATATTTTTCAGACTTACTTATGCGTCGAACAGCTTTGACATTGTTATTCCTGTTTTTCCTGACCGGTCCGGCCGTCCGTTCGGCTTCGCCAATCCCATCCAGACTCTCGGATGGCGAACTGTGGAGAATGGTTTCCACATTTTCCGAACCCGGCGGAATGTTTCGCTTCGAGAATTTCCTGTCCAACGAAATCTACTTTCAGAATGTAATTCCGGCATTGCAGTCACGCGTCAAGCCCGGCGGCATCTACATGGGGGTGGGCCCCGAGCAGAATTTCACCTATATCGTTGCGGTGCAGCCGAAGATCGCCTTCATCACCGACATTCGTCGTCAGAACATGCTCGAACTGCTGATGTACAAGGCGCTGTTCGAAATGGCACCCGATCGGGCAGATTTCATCTCGATGCTCTTTTCGCGAAAACGTCCCGATGGATTGGATTCAGCGGCCACTGCCGACGCACTCTTCAGTGAGTATCGGTCCGTTGTGGAGGATCCGGAGCTGTACAGGAGGAATCTGCAGGCAATCAAGGATCTGCTTCTCAAGTCCCACAAGTTTCCACTGAGCGACGAAGATCTGGCTGGAATCGAGAAGGTCTACGGCGTCTTCTTTGATTATGGGCCGGGCATCAACTACAACTCCGGCGGCGGCGGGCCCGGCGGCGGACGGGGATTTGCCAGCGTCACATATGCGGACCTGATGGTCGCCAACGATGAGCAGGGAACGAGTTCGACAACGGGGAAGAATCGCAGCTTTCTCGCCACGGAAGAAAACTATCAGTACATTCGAGACCTGGAGCTGCGCAATCTGATCGTTCCCCTGGTTGGAGACTTCGCGGGGCCGAAAGCGATACGAGCCGTTGGAACCTACGCAAAGCAACACGCCTCGATCGTGACGACATTCTATTTGTCCAATGTGGAACAGTATCTGTTCATGGACCGTGTCGATGGCAAGTTCTATGGCAATGTGCAGACGCTGCCTCTGGATGCGACAAGTACTTTTATTCGATCCGGCCGTTTTTTCGGTGGAGGCAGAACAGGCCGAAGAGGCGGCTTTGGCGGTCCCGGAGGTTTTGGAGGATTGACTTCAATGGTTTCTCCAGTGGTCGATATTCTCAGGGCCTATGATGCAGGCCGCATTCGCTCATGGAATGACGTTACGTCCATGTCCAGGTGATCACCTACAAACTCATACTTGAATATGACGGTACCCGTTACAGCGGATGGCAGGATCAGAAGAATGCCCGCACCATCATGGGGGAAATCCGAAAGGCTGCCGGCCAGATATTTTCCGGTGAGTTCGAAATGCAGGGTGCCGGCCGGACCGATGCCGGCGTGCATGCCCTCGGTCAGGTGATGCATCTGCAGGTGAACGGCGAGGTACGCGAGCAGCCTCACGAATTGCTGCGTCGTCTCAATGAATTGCTTCCTGCCGACATTGTGATTCTAAAGATGGAACGCGCGCGGCGGATGTTTCATGCGCGTCATGATGCGGAATCACGCGTGTACATCTATCAGATCTCGCAGCGGAAGCAGGCGTTCACGAAGAAACACGTCTGGTGGGTGAAGGAGCCGCTCGATGTGGCGGCGATGGCGCGGTGCGCCGCGACTCTGACCGGACGACACGACTTTGTATGCTTTCGCGCGATGGATCCATCGAGGCCGCATGAATCTACAGTGGTGGAGGTTGCAAGTGCGGAAATCGAATCGGAGGACGACATCGTTCAGTTTCGGATCGAAGCGTCGCATTTCATCTGGCGGATGGTGAGGAGAATTGTCGGGACGCTGGTGAAGGTGGGGAAGGGCGAGATTACGGAAGCAGAGTTCGCGAGTCTGCTGGCGGGTCGCTGTAATGCGAAGCTGGATGTTGCCGCCTGGACGGCGCCGGCCTCGGGGCTGTTTCTGGAGCAGGTGAGGTATAGGGAACGCCCGAATTGAAATTGGGAAATCCCTCTCCTGAAGGGAGAGGGTGCCGCGAAGCGGCGGGTGAGGGGTAAAGAGACGGCACCGTTTCTGCACCCCTCACCCGGTGCTTCGCACCACCCTCTCCCTTCAGGAGAGGGATTTGGCCCAGAACATTTCCCTTCAGGTACTCGCCGGGAAGTCGATGTAGCCTTTCGGTCCAGGTGAATAAAAGGTGGTAGGGTCCGGGTCCGCCAATGGCAAACCTTTCTGGAGCCGTGCCGGCAGATCGGGATTGGATGTAAACAGTTTCCCGAACACGATAAAGTCGGCCCCGCCCGCTGCCAGCATGGAGTTGCCCGACTCGAGCGTAAACGCCCCTCCCGCGGCAAACATACCTTTATATAAAGGTCGAAGAATTTCGAAGATGTTCGGTATCGGCGGGGTTCGCAGCACATGAAGGTATGCGAGCCCCATTGGCGAGATCGCCTTCACGAGTGCCGTGTACGTTTCCACCGGATTGTCGTCCTGAATGTCGTTGAACGGCATTGCCGGGCTGATCTTGATTCCGATTCGCGATGAAGATCCTGCAGCCTTGATCATTGCTTCCAGAGTTTCGATGACGAAACGAAGCCTGTTCTGGAGACTGCCGCCGTATCCGTCGGTTCGATGATTCGAGCCTGTCGACAGGAATTGCATCGGCAGATATCCCGAAGCCGAGTGCAGTTCCACTCCATCAAATCCTGCTGCGAGTCCGTTACTCGTCGCCTGCGCATACTGCGAGATCACGCCCGGTATTTCAGCGGTCTCCAATGCGCGCGGCATGTCGTTGTCCTGCATACCCAGCTTGTCGGTCCACATCTGACCTGCTGCACGGATGGCGGAAGGAGCAACGAGCGGTTCATCGGTGATTCGATTCGCGGAATGTCCAATACGCCCAACGTGCATGAGCTGAAGGAAAATGTGTCCGCCTTTGGCATGAACTGCGTCGGTGATTTTTTTCCAGGCTGCGACTTGTTCGGGCGTATGAATGGAAGGTGTTCTGGCGTAACCCAGCCCGGCAGCCGATGGAGCTGTCCCCTCGGTCAGGATCAATCCGGCTGTGGAGCGCTGCGTGTAGTACTCGATGGCAATCTCGGAGGGAACGGCGCCCGCATTCGCGCGACTTCGAGTCATTGGCGCCATGAACATGCGATTTCGGGTTTCAAATCCATTGATACGTCCGGGTGTGAAAAGGTTGATGTCTGGCATCGTGGGTTCTCCGCTAGTGGTTGATCAGAAAAGTGGACATGCCTTCCAGGAATGTCCGCAGGAATTCTTCTGCTTCCGGGGGCAATGTGGTGTCGGCCATTGCTTCATTCATTAACTGCATCCATCGGTCGCGTGCGGTCTGGTTGATTTTGAACGGCAGGTGACGGGCACGAAGACGGGGATGTCCGCGCTCTTCGATGTAACGTTGAGGGCCGCCGAGTCTGTAGATCATGAAGTCCCGCAATCGCTGCTCCGCGTTGGCGAGATCGTTAGGAGGGTACATCGGTCCGAGAACATCGTCGTGGGGAACGCGACGGTAGAATGCCGCGATAAGTCTTGCGATCCCGTCTTCGCCGATCAGGTTGTATACGTCGATTTCCTGCAATCTCTCGTTACCGCCAAACTGCAATTGTCTCAAACCACGTGGAAATTCTTCAGATTTCTTTGAACGGTTTGAGCATTTGAGGGGTATTACAAATTGAAAGGCAGAGAGAATGGAATCCAGACCGGACATTTCCCTCATCGACACACGCTCCCTGTGGATGTCGGAGTCTCAGAAGGAAGGCGAGCGCACTTCCGAAATGTCACTGCTCCTCATACGCGCAGCCTCCGGAGACGCCGCCGCATTCGAACAGATCGTGGTAAGACATGAGCGACGGGTCCTGACGTTATCCTGGCGTTTGCTGGGCGCCATGGAAGATGCGCAGGACGCGGCACAGGAAGTGTTTCTTCGGACTTTCAAATATCTCCATCGCTTTGATGTGCAGAAGCCGTTCGAGCCCTGGCTGGTCCGGATGACGGTCAATGTGTGCCGCGATCTGGGGAAAGCACGCCAGCAGCGAACCGCCATCATTATAGAAGCGGGGGGAGAGTACGATCGGGCCGAACAACAGGATCCCAACAATGATCCACACGCGGAACTTCATGCAGAGCAGCAGCGGCAGATGCTCTATCGGGCGCTGGATGAGCTGCCGGAGAAAGAACGAACTGCGTTTGTACTTCGGGATATCGAAGGAATGACGACGGCAGAGACTGCTGAAGCACTGGGTTCGTCGGAAGCAACCGTACGATCCCAGATCAGCTCGGCTCGGCTGAAGATTCGGAAGCTCGTCGAACGGATGAAGGGAGGACGGAGATGAATTGCAAGGCTATGGAATCTCTCATCGCGCTGTACATCGAAGGCGATATCCCGGCATCAGACCTCCGGCGAATCGAGAGTCATCTGCACGGATGCATAACATGCAGTGGCCTGGTGGACGAATTACGGGAAAGTCAGTCCATGTTCAAGGCATTGCGGGCAGGGACGGTGAACTCTTCGGATCTGGCTGGTGTTCGCTCGCGGGTGTTGAATGAAGTCGGAGATCTGGATCCTGCTCCGGGCTGGGTCCTGACGATGCATCGGCTGATCTTTGCCGGCCTTCGTCGTCGCAATGCGATTGCGGGCTTCGCTTTGGTGGTGCTGGTTTCTGGAAGTGTGTGGTACGCGCAGAAGAGTGTCGTTCGTGAAGTGAAAAATGAAGCTCCGGTTGACGTGGCAAGGATGGATGCGCCGGCTGAATTTCTCTCGCCGATTCTGGTTCCACCGTCTGTTGAAGCTCCCCGGGTTTTGAAACGTACCGTAATGCAGGAGATTCCGGTCGAGGCGTTGTCAGAGACACCTGCATCTGCAGAGGTTCTTGAGCCAACTCCGCAGCAGATTCAGGTGTCGGAGGTTGCGACGATCAAATTTGTAACGGATGACCCGGACATCATCATTTATTGGCTGCCATCTGATAAAGGAGATTGAAATGAGCATTTATTGGAGAGTCGCTTTATTCGTAGTGTGTCTACTTCTGGTGCCGGTGGGATTGTATGCACAGGCAGGAGATATTTGTTCCAGGCTGCCTTCGGTGGATGACCTGCGCGCAGTGAGTTCGAATAATACCCCAGCCGGAACCAACTCGGACGTTGTTGTCCAACAAATGCGGGAGCGGTCGGAGATGCAGGCCAGGCAGGAAAAGGAAAGAGTCAACTGGACGGTTCAGATGATTCCTGTGAAGTATCTCGATTCTGCAGCAACACTGAAGGCGCTCTGTATATTCCCCGCGGAAATCGTGTCACTAACGGCTCAGCACCTGATTTCTGTTCGGGCTCCGGCAGCGAGCATGCCTGCCATCACTGATGCAATCAAACGTCTGGATGTGCCCCAGATGGGACCTAAGAATGTGGAATGGACGATCTACGTGCTGGTTGCCTCGGACCTGGCTGAAACGCTGCGGCCGGTTCCTGCGACTACCAATGCGGTCGTGGAACAGCTCAAAGGCGTGTTGTCCTACAAGCAGTTTTATCTTCTGGACACTATGTTTGGTACGACCGCGGATGGGTATTACATCAACCTGAACGGGGGAGTTCGCGGTTTGGGACCTGCTCCCGGCCCGGGCAGTACGCCCAGGGATGCGACCTACTATCTCTCTGCAAAGGTCAGTGTTGGAACAGGTGATTCGGCATCCGCCTCCGTTCGCATGTCACAACTGGATTTCCGTCTCACTGGCGAAACCGCGCAGGTGAAGATTGCCACGGATGTGGATATTCCAGTCGGCAAGCAGGTGGTCGTCGGAAAATCGACGTCCGGCGATCGCGCGTACATTCTCGTGGTCAGCGCGAAGATATTGAATTAGACATAGTCTAAAGCCGGCCGTAGCTGCGGAGTTGAGGCGAGAGGTACGCGATTACCGCCGCGACGAGAATAGTTCCAATCCCTCCTGAAACCACCGAGAACACGGGGCCAAAGAGTCCGGCTACCATGCCGGACTCGACGGCTCCGAGTTCGTTGGATGTGCCGATAAACAACGCGTTCAACGCCGACACTCTTCCTCTCATTTCATCCGGCGTCATGACCTGGACCAACGTCACACGCACAACGACGCTAATGTTGTCGCAAGCTCCCAGCAGAACCAGCATCCCGAGCGACAGCCAGAACAGATGAGAGAGGCCAAAAATAATCGTAGCCAAGCCGAAAGTCGAGACGGCGAGAAGCACCACGCGCCCGGCGTGCTTCATTGGGCCGCGGTGTGCCTGTATGACCGCCATCGTGCACGCGCCAACGGCGGGAGCCGCCATCAGCCAGCCCAATCCTGTGGGGCCGACCTTCAATATGTCCTTCGCATAGATCGGCATCAGCGCAGTCGCTCCACCGAGCAGCACTCCAAACATGTCGAGCATCATCGCGGAAAGCACGACGTTCGATTTGCGAACGAATTGAAAGCCCGCGGAGAGTGAACGCAGGCTGACCGGACCGCTTTCCTGTTTTTCGTGTTTGTAGAAGACACGCGAAATCAGCACGACATACGTGATACCGGCAACTGCATTGACGGCGTAGACCAGCGTCGGACTTTGAAACATGCCGATCAGCAGACCCCCCAAAGCCGGGCCCGTCATCGTGGCGATCTCGAATCCACTCGTATTCCAGGTAACTGCGTTGCTGAAAATCTCCATCGGCACAATTCGAGGCAGAAATGCGGCGCGGGCCGGCATCCAGAACGCCTTCGCTGTCCCGGCAGCAAGGAGGCACGCATATAGAAGATAGATGGATCCGCCCCTGAATGAATTCAAAGCCAGACCGACTGCGGCAAGTGCATTGAAGAAGAGCGCAGCCATGAGAACGAACTTGCGATTGTATTTGTCCGTGACATGCCCCGTGATGACGAAGAGCAAAAGCTGGGGAAGGTATTGCACGAGACCGACGTATCCCAGATGCACCGCCGAATGCGTCCGCTCATAGATTTCCCAGCCGATGGCGACCTTCTGCATCTGCAGGCCAAGAATCATTACCATGTTGCCGATGAAGTATCGGCGGAAGCTGGACACACGAAATGCAGCGTAGGAGTCGTGGGGCTTTGTGGCGCTGGCCATCCTTATTCTTTTCTACCCACGAACTTGCGATTCAATGAATGCTCCCGGAAAAGAAATTAGCTTAACATCTATACCGGCAGCGGAGGGCTCTGATGAAGATTGATTCCAAACAGTTCCGGGTTGAGGAGAAAGAAAAGCTTCGTCTGGATGAGCGGCCGACAATACTGAAACCGCTCTGCAATACGATTGAAGAATACCGGGACAGGCTTGGCAGGCACGTCCGCGAGCTGAGTGAACTTCAGGAACTGCTTTATGCACATAACCGATATTCGCTGCTCGTGATCTTTCAGGCGATGGATGCGGCAGGGAAGGACAGCGCGATCAAGCATGTCATGTCGGGAGTGAATCCGCAGGGTTGCCGAGTGACCAGCTTCAAGCATCCAAGCATGGAAGAACTCGACCATGATTTTCTGTGGCGTACAACGCGGTGGCTTCCCGAGCGCGGGCAAATCGGAATTTTTAATCGCTCGTACTACGAAGAGGTTCTCGTGGTTCGAGTGCATCCGGAAATACTGCGAAGTCAGAACCTGCCGGACGAGCTGCGAGATGATGAATCGGTGTGGGAACACCGATTTCGTTCCATTGTGGATCTCGAGAATCACCTTTTCCGCAACGGAACCCGAGTCGTAAAAATATTCCTCCATGTTTCAAAGGACGAACAACGCCGCCGGTTTCTGAACCGCATAGACGACGCGGATAAACACTGGAAATTCAATGCAGCTGACATGAAGGAACGGAAGTTCTGGAAACAGTATATGAAGGCGTACGAAGAGTGTATGAGCGCGACGAGCACGAAAGAATCGCCCTGGTATGTGGTTCCTGCGGACGAAAAGAAGGACACTCGGCTGATCGTCTCCCACATTCTTCGGGAGACGCTTGGAAAACTCCGGTTGCATTATCCGAAACTGGACTCAGAGGAAAGGGAGCAGTTGAAATCCATCCGGAAGATGCTGAAGTAGTGAGAGTGAATCCATTTTCAGCCTTGGCGATCGCCTCAACATCAAGCCTGTGTTCCTTGACACCAACAGTCGGAATCCGATATAACGGCTTCTGGCTATGAGCAACGAACCTGGCAGCTATCTTCCTTTGTCCCCTGCAATCCTCCACATACTGATCTCGCTTGCCGGCGAAGACCGCCACGGCTACGGCATCATGCAGGAAGTGGCGCTTCAGTCCGACGGCCAGTACAAGCTCGGGCCGGGGACACTCTACGACAATCTTCAAAGACTTCTAGACCAGGGGCTGGTTTCCGAAGTGACCCGGCGGGGGGAAGAGGATTCGCGTCGCCGCTACTATCGTCTGACCTCCCTTGGCAAGCGTGTGGTGAATCTGGAGATTGGTCGCCTGGAAGGTGTCTTTCGTCAGGCGAAGGTTCATCTGCGCCCGGTAAAGGCGGCGAAACCATGAAAAGTCGTTCGCTGTACTGCTTCCTTCTTTGGCTGCATCCCGAGTGCTTCCGAAAGAAGTATGAAGATCAGATGCTTTGGATCTTTGACGAATCGGTCCAAAGCCGCGGATCCGTGCCCTTGCTGTTCGACGCGCTCGTCTCGCTGGTTCGCCAGTGGGTGCTGCGTTCCGGATACTGGCGGCATAGGCCACAGACGATCGAGGCAGACGGTGCACTTGCACTTTCAGAACAGCTGCGTCGCAATGCCCAGACTCTCCATCGACGAGCATGGCGGCTGAACCTGATATGGATGGTCGGGGCATTCATTGTCCTGTTGCTCTCCCGACTTCAGCTGTTCTGGAGTCCTGTCGTATGTGCCATTGCCATTGGGACGTATCTACAGAACCGTCAAGGCCGTCGTGAGCCCGCGAGTGCAAGGGAGTACGTCACGCTGTCTCTGTTTCGCGAGCCCGATGAGAGCCGAATCCTTTATCGACAGCAGATTGAAGGCAAACGCGATGGCCTGCTTGCATGGTGCCAGTTCAAGCCCTCAGAAATCCCATGGAATGCTCGCGGGTATATCGGGGGCAAATTTCTGGTCGTCCTGCTCGTTGTTGCCGGTCTGCTGATGTTGATAAAACCGATTCGCCCGGGAATGAGCTACGACTGGATGGCGTTCTTCGAGTTTCAGACCGGCCTGATTGTCTTGTTGATTTCCTGGCGTTTCGTAAAGAAGGTTAACGAACGTGCGGCTCAAGCGATCCAGCAGGAGATTGATGCGTTGGACGAGCCGTCGCAGCCGCAATCGGTCTGACGCGAGCGCTCGTGCTATCTTGGACCGGTGAAGAGCAGCACGCAGCACGAACGTATTGACACGGATTTCATTGTCATCGGCGGAGGTGTTGCAGGGCTCCGGGCTGCCGCCGATCTCGCCAAAGCCGGCCGCGTTCTTCTTCTCACCAAGACGGCACTGACCGAGTCCAATTCTCAGTACGCCCAGGGCGGAATCGCCGCAGCCGTCGGTGAGTCCGATTCGACAGACATTCACTTCTCCGACACTCTTGCTGCGGGTGCTGGACTTTGCGATGAGGCTGCCGTCAAGGTCCTCGCAGATGAGGCGCCCGAAGAAATCCGGAAACTGATCGAATGGGGTACGGAATTCGATCGCGTGGATGGCCATGTTGCACTCGCGCGGGAGGGCGCGCACAGTCAGGCCAGAGTGCTGCATGCGCACGGTGACGCGACGGGACGAGAGATCATTCGATCCCTGTCCACAAGAGTCCGGTCTCTTTCTGCCGTCTCCGTCATCGACTTTGCATTTGTTCAGGAGTTGATCGTTAACGACGGGCGAGTTGCCGGAGTTCGTTTTGTTCAGAATGAGAAGCATGTGATCGCTTCCGCCGGCGCAACCCTCATCGCTTCCGGCGGTGCCGGGCAGGTTTATCGTGAAACAACGAATCCTCCGGTTGCGACCGGAGATGGTTTCTCGATCGGATTTCGCGCGGGTGCCTTGCTCCGCGATATGGAGTTCGTTCAGTTCCATCCAACTGCGCTCAGTCTTCCCGGGTTGCCGCCTTTTCTGATTTCCGAGGCTGTGCGAGGTGAAGGTGCGCACTTGATCGATGACAAAGGCAACCGCTTTGTCGAAGAGCTCGCTCCTCGCGACGTCGTCGCCCGTGCGATCTACGCTCGAATTTCCGAAGGTAGCCGGGTGCGGCTCGACCTGCGGCATCTTCCGCCGGGGAATATCCGGAACCGGTTTCCACAGATTCACTCTTTTTGTCTTCAGCACGGCTTCGATATTACGAATCAGCCGATTCCTGTTGTTCCGGCGGCGCACTACTTTATGGGTGGCCTATATACGGATCTTGAAGGCCGCACGTCGCTACCCGGATTGTTCGCTGCCGGTGAAGTGGCATCCAGTGGAGTTCATGGTGCGAACCGGTTGGCGAGTAACTCGTTGCTGGAATGCGTCGTGTTCGGAAAACGGGCTGCGGGTTCGATGATCGAAAGCATTCGCACCGTTTCTCCGGAACGGGCTGAAGCGGAATTCAGCCTTCGTGTTCCTTCCGATGCCCAGGCAGCACGGCAAAAGATTCACGAAACAGCATGGCAGTATGCCGGCATTGTGCGCGATGGCGATGGATTAAGGAGGGGACTGCAAATTATTTCCGAGATGAGCAAGAATTGGCAGGCATCATCGCTTCCTTCAATCGATCAGATGGAAACATCCAACCTTCGTGCTATTGCAGAACTGATTTTGCAGTCCGCATTGATCCGACTTGAAAGCCGAGGCGCTCATTTTCGAACGGACTTTCCGGCCCGAAATGATGAGAAATTTCAATTTCATTCCTGTGTGGACCTGATCCGACCCGCCCGTATTATTTCCCTTTAAATTGAGTTCGCAACGCATCGCAATAGCACAAAAGTTTTGCTTGCCATGCCTATGTCGCCTTGTTAGCCTCGGACTTCCACAACTACGGCATAACACACCGAAGAATCCGGAAAGGAACCGGATAATTCCGGCAGAAAACGGTGTACAACAGGGTGTCCGTCAGGAGATATAGGGCTGAATATGGGACAGCACAAGGATGTGATGACATTGCGTGAAGCCTCGAAGTACCTCGGAGTCTCTCCCGACACGCTGTACAAGTACCTCAGTGAGCGACGGATACCTGCATTCAAACTGGGGAATCGCTGGAGATTCAAAAAGGACCTCCTGGACCGTTGGATGGATAAGGTCAGCGAGCGTGTTCTGGAAGTGAAGACGTCGCGTGTTGAAAAATCGACCGCCGGAAAAGGCCATTAGGGCCGTTGAGGGAATATGGGACTGTTAAGTAGAAACAAACCGCTGATCGGCCTGGATATCGGTTCGAATTCCATAAAGGCCGTCGAGCTCACCAAGTCCAGGAAGGGATATGAGCTGACGGGATTCGCTTCGGAAGTCCTGGAGCCGGATTCCGTTGTCGACGGAGCCATCATGAACAGCCGGGCGGTGGCCGAAGCGATCAAGAGGGTTCTGTTTATAGGGAAGTTTAAGCCCAAGGGGATATCCGCCGGCGTTTCAGGACACTCCGTCATCGTGAAAAGGATCGTGGTTCCCGGCGCAACAAACGCGGAGGTGGATGCTTCCATCCAGTTCGATGCCGAACAACACATTCCATTTCAGATTGCCGAAGTGAACCTGGATTATCAAGTGATCGGTCCGGTGGGAACAGGCGACCCGGAGATGGAAGTCCTTCTCGTCGTCGCAAAGAAAGACAAGATTCAGAACCACACGAACGTGATCAAGTCCGTCGGAAGAAACGCCGACGTCGTCGATATTGACGCATTCGCGCTGCAGAACGCCTTCGAAGTCAACTACACCGTCGATCCGGGTGCGACGATCGCACTGCTCAATATCGGCGCTTCCCTGATGAACATCAACATTACCAAGGGCGGCATGCCTCTGTTTATTCGCGACGTTTCCGTTGGCGGAAATCAGTACACGGACATTCTGCAGAAGGAACTTCAGCTGTCGTTTCAGGAAGCCGAAGATTTGAAGCTGGGCAAAACCGGAGGCGAATCCGAAGCAGAAATGGTTCAGCCGCTGCTGGAGTCGGTTACAGACATGCTGGTGATGGAAGTTCAAAAGACATTCGACTTCTTCCGCGAAACATATCCGAGAGAGACGATTTCACAGGTGCTCGTCAGCGGAGGAACCTCGCGCATTGCGGGACTGGCCCAGCGTATCGAAGAAACATTTGGATATCCGACGCAGGCCATGGATCCGTTCAAGTCTGTGACCATAGGTCCTAAAGTCGACATGGCAAGAGTGAGTGCCATGGGACCGTCGTTAGCCGTTGCCGTTGGTCTTGCATTAAGAGGATTTGATTAATGATTAGGGTCAATTTATCCGGCGCACCAAAAAAGAAGGGCGGCAGAGTCGCGGAAGTCAGCGCTCCTGTTCCGTCACGCGCTGTTCCTCTGTTGCTGATTCTGATTGTGGTCGGAACTGCGGCGGCAGGATGGTGGTGGTATTCCCAATTGAGCGGCCAGCTTGACGACGTGAACAAGCAATTGGTTCACGAACAGCAGGAGCGCGACAAGCTTGCGCTAATCATCAAGCAGGATCAGATCTACGAAGCGCGAAAGAAGGCCCTGGAGGCCCGCATCACGGTGATCGAGGGGCTCAAGAGGGGACAGGTCAGTCCTGTCCGCTCGCTCGACATACTGGACGACGCCATAGACAAGACACAATATGTCTGGCTCAGCAGCCTGGATCAGAACAATGCGATCATCAACATGACGGGAACCGGAACGTCGGTGAATGCCATTGCCGATTTTTACTCCAATCTCAAAGCCACCGGATACTTTCGCAATATCAATCTCCAGAATGCGACGGATGCTGCAGGGAACTATACGTTTAACCTCTCCTGTGAATTCGCGCTGCCAGCACCGTCGTTAAAGGAGGCAAACTGATGGCTTCCGGCTTGAAGGATTTTTCAAAACTACCGTGGTATTACCAGATGCTGATCGTTGGGGGCTTCTGCGGTCTGCTGCTTGGGTTGGCCTGGTATCAGTATCTGTCTCCAATTCAGGTGGCGATCGACGGCAAGAAGATCGAACTGGATGCGGTAAAGGCTCAGGTGGCAAAGAGCCAGCAGGAGGAACGGACTTTCGCGAAGTTCAAGGCGGAATCCGCTGCGTTGCAGGAGCAACTGGATCGATTGAAGAGCGTACTTCCGCTGGAAAAGGAAACCGACCAGATTCTCCGGCAGGTACAGAGTTCCGCATCAACGTCTGCACTCCGGATCATTCGTGTGGTGTCACGAGCAACCATCGATCATGACGTTTACACGGAGTGGCCCATCGAAATGGAGATTGTGGGTACGTTTCATAATTTGGGCAGATATCTGGACAAGATCCGGCTTCTGCCTCGCATCGTGAACATCAGCAACATGAAAATTCAGAGCCGCGCTTCGAACGATACGGCGGGGTCCGCGGCGACGGTTGGCGCGACGTACACGGCCACGACGTTCGTGTACAAGGAAGAGGCTGCTGAAGAGAACGCACCGAAGGTCACGGTACCGAAATGAAATATCGATTGGCAATCCTGTTATTTTGTTTTGAGCTGATGGTGGCGTTGCCTGTGATGGCACAGACAAAGGCTCCCGCCCCGGCACAGGCACCTGCGAAGCCGCCGGCCGTTGAGGAGCCGCGTCCGGTACTGGGTGTGCCGGAGGGATACGAGTACTTGTCACGGGGCCGACGCGACCCGTTCGTCAATCCGATTCCAAAGCCGCCTCCAGGCGCGGCCCCGGTGGACATTCCGCGCGAACCACCCCGTCCTCCAGGTTTGAAGGGCGCAACCGTGGACGAGGTAACGCTCAGCGGCGTTTTCGTCTCCAAAAGTGAACCCTCCATGTCGAGGGCAATTCTCATAGTGCCGGGACTCCGGGCGCCGGTGATCGCGTCCCGAGGGGATGCGCTCTTTGACGCAGTTATCAAGGAAATACGTCCGGATTCCGTAGTTTTTACAAAAGTTGCTTCAGCCAATAAGACGGGGACGCCGAGCGGTGAAGAGGTTAAGAAACTTCGTTCGACGGCAGGAGATAAAAAATGAGAGTGTTCGATTCGAGAAAAGCCTTGGCATTCGGAATGTTTCTCTTGGCTTTCACGCTGGTGGTCCAGGCAGTGGGTCCAGAGGCTGGTCCAAAGGAGACCACTTTAGTGAAGGCTGTAAAGGACGTCGCGATAAAGCCCATTGGGGATTCCATGGAGGCGCGAATCACGACCACCGGGACAGCCAGGTTCACTTATTTTGAATTGACCGGCCCTCGTCGTCTCGTCGTCGACTTTCATGACCTGCAAAACGCGGTCTCCTTCAAGGAGAAGCTCGTCTCGGTTGCCGGAGTCGAACGAGTTCGCGCCGGTCTCTTTCAGGATAAGGATCGCAGTGTCACTCGTATCGTTTTTGACCTGACCCGTGATGCGCAGTATCAAATCGTCGACGATAAAACCGAAATGGTACTCATCGTATTTGGTCATCCGTCTTCGGCCCCGGTGCCAAGCCCCCTGCGGACCGAGCCTCAGGCCAAGTCTGTGCCGGCAATTATGGTTGTCGATACGCAGGCTCCGGCAAATCTTGTGGCAGGACCCGTGACCGTTCCCGAAATGAAGCAGACACCGAAGGTGGTTCCGACGCTGCCCCGATTCAATCCGCAGACGGTGACTCTCACTGCACAGGATTCGACTTCGCCGCAGTTGACCCCCGGGATAACCCAGGGACTGATGCTGGCTTCGGCATTGCCTGCCGCGACGGTTGGTCAATCGCAAATCAACGTGGGGCCGCAACCAACACCGGGAAGCTCTCTGACCGCGCCTGCGCAGGCTCCGCAATATACCGGAGAGATCGTATCTTTTGACGTTCGAGATCTCGACTTGAAGGATTTCTTTCGTCTGATCAGCGAGACCAGCGGACTCAATGTGACGACAGACCAGAATGTCGCCGGCACATTGCCGGTGTTCCGCCTCACGGATGTCCCGTGGGATCAGGCGCTCGACATCGTACTCAAACAGAATCAACTCAAAGGAGAACTTCAGGGCAACGTTCTCCGAATTGCGACCGCCGCGACGTTGCAGAGCGAAGACGCAGCGCGTAAAGCCGCAATCGATGCGAAGGATGCAATATCCCCGCTGGAAACACACACGTACATTCTGAACTACACCAAGGCCGCTACGATTCAGGCTACGCTGACACAGGGTCAGGCCAGCGTGTCGAAGCGGGGTGAAGTCACCAAGGATGACCGGAAGAATGCTCTGATAATTACGGACATTCCGGGTCAGTTCGCCAAGATCGATCAGATTATCAAGTTCCTGGACACGCCTGCCGAACAGGTGGAGATCGAAGGCCGGCTGCTCTCCGCCAACAAGTCCTTCTCGAGAGATCTTGGAAGTCAGCTTGGTTTGCTGTTTGGCAACAGGACCGGAAATATTCTGACGGGCGCAAGCGGTGCGAATAGTCCTTTCACCGTTGTTAACGGCGCCACCCCACGAGTGCAGAACGGAACTGGTGTTCCTTTGCTTTCCAACCTTCCTGCTGCGGCGACATCGGGTATCGCGTTCCTGATTCAACCGGGAGGAGACGTGCTGTTGGATGCAATCGTGACGGCGGCAGAAGCCAGTGGCCGTGCGAAGCTGCTGTCATCGCCACGAATTACGACGCAGAATAATCAGCCGGCAACCGTTTCTCAGGGAACACAGATACCGGTTCAAACGAACGTCAACAACACGGTAACCGTCTCGTTCATTGACTTTTCATTGAACCTGACAGTAACTCCGCAGATTACCGCGGCGGGCACGATCCTCCTGACGGTAGCGCTGGAAAACAGCGTGCCGGACTTTGCACGGTCTGTGAACGGTACTCCATCCGTGGCAAGCCAGAAGGCCAAAACCCAGGTCCTGATTCCGGACGGCGGAACGGCCGTTATCGGCGGAATTTATGTCGATACGGATTCGCTGAATGTCCGCCAGGTGCCGGGATTTGGAAGCATTCCAATTGTCGGCTATCTGTTTAAACAGACGTCGACGATCAAGAGCACTTCGGAATTGATTTTCTTTGTGACACCAAAGATCAAATCTCTCGATCAGATCATTGCCGCGGTGCCGGACGTCAAGGCGGAACCTCAGAGGTAGAGGTAACGGTGCAAGCCAGCATCGGGCAACTCTTCAATTCGCTGAGAGACAAAGTGCCGGAATTGAAGGCTGCCATCCTTATTAGTGCTGCCGGCAAGTTCGACGTTCATTCGTCTTCAGATTTCAGTTTCGATGCCGAGTCTTTCGCAGCCGAACATGCGACCCTGTTTCGTATTGCGCGTCGTACCGCCGAAGATACCGCCATGGGGGATGCTCTGGAGCAGATCCTGATCTCGGAGAAAGCCATACTCGTTGCGCGGCGTTTCGGTACCGACGATGTTGCGGTGTTTGTGTGTGGCGCCGACACCCATCTTGGCCGCCTGAGATATGAGATTCGACGCCTTTCCGATCAATTCAATGTTGTTGTAGCCTGAGTTCATGATCTCCATACCGCGGTTGTACGCCATCGCAGACGCGGCCTTCGGAGATCCAGTAGTGCTTGCCCGCGAGTTGTTCAATGGAGGCGCCCGCCTGGTTCAGGTCCGGAACAAGAACGGTTCTGCCCGTGAGTTACTGCATCAAGTCGTTGCCATCCTGGAACTCGCACCCGCAGACAGTCGTGTCATCGTCAATGATCGCGCCGATGTCGCTCTTCTGTCCGGGGCGGGAGGCGTGCATCTCGGGCAAAGAGACCTGCCTCCTCAGCAGATTCGAAAGCTGATTTCCACAAGCCAATTGCTCGGGTATTCGACCCACAGCCTGGCGCAGGCTTTGGATTCTGAACATTTGCCTGTCGACTACATTGCCGCGGGCCCCGTATTTCAAACGTCCACAAAAACCGATGCCGATCCCATCATTGGACTGGAGGGGTTGCGGGCGATCTGCGCACGAGCAAAGCGACCAGTCGTGGCAATCGGCGGGATCACGATGGAAAACGCACGCGATGTATTCGCATGCGGCGCGGTCTCCGTTGCAGTCATCAGCGACCTGCTGAAATCCAGCGATGTCGCCCGCCGGACCGAAGAATGGTTGCGGTACAATTCTGATGTATGCAGAAGTCCCTCGACCTCTACCTCATAGCAGCTGGCAACAAGCGCTCAGTACTGTTCAGCCCTTTGGATATCGTTCAAGTTATAGAGGACGAATCGGACGACCGCGTCGTGAAGGCGATCGCCTGGTTCATGCGGCACCGGAATAGAGCGGTTGCATGGGTGGGACGAATTCTGAAAACCGGACACGAATACTACCTCATCCTCGAAGATCGAATTGACCCGGGCGAACGGGTGCTTAAATCCATGGCTTCGACGGAGAGATTTGTGGTTTTTCACGGTCCACGTCAGGATTCTGCAGAGGCCTCATCGCGGTTTCGATCCCTTCTAAAGCGCCGTCGTTTCAGGCAGGTATTCTGGTTCATCGTGGATCTGGCCATTTCAGCGGTCGCCATCCTTTTCACTCCAATCCTCGCCCCCATTCCAGGACCCAACATCGTTCTCTACTTTCCATTACTGAGAATGTTGAGTCACTATCGGGCGATTCGGGGAGCCAACTCCGGTCTTCGCGCCGTCGAAATTGAGTTTAAATGCTTGCCTGATCTTGTCGGTCTCGAAGAGAATCTTCGGACGCCTCCATTCGACCGCCGGGCTGTACTGGCATTGGCGGAAGGTTTGAAGATTCGCGGGTTGGAGCAGTTCCTGGAGAGGATGGTTTAGTGCAGATTTCGCCTCGGCGCCTCCCGCCTTCATCGGCGTTATTTTCAGATTATCTGGATAACTGGCCGAATGTCCGGTCCTTCTACTCCCATGAATATTCACTGGATTCCATTGCCGCGTTTGCGAGGCAGCGTCCGCGGCCGGAAAAGACAAATATCGAAAAGCTTTGTACGGTGCTTGCCGGACAGCAGAAGGATTTCGGATCCAGTCAGAACGGTGTGGAGAACCTGGCGGCCGGAGCTGTTGCTGTTATTACCGGCCAGCAACCCGGCCTGTTCACCGGACCGCATCTATCAATACTGAAAGCTCTGACCGCCGTAAAGATAGCCCGCAGCCTGGAACAGTCAGGTGTCCGCGCTGCTCCCGTCTTCTGGATTGCCGCGGAAGATCACGATCACGAGGAAATCGAAACAACGTGGGTGTTGAATCGCGACTCGAAACTCTGTCGGGCCCGAGTGGATTTGTCCGATGATGTTCCATCACCCGTAGGCTGGACGCATTTCCGCGAAGATATCCGCCAGGTGATTGCAGACTGTATGTCCTGCCTGCCCCAGTCCGATTTCAGCGCCGAAGTTCGCGAGATCCTTGAATCGAGTTATCAGCCTGGAAGGTCCCCCGTTGAAAGTTTTGGATCGATGATGGCGAAACTGTTCGCGGGTACGCCGCTCATTCTGGTCGATCCACTCCATCCCGAGCTTAAAAAACTGGCACAGCCGGTCATGAACGAAGCTGTTCGTCGAAATCCGGAAATTCGCACTGCCGCAATCCGGAGGGGGAAAGCGCTTCGCGACGCCGGATATCACGAGCAAGTGAAAGTAGATGACAATTTTACGGGAATGTTTGCATATCGCGGCCGTGCCCGCCAGGTGCTTCGACCGAATGAAATAAGCTCGGACCTTTCATTGAGCCCCAACGTTCTGCTGAGGCCCGTTGTTCAGGACACGATGTTTCCAACCGCCGTTTATATTGGTGGGCCGGCGGAAGTTGCGTATTTCGCCCAGGCGGCAGTGGTGTACGAAACATTGAAGTGCCCGATGCCTCCGATATATCCCAGAATCAGCGCGACTATTCTCGAACCTCGAGTCGAGCGTCTGCTAAAGAAGTACGCGGTCGGTTTCCTCGACGTCTTTGAGGGGCGGGAAGCTTTCAGGAGCAAGTGCGTTTCGGCGGCCTACGATGTGGAATTGTTCAATCTGGCTCGCGGAAAAATCGAGTCGGAACTCCTCTCACTTCGCGGAACTCTTGGTTCCATGGATCCGACTCTTCTTGGCGCTTTGGAGACATCCACACGGAAATCGATGCATCAGCTGGAATCTTTGCGAACGCGATATATCAACGCTGCCACCAGACGAGATGAAATGCTGGCCAGGCACATCGATGGGATTTCAAATTCGCTTTTCCCGGAGAGGAAATTTCAGGAGCGCGTTCTCAACGTTACTTCGTTTCTATCGCGGTACGGAATTGGGATAATTCGCAGCCTCGATGAATCTTTAAGCCTTGATTCCCGGCAGCACCAGCTGGTTGAGATTTAGGAACGGCTATGAAGATTGGCATTACGTGTTATCCAACTTACGGAGGCAGCGGCGTTGTGGCGACCGAACTCGGAAAGGAATTGGCTTCCCGTGGTCACGATGTTCACTTCATCAGCTATGCCTTTCCAATTCGACTGACTCTAAGCGAGCGAATCTTCTTTCATGAGGTCGAGGTTCGAACCTACCCATTGTTCGAATACCCGCCATACGATCTGGTCCTTGCAACCAAGATGGCGGAAGTGATTACGCGATATGACCTGGATATTCTTCATGTGCATTATGCGATTCCGCATTCCATCAGCGCGTATCTTGCGCGCATGATGCTGGCAGACCGGAAGGTTCCGTTTGTCACCACGCTGCATGGGACGGATATTACGCTGGTGGGTAATGATCGATCGTATTTGCCAATTACCCGTTTCGGAATTGAACAGAGCGACGCAGTCACCGCAGTTTCAAAGTATCTGATGTTGCGGACTGTGGAAGAGTTCCAGGTTCACCGCCCCATCACCGTGGTTCCCAATTTCGTGGATTGCAACGTGTACAACCGTACCGCGGATGCTCCGATTCGTGGGCGTTTCGCAGATTCGGATGAAGCCGTCCTGATTCATATCTCAAACTTTCGTCCGCTAAAGCGCGTTGAGGATGTGATCGCCATTTTTGCGAAGGTCTTCAAGCAGTGTCCCGCAAAACTGCTGATGGTTGGCGATGGACCCGAACGGCCCAAGGCAGAATGGCTGGCCGGCACTCTTGGAGTTTCAGAACATGTTCTTTTTCTTGGGAAGCAGAACGATATGGCACAGCTGTTGTCCATGGCGGATCTACTGTTGTTGCCCAGTGAAAATGAATCGTTTGGTCTTGTGGCGCTGGAAGCGATGGCCTGTGAAGTGCCAGTAATTGCAAGCAACGTCGGCGGAATTCCCGAGGTCGTAGTCGATGGACAGGATGGGTATCTGTTCAAAGTGGGAGATACCGATGGCATGTCTGCAGCCTGTATCGACCTTATCAAGAACCCGGAACGTCGGATGGAGATGGGAAAGCAGGCTCGTCAGCATGCCCAACGCGATTATTGCGCCAGCAAGATTGTAAAGCGTTACGAAGACCTTTACCGCCAGACCATCATTTCAGCCGGCAAGTCCCCGGATAATCTCTAAAGTCACATTTTAGGCCCGCCGATATCATATCAATAAGGTATGGGAGAAAGTTGCGCGAGAACACGAAGTTGCAGCTTTTGCGTCAAACAGTGACAGAGCAGGCGTCCACCAGGGATCGCCGGTTCAGAAATGGGGTACAAATCCATGGTTAAGCCGTATCTATCTGAAGATCTACTTCTAGACCCGGAAATGCGTAGCTCCAAAGTGCTCGATTTCGAGCGCCAGTTGCTCGGGAAAGTTGTGGGACAGGATCGCGCGGTTCGTCGGATCGTGAATATGTACCAGATTTATATGGCGGGAATGGCGTCGCCAGGCCGCCCAGTAGGGAATCTCCTGTTTCTAGGTCCGACGGGTTCAGGCAAGACGCGAGTTGTCGAAGCCTCAGCCGAGATCTTATTCGGCAGCCCCCGCGCCTACATCAAGATCGACTGCGCGGAATTCCAACATAGCCATGAGATTGCGAAGTTGATCGGCTCCCCTCCGGGCTATCTTGGACATCGCGAAACGCCTCCGATACTGACTCAGGAAGCCATTGATCAGTACCATACGGACGATCTGAAGCTAAGTTTGATTCTTTTCGATGAAATTGAGAAAGCCAATGATGCCGTGTGGCAGCTCCTGCTCGGAATTCTGGACAAGGCGACGCTGACACTTGGCGATAACCGCAAGGTCGACCTGTCACGTTGCTTGATCTTCATGACTTCGAATCTCGGGGCCATGGAGATGAGCGAAATTGCCCATGGCGGCATCGGTTTCACGTCTCATTCCAGTCGCAGCGATGAAGAATTGGCAGACATGGACCGGAAAATGTATCGAACGGCTCTGGAGACCGCAAAACGGAAGTTTTCTCCGGAGTTCATGAATCGGTTGGATAAGGTCGTTGTGTTCAGAACATTGTCGACCAGTGACATGCGTCAGATTCTCGACATTGAACTCAATGAGGTTCAAACACGAATCATGTCATCGCAGTCGGAAAACCAATTCATCTTCAGGTGCACCGCCGAAGCCAAAGATTTCATGCTTCGGGAAGGCACGGACGTGAAGTATGGGGCACGGCACCTTAAACGGGCCATAGAACGCCACCTGGTGTTCCCACTGTCGAACCTGATCGCAACTGGTCAGATCGGTGTGGGAGACGTCATCAAGATCGACATGGGGCCTTCTGGAGAAAAGCTGGCCTTTACGAAGGAACGCATTATCTCCAGCCTCGCCGCAAGCGAAGGAGGCAACCTTGCCATGCTGCCAGGTCGAAAGCCCGGTAAGGGCGACAGCAAAGCAGCAACAAGTCTGAAATAGGGTTGCCTATCCGTAAGTAGTTGAAAAAAATGGGCCAAGCTTCAAAGCTTGGCCCATTTTTTATTTGGAGACGGAAGAAAGCCGGCGAGCGGACTTGAACCGCTGGCCTGCTGATTACGAATCAGCTGCTCTACCAACTGAGCTACGCCGGCAAAAAAATGCTCACCCCAGTGGGGTGAGCAGTAGTCGTAAAGAGAAA
>Ga0184628_10000028_pt1 | contig 65810 bp, 61 predicted proteins | sample PLM4_5_b1_FD_133149 | JGI IMG/M metagenome (GOLD analysis project Ga0184628, IMG submission 133149) | Groundwater sediment microbial communities from an aquifer in East River, Colorado, USA - PLM4_5_b1 | ecosystem: Environmental > Terrestrial > Soil > Riparian zone | place: USA: East River...
CCGTCCGATAGATCAGTAAAGGAGACCCGCACTCTATGTCCCGATCTCAAACGCAGTGGGATACCGGTTACGAATGGAAAGCCGTTTTGCTCCTGGGATTAGGATTTGGACTCGTGGGGCTGGATCGCTGGATTATCGCTCCATTGTTTCCATGCATGGTTTCTTCCGATATCGCTCCCGGTTGTGGCGCGCCCGGACTGGGTCTCGACTATCAGGCCATCGGGAACCTCGTCGGTGTGCTTGGACTGGTGTGGGGGATTTTTGCGGCGATCAGCGGGCGGATCTCCGATGCGATCGGTCACAGAAAAATCCTGATTCCAGCTATTCTGCTTTTCTCTCTGATGTCGGGATTTTCGGGTATGGCCGGAGGCCTGGCGAGCCTCATCGCCATTCGCGGTCTGATGGGAATGATGGAGGGCTCGTATTGTCCAACGAGCTTCACGGCAACAGCTGCTGCGGCACACCCATCGCGGCGAGGCTTTCTGCAGGGCTTGCAACAAAGTGGGTTCGCGCTGTTTGGATTCGGCCTCGGCCCGATCATTGCGACTCAGCTCCTGACTGTTGTTTCCTGGCGCATGGTCTTCTGGGTCGTTGCGATTCCGGGCATTCTCGTTGGTGTGCTGCTGTTTTTTGTACTGCGCGAGCCGAAGGACACCCAGGGTGGAGCGGCCGTTGGCGCTGTGACAGCAGGTCACGGCGGAGGCGGATATCTGGAAGTCATTAAAAGCAGGAACATCGTCGTCTGCATGCTCGCGCTGATGTGCGCCATGGCGTGCATCTTCGTGCTGGGTGGCATGCTTCCCAACTATTTGACGGATTACTTAAAGCTGACGCCAACTCAGATGGGCTTTGTGACGTCGGCTCTCGGCTTCGGTGGTTTTTTTGGACAGTTCGGAGTTCCCGGAATTTCCGACAGGATCGGCCGGCGGCCGACAGCGGTGCTGGCTTTCATCGGGGCAGCGGTGACCGTTTGGCTCTTCATGGGCATAGGCCCGACTCCAAATTCGCTCTTCCTCATGTTGTTCCTGGTGTCGTTTTTTTCCCTAGGCAATGTTGCGCTGATTACGGGTCCGATCGCCACGGAGTCCGCACCTGTAGGCCTCATATCCTCCGCCATCGGAATCGTAGTCGCCACGGGCGAGATTTTCGGCGGGGGTATCGCTCCTTCGATCGGAGGAGCGATTGCTCAAAGCAAAGGCATTGAGAATATTTTGTGGATGCCTCTCATTGGAGTGGGATTGGGCGCCGTCGTCTCATTGTTTTTAACTGAGACCGCACCGGCAAAGGTGTCCAGTCCGGTTCGCGTCAAAGCCGCCTGAAGCCAGGATCGGCCCCTCAGCCCGGAGGCCGCACCCATCGGAAGCGGCTGTTCAAGAGGCGAAACGTATCGAACTCGACGAGTTGAAGCTGCATGTGGATTTTGTAGCCATCCATCTGGCCATCGAGGACGAGCTGTTCGGGTCTCACACGATCGAACGTGAAATTGGATTTCCAGTTCCTGCTTTGCCCCTTCGTGAGCGCGAGCGTTTTCCGAAACACGTCAATGGAAACTCCAAACCGTGCGAACGAATCGTCAGTGCGCTGAAACACCAGACTGTCCGGAGAATCGAAAATAACCCGGCGCCAGCGCCGATCGTAGTCGTTGAGTACCGCTGGGCGCGCCTGACCGTCGATGGAAAGCTCCTCGACGTTCCAGATCCCATATAACGGCGATTTCGTTCGGCCGCCCCCCTCCGCGTGCCAGTAAACCCAGTTCACGTCGGCCTGCATCGCGAGCAAATAGAATCCAAAGACCATTTGTGCGGCCAACGCGATACGCGTCGCTCGCAGGCTCTTGAAAAGTGGCGGCTGACTCGAAGGTTCGACGCCGCCATCAAGTAGGAAGAACCTGGCGAGCCGTCGGAACTCGGGCGCGAGGTAAAAGAACGTCAGCAAAAGGATATGAAGCGAAATGATCTTCACACCAATGTCGTACGTCATGTTCAGAACGAAAACCTGGGTCATGTCCGCAAGGCAAATCAACGCACCCAGCAGCGCGGTACGCGGAAAGATGAGAAGAATCGCGGCAAGCAACTCCGCACATCCGGTAAAGATCTCATATCCGGGCGAAGCTCCTACCGATGTCCAGAGCAGGCCCTGAAGAGACAGATTTCCCAAAGGCGTTACCAGCGTGTTGAGCGAGGGTGAAGGGAATTGAGTCGGAATGACTTTCGTCATTCCGTATTCCATCATTTGTGCGGCCAGCCCAAAGCGAACGAATAGTCGAAACCACTTATTCAGAGTGATGTAGTTATCTCGCTTTCGGTCCAGACCCGACCAGACCACCGTTACAATTATGGAGACCAGCAGTATCCATGCGGTCTGAATCCAGTAAAAGTCGGAGTCCCGGCTGTTTCCGTCGTAGACAAGGGGCGTGTGGATACGGAACACCTGACTGCCGAACCAGTAGGTTATTTCGCGCATTGGCCAGAGCAGGCCAAAACCACGGAAGGAGTGGTACGGAATGAGAACCATGCTTCCGAAAATCTGAGTGGCAAGTGAGAACAGCGCCAGATATGCAAGTGAGAATCGAAATGCAATTCGGGTGGCAACGCCCCACTTGTGGGATGGCGGCTCTGAAGGCAGGTGCAATTGTTTCGTTTGATTTTTATCGGTCACGACCAAATCACGCGTTCGGCTCCGGATTCATGAACTGCCCGCCAAGTATAGGCCCTCAGGCCGCTACTTCCTCAGCGGCTTAATTCTCCGGGAAGAGCCCTGTGCCGGACGCGTGAAATGAAAGATCCTTCTGGTAGAAGTACAGGTCCAGTGGAACCTGATACTCGACATTCACTTCAAGCACCGAATCGTTCGTCGTGAAGTTGATGTTCCGGGCGGTGACGGGGAGCTTGCTCTTCTCGGCCTTTTGAAGAATGACCTGCGTCAGGACACCCTTCGAATGGATGCCCGAAGCCTGCTCATGAACGTAGCTGTTGAATTCGGATGCACGGTACCACACGGGAGCGAACCGTATGATCACGAATGCGAATACCCCCAGTATGGCGAGCTTCAGTACCTGCATGGAATTGAGCCTCCTGCTCCCCCGGTCGTCCTTGAGCCGGCACCATTGAACTATGCAACCCGGTGGCCATTCCGTAGGTCGTTCAGAGTCAATAGATACCTCCGGGGTCGGGAATCAAGTAGGTTTGAACTGACAAAATCTGTCAGTCGAAGTGACGATTCGCGCTCTGGCAAAGACCCTGTCGTCGTACACTGCTGGCACCAACCCCTCACAAGGACAATGAGATATGAGTAAAAGACATCACGTTGCAGCCTGGATTTTGTATGCCGCAGTGGCGCTGGCCCTGCTGGCTGGTTTCGCACAAGCCGAATCGATGGTGGAATACAGTGCCGAAGCGCGTTTCCAACTGGATCTTCGTGTTCCCGATGCCGTGCTGGCAAGCTATTTGCCGCAGGGTTGGACGCCCAACATCGCCACCACAGGTGCTGCAAAAGACGCAAACCTGAGGGCCGTTTTTATAGACCGCATGACAATCAACGGTCCGGATGGAATGCCAATCGGGAAAGGTTCAAATCGATTGGTCTACCTCGCTGCGCCGGTAAAGGATCCCACGGGTACAAACGTTCAGCTCCTTATCGGCGGTTTGTCCGAAGATCCCGGTTACGCTCCTGGTCCGTTCGGAGTTTATCTTCCGACAACAACACATACCATGCAGCGATCGACAACCATCGGCCCAGGCCCGGCAATGGAAGTGCAGGATTGGGCCTTCGCTGCCGCATCGGGCGAGCACCTGGAAATGCATATCAAGTTCGAGAAGGGCACCGCCAACAAATCCAATCCAACCGATGTGCGATTCTATTCAGCGAAGGTGCCTGCGTTCTTTCAGATTTCCAGGCAGGAACAGGTTCTCGATATCTTGAAAAACGTCACGACCAATCCCGTGGATCGAGTGAAGGAGTTTTCATTTAAGGCCGGAGGCGGTTCTTATTCCAAACTGTTTGATGGCACCGAGAAGCTGCTGAGCTGGGACAACATTATCTGGATCCATCGGTCCGTTCTTCTGCCGTAGTCCGCTGTTTAAAACTACGTCCCCAGAAGCGAAGAAACTGGAATTGCCAGTTCCGGAAACGAGAGCGGGGATACCGAGTCGCCGGACTGAAACACCAGGCTGGTTTTATACCCTTTGGAATGCCGATCGCGAAATACCAGAAGCGTGTCGGTGTTGAGATCCTCAATCCAGACTTCGTGGACGCCATACTTCGCGTAAATCGCCAGCTTCGGCCCGCGATCGTAGCGGATGGATGTTTCCGCGACTTCAAGGACTAAAAGCGCATCCCTTGAGAGCGGTCCGCCGACAGAGTAAAAGTCCTCCCGAGGGTTCAGCAGGATGACATCGGGCTGCGGCTTCGTGTTGTCGCTGAGCCGTATGGATCCCTGGATTCGAACGATTGCTCTGCCCAGGAGACGGGGAGCAAAGAGCATGTTCGCGCGATCCGTGCACGCAAGGTGTCTCCATCCAATAGGGCTCATCTCCAGGATTTCTCCTTCGATAAGCTCCACCCGGTCGCACTCTGTAAGGATTCCGACTTCCGCCATGCGGTCGTACTCCTCCACACTGAAAAGTTTTCGAACGATTTCCGCTGGCATGTGCGCAAGCATAGCTGAAGGTCCACCGCCGTGTCGAATGGCACGAAGTGGTCCGAACCAAGCTATATACAAATAGGGAGTTGCCTTAAGTGTTGCGGGCGGATTCCGGCGAATTCGCGAAAAAGGACTGCTAATCGCGCGACTTCCGGCCGAGGGCCGACACTTTTTTCCAGAAGGATTGCTTCGTTCTCGGGCCAATGAGGAACTGAGGCCTGGACCTGCTCGGTCGGTGCAATTCGATGTACGCGCGGCTGACGCGTTGAAATGTTCTTTCAATGCGGTCGCGGTGCTTCATGTCGCCGGAAGTGACCCAGCGGTCGGGATGGAACCGGCGGGCGAGCTTTCGATACGCCTTCTTGATTTCGGAATGCTCCGAAGTATGATCGACGCCCAGCACCTTGCGCCAATCGCCAGAGGTGAAGGCTTCTTCAATCTGCTCCATTTCTTCGGTGATCAGAATCGTGGGGCGTTCAATCGATGCGGAACCGGAAACAGCCAGACGCATCAGTCGCCGGAGAAGCCCGGTATCTGAAGCGAGATGTTGCTTAACGAAGGTATTGTGAAGTTCCTCATCGAGCCGGAAAACGATTCGCCATTCGGCATAGGGCTCCCAGACACGTATCAGGAACTTGTGGTCGATGGCCTCGATGGTTTCAATGAGCAGGGAAGCACCCGGAACATAAAGTCCGGGATGCCGGCTTTTCGCCACCGTGAATTTAAAATCCACGGGGTTCCGGGCAAAGCACGACAGGAACACCGCTGGCTCCGTCGAGATGGTCCCCTCGAACAGATGAATGGATACTTTGTTGTCGGGGTAGTCTACCGTCAGGCAACCTGTATCTTTGGAAACCAGTCGATGGCGAACTTCCCTCGCAAGCTCGAGCACCGTTGCCATAGCTCTATTAATCGGTGATTCTGCCCAAAACCATTAGTGCGAAGTGGCATGCGGCGAGGACCAGATTTGTCCTCCGGACGGTTCAAAATCATCGATATGCGAAATGAATCGACGATCGAAACACCCGAATTATTTACTCCCGAGAACCTGATTGCGGAATCCCCTGTGGGAACCCATGCCAGGGAATTTGTCCGCTGGTGCTTCAGCCTTGGCGACAGTTTTAGAAACAGCCCGGACGCGACGAACCTTCAATCCTGGCTCAAGAAGGGCAAGCTGAAGGTCTCAAAGGCTGAAGAAGCCGAAATTCTGATCGAAGCCCGCCGATTGTTTATGAAAAAGATCGAACAGCATGTCCGGCGAGCCACAGCGGTCACGGCATCCGCTGCCACTGCCGCCGCGTCGGACACTGCACCGGAGGTTGTTGGTACCCCCGCCGCTGCCGCAGCAGCCGCGGCCGCTGGATCGCCGAAATAGTGTGAAAAACGTTCGGTCGCAGATTGAAGCGCTCCGTAAGTCAATCCGCGATCACGAGTACCGTTACCACGTCCTGGACAGCCCTACCATCTCCGACTTCGAGTTCGATCAGTTGTTACGAGAACTCCAGCGGCTGGAAAAGGAGCACCCCGAGCTGATTACGTCGGATTCTCCAACGCAGCGCGTCGGGGGTATCGCGACTTCCGATTTTCCCACCCACCAGTTTTCGCGTCCGATGATTAGCCTCGATAATGCCTATTCCACCGAGGAACTGATGGAATGGCATGCGCGCGTTCTTCAACTCTCGAAAATGGATTCCGTCGAATACGTTGCCGAGTTGAAGATCGACGGTCTGAGCATCGCCTTAATCTATGAGGATGGCATCCTGTCCAAAGCGGTCACCAGGGGCGATGGTCGAACCGGTGAGGTCGTCACAGGCAATGTGCGCACCATCCGTTCCGTTCCGCTTCGCTTGCTTCAGCCGAAATCCATCGAAATCCGAGGGGAAGTGTTTTTAAGCCTGGGGTCGTTTCGCCAGATCAATGATGAACGCGAACAGGCAGGAGAAGCCCGGTTCGCCAATCCGAGAAATGCTGCCGCCGGGTCGTTGCGCATGCTCGATCCCACGGTTGTGGCAAAACGCTCGCTGGATTTCTTCGGCTACTCGCCGATTCCGTCGGAGGCGACTCAATTTGAGAATCTGGAATTGATTGCAAGGCTGGGGTTGAAAGTGAACCCGAATAAGAAGCGTTGTTCCACGATCGAGGCGGTTGCCCGCTTCTGTTCGGAATGGGAACAGCGCCGGGACACGCTGGATTATGAAATCGACGGAGTTGTCGTGAAGGTCAACTCGGCTGCGATACAGGAAATGCTGGGTTCCACCGCGAAATCTCCCCGGTGGGCGATTGCCGTGAAGTTCAAGGCACGGCAGGCGACTACAAAACTTGAAGACATTCGGATCCAGGTGGGCCGCACCGGCGCGCTCACTCCTGTTGCGGTTCTGGAACCGGTTCAACTCGGCGGCACGACCATACGCAACGCAACCTTGCATAACGAAGACGAGATTGAGCGGCTGGGAGTGCAGATTCACGACCGCGTCCTTCTGGAACGTGGCGGCGACGTCATACCTAAGATAGTGAGCGTTGCGGAACAGGCGAAGGATCGACGCAGGTTTGTAATGCCTTCACGATGCCCGGTGTGCGGCGGGGAAGTGTTTCGCGCAGAAGGCGAGGCGGTGCGGCGGTGCATGAATCAGAGCTGTCCTGCAAAGTTGAGAGAGTCATTGCTACATTGGGCAGGCAGGAAGGCGATGAAGATCGACGGGCTCGGCGAAAAGATTGTCGATCAGCTGATTGCAAAGGACATGGTTCATGACGTTTCGGACCTGTATCGTCTAACGGTGGAAGAAATGGCGTCGCTGGATCGAATGGGCGAGAAGTCCGCGGTGAATCTCCATGCGGAAATTGAGGAGAGCCGAAAACTGGATTTCAGCCGGATGCTGTTCGGTATAGGAATTAGACACGTCGGAGAAAGAACCGCACAGTTGCTCGCGGAACATTTCGGATCGATGGAGCGCCTGGCGGACGCGTCGCCGGAGGAACTCGAACAGGTGAACGAGGTTGGACCCAAATTAGCCGAGTCGATTCAGCATTTTTTTCATGAGAAGCAGAATCGCGCATTGATCAAAAGGCTGGAAGGACTGGGTCTGAACATGAAGTCGGACGTTCAGCACGACCGTCCCCGACAGGTCCTCGCAGGCAAGACATTCGTTGTCACGGGAACTCTCGATGGAATGAGCCGCGAGGAAGCCGAATCATTGATTTCAAAATTTGGCGGACGCGTGACAAAATCAGTCAGCAAAAAAACAGATTATGTCCTGGCAGGGCGAGACCCTGGCTCAAAATTGGACAAGGCCAGGGAACTGGGTATTGCTGTCATCGATGAGGCCGCCCTGCGCGCGATGCTATAATCCGGAGCGTTATGAAAAATTTCAGATTCCTGCTGGTGATTGTGTTGCTGCCGATCGTTCTGGCCGGCACGCCTGCCGTGACGCCGCAACAGATCGAGATCAACGTCGAACGTGTGAACATCCTGTTCTCGGTAAAAGACAATAAAGGCAGGCTCATTACCAATCTCAAGCAGTCGGATTTCAAATTATTCGAGGACGAAAAGCCCCAGGCTATAGAGCGCGTCAATATTGATACCGATCTGCCGCTGAACATTGCGCTGCTCATCGATCGAAGCGGAACGGTACAGAATCAATTGAAACTGGAAAAGGAAGCGGCCATCGAGTTTCTGAACAAGACGCTCAAGCATGGCAAGGATAAAGCCGTCGTCATCGGCTTCGATACCGCGGTCGACGACCTGACGAAGGGTTTTACCGACGATATCGAGAAACTGTCGGATCCCATTCGCAAGATTCTTGCAGGCGGCAGCACTTCGGTATTTGATGCGGTATATATCGCTTCCAACCAGTATTTGGCCAAAGAACCTTCACGACGCCTCGTCGTCCTGATCAGCGATGGAGACGACAACAACAGCCGTAAGACTCTCGAGGAGTCCTTACTGGTCGCTCAAAAAAGCAGCGTGGCCATCTACGCCATCAGCACCAATCTCAGCGTGGGTAGTTCCGGTGCGAATCGAGATCGGGGCGACAAGAACCTGAAAAAGCTTTCCGAGGAAACCGGGGGGCGCGCGTTCTTTCCGAAAAAACTGGAGGACCTTGAAACGGGTTTTCAAAGCATCGGTGAGGAAGTACGATCCCAGTATTCGCTGATCTACTCTCCAACCAACAAGACTCGCGACGGCATGTTCCGCACGTACCGGGTTGTTCCCAACAATAAGGCCTATAAAATCGCGGCGGTGCCGAAAGGCTACTTTGCCCCGACTACTCCCAACAACCGCTAAAGGACCTTGAGTTTTCGGGCCACGACACCGGCTTCCTTGAAGAGCTGAAAAGCGCTGTCATTCATTGGATAGTCTGCGTTGAAGATGACTTCGCGTATACCGGAGTTGATGATCATCTTCGCGCACATCAGGCACGGGGCAAACGTGGTGTAGATCACGCCGTCCTTCAGAGAAACCCCGTGAAACGAAGCCTGGACGATCGCATTCTCTTCGCCGTGAGAACATAAACACTCGTCCAGATTGGTTCCGGAAACCGCCATGCCGTTGCAGCGAGGGCAACCACCTTCGTTGCAGTTTCGTGTGCCCCGGGGAGTGCCATTGTAGCCTGTCGACACGACACGCTTGTCGCGGACAATGATGGCTGCAACCTTTCTCTTGATGCAATTGGATCGCGTCGAAACGGCCTTGTCGATATCCATGAAGTAATGATCCCAGTCCGGGCGCGGCACCTGGCACAGCAGACGTCCGACGAGTTCATCAATTTTGGGAAGAAGCTGCTCCACTGAACCGTCGTTTTCAATCTGATGATCCGCCATCTGTTCGACAGCCACCAGGTTCTGTGACGCCACATCACCGCTTGCTTCAAGTTTTTCAAGTTCCTGAAACTTTTCAAAGGTCAGAGGGTCGCCTTCCCGGGAGCGCTTCAGATTACGTTCGAACCTCACGCCGATGGGTGCTTCGATACGAATCAGCTTGAAGTGTTTTGCATTTCGGAAGGACTCGACCTCTTTCGGATTCCGAATGGAATCCAGGACGTAGTTTTTGTCGTCGTCCAGCTTCGCAATAATGCGTTCTGCAAGGACCGCCGGACCGAATCGATGCCGCAGTTCGTTACCAACCTGAATCAGGAGTTCCCGGGATTCGGATTGACCTCTGGAACGCACTTCATCCCGTATCGCATCCGAGAGGGAATAGAAGTAAAAGCCTTTGGTCTTTAAATGGTCCGCAACTACGCCTTTGCCTGCCGCGTTCCTGCCTGTTAGTCCTATGAGCATCGTCTGGCGTTACGATACTATGATTTTCTTTCACTTGAAAGGTACTGCATGCTCGCAAAGACAAAAATCGCCGTGCTCGGCGCAGGAAAACTCGGAGAAGCCATCATCGGCGGAATGATCGATGCCAGGGTTGTTAAGAAACAGCAATTCATCGCAACCGCCGCGCACCGCGAGCGCGTTAACGTATTGCAGAAGAAACTGGGCATTCAGACGACGCTCTCCAATGGCGAAGCTGTTCGGGAATCTCAAATTGTCTTGCTGTGCGTCAAGCCGCAGGTTGTCGGAGATGTCCTGCGTCAGGTCGCCGACGATCTGACTCCGCAGCACCTGTTGATATCGGTAGCGGCCAGTGTCACGACAAAATATATGGAAGGCATCCTGGCCAAACCCGTTCCTGTGATTCGGACGATGCCCAACACACCCTGCCTGATCAAGGAAGGCATGACGGCCATTGCTTCCGGGAAACACGCCACGGCGCATCATGTGCAGCTGGCCCGGAAAATGTTCGACGCGATAGGCCGTACGTTGATCGTCGACGAGAAGCATATGGATGCGGTGACGGGACTGAGCGCGAGCGGCCCGGCATTCGTGTACATCATTATCGAGTCGTTCATCGAAGCCGGAGTGAAGGTCGGGATGCCACGCGACGTCGCCACTCTGCTTGCTGCACAGATGGTGCATGGCGCGGCCAGCATGGTGCTGCAGACCGGCGAGCATCCTGCGAAATTGAAGGACGTCGTCACGACTCCGGCAGGATGCACCATCGATGGCATCCTTGAGCTTGAAGACGGCGGGCTCCGCACGACCCTCATCAAGGCCGTCGTGAAAGCGACAGACCGCGCTCGCGAATTGGTAAATGGTTGATGCGCGTCGTCATGATCGCGGGGGAAGCCGTGCCTTATGCGAAAGTGGGCGGGCTGGCGGACGTCATGGGCGCGCTCCCTCCACAACTGGAAAAACTGGGCGTCGCCGTCAGCATCATTATTCCACGCTACCGGGGAATTGATCTTCAGCGCCACGGCTTTCATCCTTATCCGGTTTCGGGATACTTGAACTTTGATGTTCAAACAACGGTGCTTCCCAATTCTTCCGTTCGTGTATTCCTGATCGGCATCAATTCCTACTTCGACAGGGCTGGAATCTATGTCGATTCGACAACCGGGCTGGACTATGCCGATCAGGCAGATCGATGGATCGCCTTCCAGCGGGCAGCATTGGAATTCGTGCGGGTTGCGCTTTCACCAGTCGATATTCTGCATTGTCACGATCATCAGGCTGCTCTCATTCCAGCCTATCGGCAGAAACTGTATGGAAAGTATCCGGAATTTTCCCAAACCCGCTGTGTTCTGACCATCCACAACATGGGCTACCAGGGCATCTTCCCGCCTGTCGTGATGTCACGCTCGGGCTTTGGCCCCGCGGATTTCTATCCAGGCAGCCCATTTGAATATTACGGACAGCTGAATTTTCTCAAGGTCGGGATCGCCTTTGCAGATCTTGTCACGACCGTGAGTCCAACGTACGCACTTGAGATTCAGGAGAGCACCGAATTGTCTTTCGGGCTTAACGGTGTTCTGAGCGACAGGCAGGATCCCGTACTCGGGATCCTGAATGGAATCGACTACGACACATGGAATCCTCTGTCGGACCTTCTGATTCCGGCTCGTTTCAGCGGCCGATCCGACGAAGCACTGGAAGGAAAATCCATCGATAAGCGCGCGCTCCTCAAGGCGTTTGGATTGGACGAATCGCGAATGGACAAGCCTCTCTTGTCGATGCTTTCCAGAATCGATGTTCAAAAGGGGTTTGATCTCGTAATCCGCGTGCTGGACGACCTGCTTGATCGCGACCTCACCTTCGTACTTCTGGGAACAGGACACCGCGAAAGCGAGACCATGCTCAAGGAGATCATTGCACGCCATCCCGGACGTGCCGGCATACGGCTCGCCTATGACGAGGCGTTGTCTCACCTGATTATTGCCGGAGCGGATATGTTCCTGATGCCGTCGAAGTATGAGCCGTGCGGCCTGACGCAGATGTACAGCATGTGCTATGGGACGGTTCCCGTTGTTCGAGCGACAGGTGGATTGGCGGATACCGTTCAGGATTTTGACAGGAACACCGGCATCGGTACCGGCTTCTGCTTTAGAGCGTACGAGGCAGATGCGTTTATGGAAGCGATCACTCGCGCTGTCGAGATGTGGAACAACAAGCCCACCTGGAAAACGATCATGAGGAATGGCATGGCTTCCGATTTTAGCTGGACTCGCTCGGCACGACAGTACCTCAACGCTTATCAGGAACGAACCGGCACAATCTGAATTTCATATTGCTCCTTCCGAATTTGGGATTTTCAATCTGCCGTCAAAGACTAAGTCGTTGACATTAAAGCGGGCTGGCAATGGTGCTCTGTTTGCTTAATAGAGAAGCGACGTTGGTTTCCGGGGAGCAGCAGGGTCGCGCTTCTCACGGGGGTGAGGGTGAACGTTGGGGGCAGCACCCCGGAAACAGACGTTAAAACGAAAATGCCGGCGCACTCGGGGGGGAGCGTCGGCGTTTTTCGTTATGCGTGTCGTGAAAATTTCTGCGTGACATAGCCGCCGGGAGTCCTCGAACGACAGATTGTCTGTCGCAATAGCTTTGCCGATTTGCTAAACTGTATTGTATTTTTCGCGACGCAAGTCATTCCCGTCCCAACAGTTTCCGAAGGAGGCAGCATGAGTACTACCCTTAATGGGGCAGTTCCGTCCACAGGGGTTTCGGACATTAGTAAGGAAAGCAAGCCACCCTATCCGGGTATTCCAACCACTGCGGATGGAGCAGCCATGGTCGTCTGGGTGGATACCCACATCACACAGGGCGCCTGTGCATATCCGATTACATCATCCACAACTATGGGGGGCGGCTATCAGGTCGAAGTCGCCAACGGCAAGAAGAACCTTTGGGGCGAAGATCTTGCCTTTATTGAACCGGAATCGGAGCACAGTGCTGCAAGTACCTGTGAGGGTTTTGCGGTAGCCGGAGGACGGGTTACGAACTTCACTTCAGGCCAGGGCCTTGTCCTGATGAAGGAAGTGCTGTTCACAATCTCAGGCAAACGTCTCCCCGTGGTGTTTCATATCGGTGCCAGGGCACTGACATCCCAGGGGCTGAATGTCCATACCGGACATGACGACGTCTATGCCGTGGCCGATTGCGGCTGGGGCATCCTTTTTGCCCGCAATGCCCAGGAGGCCGGCGATATGGCCCTGATTGCCCGCCGAGCCGCCGAAGATACCGCCACTCCTTTCTTAAATGTCCAGGACGGCTTCTTAACGACACACACCATTGAAAATGTCCGCCTGATGGAGCCCGAGATGATGAAGATGTTTGTCGGCAATCCCGCCGAGAAACTTCGCAATCTGATGGATCCCAGGGTTCCTTTGATGTCGGGTGTTGTCCAAAATCAGGACAGCTATATGAAGGGCAAGATCGCGCAGCGGAAGTATTACGATCGTGTCCTTCCTACGTTGAAATCCGTCATGGACGAATTTGGCCGGTTGACTGGACGTGTATATGACCTAGTGACCTCGTATCGTCTGGAAGACGCGGAATACGCCATTGTGGGAGCCGGTTCCCTGATGGAAACGGCAGAGGCGGCCGTGGACTACATTCGCGAGCACACGGGAGTAAAGGTTGGATTGCTGAATATCGTCAGCTATCGTCCGTTCCCGTCGATTGAAATCATCGAGGCACTTCGCCACGTGAAGGGAATCACTGTGATTGAGCGGCTCGACATTCCGTTGATGCAGTCGAATCCCTTCCTCAGTGAAATAAAGTCCGCATTTGCCGACGCCATGGCTGGCACTCCCGGATATCCCGAGCTCAAGCGCATGCCGAAATTCTATGGTTGCGCCGCTGGTCTGGGAAGCCGCGATATCCGCGCCGGAGATTTCATCTCTGTAACCGAGAACATGACCAGCCAGTCGCCACGTTACAACTTCACGCTGGGCATCAAGCATGAGTCTGCGCTTCCCGTCCCGTTTGATCCGGATGTTCGTTCGCCAGGTTCGTTCTCGATGCGCGGTCACTCGGTAGGAGGATACGGCTCAGTCACAACGAACAAGATTATCGCGACTATTGCCGGTGAAGTATTTGGAATGGACGTACAGGCCTATCCCAAGTACGGATCGGAAAAGAAGGGCCTTCCCACCACCTACTACCTCACCATTGCCAAAGATCACATTCGAGTCCATTCCGAGTTGGAGCACGTGGAATTCATTCCTTTGAACGACGTCAATGCATTCAATCTGGAAAATCCGCTCGCTGGTCTGACCCAGAACGGAATGGTGTTTGTTCAGAGCCAGAGGACAGACCCGTCCGAAGTGTGGAATGCCGTTCCGGCATGGGCTCGCGCGGAGATGGTGGCGAAGAATGCCAGGTTGCTGGCTTTGGATACCGTGAAGATCGCCCGTGAAGTGTCTTCACTGGCCGATTTGCAGCAGCGCATGCAGGGTATCGTGCTGCTCGGAGTGTTTCTCAAAGTGACTCCTTTTCAGAAGGAGCACGCCATCAGTGAAGAAGTTCTTTTCAAGGGAGTTGAGAAATCCCTGAGAAAGTATTTCGGCAAACGCGGCGAACAGGTCGTGCAGGACAATCTGAAGGCCGTACATCGCGGCTTCTTCGAAGTGTTTGAAATTCCGCGGGACGTCATGGTGGCCTCCGCGAAGAGCGGAAAACAGAATTAACGGAAGGGTTATAAGAACTGTGGAAAAAACTGAAGTTACACTCGAACAGTTACAAAATGATATCCGACTGAATGTTGTAGATATTGCCGATTTCAACGAGCGCGTTGTCGGCAGCTACAATGCGGGCACGGCGGAGAAAGGGCTTGAAGCTGATGACCAGCTGGCGCGCAGCGTCATTCCCGGCGGTACCGGAGCGTTACGCGACTTCAGCTATATTTCCACCGACATTCCGCTTTTCGTGACAGAGAATTGCGTCGGTTGCATGGAATGCGTGACTCAATGTCCGGACACGGCGATTCTCGGCAAAGTTGTCGAGCCTTCCGTTCTCGATCAGCAGTTGGGCCAGATCAGTGACGAAGCCGAACGCAAACTCATGGCCGATCAATGGGGAGTCACGACCAAGTATTTCACCGTGCTCGAGAAGAAGGGCCAGGGTGGCGGCAAGTTCGGAATCTTCATCGATCCTACCAAGTGCAAGGGTTGCGCCGAGTGCGTCGATGCCTGCGGAGATCATGATGCCTTGAAGATGATCCGCAAGGACGACGAGAACATGGGCTTCTACAAGCGGGCTTTCGACTTCTATACCAAGACTCCTGAGACTCCCGGAAAGTTCATTAACGAAAAAGCCCTTGCGGATATGATGCTCGCCGAGCGTGCGCTACTGTACGTCGGTGGCGCCGGTTCGTGCATGGGCTGCGGTGAAGCAACAGCGCTTCGAATGATGCTGGCGGCCACAGGCTTCGTTTACGGGAAGGACAACATCGGAATGGTTGCTGCCACAGGCTGCAACACGGTATACACGTCGACCTATCCCTACAATCCCTACATCATTCCATGGACGAACTCCCTGTTCGAGAATGCTCCCGCCGACGCGATGGGTGTTCGTGCACGATGGGATCAGTTGGGATGGGCGAAGAAACGCCTCTGGGTTGTCGGTGGCGACGGCGCCATGCTCGACATCGGCTTCCAGTCCTTGTCGCGCATGTTTGCGACAGGCATGGACATCAAGGTTCTCGTCCTGGACACGCAGGTTTACTCCAATACCGGCGGACAGACATCGACTGGTTCATTCAAGGGCCAGGACGCGAAAATGAGTTTCCACGGCAAGGTCATTCAGGGAAAGAAGGAAAACCGGAAGGAAATTGCGAACATCGCGTTGATGCATAAGGACGTCTATGTCGCCCAGACCACGTGCGCACATATGAACCACTTCTACAAGGCGATCATGGAAGCCAACGAGTATCCAGGACCGGCCATCATCAACGTCTATACGACCTGCCAGCCGGAACACGGAGTCGCGGACAACATGGCCGAACATCAGGCCAAACTTGCCGCGGATTCCCGAAGCTTTCCGCTCTTCATCTATGATCCGAGAAAGGGCGCTCGAATCAAGGAGCGCATGAGTCTTGCAGGCAATCCCAGCATGAAGGAAGACTGGTACGTTAACCCCAAGACGGGAGAAGCTGTCGACTTCATCACGTTCGCGCGCAGCGAAGGACGATTCGCAAAGCACTTCGACAAGGAAGGCAATCCCTCTGCGACGATTCTGTCTGCCCAGCAGGACCGCCTGGAAAACTGGAGAATGCTGCAGGAACTGGCGGGCATCAAGTAACAGTTAGTTCGATTCGAATTAGAAAAGGCGGGCCGAATGGCCCGCCTTTTTTTGTGTACGGTTGGTCAGCCTTCGCAGGAAGGAACTGCGGGCTTCGCTGCGAGTTAGGGAGTTAAGGGGACAGACCCCTCAATCCCCTAATTCCGTTTTTGGGAATTAGGGGATTGAGGGGTCTGTCCCCTTAACTCAAAAGTTTCGTCTGTCGGTGTGGCGCCTACAGTATTCAGAAGACACGGCGTTTCGCGTCGATCGAAGCTCGCGGTATCATCAGGCCACATGCGGATCCTGCAGCACTTGTATTTCAGATATGGCATCGCGTTGGTTTTTGTCGGAATCGCGCTGGGCCTGTCGCTTGTTTCGCATCAATCGATGCCGGAGTCCTTCCTGTTCTTCTTCCTTGCTGCCGTTATGCTGGCGGGCTGGTTTGGCCGGACTGGCGCCGGGCTTTTCGCCGTGACGGTTTCCATGATAATGGTGGGGTACTACTTCATCCCTCCTTACCGCGCTCTTGCGGTGGAACTCGATGAACTCCCCTACTTTTTCTCGTTTCTATCGAGCGCCCTGGTAACCAGCTGGCTGGGATCCGCACGAAGAAATGCAGAAGAAAAACAGCGAGCCCATCTCGATGAACTGTTTGAACAGTCTCCCGAAGCGATCATGCTGATTGACCGGCAGGACCGCATTCTGAGAATCAACAAGGAGTTCACTCGCATTTTCGGGTTTACTCTCGATCAGGCGGAGCATCTGCGGAGCGTCGATCTGATTACACCGGCGAATTTAAAGTCCGAGGCGGCAGTGAGTCGAAAGCGGCTCTCGGAGGGCCAGATTCTGAGTCTCGAAACGATTCGAATGCGAAAGGACGGATCCTACCTGGACGTTTCAGAAGTCTCGTTTCCAGTGGTCGCTGACGGAAAGAACATCGCTTACTACGTCATATTCCGGGATATCACCGAAAGCCGTCGTGCGCGCGAGGAACTGCACACCGCGCAGTCGGAGCTGGCGCATTTGACTCGCATCACAACGATGGGAGAACTGGCGTCTTCGATCGCTCATGAAATCAATCAACCCATCGGAGCAATTGCAACTAACGGAAATGCGGCCGTGCGCTGGCTTGGACAACAGCCTCCGAATGTGGAAGGCGCGGAAGAAGCTCTGGAATGCATTGTCCGCGATGCGAATCGGGCTGCCGATGTGATTGGACGAATCCGGGCACTTCTAAGGAAGAACACGACACCCATGTCGAATCTGGACGTCAATGAAGTGATCCGAGAAGTCCTTGTCCTCACGAGCTTCGAAACTTCCCGGCGGGACGCAGCGGTGACTGCGGAACTGGCCGATGGTCTGCCTTCCGTGTTGGGAGATCGTGTGCAGCTGCAGCAGGTCATTCTGAATCTCATCATGAATGGTCTGGAATCAATGAGTACAATTGTGGATCGACCGCGTCATCTGCGAATCCAATCGGTGAAAACTGCGGGCGGTATTTGCATCCAGGTCCGGGACTCGGGCAAAGGATGGGATATGCGACATTTCACTTCCGTCTTTGATCCTTTTTTTACGACGAAGAAGGAGGGGATTGGCATGGGGCTTACAATCAGTCGCTCGATTATCGAGGCACACGGAGGGCGTTTATGGGCCGAACAGGACACACCACATGGGGCGATTCTGACTTTCACTCTTCCAACATCATGAAGTCGCTTCCAAACTGCGTCTTCGTGGTCGACGACGATCAGTCGATGAGGGATGCGCTTCGGAATCTGTTGCGATCCGTCGGACTCGAAGCACGGTTGTTCGCAACCGCGCAGGAATTTCTGGACGGCTTTCGGACCGGATTGGATGGTCTGGCCGATGTTCCGGGCTGTCTTATTCTCGACGTCCGTCTGCCCGGCCTGGGCGGTCTGGATCTGCAGCGCGAGCTGACAGACGCGGGCATTCACATTCCTGTAATCTTCATCACCGCTCATGGCGATATTCCGATGTCCGTCAGAGCAATGAAGGCCGGAGCGATGGAATTTCTCACCAAGCCTTTCCGTGATCAGGATCTTCTCGATGCGATTCAGGTGTCGCTTGCCAAGGATCGCGACCGCCGGCAGAAGGAAATTCACCTTGTGGAGTTGCGACGCCGACTCCAGATGCTCACCACACGGGAACGGGAACTTCTGCCGCTGATAGTGTCTGGCCGCACCAACAAGGAAGTCGCCGTGGAACTGGGAACAAGCGAAGTAACCGTCAAAGTGCACCGAGGAAATCTCATGCGTAAGATGCAGGCGGCCTCCTTCGCAGACCTTCTCCGCATGACCTCCGATCTGCAAATACCCTATACCAAGGTATAGATTTCTATACTTCAAGCCAATTTCGCGCCGTCCCATCGGATGCTAACTTCTAGCCCACTTGGTTTCATTTCTGTAGGTACAACGCCGTACCGAATTCCCGACGATGCCGTCATTACTCGGCCTTGAGGCTTTAATTCAGCCTGAGGTCTAACGCCTTTTCATCTAAGGAGGAGTCATGTCGTCATCGAAGACCCGATCGCGGGTCCGCTTGTGGGCTGTAGCGCTTGTATTGCTGGCATTGTATCCAACCGTCATCTGGGCTCAGGAGCCTGCTCCTGCGGCCACCCCGGACCTTTCTGCTCAGGTTGCCGAACTGACAACAAAACTCGCAAATACCAAAGTTGCGATGGACACTGTCTGGGTATTGTTCACCGGCTTTCTCGTGTTCTGGATGAATGCCGGATTTGCTCTCGTGGAATCGGGAATGTGCCGGGTGAAAAATGCCGTCAACATTCTTTCCAAAAACTTCATCGTCTTCGCGCTGTCATCGCTGGCCTTCTTCCTGGTTGGATGGGGCGTGATGTTTGGCGACGGAAACGGATTTATGGGGTTGAATGGACTGTGGATGATCGGCGGCGCCGATAACAGCCCTGCCACCGGTACGGATTACAAGGGGGTTTACACCGCCATTAACTGGACGGGCATTCCCCTCTACGCAAAATTCTTCTTCCAGCTCGTGTTTGCAGGCACCGCGGCCACCATCGTTTCCGGTTGCGTTGCAGAGCGCGTGAAGTATCTCAGCTTCATTCTGTTTTCCCTCCTGCTGGTGGGTATCGCATATCCGATCACGGGGCACTGGATCTGGGGCGGCGGGTGGCTTGCACAGATGGGATTCTTTGACTTTGCCGGTTCGACGGTGGTTCACACCGTCGGAGGCGTGGCCGGGCTTGCGGGAATCATGCTGCTTGGCCCACGCATCGGAAAGTACAAGGCCGATGGAAGCGTGCACGCGATTCCAGGTCACAACATGACATCCGCTACGTTGGGATGCCTGATCCTCTGGCTGGGCTGGTTCGGGTTCAATCCCGGATCCACCATGGCGGCGGACCCCGGCGCCATTTCTCACATCCTGAATACGACCAATCTTGCGGGCGCAATCGGGCTGTTGACCGCAACGGCAACGGCATGGATTGTTCTGGGAAAACCCGATCTGGGCATGACGATCAATGGATGCCTTGCAGGACTGGTTGCAATCACGGCAGGTTGCGCGTTCGTCAGTGTGAACAGTTCGCTCATCATTGGCGGCGCTGCCGGGATTCTGGTGGTCTTCGCAGTTCTGTTCTTTGACAAGCTGAAGCTCGACGATCCAGTCGGCGCTCTTGCCGTTCATCTCGCGAATGGCATTTTCGGAACCCTGTGCGTCGGTCTTTTCGCTCAGGACAAGATTACCGGTGTCGCAACAGGCAACGGTCTCTTCTTCGGCGGTGGATTCAAACTGCTCTCGACTCAGGCCATTGGGTCCGTAAGCGTCATTGTATTCACGCTGGTCGTATCGCTTGTCTTCTGGGGTGCCATCAAGGCCTTCATGGGATTGCGGGTCGCCAAGGAAGAAGAAATCGAAGGACTGGATATCGGCGAGCACGGGATGGAGGCCTATGCCGGCTTCCAGTTGACCACAACGGACTACGTGACAATGTCGCAGGCCGCCAGCTCACAGCCAGCCGGAGCCTTTGCCAAAGCACCACAGAGGTCCTGACCTCGGTAACTTCAGCGGGTGGACCACCATGTGGTTCACCCGCATTTCGACAGGGAAGCAAGAATGAAGATTCTTTCCGAAAATCATCCCAACGTTCTGGTCGTCGAGGACGATACCGAAACGCGGCACCAGCTGCGATCAATGCTGTCGGCCAGGAATTACCGTCTGCGTGAAACAGCCACTGCATCCGAGGCCCTGGTGCAGATGGAGGCACTGCCGCCTGATGTCGTAATACTGGGTCTGCAGCTTCCGGATATGAATGGCATCGAACTTATTCGCAAGTTGCGCCTTATCGAGCCAGGGCTTCCCATCCTTGCTCTCTCTCACGATGCGAATGAAACGCACAAGCTCAATGCCTTCGATGCCGGTGTCGATGACTTCCTGATCAAACCTTTTGTACCCGGCGAACTGCTCGCTCGATTGAAAGTGGCTCTCCGGCGCGCATTGCCCGGTTCGATGGAAACGAGTGAGCGCGTATTTCGATCCAACGATATTGAAGTGGACTTTAATTCACGGCAGGTCCGGGTTGCAGGCAAGGACGTTCATCTCACTCCGACAGAATACAATCTTCTCCGCCTTCTGATTCGTCACGCGAACCGCGTTTTATCGCATCACTGCCTGTTGCGGGAAATCTGGGGAAACAACAAAAAGTTCGACACTCAATATCTGAGGGTCTATGTCGGGCAGCTGCGCCGGAAACTCGAGTTCGATCCCGCCCGTCCCCGATTCCTGCATAACGAACCGGGGATCGGATATCGGTTTCAGACGGGATAGCCGGAGTTCGCTTGTATCCGGGCAATCGGACTAATTGCCGTAGACGCGGATCTCCTTGCCATCGGCTAGTACGACTTTCTCAAGTCGGATAATCTTTTGGCCATCTGCGAATTGATAGCCGGTGCCGGTGATCACGTCGCCGGGCTTGACGGTCGTCTTGGACCAACCGTTCGCTTCCATGCGGTTGATGGCGGGCCCGCCCACCAGCCACTCTTCGGTTTTCCCGTCGGTTGCTTTAACCGAGAGAGTAATCATCGGGTGAGGGTTTTCCCACGCGAACATGGTGACAGCGCCTTTTACAGTCACCAGCTTCGACATGTTCACGGGCCAGGAGTGATGGGCATACATCGGGACTGCAACGGCGACCAGCGCAAGAACGGCAAGGACCTGGACGACTAACTTGTTTTTCACGACGCACCTCCTGTTCAGGATTCTATCTCAGTTTGAAAATGTGCAAGCCGATTCCCCTCCTGGCTCAGGAGGGGTGGCCGAAGGCCGGGGTGGTAGATCAAGTCCCGAACCAATTTTCTTCTTGAACTTGTCTACCTCCCCGGCTCGCAAGGCTCGCCGTCCCCTCCTGTTCCAGGAGGGGAGTCGCGTTGTCACCATCATTTAAGTTGACCCTACGTAACCCTTCGTAGTAAAACCCGCCGTAGCAGTCATGGCACCCAAAAAACAAACTCCGAGACCGACCGATTCCGAACTCCGCATCCTGAATATTCTCTGGGATCGCGGCCCGGCATCGGTGCGCACGGTTCACGACGAACTGCAGCAGGACAAGGCATCGCAGTACACGACGACTCTCAAGCTGATGCAGATCATGACGGACAAGGGACTCATCGACCGGCAGGACATCGACCGTGTCCATGTCTACCGTCCCTGCAACAGCCGCGAGCAGACGCAGCGGCAACTGGCGGGACATTTGATGAAGCATGCCTTCGGCGGTTCCGCACGGAGCCTGTTGATGGGCGCACTCGGCGCGAAACCGGCATCACCAGCAGAGCTCAGCGAGCTCCGCAGGTTCATCGACGATCACGAGAAAAGGGGCAGGCGATGATCAGCACACTGATGAGTCCGGACTTCATGCAACGTCTTGCAGGCTCCCTCCTCCACTTCGTCTGGCAGGGCGCGCTCATCGCGATGGTTGCCGCGATAGCCCTGCGATTCCTCAGGGAGCGTTCGGCGGAATCGCGTTACACGGTATCCATTGCGGCACTTCTTTTCATGCTGGCCGCTCCACTGATCACATTCGTTTTTTACACACAGACCGGTAGAGCAACACTCGCGCTGCTCAAGTACGTCAGTAACGGATTGACGGCCTCGACTGCTTCGGTCACGCAGGCTGCGACGACAACAACCTGGACGCAATGGATTGTCCTCCTGTGGTTCATCGGGGTGCTCCTGTGTTCGATTCGATTGATCGCCGGGTGGCGTATTTCGCGCTCTCTTACCAGAGTTGGAGTCTCCGTCGTACCTTCCGAGATTCAACATTCCTTCAACGAAATCATGGAACGGCTCGCGTTGACAAAGCCGGTACGCCTGCTTGTAAGTCTTCGCATCGACACACCGGTCGCCGTCGGCTGGATTCGTCCGGTCGTCCTGCTGCCGATTTCGGCGCTCACGGGAATGGATGAGCATCAACTTCGCGCCGTGTTCGCGCATGAGCTGGCACACATTCGCCGGCATGATTTCCTGGTGAACATGGTCCAGCGCGGTGTGGAATCCATCCTGTTTTATCATCCGGCCGTCTGGTGGCTTTCCGCTCGCATCCGCTCCGAACGGGAGCACTGCTGCGATGATCTTGCGGTGAAGGTATGCGGCGACCGTTCGGTGTACGCCCAGGCACTCATTCAACTGGAACGAGTTCGAACCGTGGATCCGGAACTGGCGGTCTCGTCGACTGGAGGCCGTTTGACGCAGCGCATCCATCGCGTTCTCGGCTATAGGATTGTGGAAAACGACTGGCAGTCTGCTATTGCAGCGCTCCTGTTTGCTGTCGTCTGGGTGACTGTTGGCGCATGGCAATCCGACAGTACTCTCGATGCGAAGTCCCTGGCAACTCGGCCGGTCCCCGCGCCGATCGCGGTGAAAGCGGCTGCGACGGCTCCGCAGCTGGCGGGCGCAATCAACGCGATTGCGGCGATCGTGACGGCGGAACCAGTTCAGCCCGAGCCACAACAATTGACCCCTGTCACCCAATCCACGGCCGTAGAAATCCAAACGGGCGCAGTCGAGGGAGTGTTGCGCGACGATGGTGGAAGGCCTGCAGCAGGAGTTCGCGTACTTGCCGTCGCCGTTCCCGGTGTCGGCACGCCCCTAAGCTCGGAATTGCTGTTCCTCTCGCAGGCAAACACCCGGACCGATAACGAGGGGCGCTACAGGTTGGAAAACTTGCCTGTCGGTTCGTACTACATTTGGACGGGCCGAATTGGGTTTCCTACGTATTATCCAGGGACCCTCGACTCCGGCGGTAGCAAAGCTGTGACGGTGTCTGCCGGGGCGACCGTCAGTAGCATTAATTTTTCGATGGCGTCCTGGAGCCTCGGCCTCATCAATCCGCCACGCCCCGGCCCGGGTTCGCCTCAGCCCCGGCCCACAACTGGGCCGGGGACTCTGACATTGTTTGTATCGGTTCAGGTGGAAGGTGGAGGGAAGATTCCAATTTTCGCGAATGGCCGTATACCAAGACTTACTCTTACGAAAGTCGATACGAATATCCGCTATGAAATGGGGCTTGGTAGCGTTGCCATCGGTGTGCCGCTCAATCTGACACTCACACCCGACGAATACAAGGTTTCCGTGGAGGACTTGCCGGTCGGATATGGAGTAAAGAGCGTCATGTATCGGGCGGATGAATCTGGCTTGCGGTTTGTCGATGTAAGCAGGGAGACACTCAAGATTTCGCAGCGTGCGATCAATTCCGGCGGTGATCGAACGCACTCCGGTGAAGGAGCACCGGATCTGCCTATAGTCGTCACATTGACGGAGTCGAGTAAGACTTTGTCCACAACTCTGGTGACTGGAACTAGCGAAGACATGATCGTGATGCCAAAGATTCCGCCTATAGGAGTAGGCCTTTCCCTGGCTTCTGGCAGCATTCCTTCCGACGCTGGAATTTATATCTCGGGTAAGCCAGGAATTCTATTCAGCGATGGCACGTTTTACTTTTCGGGAGTTTCTGCGGGCCTGCATCGAATTGTTCTCTTCACCATGCCCGCCGACGGACCACGCGTTGCCGCTGCGGATGTCCTCATAGTTCCGAATGCCCGTCAAATCGATGGTGTTGCACTTCAAGCCGTTCCGGTTATTCCGAGAAATGTCTTCTCACCACCCTTGCTATCGGCACGTGTTCCCGGCCCGTCAGTAGTTGCCCTCCCTTCACTGTCCATTCGCGTCCTGGATGAAGTCACACAGCAGCCGATCGCCTCCGGGTATGTCGTACTTAGCGGTGTCGCTGGGTCGATTCGCAGGTATGTTGGCACCAGCACCCCTCTCGTCCGTGAACCCACGATGCTACCGGGCGAATACACTCTCACTGCGACGTCCAGCGGTTACATCACGAAAACTCAAACCATCACCGTTGGCTATGGTGAGCCTTCAGTCGACATCCAGCTCACGCGCAATCCGAAATAGGATGGTGCCTTGCAGGCGTGGTCTGTGACAGCGCTTACAAAGGGGAGTTAGAGCCTTCCCGTTGTGCAAAATAGCCGACGGTTTTGAGTTCATCCCAGATACAGGTACAATTCCGCCACCATGAAAACCAAAGCCGTCCTGCTCCTTCTGGTGATTCTGGTTCTTTCCGCCACTGCAGCGCAGCCCACGGAAGATCGCGGCGCGATGGGGCTTGCACAGGCCCTGAATCGATTGGATGTTGTTGCCAGTGTGCTTCATACCGGCGCGCACCCGGATGATGAAAACAGCGCGTTGCTGTCCTGGTTGTCTCGAGGCCAGGGAGCGCGCACGGCATACCTTTCCATCACGCGTGGGGACGGCGGCCAGAACCTGCTGGGCACGGAGCTTTTCGAAGAACTCGGTGTGATCCGCACCGAGGAACTGCTGGCGGCAAGACGACTCGACGGCGCCCAACAATTCTTCACGCCCGAGTATGAATTTGGATTTTCGAAAACCTCCGAGGAGGGACTGGAGAAGTGGGGACACGATAAGGTTCTCGGAGACTTTGTGCGCGTAATCCGGCAGTTCCGGCCGGAAATCATCGTGTCGCGATTCACCGGAACTCCGGCCGATGGCCATGGCCATCATCAGATTGCCGGAATCATCACCCAGGAAGCATTCAAAGCCGCGGCCGACCCGAAGCTTTATCCGGAATACGGAAAGCCGTGGCAGGCGAAGAAGCTCTATATCAATGGTGGGCGAGGCGGGCAGGGACAAGGCCAGGCTCAGGGACAAGCCCCTGCCGATGGGCAGGCTCCCGCGCAGGTGCAGCCTCAAGCTCAGGGGCAGGCACCAGCTGCAGGGCGAGGACAGGCTCCGGGACGAGGACAAGCTGGAGGACGGGGACAGGCTCAGGGGCAAGCCCAGGGACAGGCTCCGGCAGCCGGCGTCACTCTCAATGTCGGTGAATTCGATCTGGCTCTCGGCCGGTCCTATTCCGAAATCGCGGCCGAAGGACGCAGCCTGCATCGATCCCAGTCTCAGGGCTCCGCTCAAAACAAGGGACCCAGCAACACGAGTCTCCAGCTGGTCCAGAAGTCTGTCGACGTTGCAGACACCGCCCCGTTGTTCGACGGAGTGGTCTACAAGATCAAGGATCTTTCGCAGCTGGATGCGAGCATCACCGCGGACGTGACGGATCTGCAAACTCGAATCACCGCCATTCGACAGAAAGTGAATCTGCTGCGTCCCGCTGAAATCGTTCCCGATCTGACGGCATCATTGCTGTTGCTCCAGCGCATTCGCAGCAAAACCACAAATGAACAGGTTCAATTTCTGATCAGGCAGAAGGAAGCGGATTTTCAGGAAGCCACACGCCTGGCTGCCGGTCTGGTTCTGGATGTCATTGCGGCCGATGAAACTGTGGTTCCCGGACAAACCTTCAATCTCACTGTCAGCGTCATCAACGGTGGCCCGTTGACTCTGCCCGCCCCGAAGGTCACAACGGACCTGCCGGCGGGTTGGACCGCGACGCCCCAAAGGACGACGGGTTCGCTTCAACCCGGGCAGAAGCTCGACCAGGTATTCAGCGTTACCGTTGCTCCAAATGCCGAATTCACTCAGCCGTATTGGTTGAAGCAACCACGTCAGGGCGATCGCTTTGTCTGGCCCGAAGGATCCGCGGCGAACATGCCGTTCGACCCTCCACTGCTGGAGACTCATGCGCAAATTGAATACAGCGGCTCCACCATATCCATGGACCAGCCGGCTCAATTCCGCCGCACCGACGGCATGCTCGGCGAACAGCGCAGCCTTTTGAAAGTCGTGCCGGCGCTGTCGGTGCGCATCTCCCCGGATGTCGCTGTCATTCCTCTCGCAGGAAATCACAAGAAGGACTTCAGCGTCACCGTTGAAAATCAAAACACGGCAGCCGCCGAGACCGAAGTTCGATTGGCGATTCCCGCCGGCTGGACGGTGGATCCGGCAGCCAGGACATTGAAATTTACGCGACAGGGGGAACTTGCCACGGCGCAGTTCACGGTGACCGCTCCCGCGACACCCGGCAACTTTAAAGTGCAGGCGATCGCGAAGTCCGGGAATCAGGAATTCAAGACGGGCTACACGCCGATCGCATATCCGCACATCGAGACTCGATACGTGTATGCCGCCGCCGAATCCAAGGCCGAAATATTCGACGTGAAGGCACTGGTGACGTCCGTTGGCTACGTTGAAGGTGCCGGCGACAAAATTCCGGAAGCCTTGCAGCAGCTCGGGGTAAAGGTCACTAAACTTTCCTCAGATGATCTCGCCAACGGCGACCTTTCGAAATTTCCCGCCATTGTTCTTGGCGTGCGTGCCTATGGGGTGCGAGACGATCTGGTCGCCTACAACAAACGAATCCTGGACTACGTGTCCAATGGCGGAACGCTGATCGTTCAGTACAACCGCGCCGGCGAGACTCAGCGAAATCAGTTTGGGCCGTATCCATTCACAATCAACGACAATGGCCGGGTAACCAAGGAAGAGGCTGCGGTGAAAATCCTCAATACGTCGCTGCAGTTGTTTAATGTTCCGAACAAGATTACGACAAACGATTTTGATGGCTGGGTTCAGGAACGCGGTAACTACTTCCTCAGCGCATGGGATCCGAAGTACACGCCCCTGCTCGAAAGCGCCGATCCCAACGAGCAACCCCAGCAGGGCGGAATGGTGATGGCGAAAGTTGGGAAGGGAACGTACGTCTATACGGGCTACGGATTCTTTCGTCAGCTGCCTGACGGGGTCCCCGGCGCCTACCGGTTATTTGCCAATTTGATCAGTATTGAAAATTAGATCCTTCCTCCTGCCCGGTGCTAAACTTGCGCCATGAATCGCCGGGGAATGATTCTCACAGTTCTCTGCCTTTCCATGCCGGTTGTGGGGTTGGCTCAGATTTCCAGCGCCTCCCGATCGGAGATCATACGGAACCTTTATTCCGAAGAAGCCGCTGCACGAGTGGATATGCCATTAGGCGGAGAAGGCCTTCAGATTTCCGATCAGGGTCAGATCAACGAATCCAAACTCACCAAGGAAATTCAGAAGAATGGAAGGTCGATTCAGGCTGGCAGGGTCGTTCGAGTGACCAACGTCGAATTCGACAGCAAGTCCATCGAGATTGAGCTCGATCACGGCGGCAAGGAAAAGAAACGGCTCAGCGATCACGTTCAGGTCAGCGTTGGCGGAGCATCCTCTCCCGGCCCGCAACAGTCCTCTGCTCCAAAGGCAAACGGTTCGAAGATTTCTCTGACATTTTCAAGCAAGGTTCCATCCAGCCTGACTTCCAATCAATTGAAGCAACTGCTTGCTCCAGTCCTGGATTTCACGAGGAAGACGATTGTTTCGACAAACATCGAATCGCTGCCACCGCCATTCAAGGAAGCCGTTCTCGCCAAGGAAGCTGTCATCGGTATGGATCAGGATACCGTTATCCTCGCGATGGGAATTCCAGATCGCAAAACCCTGGAAAAGGTCGAAGGCATCGAGCAGGAAGAGTGGCAGTACCGAAAAGGTGGAAAGAGAACATTCGTAACCTTTGAAAGCAATATCGTCGTGAGAGTGTCGGAGCAATAGTGAACGATACCTTCCCCCGGATGGGATGAGCACTTCCCGATATCCCATTTCTTCAACCACAAGAATCACGCATTACTGGATTCCCGTCCTTTTGATGCTGACGATTCAATACACGTTTTCCACCGGCGCGTTCTCATCCGATGAGACTTCCAAAGTGATCGTTCCACTATTAAGGCTGTTGCTGCGCAACCCGACCGGCGAACAGCTCCTGTTCTGGCATCACGTCATTCGAAAGGCCGCGCATGTGACGGAGTACTTCATTCTTGGAACCCTTGTCTATCGAGCGTTCAGGATCGACGTGCCGAGACCTGCGCCGCTGGGAATACTGACCATGATCTTCGTCGCCATCGCGGCGGCGATTGACGAATATCACCAGTGGTTCGTCCCTTCACGGGGATCTTCCATTTTCGATGTCGGATGGGACTGCGCCGGCGGACTGATTGCCATTATGCTGTTGTCGATCTGGAGATCGTCCAGAACGGTTGAAGAATGAAGCAAGGCGTCTATATCCACATCCCATTCTGCGAGCAGCGCTGTTACTACTGCGCATTCACTGTGGCGACAACTCCGGAAAGCACGTACGAACCCTACATCCATCGATTGATGCGCGAGATTCAGTTGTCGGGATTCAGCGGCGAGCCTCGTTCCATTTACTTTGGTGGCGGAACACCATCGATTATTTCCGCGGAACTGCTTTCACGCCTGCTCGACTTGTTTCCAGGATCGGATCGTGAAGTCACCATAGAAGTAAATCCCGGAACGATCTCCTCCGCGAAACTCAAGCAGTATCGAGACATGGGAATCAATCGAATCAGCCTTGGCGCCCAGTCCCTGGAAGACGAAGACCTGGAACGCGCCGGAAGAATCCACCGTTCTGCCGCGGTGTATGAGGATTTCGCATTGTTTCGCGCCTGCGGCTTCAGCAACATCAGCCTCGATTTGATCGCCGGCCTCCCCGAACAGCGGCTGGAAGTCTGGAACCGCAATGTCGATGGTGTGGTTCAATTGCGCCCGGAACACGTTTCCATTTACTTGCTCGACCAGGAGGAACGCAGCGCATGGGGAACCCACGCATCGTCGGTTCGCTCCGACGATGATTTTGCGATTTTCTATGAAGAGGCGGCGGCGCGTCTGATCTCTGCAGGCTATGTTCAATATGAGATTTCCAACTGGGCATTGCCCGGTTCGGAATGCCGCCACAATCTGGGATACTGGACCGGAGTGCCGTACAGGGGATTCGGCGTCAGTGCCCACTCTTACGACGGGCGTCAACGCTTTTGGAATACGTCGTCGCTGCACGACTATGCCCAGTGCATCGATGGAGAAAAGCTGCCGATATCCGGTACCGAAACGCTCACTCGCCAGATGAAAATCGAAGAGCGGTTCCTGCTTGGGCTTCGGCAGACCTCCGGGTTTGACGTTCGAGTTGCGGCCAGGGAGCTGGAATTGAATATTCCGGCGGAGTGGATCTTGCGAGTTCAGGAGTTGCAGCAAGAGGGCATGATCGAATTTGATGGCACCGTTCTGAAGCTGACACCGCGAGGGCGGCTGGTCGCAAGTTCGGTCACTGAGGAATTGATATGGGCCAGTCCGGCGTCACAGTCGTCGATCTTCGAAGCGACACGATAACAAAGCCTTCCGCGTCGATGCGATCTGCAATGGCCGCGGCTGACGTTGGCGACGATGTTTTTCTCGAGGATCCCACCCTGAATCGCCTGCAGCAACGCGCCGCGGAAGTATTCGGTCGCGAGGCGTCCCTGTTCGTTCCATCCGGTACTATGGGGAATCTTGTCTGTCTCATGGCGCTCACGCGTCCGGGTCAGGAAGTGATCTGCGAAGAATCGGGCCACACTTACAACTACGAAATGGCGGGAATGTGTTCGATTGCCGGCGCTCTGCCGCGGGTGATAGCCGGTCAGGATGGAATTCTTTCGTGGGAAGGAATCCGTCGCGCGATCCGTCCGAAGGTGTATTACCGGCCGCAGACGTCGTTGATCTCTTTGGAGAACACTCACAATATGGCGGGAGGCACGGTCTACCCGACTCCGCTTGTCGACGAAATCTGCGACAAGGCTCATGCGGCGGGGCTGCTCGTTCATATGGATGGTGCGCGGATATTCAACGCGGCAACGTATCTCGGCGAAGACGTGGCGGTCATGACCCGGAAGTGCGATTCCATTCAGTTCTGCCTGAGCAAGGGGCTCGGCGCACCCGTGGGGTCGATGGTTGTGGGTTCACACGAATTCATCGAACGCTGCCGCAGCATTCGAAAGACGCTTGGAGGCGGAATGCGTCAGGCGGGCGTTCTTGCAGCGGCAGGGCTTGTCGCATTGGAGGAGGGGCCGAAGAGATTGTGGATGGATCACGACAATGCAAAACTTCTCGCGCGAGGCCTCGCTGCAATTCCGGGAATCACGCTCAACGCGGACAAGGTCCAGACCAATATTGTGGTTTTCAGCCTGGAAGGATCCGGGATGCAGTCGGCGGAATTCATATCGGAGCTCCGGAAGCGAAATATTCTTGTACTTCCCGTGGATGACATCCGTGTTCGAATGGTGACGCATCTTGAATTGGATCGAGCCGCCGTCGATACCGCCATCGGGGCCGTTTCGGAGATTATGAGGAAACATAAACATGCCAGCTAAGATCCGTATCGCAGTCCTGTTTGGGGGACGCTCCGGAGAACATGAAGTGTCGTTGCGATCGGCCGAATCCGTCTTGCAGGCGCTGGATCCGCAGAAGTACGATGTCGTGCCGATCGGCATCTCACATGAAGGACGCTGGCTTTCGTCCGGAAATCCGATGAAGCTGCTCGCTCCGAAAGAGACCATCCAGAAGGAACTGACGGAGGGAAAACCTGCCGCCATTTCGGCGGAGGTTCGGACGACGGGGGCGTTTGACGTGGTGTTTCCCGTTCTTCATGGAACATATGGAGAAGACGGAACCATTCAGGGCCTGCTGGAACTGGCGGATCTTCCGTACGTCGGGGCCGGCGTGCTGGGTTCTTCAGTCGGCATGGATAAGGACGTGATGAAGCGGCTGCTGCGTGATGCCGGACTTCCGATCGTGGAGTATTGGGCTCTGTTGGCCAGCGGAATCGATTCCTTCGTTCGCGATCATTCCGGCAGTCTTCCGTATCCCGTCTTTGTGAAGCCCGCGAATCTTGGATCTTCGGTGGGCATTACGAAGGCTCACAATGCTTCCGAACTTCCCGCAGCACTGCGGGACGCCGCACAGTACGATCGAAAGATTATCGTGGAGCGGGGTGTCGATGCCCGCGAGATCGAGGTGGCCGTGTTAGGCAACGACAACCCCGAAGTATCCGTGCCGGGGGAGGTCGTTCCTGCGCGGGAGTTCTACGACTACCAGGCCAAGTACGTCAGCGACGATTCGAAAATTATCATTCCCGCTGCACTCACCGAAGCCCAGGCGAAGGAAGCACGCGAACTCGGCCGCAGGGTGTTTCAGGTACTGGAGTGCTCCGGACTGGGCCGCGTCGATTTGTTCCTGGAGAAGGCGACGGGGAAGTACTACGTGAACGAAATCAATACGCTTCCGGGATTTACTTCAATCAGCCAATATCCGAAACTCTGGGCCGCGAGCGGACTGCCATATTCGAAACTACTGGATCGCCTGGTGGAACTTGCCTTCGAACGTCATGCGGAGAAGAAGAAACTGCGGACGAAATACTGAGTCGCTGGGGAATTATCTATAGAACGCGAAGCAAAGCCTGTTTTTGCAGAAGAAAACCGCCTCCCCCATACATCACCCAGCCAAACACGGGCGCCCAGGCCGGAGCTTTCTTTCCTCCAACGTGTTCCAGAGGTCCGGTCACTTCCCATGTCAGGAACAGTTGACGAACATCCGGAGCAACATTGAATGTCATCGACGTTTTTATGGTTTGGCTGGGATCGAGAAGCGAGTCATAGGGAGGGACTGAAGCATCATAAACCATCGCAAAACGGCGTCCATGTTCGTCCACAAGATATGGAGAAATATTCTTGAAGCTGATTTTCACAGTATTTGCATCGTTGAAGATGTGTACGTTCAGTTTGTAGGTCGCAACGGAAGCTTGAGCCGGAGGGATGACTGTGTCAATTCCAAGGCAAAGTATATCTTCGCAGTAGGTCTCGCCAACCTTGACGATGGTCCGAGGCGTTACCAGAGAAATCGCATTGGCCACCAGTACCCAGACGGCCCAGCCGGCCAAAGTCACCAGCGCGATACGTTTCGCCAGACGAAAGTTGCGGTGCACCACCAGTATCGCGCTCAGCAGGAAAAGCAAAACTGAGGCAATCGCCACAAGCAATGCCAGCCAGATCAGTCCGGTTTCGGAATGGATGACTATTTGCGAATCCATGGTATTTCGGTATTCGCGCGGAGACCCGCGGCCACAGTGACGCGGATACCGCCGATCCAGAGGCCACCTAATAGGATGCCGAGAGTCAGGCTGACGCTGGCTATGAGATAAAACGCAAGATCGGTTGCCGTAATAGCTATCATCACCGCTCCGAGCACCTGCACGATCAGGAGGTAGCAAAAAAGAATGGCCCTTCGACCCTGGTATAACCGAACTAGCGTCCAACCGACGGCGATTCCAGAAAGCAAGGCAATCGCCGCACCGACAATGGACTCGAACCCTGTGCCCCACCAGCCAAGCGGCACCCAATACGGAACAAGCGGTAAATAGCGGGTGATGAAGACTTCGATGCTGATTTGGACAATGCAGCCGGCAAGCACAGCGCGAAGAGCCAGCGCTTTCCGCGCTTGAATATCCTCGAAGGTGCTTACGACAATCGCGGTCAGCGTTTGTCTCCAATACCACGCAGGCGCCTTACCTTCCCGGTAACGTTCTGCAAGGTCGCCAAGGACTGCGTCGTTATCGACACTGCATCCGAACTGCTGAAGCAGCCAGGCGGCGAATCTCGGCGGATGATTTTCCGTCATGCTTTCCTGCCTTCCAGTTTGGGCAGGCCCTTCCAAAGTCGCGTCAGAGTCTGTTGAGTTTCCTGAACCACTTTCATGCCCTTGCCGGTGATGTTGAAATATTTCTTGGCGCGGCCGCCGCGTTCCGGAGTGGGATCGCCGACAGAAGAAGTGACGAAGCCGCGATCGCGCAGACGTTCCAGCGCCGCATAGACACTGCCCAGCGCGACGTCGTGCCCGCTGTGTTCTTCGATTTCTTTGGAAATAGGAACGCCGTAAGCTTCGTCACCAAGCCGGATCAAGGCAAGCATCACCATCAATTCGAAATTGCTGACGGGGTTTGGATTCGCCATATGTTCGCGGAGTATGAATAAATCGGAGGCCGGTGTCAACAGTCGCTTCCGCATCGCGGATTCCGGACTTGATCGTGGAGCCAGCAGAGCGGTGCCGCGGCATATGCCGGAGCGATGCCGCGGCACAAAGCTCAACGTGGAATTATCCAGTGAAGGGAATAGTAACTTCCCGAATTCTTTCCCGCTACTTCACCTGTAAGACCTTATATTCGGCGCCGGCAAACCATCCGGATTTTTCTTTTTCCACCTGATGTTCAAACTGGTAGTGTTGTGGCTCCGACGCCAGCAATCCTGTCCTCCGGAGAGCATCGGCCTGCGCGGTCGCATTCTTTATCATTTCGAGCGTGGCCTTCTGTTTTGCCGTCAGGATAGTTTCCACATTGCGCTGCAGTGTCTCGTCAGCAGCCTTCATCTTCGACTCCAGGTCGCGAATGGAAACCATCAGTGTTCCGACCTCGAACGCAATTGGGTTGGGCTGCTCTAGCGCCCTCTCCAACGCCTGGCGCCGGGTGTCGATGTCCCGTTCGATGATCTCGATTTCCTTGCTGCGGTCGTCGAGAAATGTCTGCAGGTTTGCGGCTTGAGTCCCGGTGAGACTCAACGCCTGCGTGATGATCTGCGCCGGATCCGGCTCGTCTATCGTAAAGAATGCGAACTTGCCGGTGGCTCCCTCTTGGGTCGTGAGATTGAGCGACCGCTGCTCCTGTGCGAACAGGGTCATCGTGAACATAGCGAACATCGCGATACCGAAACTGAGTCGAGTAAACATGTGTGTGAACCTCCATCGCCAGTCTGCCGGAACGTAACGGTTGAGTGGTTAAGGCTGCGCAAAATGATTGTTAAGGATGTAAATTCTTCGGGGCGGTGGAGACGCAGGCCACAACGGAGTGCTATGTTCTCGTCATGTCACGCCGGAAAGTTCCATCGGCTCTAACATTGATCGCGCTGCTCCTCCTCGCACTGCTCCCGACGCTGGCGGGTCTTCAATACCATTGGCTGGGACAGCTGCGCGACAACGAACGCGTGCGGATGAAAAACAACCTGTCGGTAAGCGTCTCGCGCTTCCGCGAAGACTTCGACCGTGAGCTCACACGGGTCTATTCCGTCTTCCATCAGGCTGAGCCTTCCGATGCCGCAGACGAAATTGCGCAATTCCAGCAGAACATTTTCCAATGGAAGGAAGCCCCGGAACCCGCGATGGTAGAGGATATCTATGTTGCGGATCGGATTTCATCCAGTGAACCTCGGTTGCGGCGTTACGACCCTGGTCGCCGGACGTTGGACACGCTGCCCTGGCCGCCAGGATTGAGCGAAGCGAAGAAGAGACTGTCCGGCACGGATCTCAACGATGGATCGTGGTTGGAGCCTTCAGCGCATTCCATCGTGTTGGATGACGCGCCCCTGCTGATCGTGCCGCGCGAGCGTGCCGAACTGAAGTCCTGGAGTACGACGGTTGGAGGCCCACTCAGCTTCACGATCATCGCGCTCGATCGGGAGTATCTCCGGAACAACTTTATTCCCGGGTTGATTCAAAAGTACTTTTCGATCGATGGCGTCGTGGAATACAACGTGGCCATCGCCAGGGATTCGACTTCAAAAAGCGTTTTCTACAGTTCAGATCCCACCGGCGCGAACGCGTTACTGAACGAACCCGACGTTTCAGAATCCATTGGAGGCTTCCAGAAGGAAAGCCTCCTCTATGTTTTTAGCAAAATGGTAGAGACGAGGGAATCTAATGAGTCCAGTCAGGTGTACACCGCACTGGTGGCTCCCGAGACGGCTGGAAAATGGATCGGCGTGAATAAGTTGAACCACTTTCGTCAAGATCCAACCGAGTCTGCTCGTTCCATTCCAGCCGATGCTACGGGGGAATGGAGGCTTGCGGTACAACACAAGTCGGGTTCCCTGGACGCCGCTGTCGATAGCAATCGCAAACGCAATCTTGGAATCAGCTTCGGAATTCTACTGCTCTTTGGCGTCAGCATTCTCACCATGTGGATCGCTTCGCGCCGCGTTCAGCGCCTCGCAAAACAACAAATTGCCTTTGTCGCCGGCGTTTCGCACGAGCTTCGAACGCCTCTCGCAGTGATCCAATCCGCAGGCGCAAATCTGGCCGACGGAGTGGTCGAGAGCCCGGATCAAAGCCGCAGGTATGGGAGGCTGATTCGATCCGAAGGCCGGCGCCTTGGCGAGATGGTCGAGAAGATCCTGGACTTTGCCGGGATACAGTCGCAGCGCAGAGTATACGATCTTCGACCGACAGACGTTGCCGATCTCGTTCGCAGCACGATGGCGGAAAATGTGGCTCTGTTCGAAAACGAAGGTTTCCAGGTCGAAGCCGATATGCCAGGAGAAGAAATACCGGCGCTCGCCGACGCTGCCGCCCTGAAATCCGCGTTTCAAAACCTGATCGGCAACGCCGTCAAGTATGCCGACGGAAACAAGTGGCTGCGCGTGAGCGTCGAGCGACTGGATCATCAGGTGGCAATTCGAGTTCAGGATCGAGGTCTGGGGATTCCATCAGCAGATCTACCGCATATTTTTGAGCCGTTTTTTCGAGGACGAGACGTTGTGGACGCGCAGATTCATGGGAGTGGTTTGGGACTCAGCCTCGTTAAACACGTGATCGATGGTCATCGTGGCGCCATTTCCGTGATCTCGTCCAGTCACCAGGGCGCAACCTTCACGATCACCCTTCCCACCGCAATATGAGCCGGCGCATTCTTCTGGCTGAAGATGAACCCGGTCTCGTGACGACGCTGACCGACCGATTGACCTCGGAAGGCTTTTCTGTGGAGGACGCGCGTGACGGCGACCGGGCGGTGAACCGCGCGAACAACGAGTCCTGGGACCTCATCATCCTGGACGTCATGCTGCCAAAGAAGAACGGCTTCGACGTTTGCCGCGACATCCGGCAGAAGGGTGTTCGGGCTCCCATCCTCATGCTGACGGCGCGCACCGAAGTCGTGGACAAAGTGCTCGGCCTGAAGCTTGGCGCTGACGACTACCTCGCAAAGCCTTTCGAGATGATGGAATTGCTTGCACGAATCGAAGCGCTCCTGCGCCGCGCAGCCGGGACGTCCGGCGCTTTGCCGGAAACCTATCGTTTCGCAGATGTCCTCGTCGACTTCCGGCGCGCGGAAGCGATGCGTGACGGACGCACCATCGAGATGTCCGCACGCGAGTTTCAGTTGCTCCGATATTTAATCGAACATCGCGGCGCGGCTCTCACCCGCGACGAACTTCTCGATGAGGTCTGGGGTTATGACGCCATCCCGTCTACACGAACTGTAGATGTCCATGTTGCATGGCTGCGCCAGAAGATTGAACCCAACCCCCACCATCCGCAATTCATTCTTACCGTCCACGGCCTTGGTTATCGATTCGCCGGCTGAACGCGACGCCAGGGGTCAATTTGAAAATGTGCAATCCGATTCCCCTCCTGGTACAGGAGGGGTGGCCGAAGGCCGGGGTGGTAGGTCAAATCCCAAACATATTCTCTGATTGAACTTGTCTACCTCCCCGGCTCGCCAGGCTCGCCGTCCCCTCCTGTTCCAGGAGGGGAGTCGTGAAAGGCTCTATTTGAAACTGAGACACTACTACAGCGAACCATGCCCATCTCATTGAAGCCTGCTATGGCAACTCCTTCGATGTGGGAGAAACGGTGACAGTCATTTCAAAGTTAGTACCGTTACCAATTTTGATGGTCTTACCATTCGACTCATATTTCGAAACGAAGTCCGAATTCTGCCAGGCAGATGTTGTAACGAAATCCCATGCAAAAAGTTTGTATTCCCCCGGGGCAATACTGCTCAGCACGAAATGGCCGTTCTGATCGGTTTGCGCGGAAACATATCGACGCTCTTTCAAACGGTCCGAGGGTTCAGGCACCAATACGACAACAGCGCCTGGTGCTGGATGATTTTCGGAATCTGTTGCGAGTCCACGGAGCGTATTTCCCGGAGTTCGAAAATCGACAAGCATGGTATCGGTCGCACCAGGTTCAACCACAAACTCGCTTCCATACACGCTTTTTTCTCCGAACTGTACGTCTGCAATGTATGTGTCCGCTGGAAGGACCGTCATGGTACGGAACCGATAGGCTCCTGCGGGTACGTTCAATAACGTGAATTCACCTGTCTCTCGATCGATCACTGCCCCAGGATTTGAACCGCCCACGCGCATGGCTGACGCAGGCAATCCGGACATCGAACTGAGACCAATCATCGTATTGCCGGCCTTTCCTTTGGGTGGCTCGCCATTGACTCGCAATCGGCCGTGAATGTCGACACCCTTCCTGATGACGATATCCATGTTGCTTACGTCGTGAGAGGTCACCTCAACGGTAGCATTACCACTGTCAAATAGATTTGGTGCGCGCTGTGCGACGGCAAACACTTCATATTCACCTGGCGGAATTCCGGGAATCGAGAATTTCCCTGTGGTTGGATCGAACGTGACAGGAGAAACTCGAGGAGTCCCATTTGTTGCCGCGATCGGACTACGGTTCACGACATAGAAGGACATTCGAGGCTGCGGTGTTTGGGCAGAATCATCATGTATGGAACCGGAGATTGTGTACCTTGCATTGGGCATCGGCAGGTTGAAGTTGATATCGGCGATTTCTTCGTTCTGACGGACATGAACCGTAGTAGCGGCGAAAATGTCACGAGTTGCAGGGAAATACAGCTGATCGGGGAATAGGTCCGTGGGAGAAATGGCGCCTCGCCCGCCGGCAACGCGTGGGGCCAATGCGGATGGCGCTTCGGCCCTCACGTAGTAGATGCCTGGCAGTATTGAACTCAAGCGATACTCTCCACGGTCATCGGTTTGGGAAGACACACTCGTGTTGCCTGCACCAGAGTTCACGAGCGTGGGCTTGCCATTGATCGTGGCCTTTTCTACCGCTTCGACCTTCACGTTGACAGCGGGCATTCCCCGGCTGTTGAATACTTTGCCGGAGATAATACCGGTCCCGACAAGGTAAATTCGCAGGTCCGTAACGAGGCCGCCCGGTTCTAAAACCGTTTGAACCGATGCCCGATTGAGTGGTCCTGCGCCTGACCCGTTTCGGAAGTATCCATCGCGCTGAGCGACTACGGCGTATTTTCCGGGCGGCACATCGGCGAACAAGAAGTGCCCTTTCGCGTCGGTGAGAACTGAAGTTGTCGCATTGGCCAGAGTATCGACCGTCAGAGTCACACCAACATCTCCAATCGGCTCCGTAGACCCGGCGTGCAGGATCATGCCTTCTATGCTGCCAGTAGCCACCTGCGGAGTGGACTGGTTCTGCACTCCGGCTTGAAATGCCGCAATGAGTGCGAATACGAGATAGATACTGGTCCGCATATCGGTTTGTCGTGGCAACAATAGCGAAGACTCGCCATTTTGTCCCTAAGTATCAATGGTCGTAGCACATCGCAGATTTGGTTTCGTCGGAGCAGTGCATTTATGTACCATGTTCGCGGCTTATCCTGACTTTCAGAAAGAAGCCGTTGGCGTCCGAAGTGAAGTATGCCTGCCGGGCAACCTCTCAGTTTTTCTTCTCACGCTTTCAATCATAAATTGAATGAGTTTAAGACCGGTTTTGTTGCAGATTCTGTCGGCCCCTCTCGGAAGGCTACCAAGTTATCGCGCCGGCTGCATATATAAGGAGTGGAAAATGAAGACCCGTCCCATCGCCTGTACGTTCGCCGCAATTCTCACCACACTGAGCTTTGGCTGTTCCTCGCCGAAGGCCACGGCCACGCAGTTTCTTGGGGCCCCATCCAGCATCGGCAACGGCACGGTGGCAAGTTATGCGGAACTTGATGCGACCGGCGCACCGCAAGCGATCGGAATGGTATTCGCGGGAGGCGCCCTGGACGCGTTGCCCACCGCGCCATCCGATGGACATCACTGTTTCGACACGAATAAAGACGACAAAATAGACGTCGCTACCGAATGTTCGCAGTGGCACGAGCGCGTCCTGCCCATTCCAAGCGAGCTGAGCAGTCGGGCGGACATTCCCTTCAAGTGGGCAATGCTGAACTGGAACCCAAACGGGCATCCGCCTCCGGGCGTTTGGGACAAGCCTCACTTCGACTTTCACTTCTATATTGAACCGATCGAAAACATTTTCTCCCTGCAGCGGGGAACCTGTGGCCCCGAGTTTATGCGCTGCGATCAGTTCGCGCTGGCCATCAAGCCTGTACCTAAAAACTACGTGCCCGCGAACTACCAGGACGCTCAGGTCGCTGCCCCGGCAATGGGAAACCATATGATCGACCCGACGGGTCACGAGTTTCACGGTCAGGAATTCAAACGCCATTGGATATTCGGGATCTATGACGCCAAGATCATCTTTTATGAAGAAATGGTGGCTCTCAGCTACTTGAAATCAAAGCCCGACGAATGTCTGCCGATTCCCGCGACCCCGGCCGTGGCAATCGCAGGCTATTACCCCACCAAATCCTGCATCCGTTACCAGGCTGACAAAGGCCAGACCACCATCTCTATGGAGGGTTTTGTTTTGCGACAGGCGAGCCCTCCGGAGCCGCCCAGCGCTGTGTCCGCGGGCAAGCCGTAAATGTGACATGATCTCCACGCGAAATGTGTGGACGGGAGGTTCAGGATGCTGAAGAAGACTTTGGGACTCGTTGCGATTCTGGGGGCCATTGCTGGAGGCACGACGGCGGCGCAGGGGCAGGCGGCCTGCGATCGGGCTTGCTTGCGGGGCATACTCGATCAGTACTTGAACGCGGTGGTGAAACACGACGCCGCGGCCGCACCTGTGGTTGTCGGGTTCCGGCAGACGGAAAATGCGATCAACACACGGCCTCCGAACGGCGTATGGAAGACGCTTACGGCGCTGGGCAAAGTGCAGCGACGGTATTTCGATGCCGTCACGGGGCAGGCCGCCTACTTCGGCACGGTCGAAGAATCCGACAGCACGGCCATCGTGAGCGTTCGAGTGCGCGTGGAGAACCGCAAGGTGACAGAGGTGGAGTGGTATCTCGCTCGTGAAAACGATCCCGGGCTAAGCGGTCCGAGACAGCCTGGGCGCGGGCCGGCCAATAACTACAACAAAGACTACTTGACGCAGAATCCGCCGCCCGAACGGACGGTCCCCGCGAATGCGCGAGCGGATCGCGCAACCTTGATGCGAATCGTCGACAGCTACTTCGATGCCATCACATCTCATGACGGCTCCGTGGCCGTCACCCATCCGGGCTGTGGACGCGTCGAGAATGGTTCGCCGACGCCCGCAGGATTGTTCCTCCCTCCTGCCAATACCGCGCAACCCGCCGCTGGAGCTCGCGGTCCGCGCGGCGGAGCGCCGGGCGGAGGCGGGAATGACTGCGTCAGCGGCTTGCAGAATTTCAGCGGCCAGATGGCCGCCGCGCGACGCATGCCGCTGGTCGACGAAGAAGCCCAGGCGGTTCTCGCCTACGCGGTGTTTGTCCGGCGGCCGGGCGTGGCGACGCCGCGGAATGTCTTCGCCGAAACGTTCATCATCGACGAAGCGAAAATTCGCATGGTCTACGCGGCGATGTTCTATCCGCCTCCGGATCTCGCCGTGCCGAATTGGCCGCCCTACGACGGCAATTGGCCGCTGCCCGGCAGCATTATGCCTGCAGCAACGCCTGCCGCCAGGTAACGTGCCGTAGGTTTCGGTCGTCCCGGATGGCGTCGGCGTTGCGGGAAAATTCTAAACTTTTTGCCACGTCGCCTTCCCATCCTCAAAAGCCAGAACGCGTTTGGTTACATCTCTCGCAAATCGCGCGTCGTGGGTCACGACTATCTGCGTCATCTGCTCGTTATCCAGTTCTCGCATCACATTGAACACTTCATCCACCAGTCGTGGATCCAGTGCCGACGTCGGCTCGTCATACAACATGATTTTCGGCTGCATCGCCAAACTGCGCGCGATCGCGACACGTTGTTGCTGTCCTCCGGACAACGTCGCCGGGTATTTTCCCGTCATACCCGCAAGTCCGACACGTTCCAGTAACGCTTTCCCCATGCGGGCTGCTTCGGCAGCATCCATCCCTTTGACCTGCATTGGAGCGAGCGTCACGTTTTCAAGGGCTGTGAGATGCGGGAACAAATTGAAACTCTGAAACACCATGCCCGTTTGCAGCCGCATATTGCGCACGGCGCTTCGTCGTTCGGGAGTCAGCGCCGAAGCTTCGCCTTCTTTCCAGGAAACAGACAGGTCTCCAATGGAGATGCGGCCGCTATCAAACATTTCGAGAAAGTTGATGCAGCGCAGCAGCGTGGATTTACCGCAGCCGGAGGGTCCCATGATGATGCTGAGTTCTCCCGGAGGAAACTCCAGAGAGAGATCGCGAAACACCGTATGGCCGTCGAACGATTTTGTCAGGCCTTCGACTTTAACCACCGTGGACTCGATACTGCAGACCGCATGAAAACTTTTTGCGGTACTTCCTTGGCATTGAAACCAATGGCGTATGGGCAGAAAAGATTGGCGCGTTTGGACCGGGAGTTCTCGTCGAGATGGTACGCACCAATGCGGAAGTGATAATCATCGACGGTACCGGACAGCGTACCATCGCCGTTGTATTTCCAGGAACTCGACCGGCGATTGTCATTGGCCACGATAATGAAGTTGAGATGGTCCGGCATCATGTCCGACAGATCTTCCGTGCTGAGATTCCCGACGCTTTTAAGATTGCCCCACGCGGTGTGCGAATGGAAATCGCCAATCACGGAAAGATGCGGAAGGTTGTCCAGGAACTTGTGAATGCGTCGCGATGCCCGATTGTTCCGCTCAACGCTGCCGTGTCGGCGATTTGCAGTCTGGTACGAGATCGCGTGTTCCACCACGTAGTTGTTGCTGCTGTCGCGATAGCCGAGAATAATGCCGTAGCACTCCTTCTTGTAAACCTCGATCGCCGAAATGAGTAGAGCCCAGAAGGCGTTGGCAGAAATGTGAACATCCATGGTTTTGAAATTCCTCTACCGGACCGTGCAGGATTGTAGCTATTTCATCATCCACATGACGGGAACTATTTTCCACAAAAAGAAAAGGCCGCTTAATGCGGCCCTTTCTTATCTCGGTCTTCGCGCCTAAATTGTTGTAAAACTTCTACTTCTTTTTCTTTGCAGCTTTCTTTTTCTTTGCTGGAGCTTTCTTCATTCTTCCCTCCTTCAGGGTTTATTTTGTGGTGCCCTCCCTATATATAGAGGTTCACCATCAGATTGCTGCTTAGTATTGTGGTGTTTAGTTAGGCTGTCAAGGTAAATTTCTGAGTCTTAAGGGTTTTCTAAATCGGAAGAAAATCACACGGGAAATTATTCCGTAGGGCCGAAGTAGCCCTTCCTGGCGCGCACGGTCAGCGAGGGTTCTCTTCCCAGAACCTTGATGTTGCGAAACTTCCCATCACGTGCGGTGTTCGTGGATTTGTAGGCGATGCTGTACTGGCCCCTCAGTTCGCTGGCGATGAGTTCGAATATTCCCTTGAAGTCCGTGGAACGGCGAATGAAGAAAACGGCGCCTCCGGTTTCTCCCGAGAGTTTTCTCAACGTGTCGGGGCCCTTTCCCGACTGCGATCCATCAATGATGTTGGAAATCGAATAGATGATTGCATCTGCGGACTGGGCCTCAAACAAGGCCTGCCGTTCGTTGCGTGAGCTGCCCTGGTCATCACCGTCCGAAATCAGGATCATGGCCTTTCGTCCGGCTTCGCGGCCCAGGTGATCTCTGGCTGCAAGTACCACGGCATCGAAGAGTGCCGTACCGTTGCCAGTTGGGCCGACCTGCTCGATGGCATCGGACATTCGTCGTTTGCTTTCGGTAAAATCCTGCATCACTTTCGGGATCTTGTCGAACTTGACGACCATTGCAAGATCGCGCGGAGTCAGAATGGTATTGATGAAGGCGGTTGCCGTTTCCTTTTCCGCAGGCAGCACCTCGCGGACGCTGCCGCTGGTGTCGATCAGCAACGCCAGAGTCAGAGGCAGCTCATTCTCTTTCGAAAAGCTGACGATCTCCTGTCGTTTCCCGTCCTCTTCAATGATGAAGTCATCTTTGGTGAGATTGGGGATGAGCCTGCCTCTGCGGTCCGTGACCGTGCACAGCACGTTAACGAGGTTGGAGTTCACGCTAATCGAGAACTGTGGCTCCTGTGCCAGCGCCGTTAAGGTGATGACACAGAGGGCGAGGACTACGGCAAACTGTTTCATAATGCGCATGCTATCATGACCGTGATTTGTTCAAAATTAGACGCAGAGTTATGGCAATCCTCTCCAACTGATTCATGCTTAAACTGACCAACACTCTAACTCGGACCACCGAAGTCTTTGCCCCTGCCGACGGGGCCACTGTTCGCATGTATGCCTGTGGCCCAACGGTACACAATTTTGCCCATATCGGCAACTTCCGCAGCTACGTCTTTGAAGATGTCCTGCGCCGGCACCTGCGAAGCAAACCATGGAAACTGGTTCATGTGATGAACATCACGGACATCGACGACAAGATTATCCGCAAATCCCTCGAGCTTGGTGTCGATATCAAAACCTTCACATCGCCATTTACTGCTGCCTTTTTCGAGGACAGCGAGAAACTTCGAATACAGCGGCCCGACATCATCACACCGGCAACGGACTACATTCCGGAAATGATTCAGCTGGTGGAGAAGCTGCTGGAATCCGGGCATGCTTACCGGGAAGGGGACTCGATCTACTTTCGAATTTCGAGCTTTCCGGTTTACGGAAGACTGTCCCGTCTCGATCAGCGCGAATTGAAGGTCGGCGCCCGCATCGATGCGGATGAATACGAAAAGGAACAACCCAACGACTTCGTCTTATGGAAAGCGCCAAAGGAAGAAAAGGAGCCGCGCTGGAATGCCTCTTTCGGCGTTGGCCGTCCGGGCTGGCACCTGGAGTGTTCCGCCATGGCGATGAAGAATCTGGGCAACACGCTCGATATTCATTGCGGCGGTGTCGACAACATTTTTCCTCATCACGAAAACGAAATCGCGCAGAGTGAAGCGGTCAGTTGCCAGCCATTTTCGCGATTCTGGATTCATTGCGAGCACCTTCTCGTCGACAACGAGAAAATGTCGAAGTCGAAAGGAAACTTCTACACGCTGAGGGATCTGATCGATAAGGGATTCAGTCCCCTGGCCATCCGGTATCAGCTGCTTTCCGTGCAATATCGCAAGCAGTTGAACTTCACTCTCGAAGGGCTGGCGTCGGCGCAGGCATCGCTCGATCGAATCCGTGAATGCATTTTCCGCATGAAGTCTTCGGCATTGCCGGACGGTTGCAACACGCAGATCTCTGCCGCGTTGTCGACTGCAAGGTCCCAGTTCGAAGCGGGCCTGGATGACGACCTCAATACGGCTAAGGCTTTGAGCGCCATCTTTGTGTTGATACGCGAAATCAACAATGCTCTGACCGAAGGCAAGCTCCATGTCGACAACCGAAAGGAAATCTTCCAGTGGTTTGCGGTTGTGGACGAAAGGCTCGCAATTATCCCGCCCGAAGCCGAACTGGGACCGGGCGGACTGAAGAATGATGCGGAAATCGAGGCCCTCATTGCGCAGCGCATTGAAGCAAAAAAGAATCGAGACTTTGCAGAGTCCGATCGAATACGCGCGAAACTGAGCGACCTCGGTATCCTCGTCGAGGACACTCGCGAGGGCATGAAATGGCGACGCAAATAGCGAATCTGGGGAAATTCCCTCGCATTGTCACTCCGCTGCCCGGACCCAAAGCGCAGGCCATTATTGCCGCCGATCATCGATACATTTCTCCGTCCTACACGAGGTCTTATCCGCTGGTTGCAGAGCGTGCCAGTGGCGCCATCGTGGAAGATCCGGATGGAAATCTGTTTCTGGATTTCAGCGCCGGCATTGCCGTGGTCTCCACCGGACATTGCCATCCCGATATCGTTCGTGTGATTCAGGACCAGGCCGCATCCCTGATCCATATGTCCGGCACCGACTTCTACTATCGACAGATGCCGGAGCTTGCCAGCAGGCTTTCCTCGCTTATTCCCGACGGCAAAGACTGGAGATGTTTTTTTGGCAACTCCGGAGCCGAAGCCATTGAAGCATCCATCAAGCTGGCGCGTTACTCGACACGGCGGCATCAGTTGATTGCGTTTCAGAATTCATTTCACGGCCGAACGATGGGTGCGCTGTCCCTGACCGCTTCGAAGCCGGTACAGAGAAAACGATTCGGCCCGTTGCTTGCAGGCGTAACCCATATCCCGTACCCGAATCCATATCACCCTCCATTGGGTGCAAAATCGGAAACCGTCGGAGAGGCTGTCCTCGAATATCTCGAAGATGTGGTGTTTCGAACGACCGTGGCTCCCGATGAAGTTGCGGCGATTGTAGTCGAAGCAATTCAAGGTGAGGGCGGTTACGTTGTGCCTCCGGCGAATTTCCTTAAGGGTCTTCAGGAGATTGCGCGCAACTACGGCATCCTCATCGTTGCAGACGAAGTGCAGAGTGGAATGGGGCGGACGGGAAAGATGTTCGCGTTTGAACACTTCGGTGGCCAGCCCGATATCATCGCGCTTGCGAAGGGAATCGCTTCCGGATTGCCGCTTGGCGTAATGATGGCGCGATCCGATCTGATGACCTGGGAACCGGGCGCGCACGCGTCGACATTTGGAGGAAATCCCGTCAGCCTTGCAGCGGCTCTGGAAACCGTACGACTGCTGCAGGAAAAATACGTTGCGAATTCCGCAAAGGTCGGCGCGTTCCTGAAGGCTCGGTTACAGGAGCTAATGGCGAAACATCCACGAATCGGCGATGTTCGAGGGTTCGGTCTCATGATCGGCATTCAGATCGTGCATGAGCCCGGATCCAGGGATTGGGATCCTGTGATGCGAGACGCGCTGATTCAGGAATGCTTCAATCGGGGCTTGCTTGTCCTTGGTGCCGGTGCTTCCAGCATTCGGCTTTCGCCTCCATTGATGATTGATGAAGAACAGGCCGAGTGCGCCGTGGGCATTCTCACCAGCGCGATGGCCGCATTGTCGATATAGTCCGATGCCGTTTCCTCTGTGGTGGTTTCGACTGCTTCCTTTTGGCCGCCGATCCGAAATCGATGGCGCGTCATACCTGCGATCGCTGGGGTTTCGGATTGTTGCATCCGGATACCGCATTCCCGAAGGGGAAGTGGACCTTATTGCATGGGATGGCGACGTGTTGGTCTTCATCGAAGTGAAATCCCGTCAATCCGACGCTCCGCCAGAAGACGCCGTGGGGTTCCATAAGCAGCAACGAGTCATTCGAGCCGCCCATTCCTATATCGCTCGCTACCGTCACCACGAGCGTTCGTACCGGTTTGACATTCTTGCGGTGACGGCGTTGTCCGGCCGCAAGCCGATTTTCCGCCTGCTTCGGGACGCTTTTGGAGAATCGCAGAGTTTGAAATAGAGCCTTTCACGACTCCCCTCCTGGAACAGGAGGGGACGGCGAGCTTGCGAGCCGGGGAGGTAGAACAGTTCAAGAAAAGACTTAGTCTGGTACTTGACCTACCACCCCGGCCTTCGGCCACCCCTCCTGTGCCAGGAGGGGATTCAGTTTGCACATTGCCAAATTAACCTGAACTCTTGAAGACCCTTCACTTCCCCCCTATAATGAACCCTCGTTCGCAATGCGGGACTAACTCAGTGGTAGAGTGCGACCTTGCCAAGGTCGAAGTCGCGGGTTCGAATCCCGTGTCCCGCTCTCGAAGCCCGGGCAAACCTGCCCGGGCTGTTCTTTGTGGCGCCGTACCCAAGTGGTAAGGGAGAGGTCTGCAAAACCTTTATGCATCGGTTCGAATCCGATCGGCGCCTTTCCCCAATTCTTCACTTTCAAACGCCCAGGAGGCATAAACCATGGTACTGACCAAAGAAGAACTGATCGGATCCCTGAAGAACGAAGTGCGAATCCTGCTTCATCTGGCAGGCAAGATCGATCGCAAACAACTGGACTACCGTCCAACACCAAAACAGCGCAGCACCATCGAGTTGCTTAAGTACCTTGCTGTGATGGGGCCCATGATTATTCGCGGCGTTAAAGCCGGCAAATTCGACGGCCCGGCATGGCAGGCTGCCGCTGCCGAGGTCGAAGCCATGAACTTCGACCAGGTGCTTGGCGTCATTGCGAAGCAGAGCAGCACCTACGAAGAACTTGTCTCATCGTTCTCGGATGCGGACTTTCGCACCGAAATTGACCTTTTCGGCAGCGGACAGAAGTCCAGCGCAGGTTCCGAGATCGTCCGATTGGTTCTGGGTGGATGCGCCGCATACCGTACGCAGATTTTCTGCTATCTCAAGGCATGTGGCCGGGATGAGCTGAATACCATGAACCTGTGGGCCGGCATGGATGCCGCCATGCCCGCCACCGCGTAGGAAATAGGGCGATAGACCGGGGATCTGATCAATGTTCAATTCTCAATTCCCAATTCTCATCCGATCGGATGAGAATTGGGAATTGAACATTGATCAGATCCCCGGTCTGTCCCCCTATTTCTTTGCGAACATCACGTTGGCTTCGGCTTGGAGTTCTTCAGTCGTGATCTCGCCTCGAGAATGAGCCTGGAGCTGCATGTAGAATTGGTTGAATTTCTTCATGCTGGATTCCTTAGCGGACTCCGTCTGTATGGCGGAGCAGAATTTCTGAAAATGGACGCCGATGCGGTCGAGCGCAACGGCGCTTCGGCAGTACGGACACTGGATTCCGGTCACGCAACCTCCCTAATGTTTAATGTCAGCTCTTGATATTGTCATCAATCCGCCGCCCGCGCTAATTGAGTTCGAACACATTACAGTAATGCGGGGCCGGACCGTTGCACTCGACAATGTCTCCCTGAAAATCGGTGTTGGCGAACATGTCGCGATACTTGGGCCCAACGGCTGCGGCAAATCCACGCTGATCAAAGCCATTACCCGGGAATGCTATCCGGTGTATTCGGAGAGTTCATCGGTCCGAATATTCGGAGAAACCCAGTGGAACGTTGCGGAGCTGCGGACGCTGCTGGGGATCGTATCCAGCGATCTGATGGCGACCTGCACGCGCTCGGTTACCGGCCGCGATATCGTGCTTTCGGGTTTCTTTTCCAGCGTGGGAATCTGGCCGCACCAGGAAGTCACTCCCGATATGATCGAACGCGCGAACCGTGCGATTGCTTTGATGGAGGTTTCGCATCTGGCTGAACGCGACACCGACGAAATGTCTTCCGGTGAAGCCCGTCGTATTCTGATGGCGCGTGCCCTGGTCCACAATCCACGCGCGCTGCTTCTGGATGAACCGTCCACGGCGCTGGATCTTTTCGCCCAACACGAGCTGCGGGAGATCCTGCGCAAGCTCGCCCAATCCGGAATTGGGATCATCATGGTGACGCATCATCTGTCGGACCTTATTCCCGAAATGGATCGTGTGGTGCTGATGGAGCGCGGGCGCGTTATCGCGGACGGTGCGAAATCGGAGGTCCTGGTTGCTTCGAAGTTGTCATCACTTTTTCGCCAACCGCTGGAGTTATCCGAGCGAAATGGCTACTACAACCTCTGGTAAGTCGATGCCTTGTCATTTCCTGTCATTTGGAGTGACGTATTCTGTCAGATGAATTCTGCTCGAATTCCTATCTTACTGATTCCCATCGCATTTCGAATTGGCTAGACGATTGCATTGTACAGATTGACCTTTGAGGCATGATGCCCAGGGTGCCGTTCCCGTAGGCACGGATGCGATTCCGATTATTTCACAGGGATGTTGCGGTAATTGGCGCGGGACGGCACACTCCCCTCCTATCGATAGTATTCGAGGAGGGATGAGCGATAGGAACTCCACGATTCCGGTTCATTCTTCAGTTCGAAGTAGGCGTCGATTTCCTCGGCCTCCATATCCAGCATCATCGGCGACGTTCTCGCCACGTTCTTGATCAAAGCAAGGTCTTCGGGCTGTCGAAAGTGGGCCAGGATCGAGATCACATGGCCGCGAATGCTGCTGAGATTTCCCGCATCGATCAGAAATTTTCTAAAAATATCGAGAATCGCAATGTGCGTCGTCGTGTCCAGTACCGCGATTCCTTCAAGAGCTGAAGCCGCAACCGATCGAATGGTCCCATCCAGGCGAATATCTTCCAGAATAGACTGGAGCGGACGAATGGCCGCGTCCCCAAGCCGCGCAAGCGCGATGGGAAGATCCTCGAGTGCATCTTCGTGGCGGGTGCTTGCGGCCAGAAAAATCGCGTCGACTAGCGCTGGAATGGAATTCTTGACCTGAAGGGAACTGACCAGCCGAATCGCATGAAGCACGGCCCATCTCCCCGCATCTTCGGTGTGCCACAGTCGAATACTCTTGATCATCTCCAGAAGCTGCGGCCCGATGGTGGCTGCCGATGCCGATACGAATTGCAGCAGTTCTTTCGATAACTGAGGTTCACCTCTCAGTATCGTTTTAAGAACCTCTTCATTTGTCATCCGGTGCCACCTCGATGACTATAGTAACCTTACGCGAATGCAGCCCGAAGATTTACGTCACGTGGTGCGGATCCTGAAGCGCGAAATCCGCAAATGGCCTGTGCCGGCCATCGCGCATTATTCGGAAACACCATTTACGGTGCTCATCTCGTGCCTGCTCAGCCTTCGCACTCAGGACAAGACGACGGTTGCGGCAAGCGATCGACTGTTCGCCATCGCTTCGGATCCAAAGACCATGCTTGCGACGCCGTTGCCGGTCATTGAAAAGGCGATCTATCCGGTATCGTTTTTTCGAAACAAGGCAAAGAGTATTCACGGGATCTGCGAAATGATGTTCGAGCGGTTCGGCGGAAAGGTTCCGTCGGATATGGATTCGCTGCTCAGCCTTCCCGGCGTCGGCCGAAAGACCGCGAACATCGTCATCACGCTGGCGTTTCGAAAGCCGGGCATTGCGGTGGATATTCATGTGCATCGGATTTCCAATCGCCTGGGTTACGTGCGCACGCGCACGCCGGATGAAACGGAAATGGCGCTGAGGAAGAAGCTGCCCCGCCGATATTGGATTGTGCTGAACGATCTGCTGGTGGCTTACGGACAGAATTTGTGCAAGCCGGTGAGTCCGTTTTGTTCGACGTGCCGGATTGCGGTGTATTGCAAACGTGTCGGAGTGACGACCCGCAGGTAGGGAAAATCCCTCTCCCGAAGGGAGAGGGATCTATTAATTGATCGAAAGATTTTTCAGTATCGCGACCATGCGGGTGAGAAGAGCAGGCTCAATCTTGCTGTTGCTGGCGAACATCGTTAGCGCCTCCTCGTCGAGCTCCTTCAAGTCCGCTGCAAGATAGTGCGCACAGGAGTTGCAGCCATCGGTCGCAAACAGTACCTTGCGCTCCGGCGAATACGCCAGCATGCGTGGCGAAGTGCTGTCGCGCAGTATCTTCCCCGTCTCCTCATACTGATCGGGATTGGCCAGCCACAGTTCCGGCGCCCTGAGCCGCTCGGCCTTCGCAATCTGCCGAATCGAATCCATGTCGAAATCGATGAGTTCTTCGGCCTTAGGCGGGATGGTACGGTCGTTCAAACGATACAGCTTCACTTTTCCAATTCACCCGCCACGATGTTCAGCGACCCGAGGGATGCGATGGCATCCGAGATGTAGCCGCCTTTCACCATGGAACTGAATGCCTGGAAAATGTAAAAACACGCGCCGCGGCAACGCAGCCGATAGGGGCGTTTGGTTCCGTTGCTCACGAGATAGAACCCCAGCTCGCCATTTGCCGCTTCCCAGTACGAATACACTTCGCCGATGGGTGGAAGAATTCCGTCCTGAATCAGCTCGAAGTGATTCATCAGATCTTCGATGTTGGAATACACGCCCTTTTTCGGCGGAAGGCTGATTCGCCGGTCCAGGATTTGAACCGGACCTTCGGGGAGGTTCTCCAACGCCTGCTTGATAATCCTCAAGCTCTGACGTACTTCTTCCATGCGCACGAGGTAGCGATCGTAGATGTCTCCACGTTCGCCAACCGGCACGTCAAATTCAAACTTGTCGTAGTCGTAATTCGGGAACCATTTCCGAACGTCATACGGAACTCCGCACGCCCGCAGTACCGGACCGGTGAATCCCCAGTCGATTGCGTCCTCGGCCGACACTGCCGTCACGCCCTCGGTCCGCATCTTGAAAAGCTTGTTGTGGCGATTCATCTTTTCGAGGTTATCCACATACACCGGAATCGTTTCCAGCAGCTTGCGGGCGCGTGCGATGAAATCGTTCGGCACATCATCGGCGACTCCACCAATACGCACGTAACTGACAGTGAGCCGCCCCCCGCAGCAGGACTCGATCAGATCGTAGATTTCTTCACGCGGCCGGAAGGAGTACCAGAAATTGCTGATCGAACCCAGGTCGACCAGGTTCGTTCCAATACACACCAGATGATCGGCGATCCGGCTGAACTCGGAAAGAATCACTCGGATGTACTGCGCACGTTTCGGAATCTCGACGCCGAACATCTTCTCAACGGCCATCGCATACGTCACGCCGTTCATCATGCCCGACATGTAATTCAACCGGTCGGTGAAGGGAATCACCTGCCAGTACATGTGAGTCTCGGACATCTTCTCGAAGCAGCGATGCAGGTAGCCGATTTCCGTATCGGAATCGATGATGCGTTCTCCGTCCACAGCGACCTGGAGCCGGAACGTTCCGTGCATGGCGGGGTGCTGTGGTCCGAGATTCAAAATTTGCGGATGATTGATGCCCATTGCTTCCGCGTACTTCTTTGCGCGGTCGACGACAGGCAGATCGATCGTTCCAGTACTCATCGTTCGCTGCCCTGGAGGGAAATCCCGTCGCAGGGGATGGCCCTCGAACTGGGCATGCGTCAGTATCCGGCGCAGATCCGGATGACCTTTGAACTGAATGCCGAACATGTCGAATGCTTCGCGCTCCGACCAGTCCGCACCCTTCCAGACGTCGACGACGCTGTCGATCGTCGGGTTTTCTCCAGAGACCGGCGCCTTGATGCGTACCCGATGTTTGTTTGAAAGCGAAAGCAGGTGATACACAACATCGTAGCGATCGGCGCGTTCCTGAAGGTAATCGACGGCCGTCACATCCAGCAGCATTTTGAAATCAAATGCCGGATCGGTTTTCAGAGCGCGCATGACCTTCTTGATGTTGTCGCGCTTGACGGTGATCGAAAGATCGCCGCGGAATTCGCGCATGCCGATCAGGTCATCCGGGAACTTCTCTTTGAATGCCTTCGCAATGGGATTGTCGACTTCCTGCTTTTCTTCCAGAAATCGGACCAGCGCTCGCGGAGGCGGTTCCAGTCCGGCGACGGTCGCATCCGTTTCCGGTTTTCGTAAGGTTGTCTGACGGGGATGCCGCTCATAGGAAAGCCGGGTATCGGCCTTGATCTGATCCTGCAGTTTGATGACAGCGTCGAGGACGGCTTCGGGTACCGGAGGACATCCGGGGATATACACATCCACCGGTATGATTTCGTCGATGCCCTGCATCACGTGATACGCGCGATAGAATCCGCCGCAGGTTGCGCACGCGCCCATCGAAATCACCCACTTGGGCTCGGCCATCTGATCGTAGATCTGTTTGAGCACCGGGCCCATCTTGTCGTTGATCGTGCCGAGGACCATGAGAACGTCGGACTGCTTGGGCGAGAAACGAACAACTTCGGATCCGAATCGTGCAATGTCGTAGTGCGACGACACGGTCGCCATGAATTCAATCGCGCAACAGGCCGTGCCAAACGGGTATGGCCAGAGCGAGCCGGTGCGGGCCCAGTTGACCAGGGACGACGCTGTGGTTGTGAAGAAATTCTCGCGTTCTTTGGGTTCGACAGACTCGATTGGCTCAGCCTTCATAAGCGTTCGATTGTAGCACGCGAGATTCCCCGAACGGCTTCCGCGATTGCGCGGATATGCGCGGGCGTAGTGCCACAACAGCCACCCACAATGTCGGCGTGACCCTCGCTGGCAAGACCGCCCAGTATGGCTGCGAATTCTTCAGGCGTTTCATCGTAGCCGCCGTTTGCATTCGGCAGGCCTGCGCTGGGGTGACAGCTGATCTTTGTTGGCGTCATCCGAGAGAGTTGCTCTGCAAACGGGCGCACATGCCGCACGCCAAGTCCGCAATTGATCCCGACGGAGAAAAGTTTGGCGTGGGAGACGGCGCTGCAGAAGGCATTCAGGGATTCACCGGAAATGAGATTCCCGTCTTCTGAAATGGTAACGGAGAGCATGACCGGAAGTTTGTGTAGGGCTGTCAGCGCCGATTGCGCCGTGGAAATGCTGGTGATGGTTTCGACCAGCAGAAAATCGACTCCACCATCCGTCAGTGCCCGCGCTTGTTCGAAGTAGGCATCTGCCGAAGCTGCTCCGTCGCGGCCCGGTCCCATGGCTCCGGCGACGTAGCGCGGTCTCGAGGGATTTGCTGCAGTGAATTCATCGGCCATCGCGCGAGCCAGGCGAGCCCCGGCGAGATTGACTTCGTAGTCTTGCGGGCCGGCATTGGAATTGAACGTATTCGTTTTGATGATGTCGGCGCCTGCATCCAGATATTGCCGATGGATGGACCGGATCAATTCCGGTGACGTGAGATTCAGGGAGTCCTTTTCGGGGGATGAAATCATCGTCCCCATCGCGCCGTCCATGACTAGTATTTTCATTTTCGCATCCTATCCCTCTCCTGAAGGGAGAGGGTGCCGCGAAGCGGCGGGTGAGGGGTGCATAAACGGCGCCGTTTCTTCACCCCTCACCCGGTGCTTCGCACCACCCTCTCCCTTCAGGAGAGGGATTCGCTAACACAGAATTGCAGATTGAGATTCAGATTGGTACTCTTGTCGCCACGATGCGGACAAAATTGTATGTTTCGTTGCTCCTTGCGGCGATGGCTCAGCAGGCCGACCACATCTGGACCGTCGCGGAACTGTTTCAACGCAACGTCGGCTCGCAGGCGCAGCAACGTACCGCGTTCCCGCCGCATCGAATCATCGGCAATCTCTACTACGTCGGAACGGAATCCCTGTCGACGTTCGTCGTCGACACGCCGGAAGGCATCATCCTCATCGACTCGACATACGAATCGAACGTTCCCGTTATTCAGGATTCCATGTCGAAGCTCGGATTGAAATTCAGCAACATTAAAATCATCATCGGCAGCCATGCGCATGGCGACCATCAGGAAGCCGACGCCATGATTGCCGAAATGACCGGTGCCAAGGCGATGGCGCTCGCAGAAGATATTCCGGATCTCCAGAGAATGCGCACTCCGAGCGGCAAGGCGCGACCGGCATATCAAGTGCTCCATGACGGTGATGAAGTAAAGCTGGGAGGCATGACTCTTGTCGCGCATTTGACGCCCGGCCATACCCACGGTTGCACCACATGGACCATGAAGGTTCAGGAGAACGGCGAAACGCACAACGTCATCATCATTGGCAGTATGGGTGTGAATGCCGGTACGCGTCTCTTCGCGAACGGGGCACTCAATGCGTTGGGCGAGGAATATGTTCGAGGCTTCAAGGCAATGCACACGTTATCCGGCGATGTGCCGCTGGGCTCGCATCCGGCAATGCACCTGATGGCGGAAAAGTATAAGAAGCTCGCTGCACTGGGAACGGCGAAAGGACCAAACCCGTACATCGATCCCAACGGCTACCTCAATGAACTGAATATCGAAGAAAACGGGTTCAACGTCGAACTTGCATCCCAGGTGAAGGCCGCTGCGCCTGCGGCACGGTAAGCACGATTGGCATCCACACAGGCATTACCGATCGCGAAACCAACAGTGAATCGATGGCTGATTCCCCTTGGCGCCATCGCCGTCCACATCTGTATCGGATCGGTCTATGCATGGAGCACGTTGAACAGGCCGATACTCGCACTATTCCCAAATGAACCGTGGTGGTTCAGTCCACCCTACACGACTTTCTCAACCGCGCTGGTTCTTCTTGGGCTGAGCGCCGCATTCGGTGGTCCGTGGGTGGAGCGCAGCGGCCCCCGTGTCGCGGCGACGGCCGCAGCAATGTTCTTCGGTTCGGGGCTGATCATCGGAGGAGTAGGCCTGACGATCAAGTCTCCGATTCTCGTTTTCCTCGGCATGGGTGTGATTGGCGGCATCGGATGCGGACTGGGGTATATCTCGCCGGTGAGCACTCTCGTGAAATGGTTCCCGGATCGGCGAGGTATGGCCACCGGCATGGCCATCATGGGATTTGGCGGAGGCGCATACCTGGCAGGGAAGTGGAACGCCATTCTCGTGAATCAAATCGGAGTGGCAAAGACGGTGGCGATCTTCGGCGCGATCTACCTGGTCGTCATGATGATCGGTGCGCGCATCCTGCGGCGTCCGCCCGCCGGATGGAAACCGGAAGGCTGGACGCCTCCGGTGAACACCAACGCGATGATCACCGATCGCAGTTTTTCGCGAAACGAAGCGGTAAGGACGAAACAGTTCTATCTCCTCTGGGGAATTCTGTTCATCAACGTGACTGCGGGCATTGGCATTCTCGCGCAGGCGTCTCCCATGATGCAGGATCTGTTTCAACGATCGGCCGTGGAGGCCGGCGCCATGGTTTCCATCATCAGCCTGTTCAATGCCGGAGGCCGATTCTTCTGGGCATCGAGCTCCGATTACATTGGGCGACGGAATACGTACACGTTGTTCTTTGTCGTACAGGTCGCGCTGTTCCTGTTGATTCCGGGAATCGCCGCTGCCGGGTCGTGGAGCATTTTTCTGGCGTGTCTGTTCACCGTGTTCACGATGTACGGCGGCGGTTTTGCGACCATTCCGGCTTTTCTTGCGGATATTTTCGGGTCGGAGAATGTCGGCGCGATTCATGGCGCGACGCTGACGGCCTGGAGTGCTGCCGCAATCGCCGGTCCGCTGATCATCACGCAGCTGTCGGATCGCGCCAAGGCCGCACTCGGCCCGGGTGCCAGCAGGGTGCACATCTACGACAAGCCGCTTCAGGTGCTTGCGGCGATGCTCGCCATCGGCTTCGTTCTCACGCTGCTTGTCCGGCCCATCCGCCGGAAATAGTTCGTCGAAACTCAGGAGGTCTCTCATGAAACTTGCGTTATTGCTGTCGACTTTGTTGCTCGCTGCGGTTTCACTTTCCGCGGCGCAAGGTGGTTCCACGGTGACCTATGTCGGCCACGACAAAGTGACTGCCGCCATGGCCAATGGTGCTGCGCTGGCGAACGGGTCGGACTTTGCGGTATCCATTGCGCGCCGCACGGCTGCAGGCCAGGTCGAAGTGCATGACAAGGAAACGGATACCTTCTATGTGCTCGATGGCAGCGCAACCTTTGTGACCGGAGGGACGATGGTTGGTGGCCGCGTCACCCGGGCCAACCAGCAGGTGGGCACGGATATCACTGGAGGCGAAACACGTCAGCTGACAAAAGGCGATGTGATCACCATTCCAGCCGGAGTTCCGCACTGGTTCAAGGAAGTGCAGCAGCCGTTTACGTATTACATGGTGAAGATCGTCAAGCCCTGAGGGGTTGGGACAAAGACTCCGCGGTGGGCGATGGCCCCTCCTGGCCAGGAGGGGTGGCTGCGGCGAAGCCGCAGAAGGGGTGGTGGTTCAAGGTCCCAAGAAAGATTCACAATTTCGATATCGATCCTTTGATTGAACCACCACCCCGGCGCTTCGCGCCACCCCTCCTGACCAGGAGGGGCGATCGCTCGGATTTGCCAGGTATGTCCCGACTGCGATCTTCAGTACGCGCCGTGACCGGCAATCATTGCGAAGGGCGTCCTGAGGATAATCAGGATGTCGCGCAAGATCGACCGTTCCCGTATGTACTGAAGGTCCATTCGAACCATCTCATCGAATGTGGTTCTGCTCCTGCCGTCGACCTGCCACTTGCCGGTGATTCCCGGCTTGGCCTCGAAGATTCTTCGCCGATGCCAGGGTTGATAGAATTCGTACTCGTAAGATATCGGAGGCCTGGGTCCAACCAGAGACATTGCTCCACTCAGTACGTTAATGAACTGAGGCAATTCATCCAGGCTTGTGGCACGAAGTATTCGTCCCAAAGGAGTCACGCGCGGGTCCTTTTGTATTTTGTAAACTCCACCTGTGTTCGCGATTTTCCCCCGAATCAGATTCCGAGTGAAGTCACGGTGAATGCCGGGATCATTCGCCACGTTCATCGAACGGAATTTCAGAAACGTGAAGGGCACTCCATATCGTCCAAGCCGTTGTTGCCGGTAGAAGACCGGGCCCGCCGACGTCCATTTGATCAGCGCCGAGATCACAAGGAACACCGGCGAAAGTACCAGCAACGCCGACAAACTCCCCAGAATGTCGATCGACCGCTTCACGACCGCGAAAGTCTTCGTGGAGATATCCGTGGGCCGGTCGTCAGGGCCAGGAAAGGCACTTCCGCTCGAGCGTGCCTGGCCGGACTCGTCTTCCTGAGGATAAAAATGATACGAGACTTCCACATGACCGACTTCCGAGGCGTGAAGATTCTCGAGCAGTATCTTCTGGATCTTCGCGGAAATCGCCGCCATTACTTCTGCGCTGCCGGCGCCATTGAATGAGGTGAATATCAATCCGATCGTGGATCGATTCCGATGCCAGCCCGTGACATCGGTCACGCGAACCGTGGCGGCCAGCGACATTCCGATATCGGCAATCGAACGCTCGGCTCCTTTTCGAATCAGTCCCTCGCAATGGATCAGCACGAGCAGAAATGGTTCGCCGGTTCGGTCGGACCGCTTCCGCTCCAGTGTGAGCAATCGCTGAAACAGTTCTTCAGGGTCGAGGTGGTCGGCCTTGAGCCAGCCGGGGTTCCGTATGTTTCGATTCGTCATAGTCGCTGCTGCTGATTCCATGATTTCTCCGATACCGTGTCTCTCGCCATGCTGTGCTGTCTAGTGATGGGTTTCGAAAAAGCGTTACAGCTCTTTTCAGGAATTCTTGAAGGGAGTGTTTGGCCGAGCGGGTATTGTATATGTATCCGGCCGGCAGTTTTGGGGCCGGGACCGTGGACGAGGATCTATTGGAACTCTTTGCATTTGACGCGAACTACGTACAACGGCTGAAGGAGGGGGACGGCCCCACCGAGGAACACTTTGCCCGTTACTTCGGCACATTGATTCGCATTAAAGCCAGCATACGCATGCGTTCCCGCGAAGCGCTGGAGGATGTACGGCAGGAGACACTCCTGCGCGTATTGCGTAATCTTCGCAACGGTTCGATTGAACATCCAGAGCGTTTCGGCGCGTACGTCAATTCTGTCTGCTCCAATGTCATGTTGGAGTTGTTCCGGGGCGATTCGCGCTGGAGCCAGCTGCCGGAAGACGAGGGGCTGGAGCCCGAAAGTCCCGAATCCGGCGTGGAATCGACCATGCTGCAGGACGAACGGCGCAAACTGGTCCGCCAGGCGCTGTCCGAATTACCCGCCAGGGATCGCCAGTTGCTGCGCCGTATTTTTCTGGACGAAGAAGATAAGGATGCAGTATGTGAGGAATTTGGCGTGACCCGCGAGCATCTGCGTGTCCTGCTTCATCGCGCCAGGGGCCGGCTTCGCGCGACAATGCGAATTAATTGAAAGAACGTTTGTAACGTTCGATCAACGACTGCAACTACTGACCAGAGGAGATATGGAACATCAGCGGGCCGTCCAAAATCTAGCCGTTGAGAGCTACTTGCTCGGTGATATGTCCCCTCGGGAGAGGGACGCATTTGAGGAGCACTACTTTGAATGTAGTCTGTGCGGGGAAGATGTCCGTGCTGCGGCCAAATTCATGGAGGATGCGCGCAAAATCCTGGGCGAAGATGCCGGGGCCGATGATCGGCTCAAGACTGGCCGACCACTTTCAGGTTCGTCTCGAACTGCGAATATACCCGGGGGGGGACGGACTCCCGGGTGGCTCGTATGGCTGAAACCGCAGTTCGCGGCGCCTGCGCTGGCGGCACTGGTGCTGCTGGTTGGTTTTCAATCGTTGCGAACCATTCCCGACCTGCGACGACAGGCCGAAGAGGCCGGCGCTCCTCGAGTCGTGACATCCATGGTTTTGCGCCGTGCGGTTCGTGGAGAAGCCGACACGCTTGCGGTTTCGCCAGGCATGGCGGTGTTGCTGACACTGGATCTTCCGGAGGCGCCGGCAAAGGCAACGCCACTCCAGTTCATAATAGAATCCCCCGATGGAAAGGAAGCGTTGCGCGTGCAGGGCATTGCGCCCGAGCCCGGAAGGTCGGTGAACCTGATGATCCCGCGCCTGGATTTGCCTTCCGGACCTTATATTGTTGTAGCCGAACTCGCTGCATCAAAGGATACTCACGGTCAGGAATTGGGCCGATTCCCATTCCACCTGGAACTTCAATAAGGAGCTGACTGATCCGAATGAAATCGAACATCTCGTCAAACCTCTCTGACCCGTCCCGTCCGGTCGACAATCGCTACATTCACATCAGCGGCGCATTCGCCGTCGGCGGAGCGTTCACCCGGGTGGGTACACAAAAAGTCTTTGTTCCTATCCCGTCGGTCGCCAGTGTGGAATTGCCCATGACCGGTGGCCTTTCGACAGCAAAATCCCCACGCTGGTCGCTTGGTCTCCGCAAGACCAAATTGATGTCCATTGCCGGAGCGACGGTCACGTGCAAGTCCAAACATGTCGCACCGAACGATCCTAAAGGGTCATCGGTCAACGTCGATGTCAAAGGGGTGAACGTCGAAGGAGTATTTCGCCTGAAGCGCGCCCTCCTGAACCTGGAGTCCGAACATGCCCCCGGTAATCGCTATCCCAGCATCAAATTTGGGGCCACAAGTATCGAAGGAATGGTTCTCGGCAAATTGAAGGTCACCGTTGAGCTGGATCTGCGAGCCTTCAACACTTTCCCCACCGCCGACACGCTCGAATCTGCGTTGCTGAGTGGAGACAAGTCGATTTCTCCAGGAGTGCTCAATAGCTTTTTGCGGAACAGCGACGGCAGTCTCCACCGGAGTCAGGGCGGATACTCCCTGGGATCCATCGTGAAGAAAATTACCGGCGTTCCCAGGGAATGGATTGAGGAGAACGGATACACCATAGTCTGGCCCGGCTTTGGCAAAGTGATCCTGGGTGAGATTCTGATCAGCCCCAGCGTTCGACGCGTTACACTGGTCCGCCTGAAGCACTGTGATATTGAAATTGGCGGCGGTTGTGACGGCGGCAGCGGCTGGCCCTAGAGCCATCCGGCTCCATCTTTGGAAAATTTTCGATTTCTAAAACCATGCACCGGCTGAGGCTGCTAGCGCCCTTCCTATTCTTGTTGCTGGCGAGCTGTTCCAAACCGCCTGTGGTGGAGTCTGTCCACAAGTCTGTTGTCAGTGCTGTGCAGAGCGGGGAACTGGGCCGGGCGCAAAGCATCCTGGATGATGCCTTTGGCAAGGGCGTACTTCTCGCGGCCCCGGGGAATCCAGACACATTGATCCGCTCCGGTATTTCGCAATCGGATGCGGATCGTCTTCGTCTTCTTCAATCCGAAATTCTGCTGGAACAGGGGCAGTTTCCAGCGGCGCTGGAGCTGCTGGCCAATCTGAAGGACCCGGGTGATCCGGAATCGCATTTACGCTGGCTGGTCGCCCGGGCAGTTGGTCTCAGTAAGACGGATAAACTGTCTGAGGCAAAAGCCCTGCTGGAGAGGGTCGATCAGGAATCCGGGAGTCTGACTTCGTCCGAACCTGCATTGAAGGCCCGTCTTCTGCGAGGAAATTTATTGAGTGGCTCAGGTAAGTTCGGCCAGGCCAATACATTGTTTCGGGAAACAGAATCGATTGCAGAGCGCGACGGGCGGACGTTTTACCAGGTTGCAGCTCGTGTGAACCTCAGCCTTTCCAGCCTTCGGCAACAGCGATATGACGAATCCGTGGAATACGCTCAAAACGCACTGAAGGGGCTGGAAGCGGGAAATCTTCGACTCGCCGCTCTCCTTCACAACAACCTTGGCATTGCCTATTACCGGCTTGGCAATCTGGAAAAAGCCAAACAGCATGAAGAGAATGCGGTGGCTCTCTCTCGGAAATCCGGCGATTCGCGAACGATCGCCGATGCCCTGGGCGGTCTCGCCAACGTGGAAATCGAAGACTGGTCCATCGACCTCAAGAATTTTGACGCAGCGGTGAAGGCCCTCGAAGAAGCCCTCGAATTATCGAAAAAGATCGGCGCCAATGGCGATGCGCATCGCTGGGCCGGCAACCTCGCAACAGCGCACCTGGCTGCATACGCATTCATCAAAGCCAGGGGATTGGACGCAGGCAATCGTGCGAATAACGAATTGGCTGCTGCGGAGCGTGCGAACAACGAGGCGTATGCTTTGCGCAATCTGCTGGAAAATCCTGAAAAGACGCAACTGCTGCAGTTCAATGCTGCGGAAATCGCTCTTGGCCGTAGCCAGCCTGCGGAGGCCGAGAAACTCTATCGCGCCCTGATCGCCGAGAAGCCCACTGGTTTTATCGAATGGGCAGCCCACGCCCGCCTGGGTAAACTTTTTGCGACTGAGAAAAATTACAAGGAAGCGAAACGCGAGTTTGAACTGGCGCTGGCGGCGATTGAAGACGAACGCTCCAACCTGAAACAAACAGAATCCCGGGTAACGTTCAACAATCATCTGATCCGATTTTTTTGGAACTACGTCGACATGCTGGTCGACGAGGGGCGAACCGACGAGGCCCTTGAAGTTGTCGAATACAGCCGGGCACGCGTGATGTCCGAAAAGCTGGGCGTCGAACGTCGCAGCTTTGCGCAAGTCCGGGCCGCTGCGTTGCAGGGATATGCGCGCCGCACGGGCGACGTGGTGCTGTCCTACTGGCTGGCCCCGGAGCGTTCCTTTGTGTGGGCCGTTACGCCGAACGGCATCCATTGGAAAGTGCTGGAGAATCGTCAGACGATTAGCGATGCCGTTTCGGTCTATCGCCGCGCAATCGAGGACCTGCGAGATCCGGTCGCCGAAAACCTTGCCTCGGGCGAAAAGTTATCCAGCCTCCTGCTGGATCCGGTGAAGCAGTATCTGGAAGGTGCTCCGCGTGTGATTGTTGTGCCCGATGGCGACATGCATCTGCTGAATCTGGAGTCCCTGCCGGTAGCCACGAAAACTGGAAAACAGTATTGGATCGAATCGACGGAGTTCGCCGTTTCGCCATCGCTGATCCTTTTATTCCAGGGCTTATCCGCGAAAAAGGTCCCTGCCAGTCCGAACATGCTGTTGTATGGTGCGCCCACGTCCTCTCGATCGGAATATCCGGAGCTGCCTGGGACGAAGTTGGAAATCGCCGGCATTCAGAAATATTTTGAAGGCCGGGAAACGACGGTGGAAGGAGCGAAGGCGACACCACGTTTCTTTCTGAACTCCATGCCCGCAGTTTATTCGATGATCCACTTCGCTGCGCACGCGGAGGCCAATCTGCTGAGCCCTCTCGATTCCGCCGTCATCCTTTCGGAAGATAGCCAGGGCTTTAAGCTTTACGCGTGGAATATCGCCAGGCTGAAACTCTCCGCCAACTTGGTCACCCTGTCGTCGTGCCGCGGCGCGGGTGCGCGATCGTACAATGGTGAAGGCATGTTCGGTTTTGCATGGGCATTCATGCAGTCCGGAGTTCGCAATGTGATTGCAGGCCTGTGGGACGTCGACGATGCCTATTCGTCCCAGATGATGATCGCGTTGTATAAGAGAATTGCCGCCGGCACGCGCCCATCGACTGCTCTCCGTGAAGCCAAGCTCGAGTTGTTGAGGTCCAACGGGACTCAACACAAACCCGTTTACTGGGCACCGTATCAGACATACCTACGCTAGAATTCATGTCATGAAACCCAAGGGGACCGCAACAGTCGAAGACCTGCTCAAAATGCCGGAAGACGGGCAGAAGTACGAACTGGTGGACGGTGAAATCGTTGTGAGCCCCACCGGCTACAATCACTCGCGAATAGCGATAAAAATTGGCCACATTATCGCGACTTTTCTGGATGAGCATCCAATCGGAGAGGTTTGCAGTTCGGACCTTGGCGTTTGGCTATCCAATCGGAATCTTCGTTCACCCGATGTTACCTATGTCCGTAACGAAAAAGTGCCTACAGGAAAGGCTGCACAGAACTTTGCGGAGTTCGTTCCGGACCTTGCTGTCGAAGTGCTGTCTCCGAGCGACCGGCCGAAGTTTGTGTCGCGGAAGATCGAAGAGTTTCTCGAGAATGGGGTTCCGATAGTCTGGCTTGTGAACCCGGAGGCGAAAACCGTCACCGAGTATCGTCCCGCTTCAGAACCCAAAGTATTTTCCAGCGATGACACGATTTATGCGGTGCCAGTCCTTCCAGGATTTTCCTGCCGTGTCGCCCGGTTTTTCTGAGTCGCGCTGACGGAATTTATCGATGCTGCGCAGCTCGACGATCGCTTCCATAAAATAGTTCCATATATTCCCTCAACACGACGTCTCCGATTCCAATTCCCATAAATATGGTAATATGGGCCGCATGAAGACGACACTGGATCTTCCCGATGAACTTCTGATTGCGGCAAAGAAGAAAGCAGCCGAACAACGGCGCCCATTACGCGCTCTCGTCGAAGAAGGATTGCGAGTTGTTCTGGAAGGTTCCAAACGCCATGACCGAAAGAGAACCGTGACATTGGTGACTGTCAAGGGCGGGCTTGCTCACGGTCTGGATCTCTCCAACCGCGAATCCATGCACGATTGGATTGAAAAGAATTCGTGATCGCTCTCGACACCAACCTTTTGGTTTACACGCATCGCGAAAGCACTCCTCAACACGCCGCCGCGCGCGCAGCGGTCGTCCGGGCATTGGAAGATCCCCGGGGATGGGGAATTTGCCTGCCGAGTATCGCCGAGTTCTGGAGCATCGTGACCAGTCCGGATCATCCCGGTGAAAAATCTACGGTCACCAAAGCGGCGGCTTTTATCCACTACCTGGTCACGGAGGGACACGGGCACATCTGGACTCCCGGTCCCGGTTTCGGTGAACGATTGCTGCGCTGGGCTGCTGTCCAAAAGATCCGTGGAAAACGCATCTTCGATCTTCAGATCGCGGCACTGGCATATGAGCATGGCGCCCGCGAAATCTGGACGCACGACGATGGGTTCGTGTCCGTGCCTGGACTAAAGGTTCACGATCCTCTGAGCGGGCCAGTTTCGCGATGAATGACAGCGAAAGTGGCTATGACTGTGTACGTAACAAGTGCAGGTCCCCTCAACAAATGAGATAGTTAAGAACCTCAGCCTGGGTGGCGGAATCGGCAGACGCACCGGACTTAAAATCCGTTGGACCGCAAGGTTCGTGGGGGTTCAATTCCCCCTCCAGGCACTAAGAGATGGATCAGTTTGAGGTTGATCGTTCGGCGTCGGCCTCGGTCGATGCGATTCCATGGCCATTTTGAGGTTTCAGGATTCTATAGCCCACAATAAGCGAGAGAACGCCCGCCAGTCCGGAGCCAAACAGAATCGCAAACTTCGCCGTTTCCAGTGACGGCCCTGGCAGAAATGCCAGTTGCGCGATAAACAGGGCCATTGTGAATCCGATGCCGCCAACCATTCCGACGACGCTGATGTGAGACCACAGGACCCCGCTCGGTAATGCGGCTAAGTTCGCACGTGCTGCGAGCCACGAAGCTATGAAGATTCCGACAGGTTTGCCTATCGCGAGCCCCATGGTCACGCCCCAAAAAACCCATAGAGCATCGCGATCAAAGCTCACCTGACCGAGCGGAACTCCAGCGTTGGCGAACGCGAACAACGGCATAATTCCGAATGCTACCCAACCGTGCAGAAGATGTTGGAGTCTTTCGACGGGAGAAACCGCCTCGCGATTGGCGACCTGAAGGTTGTCCAGATGCGGTAACAGCGTCGGTCCATCCGGTATTCCATTCGAGCGAAGCGAACGAACACGAGTCTCGGTCTGATCAAGAAACGCGTTAGCCCCATACCAGGCTCTCACTGGAGTCATGAAACCCACAATCACTCCTGCGAGCGTGGGATGAATTCCCGCAAAGTAAGCTCCTGCCCAGACGATAATGCCCGGCGCGATATAGGCCAGCGGCGAGCGTACCCCCAACAGCTGCATGACAAATATCGTTGCGATACCGATCCCCAGAATTGCGAAGCCCATTACAGCGAATCCAGCCGAATAGAAGAGGGCGATCACAATAATCGCGCCAACATCGTCGATGACCGCCAGGGCCAAAAGTAAGATGCGAAGTGCGGGAGTCACTCTTTTCCCCAATAACGCAAGGGCTCCCACGGCAAAGGCAATGTCTGTGGCCATTGGGACTGCCCAGCCGACTGCGGAGGGACG
>Ga0184628_10000029_pt1 | contig 64973 bp, 84 predicted proteins | sample PLM4_5_b1_FD_133149 | JGI IMG/M metagenome (GOLD analysis project Ga0184628, IMG submission 133149) | Groundwater sediment microbial communities from an aquifer in East River, Colorado, USA - PLM4_5_b1 | ecosystem: Environmental > Terrestrial > Soil > Riparian zone | place: USA: East River...
GTCTTGTATGCACCATTGATCCCATATGTTAGGATCATGGCTGGGGAATCCGGGCCCTTCGCTAGCATACACCTGCCACTCTACCACTCTACCATTAGCCAGGTACTTACGCAATCGACCGGGCGTCGGACCGTGACCGGGACCACGATTGAATCGCAGAGTGTTTATCAAGTGCATACGCAGGTTCTGGTATTCAGTTCGAGACGTCGCGCTACGACGTATCATCAACTGCATGACCTTGGGGCGCACCCAGATGTCCTTGACGGTTTCACCATGCTGGAAAGGCCCGCGTTGAGTGACGAACTCAAGGGGCGGCATTCCGAACCCGTCTTCCTGCATCACGTACCAAGGCGCTGACAGCATGAACTCAACGTCGTCCGGAGTGATGTAGACTAACCGTTCTTGAACACCATACAGGACCTCACACGCAGCCACGCCTGGTACAGGCGGTGGTGTGGGTTCTGGTACAGGCTCTGGCGGCACCTCGGCTACCCCCTTGATGCCTGTTGTACGGCCTCTAGGTCCTAGGCGGCCTACAACAGTAGCAGTGCGGGTAGTCGTGATTTCAATAGCGTCGATCTTAGCGTTGTCAGTAGTGCTGGTGAAACTGATCGTGATGGCTGCTGCAGCGACAACGACCTTGAAGTCCTTGTCCAGGGCTATGTTGGCGCCGCCAGCCTGTGAGAATATATCGAACGAAGAAAGGACCGTCGTCCCGTTGATCGCTACGTTGAACACACGCTGGCCTGTGCCAGTCCAATGTAGTTCAGCGAATTTGAGGCGTACGTTGTACGTATCGTTGGGTACGCCGAACGTGTAGGAGAACGTAGCTCCATAGCGTTCGCTTTGGTACAGCGTGGGGTCTGCGGTGTTGGCGATTGCATTACCACGTAGCAACGCAGTCGAATCGCCAGACCACGATTGGTCGGACGCCCATGTTTGGCCAAGTGAATCTACGTACGGTCCGAACGATCCGGAGTCTATACGTATGGCGGTGAATACGCCTGGAGGCGCAACGGGCGAATCGTCGGTGGTGAGCCCCCACCATTTCTTGAGTGCTAGAACTTCACCCGCAGTGGCCGTAATGTCAGTGCCAACTTCAGTGACTGCGTTCCACGTAGCCAATGAAGTGTAGACTGATCCACCCCACAACCAGCTGTAGTTGGCAGCTGCGCTATACCATTTGTTGGCGTTCCACGATACACCTTTACCTGGTATGAGGCTGTTACCCCATACGTGGTGCGGGTTGTTGGCGGTCGCTATCTTGTCGCTGACGTTGTCGTGTATCTGGTGTTGGCCTACGCCGAATATGATATCACCACGCACGTCACTGTCGTCAGTGACCTGCCACACACGACCATAGCCTGAATCAGCCCCATTACCAGAGCCGACTACGAGGTTCCTAGCTGTTTCACAATCGTACGCACTGGACAGATGGATTGTTGGACCACCGTCTTCAGTGCCACCGTTATAGAAACAACTATCAAAGATGTCGATTGCGCGGCTTATTTCAGGCCATGCAGCCGTACCAGCGCAGTTGCCAATCTTATTCCAGTTGGCTACAGCCCTGTCGCAGTGAATGTCCCACCACAGGCCACCACCACCGGTAGTCCCACGGCTGACGTTGTAGCGTACGATACCGTCAGTGCTAAGGACTACCTTATAGATGCCACCAGACTCACGCCATTCGTAGTACAGATGGCCGTTGTTGACCCACGTATTGTTCTCGAAGCGATATCCTGCAGCGTTGAGCATGGTAAGGCCGTTGACACCATGCTCGCGTATCAAACACTTTTCTACTACGCTACCTGTATTGGCGGCGTTGAATGTGGGCCAGCCGAAGCTGATACCTACACCATGCGTGAAGGCGATTTGACAGTTACGAAGTTCAAACCCAGCACGATCATTATTGCCGATCGGGTTGCCAAACGGCCCTGACCCGGCATCCATGAACGTGATGCCCTCGAACTTCACGTTGTCAGCGTTCGTGAACCACCAGTCGGTTTGTTCACACACGTGGACACGATCGAAGCGAGTCGCTGGGTTAGTACCGCCTAGACGTATGCGTTTGTCGGCTCCACCTTCCCAACAGTATTCATCCGCCGCTAGAGTGGTAGTACCAGCTGCTTTGGCCTTGAACCGTGTAGGTACGCCGTTCTTCCAGCCCGTAACGTTGTTGAAGTTCTGTGCGGCGTTGGAATCGACTTCGGTAAACCCAGACTCAGAGATATCAGGGGCTGTACGAGTCGACCGCCAATACGAACCTACAGACGTCCACGCAGCGTTGACGCCTGTGTCGTTGTAGTTCCTAGCACCTGAAATAATAACGTCACGATTCTGAGCGCGTATCGTTATGGCTTTGGAGTTGTTATTTAGTACTGCCCCGTTGAGGTAGTAGGTTCCAGGTGTAGGGTCGATAATGGAACCTGGAGGCGCCCCGTTGATGAGGTCCTGCAGGGCTGTAGCAGAGCCGTTAGTGGGGAATGTGAACCGTGGGAGGATCGAAGCTTGGCCTGCGACAGCGAACTTCGATCCTACGATCTTACCACGATAGCGATAGTCGTAGAAGGCTGTTGGAACGAACCCCGTTTCAGGCGTGTCGATGAAGTACGGGTACGGCATCGTCTCGATGATGGTCCACGTACCAGCGCCTTGTGGTGAACGTTCGAGTTCGTACATGGTGGCACCAGCCACCAGGTCGCCTTGCGCTTCGACGTACCCTAGACCTGATTTGAGGGTTAGCGCCATGCCTAGCCTCTCGCCATAGCAATCATAGCACGCATATCCATTTCGACATCTGCTGGTGATTCATAGCTGGAGTAGCTAGCGTTGAGGTTCAGGTTGTACGTATCGCCTGGCATGGGTTGTTGGCGTGACATCTGGGCTAGCATCTTGGCAGCGCTAGTGTGCAAACCAGTGATGTATTCACCACCATGCACGACCGCTACCATTGGCTTACCCCACGGCCCAGGAACCATACCACCCTTCTGGAACTCAGGTAGGTCAGCACCCAACCCTCGAGTCGGGCTAGGCAACACAGGAGCCTCGTATTCAGCTCGTTCGCGCTCTTCGCGTAGTCGCTTCAAAGCACCGATGGCGTTGTTCACAGAGTCGGTGAATGCTTCGGCGGACCTACGCATAGCAGCGAAGTTGCCACTCAGGATTTCCTGAATGTTGTCCACCAACGGGCGCATTTGTTCGCCACCCTTCTTGAGGACGTCCGCGGCTTTCTGGGCGAACTCTTTCTCGAGGATGTCGATCTTGCGCATCGTGTTCTCGTGGAGGTCCTGGATTTCACGTTCGCCTTGTTCACGTATCTTACGCTGCTTTTCGTCCATCGCTTCGTTGATGGATTGGATACGCTTGTCGCGTTCCTTTTCAGCGCGCGCGATCGAACGCGCTAGACCTTCATCTTCGAGCTTGTCGTTGAAGTCCTGAGTCTCTTGTTCTAGTTGGCGCTCGAAATCGTTGTTCTCTTGCTCGAGCTGTCGTTCGAATGCAGCGTCTTCTGCTTGGCGCGCACGTCGAGCAGCGCGTTGATCGTTCTCTTCTTTGATCTTGGCTTCTAGAGCAGCTTTGTCCAGCTCGAAGTCACGTGCTATGTCTTGCTGTTTGTTGACGAACTCGCGTTCGATATCAGCACGACGATCGTCGTAACGCTCTCGAGCAGCAGCGCGTTGCTTGTCGTCCGTCGCATCCGCCAGCGAGTCTTCGAGGTCGACCTTCGCTGCGTTGAGGTCGCGTGTACGTTTGAGTTCGTTATCGGACAGAGCCTTGGAATGATCTGCTTCCAGTTCGGCCTTGCTCTTGATAGCGTCTTTGGCTGCGTCTTCGTCTTCCTGTTGTTCCTTGCGACGACGCTTCTTTTCGTCTTGTGCATCTTTCTGTTGTTGGCGTCGTGCATCCTGGCTATCACTCAAGCCGCTACGCAACCCACGTTCCTCACGCGCACGCGCGAGGTTGTCGAGCATATCCTGGATACGTTCGTTCGTATCCTCGATCACGTCAGCGATAGACTTAGCAGCTTCGATAATCGTTTCGTTTATCTTGCGGCCAACTTCTTCGCCTATGTCAGTCATCTTGGCCTGCATGTCCGAACCAAGCTGATCAACCTGGGCGATGATGCTATACATCTCACCGACGAGATCGTCAACAAGGCTGGCCGCGGTCCCACGTATCGGACGCTTTGCAGCTTCCAATCGTGCAACGACTGCGTACTCGAGATCGGCTACGATATCGGTGGCGGCTTCGACTACATCGTAGGAATTCTCTTCTATGCCTTGTTCGAAGCCTGTGGTAACGTCCTCGCCCAGGTCCTCGAACTTCTTGGACGGTGATCGAGCGTCCAACGCTGCCCTAGCGGAATTGAGAACACCTTGCGCTAGTGCGGTTGCTGCACGACCTACTTCAGCGATGCCGTTCGTGATAGCCCCGGTCAAGCCTTGAACCACGGCTCGACCTGCTTCTGTACCAGCCACCAATAGCTGGCCGGCTAAGCCTTGAATGATGGCCACGACCTGACCGACCCACGTAGTTACAGCACCAACCGCGGTTGCCAGCGCTCCGCTAATGGCTGTGACAACGCCATTCCACGCGTCTGTTACGGTGGACAGGATCGTTGACAGAGCTCCCGAAATAGTGGACGTGATGGTATTCCAGCCGCTGGTTATCGAAGAGTCCAACGCGGTCATGGCTTCTTGGACTGCAGTACGCATAGCCAACCAAGTGCCTTGGGTCTTCGACAGTAGCATCTCCCAAGCTTGGCCGATCACCTGGCCCATTGCTACTATACCAGATTGGACTATGCGTATTTCAGTACCCAGCTCGCTGAAGAACCCACCTATCCCAGCAACAGCTGCAGCAGTCTTACCTTGGATATCACCCCAGTTGTTTGACCACGCCGCTGTCAACAGCGCTACCACAGCTATGATTGCTATGATGGCGATAGTCAACGGACCGCCCAACACAGCTACAATAGCCGTAATAACGCCGATGGAGGTTACGATGATACCCGTCAAAGCAGTGAGCGCAGCCCCGATGCTAGTCAGGACTCCAGCGATAACCCCGGCCACTTGCCACAGAGCAAACGCAGCGATAACCGCCAATACGGCTTCTTTGTGTTCCCACAAGAACTTCGTTAGGCCAATCACGGCGTTTATCAAAGGGGTGATAATGGTCAACACGTGCTGACCGGCTTCCCCAAAGTGGCTTGTGGCTTTGGCGGCTGATTCGGCTGCGGCTGTGTAGTTGCCTTGCAGAATGAACTGCAACGATTCAACTATGCCGCTAACAGCTATCAAGGCCTGGGTTACTAGCTCACCCGCTACCCCAGCTTCAGCGGCCCATGGAGCCCATGCCTCTCCTAGTTCAGACAGCTTCTTCCCGATAGCATCTAGGATTTCACCGATAGTGGGAAGCTTGACACCCGCCTTATCGAGATGGTCTATGAGCTTCAGGATGCCAGTGGTTATCAACCCAACCGCCAACAAGAACCCGCCCATGGACAATACAGCGCTGGCTATGGCCGCTACGATATTGCCAGCGATGATAGCCCCCAGACCTAGAGCAATATTCTTGAACAACTCCATGGCTGGTTCTGCCAGTCCGAACGCGTCAACGAACTCTCGGACCTGTTGTATGGCGTTGGCGAACGCGTCGAGCATGGACTTGCCGAAGTCTACGACTTGTTGGCTCAGCGCAGTGAAGTCAGCTTCCTTTAGGCCCTGCAAGAACGTCACTAGGTCATGCGCAGGCTGGGCTAGCGCATCGACGAACGTCTTACCAAACGCGTAGGCCAGCACCTGGACGTTGTTCCAAGCGATACCCATCTGCGCGTTCAACGGCTTGAGGAGCTGGTCTACGAGTTGGGTGACCTGCAGACGCTCAAACGATCCGCGCAATTCGTCGATCTGATCCTGGGTGGCATTCGCCAAAATGAGGAACGCAGCACCAGTACGTTGGAGGCCCAAGGTTGATATGGCTTGCAGGCGTTGTTCTTCAGTCAGTTTGCCAGCTGCTACGGCTTCATCGCTGAATGCGTTGTGCAGCTGTTGCATGACCTCGTCCATACCACGAGCATTGCCCGCGGAATCGAACAACGAAATGCCGTACTCGTCCATTACCTTTTGCGCGTCCTTGGATGGCCTGACCAAACGTTGAATCACACCACGCAAGGACGTCGCAGCCACGGAACCCGTGACACCGTTCTTACCTAGCAAAGCAGTAGCCAATGCCAGGTCTTCAATCGTGAACCCTGCAGCCTTGAATGCAGGCGCTGAATATTGTACAGCCGTGCCAAAGTCGGTGAATGTTAGAGCTGAGTTCTGTGCTACGACTGTAGCGGCTGTAGTAACGCGATCAATCTCTTCGACGCCGATACCAAAGGCGTTCATCGCAGTAGCGGTGAGTTTGGCAGCCGCTGCCAAACCAATCTCACCACCAGATGCAATGGTCAAGTCCTGGACAGCCTTTAGCGCACCACCCATGACGTCCGAAATGGGTACACCAGCACGAGCTAGTTCAGTAGCCGCCTTACTAAGGTCGGTCATACCTAACGTACCCACTCGAGCGAGGCTGGTGATAGACCCTTCGAGAGCGTCCATCTGTTCATCAGTCGATCCGGTTAGAGCTTGGGTCAACGCCATGCTCTGTTCGAAGTCAGCTGCGAACTTTATGGAAGCAGCGCCGGCTAGCGCGACTGCACCGCCTACCACGACAGCAGCAGTCGTGACAGCACTGGCCATGCCAGTGAATGCGGATGCAGCCGCGCCAGCGGCCCCCCCGGACTCCGTCTCCATCCGGCGCGCGACACGCTGGATGGATAGGAGTCGACTTTCTACAACCGCAGCATCGCGGTTGAACACCGCCATGCCTGCGATAACTGCGGTTACACCAACTGGTGGGAACGTCACCCGCGCCTACCCTTCCGCTTGTTCGATTCGGATTTAGACTTCCTATCGACAGCGTCTGCCACGTGCGCCTCTATCGAAAGGTGAGTGCGGTAGTGCGCCACAGCGTTGGCGCGATCAAACCAGGTCAACTTCTCCGTCCAGTCCGTCCACGGGCAGTGCACGTACTGGGCTGCTTCCCTGGCTTCGAACTCCGGCACCGTCTCCAGCACTCGTTCCATCGCCAAGCCTACGTTGAGCTTCGATGGAAGTTGGTACTCGTGGAGCGGTATCCCGTTCCTGGTTACCCCGAAAGGAAGCCTGGGCGGCCACTACGTCTACCTCCAGCGTACTGCCGGTGAAGCGTAGGATTTCGCTCAACAACCTTCCTTGGTCTTCCTCGGGTAGCGCGTACAACTTTAGCCACTCCACGTAGCGTCGCACCCCTGTTGTAGGAATGTCGATGTCGTCGTAGACTGCTGTGATATCGTCAGACCACACAGTGGATTCGGGTGGTTCTAGGCCACGAGGGAGTTTGTGTACTGAAGTCCCCAGACCGTAGTACACCTTAGCGGCGAGCATTCCCCTATCGTAGTCGAAGTGCTGCAACTCGATTACGTAGTTAGGATCGTTGGGGTTTTCCTCTTCACGGCCCTTCTCGTCGATGAAGACCTTAGGCGGGCGTGGCGGTACCAGCTTCCTATTGGCTTCAGCCAAGATCATAGCTGATACACGCTTCATTTTCAGTTCGAGGCCGTTTGCAGCCTTGAAGATTGATGGATCGGTCTGCGATCCCAGACCGTCTAGCACTTCGTTCGCGGCAGCGTCGTTGTTCATTTAGTCCTCTCTCTAAGCGGGGGGTGGTGGCCAGGGCCGGCTCACGAGTTCGCTACCTGGCCACCTTTTCCATTTGGAAAAGCTTACTTCTTCGCAGCATCCTCCTTTCCGGGTACGAATGGGATCAGGTCGGGAGACTCCCTTTGAAGTGAGAGCTCTTCGCGGTCAGCCTTGACTTCGACGTTCTTGTAGCCGCGATCGACGAGCGCCTGCGCCATGCGCTGGGCGTTCTCAGCGAAGACAGCCTCTTCGCGTGCTTGGTCGTAGTTGTCTGGGTAATCAGCCTTGACAGTTGCTGTAGGCATGTTACGACCCCTTGATGAGGATGCCGTCAGCGCCACCAGTCGCCAGACCAGCACCGTAGACGACGTTGACATCGGCTGAGCTAGACGCCAGCGCGTTGATACGCACGTTGGCTGGAATGACACCAACCGACTCAGGCGCCACGTACCACGAGTTACCACCGGAAATGGAGCGTAGGATGCGACCACCACCTGTAGCACCATCGTGAGCCATGTAGCCTACCTGGCGTGCAGGGAACTGAATGTCACGAACAGCGCCCGTGCCATTCCCGGGGAACGCCTTCTCGAACCACGACGCACCCGAGTCACGCGTGTAGTACAAGCGCCCGCCAGCGGACCCGACCCACCACTCGGCAGGTCCCCTCATACAAACTGCGCTTAGTGACACACCGGGTGCAGGTCCGCCCGCAGGAGCCGCCGCCCATGTTCCGCCGCCGTTTGTGGTATACAGCACGATGTTACCATCGCCGACTGCTACCACGTTCTGAGCGTCAGAGCCGTGGATGGCGTTGAGGTTCTGGACGGTGAGCGAACCGGCTTCCTGGACGTTCACGCTGGAGGCGATGTCGGAGGTGAAGTAGATGTATCCACCTTCTCCAACGATCCAGTTTAGCGTGGAGCCCAAGCTGAACCCGTCACGCGGGCCCTTGGTTGCGACGAACCCGTTGGACATCTGCGTCCAGGTCCCGGTGCCAGCCAAAAGAGACGCCATCGACAGGTAGTGGATGGAATCGCTATCGTCTGACAGGACCACCAAGAACGTGCCTGAGCCCATGATGCGTCGTGCGCCTTGCGTGGCACCCAACGACGCAATGGTGGACTCGATCCACGTCTGGCCACCATTGCGAGTGGCAACGATCTGAGCGTTCGCACCAGGTGAACCAGCTGCGTAGTTCTCCAGGACGAACACCTTGTTCGTGCCATCGGACGGAAGGCCGCACACGCCACAGTTGACCGCGTCAACGATGGCAACGTCCATGGCCTCGCGCGTGAGCTGTACGTCAGCTTGGCGAGCGAGGCCGATACGGAAGATCTCGTACGCTGCCTCACCGGTCATAGGCAAGGATTCGTTGACGAGACCGCGCTCGTCAGCGTCCAGCGCGCCAAGGTCCTCGGTTGAGTAGCTGGTAGGACGTGCAGCCTCGAGCGCGAGAATCTTCGTCCAGCCGCCGTTGAAGTCCTTCGGGTCCTGGCAGTTACCGAAATGGACCTGTACGTCGTTGTCACAACCACGTAGGGCCAACTTGAGCATCAAGGACTTCTGGTCCAACAGGAACCGTGCAGTCATCTCGAGCTCAGGGTTACCTGGCGCACCGATGATCTTGCCAATGGGGACGAAGGAGTCGTACTGCCCGTCGGACGGGATACGCACGACGGTAACGTCGCCCTGGTCGAACGTGAAGGCACCAGCCTTCCACAGGCCTTGGTATTGGGGTGGCGTCTCGGGCCCGGCTCGCTGCTCAAGCAAGAATACCCGAGAATAACCAGTACGTACTGGTTCAGGCATTGCCGTTCTCCTCGTATAGAGTGATGATCGTTTCAGCGTCTACGCGGAGCGCAGCCATAAGGGCAGCGTGAATTTCAGGCCGGCGGGCCCTGGCATCCCCACGTCGAATGATCCCTCGATTGAACAGTTCGTTCTGTAAGCGCGTAGTGACCTCCTCGCTCAACCCAAGGCTAGAGATGTCGGGAGGCCCTAGCAGGATACCCTGCCCCCAAGACTTTTCAGGTGCGCCGTCAGGGACGTGGACTAGGGACTTACGACCCACTCCATCGACGTGCGTAACAGTCATCATGCTCCTACGGAATCCCCCAATGCTTCGTTTCGTATCATTCGCCAGGCGTGCATTGCACCGCGTGTGGTGCCCAATGGATTGTCTAACATCCTTTCAGTCACCCGATAGGATGTTCCGCCTGCTGCACTGGCGGAAGACTCCGACATATCCACACGCCAATAGTTCGAGATGTTCTCGATGTTCCTGCAGCCACAGAATGGCCGTTCCAGGATCGACGCTGCGAACACAGCGATGGCACGCTCCCAACGAGGGTCCATCTCGTGTGATGGTCGCTTACGCGTCTGATCTCGATAGCCGGCTCGATACCAGAATCTACCGCGATCGGGTTGGCGCGCTTGAGCATACGACGTGTATTCATAGGAACCAGTCACCCCGTTCCACATAGCTGGTTGGCCGCTAATCAACCCCAGGCGATAGTCGCGTACGACTGAACACCCGAATTGAGCACCCAACCAGCACGTGGGGCACGCTTCAGTACCGCACCCACACGAACCCCATTGGTTCTCCCACAAGAATTGTATCTGTTGACTGGGGTCGATGAACACTCGATACACGTCTACCGCGCTAACGAAGTTGGCGTTGTCAGAGCCGTCGATAGCACGTGTGGAATCCAAACGGTCCATCAAGGCTGGTATTACGAGCTGTTCACGGCGTGCTGTAATTGTAGCGAACCCGCTAGTGAACGTCACTGTTATCGGGCGGATTTCCCATTCGGGTTCACCGCCTTCGCCAGCGAAATATACACAGATTTCATCCGCATTTAGGAGTTGTGTTGCTACGGTGATGGTAGCGGTTTCGGGGTATCCATCAGCGTCTTCGTCCGTGTACACCACAGGAGCACTGAGTGTTAGAACGGTCTTGCCTTCGATGCCGCCTGACACCACATGGCCGTAGTCTAGTTTCACGGCCACTCCCAAACCATTGGGGGTGAACATACGTACACGGCTGAAATCCCGCGTTGAAGGACGAACGATGTTGTGTCGTTCGTCCTTCTCAAACGTGGGCAGTGGCTTGAACCCCAACCATTGCGTTATGCGTGTTTCGGCTTCCGCGATTGCAGCGGCAATAGACTCACGCGAAACACCGTCTGTCACTTGCCAATCGTGTTGCATCAACGGTTGGCCGCATGTCGTGGTAGGTGCGAGGGTTTCGTGGTAAACCCCGTTGAAGTGTAGCGGGTGCGCGCCCATGATGCGCGCAAACCGATCTAACGACAACAGGGTTCTAGCGTCGGCGCGGGCCATTCTTGTATACCTTCTCAGACCATATGGCGAATGCGCTAGTAGCCAACCATGCAACCACAAGCCACACAGGTGTCAGCACCAACAGCAGGAGGATCAAGGCAGTCCAAATGCTCAAGCACAGAAAGCATTCAAAGATGTTGCCATCCGGGTGTGCGATCGGTTGATCGTCTTCGTGTTTCACACCGGTCATCTCACGCAAGCGCACGATGATCTTGAAAGGGCCGGCTTCATACATCAGGAGGTGTGTCAACCGCCATGTTGCTGCGGCTAACATCACTGCCATCAGCCAGTTGTCCGGCCTAGCGATTTCAATCAAACCTCACCCGCCCAGCTCATTATACCAGAGTCGGCCAATCGTGTCAAGTGCCAACCTTTGGCTCGGCTCGCGCCTAGCGCGGAGGGCCCGCAGCCGCTAGCGCAGGTGATGCTTCTGTGCTGGCGTAGAGTCGAAACTCCTCTCGGTTCAGGAAGTGGTCAACATCGTCCTTGTACACCCAACGTACCTTGTGGTCAGGGTCTGACCCGAAACGATAGCGCGCACCGGTCTTCATACCAGTGTATGAAATGGGAGCGGCTGCGTCGCCAACGTATTCGATCAAAACAGCCCCGTCCTGCTGTGACGGAGTGGAAGGGTTCATCGCTTGAGCGTAGACATCGAATGAAGGTAGCGACGGAGCTCCACCACCACCAGAACAACCACAGGGCATTCTTTCCTCCCGAGTAATGTATTTCGACCAGCGCTTGAAGATCTCTTCCTTTAGTGTCTCACGTTCCGAAAAGCCTTCTTCACGCCTTCGTCCCGTATCCATCCTGTAATGAAAGAGAGGCACAGCGAGTCTAGTGCCACAATAATCCGCCGCCACAACTTTGAGTGCGAAGTCCCAATCTTCCCACGCAGGAAGCTCTTCATCGAACCCTCCTACTTTTTCCCAGACTGCACGCGGGTACATACAAGTGACAGGCCAAGGAAGTTGGCGGAGTACACTATCACATCCGTCCCACTCAGGGGCGTGATGGACTTCGCCGGTGTCGTGTCGGTACCAGTCGGTGTATACGAACCCGCCCACGCGATGTTGTTCGACATACATGAGCTCGAGAGCTTCGGGTTGGAAGTAGTCGTCCGCGTCAAGGAAAACGAACGTTTCGCCTCTAGCAGCAGCCATCCCGAAGTTGCGAGCAGCACCAGCACCGATAGCGCCGGTAGTGTGGACAACATGTGCCCAAGCAGGAAGCCCAGGCAAAGGGCCACCAGTGTCGTTGACAACAATCGCTTCCCACCAGCGGAACGTTTGAGATCGTACTGAGTCGAGCGCGTCGAGTACATAGCGTTCATGGCCTGGTCCCACCGGTATGATAACCGAGACTAAACTGAATTCGTGCATCGGGATGATTGGGTCGGTTCGTTCGTCGTCCACAGGTGCTAGCCATGGAGTTAGATCGGTCTGCTTTCCCCACGGGTACCATTGGTGCCAACCCCAATCTTCCTGGGTGTTGGACATTGAGTCGGGGCGATTACGATACCTGAGGACGACTGCGTCTGTCACACGCTTCGCATTGGCTCCGAACGAGGTCGCTCGACACCAAAAGTCCGCGTCTTCCGCAGTCGGACACCGGCGGCGGTACCCACCAACTCTCTGCCATATGGAACGACGATACATCGACGTGGAACAGATCTGGTTCTGGTGTTTCATCTGGCGGCGATACTCGAACTCGGGTGGCCATGGTGACTTCCATTCCTCTCCACTAGGCTCGATCACCGACATTGCACCGTACGCTATGTGGATAGAACGATCACGGTCCAACGCATTCGACAACACGTGCAGCACGTTGGACCCGAGCATGTTATCAGAGTCTAGTGGGACGATGTATTTGCCACGTGCGGCTGATATGCCAGCGTTCAAGGTCTCTGCTAGGTAGAGGTTCCCAGGGTTGGTGATGATGCGTACACGAGGGTTGTCTCCAGCAACCTCTCGAACGATCTGGATAGACCGGTCAGTAGATGCATCGTCAACAACGACGAGTTCCCAATCCGCTTGAGGCTGGTCCAACACCGATTTCACAGAGTCAGCGATGTACGCTTCCATGTTGTGGACAGGCATCACGACGCTGATCTTAGGGCCCGTGTGTGGTTCGAGTAGTGAACGATACAGATCGTGGTAACGACGTATCGCCACTTCCCACGTGAAGTTACGCAACACATGAGCGCGAGCCGCAGCCCCTAACCGCCTACGATGTTTGAAACAGTACTCGAGCCCCTCTACCAACGAAGCGTAGTCGTTAGCAGGCGCCAACCAGCCTGTCTCTTTGTGGATCACGATCTCGTTTTGACCGCCCCAAGCCCATCCTAGGATCGGCACGCCAGCTGCCATTGCTTCTAGCGTACCTATCCCAAACGTCTCCCGAGTGGTGCACAAGTACACACCAGCGTTCTGAATGTAGGCCTTGTGCTCTCCGAGGCTGGACACACCAACAGCTTCGACGTTGTCAGCAGGTGGCATACCCCAGTGGACTGTCGAGATGAACTTACGATTGGGGGCCAACTTGGACAGTTCCCACAATGGAGTAGGATCACATATCGGGTCGACTCGAGTTTTGTTCCAGAGCACGTACCCTTTGTTGGCGACTGGCTCCCACGCTGTGGGGTCTATGCCGTGGTACAACACTTGAGCGTTGATGTTAGTCCCTCGAGCGATGGCTTGCGCAACCCACTTGGACGGAGCTGTCACAACGTCGGCTGCACGCATAGCCTTGATAACGTCGCGGTTCATCTTGAGGGCCCATTTCGGCCACTCGAACCCGTACCAGTACAACCCGTGGCAATGCGACACCACAGGTATTGTAGCGTCTGCATCGGCTGCCACACCGGCGTGTGTGGCGACGAGGTCGGCTGCGCCCGGCTCATCCACGATCTCCCACCCCATTGTGGGCAACCATTGGTTCTGAGCTTCGACGACTCGCCTTATACCACCGTCGCCACGATCCTCGCCAATGAACCGAGGGCCAATAAACAGTTTAGCCATTCACATACACCTGCACGTATCCTGGCAACGACCCCGCGACATTGGTCCAAGACCTTTGCAGGTCATTGGTCTTGTCCTCATCGAAGCGGAGTTTGCCACACACTAGTTCACCTTTTCCAAATGGAAAAGCTCGCGCAACTACGTAGTGCCCTTCGAGCGCGACGTAAGGTGCCGCGTCCAACGGACTGTGGATAGACGTGACCAGATCGAACTGGCCTATAATTTCACCAATGATTAACCGTGCATACAGCCTCGCATCTCGTTTTACGTCTGGATCGAATGTTTGGCCAATGGAGGGTTTACAACCGAACATGCGTGCGGCTCGCACCATGTATCCGTTGTGGCATGCTAGGTCGAGGTACGAGCGTGGGATACCCAGGCATGCAAACATGGCATGCATGGCACGCTCACTAGCCTCGCGCACTTCAGTAGACGGGTCGATCACCGACTTCGTACTCACCTATGTGCTCCCAAGGCCCCACTAGATTCAACGCTGCAGCGCGTAGCCCATTGTGCATGTTGCAACGATCAGAGTAGTCGCGTTCACAGACGTACGCATCCACCCCTTCAAGGAACGGACCGACCTTTTCGTAGAACCGCTTCGACGCCAGGAACGGACGCGTCCCGAATACGAACCCACTCCCGAACTCTAGGTGGAGCCACCACCCAGGTCCAACCGTGAACTTGGTGAAACACGGTAGGTTAGGGTGTATCGGTCCTAGACGTACGAAGTCGTATTCTTCTTCGCGTATCAACCAGATTGCTTTATCGAGATTGATTGAGCCTCGATCATACGAATCTTGGAGTTCCCAATCGTCAGTAGTGTACAGCCAAAGTTCGTTGTGCGCCACTCTAGCCAACGCTCGATTGAGGGATGCCCCAATGCCACCGTGCGGCCCGGTTACGATTGAAACGTCCTCGCCGGGGAAATGCGTGATGTTAGGCGTCACAGGCGATCCATCGTCCGCTATGATGTATCGAATGGTCTCCGTGCGACATTTGAGGTTCTCCACCAACGCATCTAGGCAAGTCTGGGCGTAGGCGTGGCGTGGAGCGCTGGGTTCGGGGTTGTACGTAGTCATGACCACCGCTACCATGATCGTTCGGCTCCTATGTGCACGAACAGATCACCGTAGGGTTTGACTTCTTGTACGGGCCAGATCACGCCTTGACGCGCTTCAGAAATGTGCGCCACGGCGAACTCGGTCTGGCCTGGTTCGAGCCCCTCAGGCCAAGGACCCACGCTTCTCTCCCAACCCACTGTCTCGATCCTGGGGTGGCCAGAAAAAACGTGAGGTTCAGCTGATGATGGATCGAGTCGTAACCATAGACGACCGTGGCTGGAGGCGAATTCACCGCGGAGTGGCTGAGTGAAACCCAAGTATCCCAACCGCATGCAGCCAGCGCCGAGTTCGTTAAGCGCTCCGATGAAGAGGTCAAGGTCGAGCTCACGTGTCAACTCCCAATCATCTTCCAGAACCAGAACATGGCTGGCAAAGTTGTGTACTAGCTGTGTCGCCAAGTTGTAGTTCGCCCCATAGCCTGAACGACGTGAATTCGATGTGGTCACTAGCTCGAGCGGGATGGGCGACGTGTCGGTGATCTCGTGGAGCGTTTGAATGTACTCGTCCGTATCGCCGTCACTGGCAATGTGCACGGACAGCGCTCCGCTCGTGCGCACGTGTGCCAACGCAGACGTGAGCGTCGTTTTGGCATACTCGAGGCGCCCGTACGTCAACAACATGATGCACACGTTACTCATTGGGGTCCTCTTGACGAGGCACCCATTCACGTGTTACGAGATCACGTGTCTCCAGGATAACCCCTTGCCACGATGCCTTCGAGGCCGTATCGGCTTCAGCGTGACGACGGTAGTTGTAGAGTGGAGCGCCGTTGGCAACTGGCCAGTGACGACCTGCACGAGGGTAATTCCCGATGATGATCGAAAGGAGTGCGGCATCCGGAGCACCCGACGCTGATTGAACTGGAAAACCACCCGTTCGTCGCCACAACGACTTAGTAACCATTGCCGCATTACAGGCGAGCTCCTGGGTCTCACCGGTGTCCGAATAACGAACACCCACGTAGTAGTAACCGTACGGATCGCCTTGACGCGCTTGGTATTCCTTGACGCACTCTTCGATACAAGTAGGCTCGAGCCAATCATCCGACCCCAGCATAAAAACGAGTTCGCTCGGCGCAACCGCGACACCGATGTTGAATGCATGTGCTACCCCCAGGTACCAAGGGCTCTTCCACACAGAGTACGCCAGGTCACTGGGGACCATGTGTAGGCTGACATCAGCCATGTCGTCTACGATCTGGAGATGGATACCCCCATGCGACAGATGGTTCCACGTTTGGTCGCTCACTGAACGGATGCACTCGTCCAACCACCTACGATTAGACGGGTTAGGGCCGACAGGGATCGTAACGGTCACCATCATACCGTAATTGGTTCTCGATCGTAGGCTTCGACCAACCGCGTGAGGTCGCGCAGCAGACTAACCGTCGGTTTGAGGCCTCGATACACTATAGGTTCGTCCACTGGAACGATGTTGATATCCTTGGCGAACGCATCCTTGAGGTCCAGTAGCAGTTGGTACTTCGTCGTGACGGGCGCTGCCACGTGGTACAGGCTAGGGCTCATGTGGAACATCTTGATGAGCATATCTGCCACATCGTAGACCGTACTACCCGCCCAATACGCCTGCGTGTAACCTTCGATGGTGGCACCGGCTGGTTGATCCAGGAACCACCGTAGCAACCCGTGCTGCAACCCGATGAACGACGTACGAACGATAACGGTATCAGGGACTTCACCCATCACTTTGCTACGCCCGTAGAGGTTGATCGGGTCTGTACGATCGAGTATGCTTCGCAACCCAGGTGCGTACCCGCTGAACACGCAGTCAGTAGATACCAGGATCACTTTAGAAGCGTGGAACACGTCCTTCACAACCCACGGCCCGAGCGCGTTGGCACGCACCATATCGGAAGGCATGTGCAACCCTGTCATGTGATGCGGCGTAAGGCCTGCGCAATTCACGACGACGTGAGGGTGGATAGCACCTTCTACCTTACGCATGGCGTCCCAGTCGGAGATATCATGCTCCGAACCTGTTACCCACGTCTGGTACTTGGCTAGGCGCGCCGCTGTCGCAACAGCACGCCCGAGCATACCACGCCCGCCTAACACCAACACTCGACCCTTGAAACCTTCGGGTTCTTTGAGTTCGACTTCAGACACCTTCGCTCTCCCTTATCATCTGGACTAGCTCTGTGCGGGAGAGCGGTTCGGCTAGATTGGAACTCATCGTAGGTAGTTCGCGTGTGTAGTCCTCGCTACCTGGCGGCATGATGGCGTAGAAGTTGTCGTACGCCTTGGTGCGATAGAGTTCGTAGTGGGTGATGAGGTCTTCGTGCTGCTTTTCACCAGGACGCTTCCCAACTACTTGGATTCGCCCAGCCTCGAACTCAGACCCACACACTTCCAACACAGCGTGCGCTATGTCGATCATACGTGCAGCGCGTGGGACAGGGACCGTGATCGAACCTCTAGGGGCGGCGAATGCCTTGACGATGGTATCCACAGCATCGTTGATGCTCATCCAGAACCTGGTCATGTCAGGGTCTGTTACACGAATGCAACCGTCTTCGCGGAATTGTTCACGCATGACAGGCACGACAGACCCAGTCGAACCAATGACGTTCCCGTAACGACACGCGTTGTACCCGTACTCAGATACCAGGCGTTCCATGAGCGCCTTGGTGATCCCATACGTGTTGACTGGCTGTGCAGCTTTGTCGGTGGATATGGCTACCAAGCTTGCCATGTGTACGGTACGTGCGGCGTGCAACACGGTGCCTGATCCGACGACGTTCACCCTAGCGAACTCGTCTACGTTGAACTCACCTTCGGGGATGAACTTCGCAGCTGCAGCGTGAATCACTGCATCGTGGCCTACCATCAGGTTCTGGACACGACCCAAGTCTGTGATATCCCCAAGCACGAATCGTGCATCGGGGAACTGTTGTGCACAACGGTATTGCTTTTCCTCGTCACGTGAGAGGATAGTGAACTTGGCGGGCCAACCGTCGCGCTGTGCACGACGTAGAATCCCGCGACCCAAGTAACCAGTCCCCCCGGTGATCAAGATATTGCCTTTCAGCATCAAATCTCCCAGGGTTTGACCGCCTCTGCGGGCGGTTCGCAATTAGAGGGTTCGTACACCCAATCGTTATCACCGTAGTCTCGTGCTACTCCTACAGGCCAGACCACCTCCCTATCTAACGTATTGTCTTGTTCGCACGCTACGTAGTTCTCGAGCAACGGTGGTGCAATGTAGATCGCACCTAAGTTCTGAGCTCGTGGGCCTAGCGTGCCTCGCAGCGCTGTGGGTGGTGCAGCGAATCGTATCTCGGCTCTAGCTCCGACACGACCTACCAATCCACCTTGGCGGAACAACAGACCAGCTACGCTTTGTGCATGCGTGCCTACGCGTGCTACCAATACCGTACGACGAATCGCTTGGTATGTGTTGGTGGCGCGTGGGCCGATTGTTATCGTAGCTGCAAACCCTCGCTGTGGGACCATTACAAAGTTGGGGCGAGCGCCCGCGCGCCCGACTGCAGGAGCGGATCGTACGCTAAGGATAACGAAGTCCACCCTAGCACCAGCGCGCCCCAACACACTGCCACTAGTAGTGCGCGTGGCTGCCGTTTGCGATTGAGTACCTACACTAGCCGTTCCAACTACAGTGATCCTCTTGACACCAGCGTTCTGCGCTCGAGAACCAGTGTGGCCAGCAGCACTCCTCGACCCGCCAATAGCACCGACCAGCGTACCACGCGTGCCTGCGCTACCAACAGCAGCGCCGCTCGAGTTCTTCGCACCAACGTCCTGTGCGCGGGACCCAACACTACCTTGCGCCGTACCAGTTAGGTTAGTGACGGTTTGTGCAGAGTTCTGAGCGTGGGTTCCTACTCGACCGCTAACGCTGGCGGTGGTTGAATGCGCCCCAGCCGTGGTGGCTGTGGGGCCACTACGTGCAACGTCAGTCGCAGTGATTGATTTGACGCCTGCGTTCTGTGCACGTGAACCTGCATAGCCAGCTACGAACTTGGCTCCGCCTTGTGCACCCACCGTGGCAGCATGTGTGCCTACACGACCCACCACTGCAGACGTACGTTGTGCTACGTCTACATGTGTAGCTCGACTGCCAACGCTGGCGACTTGGGCGGTGGTGATGCGCTTGACGCCTGCATTGGTGGCGCGTGGACCTACACTACCTGCGACAGTCGCAGGAGCTGCTGCTGGTATAACAAACTGTGCCCACGAAACGAGTATGCGACGCTCGATGACTTCCGCGCCAACGTTGGTAGCACGTGGGCCAACGTGGCCCAAGGATGGTGGGCGTGTAGCAGCTGCTGGTATCTCTAGTTGTACCCACGATACCTGAGCACGCGCTGTTATACCTTGGCTACCAACGGTTTGAGCGTGCGCTCCCACACGCCCCACCACCGTCGATGTGTTGGTACGTGCGACGGCCGTAGTGACCTTAGCGCCTACTGAAGCTACGTGGGGGTTGGCGATCTTCTTGACGCCAACCGCTACAGCCCTAAAGCCTGTCTTGCCAGCGATCGCACCGCTAACACCAGTGATCTGTGAACCAGCGGTTGTCGCGTGGGTGCCAACTTTAGCTGTGGCCGCTACACTAGTGCTATGTACGCCTACGTCAGTCGCACGTGGGCCGACTCGAGCGGCGCCTGTAGCAGTCGCACTACGTACGCCTACATTCTGGGCACGTGGGCCAGCTGTTCCAACCAGTGGTATACCAGCTGCGGCGGTTGGTACTTGTAGTGATACGTAGGATACTACGGCACGCGGTTGTGGAATAAACCCTACGTTGGTAGCACGTGGACCAAGTTTGCCAACTATCGCACCCACGCTCTGTTGCATGAACGTGAGGTTAGCGCTGAACTCAACCCACGGGTTTAGGTCAGTAGTTAGCCCATCAGAATGTGCAAAGTCTGACGCGGCTGAATCACCAAAGCGAAGCGTCGTTGTGAACGAGGTAGACGTACCAGCTTTGCGAAAGCCAATCTCAATAACGAGGTAGTCGCCAGCGCTGAACGTACGTGACGTTAGCGTGAGGGTTGTGGCTTCAGCGGCGTCCTGGAAACGCCGTGTCAGAGCAGAAGTGGTAAACTCAGGTGGGGCAGCAGCTGTGTTATCGCTAGCACTAACAGCTAGCAGGTCATTGATGTGTGTGCCCGCGCTGGAGACCTGGCGTATGTTGATCGCTACGGTCGAGTTGAGGTTAGCGTTCGACTCTAGACCACGAATGACGCCGGTGACCGTACCACTGATGGTCTGCGCCGCCATCGGTCCAACGATGTACTGGCGCATGACCGTCGTCGCCGGGTTGGCGGCTGACGGGCTTGCACTAGCGTGGTTCGCAAGGGTTGTGTTTGCCTTAGTTGTCGAACCAATCTCGCGGTCGAAGCCCGTTGTAGCTGTGGCTGTCCAACCAGTTCCTACGGCTGGCGAAATCGCCGGCGTGGTGCCGTCTGGTAGGTAGATCCTCGTAGCCACGAGGTTAGCTCACCTGGTTAGCAGTGAAGCGCAAGCGCAACGCTGACCAATTAGTGATAGTGCCGCTGACTGTTTGGACCGCATCTTGCCAAGTGTATGGCACGTCAGTGTGCGTCCACGTTTGGACTACGCTCGCACCTTCCATGAGGTCCACTACCAAGTCGATCTGGTGGCCTGCCAAGTCCTTTTTGTAGCGATAGTAGAGGGTGCGTGTGCCAGCCACTGGTGCGCTTAGAACACCTAATGCTACTGTCGCAGCATCGTTCACAGGGCTAGCACTAGACTTAATGTAGTCGGCATCACTCGCTGGTAGCTCGTCTATCGAAGCGTACAGGTTGACGTTGCTATCTAGTTCGTTCGTCCAGCCACCGTCTGTTACATCAGCTACAGGTCGTACGGCTTGACCACCAGTGGTAACACCAACGCACTGAGCCCTAGGGCCTACATGGCCAGCCACGGCTGTGCTGTCGCCATCACCCAACACCATCGCTGTACCGGTGTCGTGACGTACACTAAGTAGTGTGGTACCAGCGTCATACACCCAACCTTCCTGGGTGAGGTCACTACGCTGTGGTAATCGTACACCGTTGGACGTGACACGTGTAGGCGTGAAGGCTACACGCACACGCTCTATGCCAGGCTCGAACGTGGTATAGCTAACGCCTAGTGTGTTGTACTTGATAGCTTGCACTACTGCAGGTAGCCCACCCAACCCGCGCACTGAAACTATGTGCGTCTCGCTGGGTGGTGCCCATTCAGGTACGGCTGCGAAGCCGTCCATGTAGTGCTTGATCAGATCGCCGTAGCTATCGGACCACCAGTAGTCGTCGGTCGCTGCCAACGCTGCTTTGATACGACCGCCAGTGTTATCTAGTCCGTACGTGACGAAGTTGAACGAACGATAAGCGTCCTCCTTGAAGGACGACGTACTGGTCTGGGCGTACCACAACGCGTTGATTGACGCCCACCGTGCTGTGTGGCTAGTCAGCCCTGGATCGCCGCAGCACACATCTTGTTCGTCGATTCGCTGCGCGGAGAAACTAGTACCGGCACTGAAGTTCGTGACCACCCACGTTAGCAACGCTGGCACATGCGTAGTGTAGTTCGGGTCTACATCAGCTGGGTTATTACGATTCAGGATATACCGACACGTCTCCATCGGGACGAGTTGATTGTCGTTACCAGCTTCGTCTTGAGAACGATGGATGTCCTCGAAGTACGCCTGCCACTTGTTCGTGGTCATTGGCCCGTTGGCACCAAGCACCCAATTCCAAGCCGTGTTACGTGCCGTAGTGTAGGCGCTGGTATTGCCAATACCCAGACGTATGAGCTCGTCGAAAAGCTCCACACCAGCCACAGCGTTGCAACCGTATTCCTGGTTGACAGCTCCTGTCGGGCCATACACACGGAACGGCCACGGTGACTGTGTTGTGCTACCAGTACGTACGTGGGATTGCAATGCATCAGCGCAATCAATCGCAGCGTCACGATAGGTAGTGTCACCGGTCAGCTGCCAGAACTTGAGGTACGCGTGGCCTAGTTCACCTATCTTGTCTGGCTCGAGCCCGTCGGTATCATCGTCGTCAGCATCGCCATCACCAGTGTACGTGAACGCACCAAACTCAGACGTGGCGAACGGAACGTTAGGCCAATCCCATGAACCAGACGTCGTGCCATTGGCGAGCATGTAGTCCAAGCAAGCCTTGACGTGTGATATGAGACTGCTATCCCCGGAGAACGCAAGCCACGGTATCAACGAGTCCACGAAGCACGCGTAGGTCATGGCCGGGTTGTGCGACCCGAACTCCGTACCACCACTGTCGAAACAACAGTACCTCAAGTACGGCTTGGTACCGCCTACAGTAGGTACGGTCTTGAAGTAGTTCCAAGCGTAGCCGATCAACTGCACGTAGGCAGTGTTCTGCGGGGTCAACCACGACAGTAGTTTACTGCTACCGTCGAGGACTTCCGTGTGTCCGTTGATCGCCATTAGACCTGGTTAGCTGTGAAGCGTACGCGCAAGTTCGAATAGTCGCTGATGGCGTTGGTTATTGTTTGTTCAGCCAGTGTATGAGTCGTGGAAATATCGGTATGGGTCCACGTCTGCACGACGCTAGCGCCTTCCATCAAATCCACAACCAAGTCCACTTGCGCGCCGCTGATATCCTTCCAATAGCGATAGCGTAGCGTGCGCGTACCGCTAATCGGGGCTGACAACGTACCCATCGCCAGAGTGACTGGTGATGAGTTAGGGTCTTGTTCGGAGCGAATGTAGTCAGCATCGTCCGCTATAACTTCATCCACCACTGCAAACAAGTTCGTGGTAGCGCCGGTCTGCGTAGTCCACGCACCAACGCTAATGTCCGATGTTGGCTGTACAACTTGCCCTTCAGCTTTTGTACCTGCACACTGAGCTCGAGCACCTACGCTACCTAGCGCCGCGCCTGAAAGGTTTGTGCCACTGGTGCCTTCGAACGCAGCGATAACCATCGCTGTATCGGCCGATATCGTGCCCCATACGTGGCCCCGACTTTGTGCCGTCGTCACCGACTGGTTTACTATAGAACCAGCCATGTTGACGGCGCCATTCGTCTCGCGGCTAGCAGCGTTGAATTCAGCCCACGTACCCTCAGTGCCCGTTTGGTTCAGGTTGATTGTGACGGTGCCACCCAAGTCGATGGAAATGACCGCCATGTACAACGCGTTGACTTTGCCAGTGTTGTCAACGTTGAGCGAATCGTGCAGAGTTTGAGCAGTCGATGCGTTGTTGTTCGACCCGATCAACGAACTGGCTGTCAACGCATCTTGCACTTCAGCCAGGAACAACGTGACCCCACCGCTCGTACTAGCCCAAGTTACGTTGACTGAACCAGCCGACAAGTTCTCCTTATAGAACATGCCGGCATTGGCACCAGCACCACCATGGCGTCGTGCAATGACCGTGTATGCACCGTGCACGTTGTCCGAGATGGTTAGGCCAGTTTCCTGGCCGCCAGACCCACCAAAGTTCGTTAGCCCAGCAACTGCCAAACGCCCGGCTGTGTAAGTGATAAAGCCGTTCAGCGTACCACCGGTACCGGTGTCTACAGCGTGCTTAACCGTTTGCGTGACAGTAGGGGCAGCCATTTACTCGAGTTCCCCAGAAATGTCTGATGCCTGTATGGTAACACCCAATCGAACCGTCACCCCTTCGGTTTCGACCCACACACGTGCCTGCATCGCTTGCATCTCCGCGAACGTAGCAGAATCATGTTTTACAGACGGCATAGAGCCGCGTGGGCCTAGTTCGCCAAAGACGATATTTTTAGTGGTGAACCATTCTTGGAACGGGCCTGCACCTATACGTATATCGACTCCCCATTGAACGATACGCCCTTGGCCCGCAACTTGGCTCCATGAGTTCGGGTTGCTGGTGGTGAATACCACGTTGAAGCCGCGCAAGCCATCTGGAATGGCTTGCGCGGTGAACAAACGCCTCGCCCCGCTTGAAACAGGCGTCGGAGCGACCGTACGTGTGACGATCGCCATATGTCTACGCGACGGCGCCTAGATCAACCGACCCCGACGACAGAGCGTAGGTGCCCTGACCTGCGAATGTCTCAGGCACACACTTCTGCGAATAGAACACGAACGGCTGCGTACCGGTCAGGTCTATCGCAGTACCGCCGCTGGTGGTGGCAACGCGGAACGAGTCCGTAGCCAGACCAGTAGCGATCACGAAATAGATCGTACCTACGCTGAGGCCCGTAGGCAACGTACCCCAGAACACCACACGGTTGTCAGCGACTAGACCGTGGGCCTTGCTGAAGATATCGTTGTTGGTGATGTCGGTCGAAGTCTCAGCAGACGAGTACAGCAGAGCACCACCACCTGCGGGCATCATACCACTGAAGTTGCCCGTTGTGATGGCGTCCCAGAACCCGACCCACGCTACGGTTGTAGACGCTGGCACGTCCCACGTTGGAAGCGTAGCCGCCAACGCTTTTGCACCGCCCGAACTAGCTGCCCACGTGAGGGCCTTGCGTGCGTAGGCAGGTGAACCACCAGTGACTTCGTTGGTGCCAGTTGTAGAATACGCCGTGTGAAGCGAACCGTGTGTTGCTTCAGTGGCGAACCCATCTAGTGCGGCGTGCTTGCCATTGTTGGCCATGAAGAACGCCTCGTATGGCCGCAGCAACCGCGCCAAATCGCGCGCTATAGGCGCACGATGCACGACACCACACGGACACAACCGAGGCGCAGGCAAATGAATCATGCGTTCCTCCTCCAGGAGTGATGGGGGTCCCGAAGGACCCCCTACACCGTTACCCCTTGTAATCCGCGAAGAACGAGGGTGCAGTCGATCGCGAGGTGACACCACCGTTGATGAAGTACGGATCGTTCGGGAACGGATCACGCGTGTGCAGCATCGGGCTGTACTGAACGTTGAGGAGCCGACCAAACAGGTGAGGCACCGGAACGATCAATCGCGGCTCGATGTACGCCTGCCACTGCACGCATGTGTTGACTGGAGGCTTGAGGTGCCAGAAGTACTGACCACCATCAGTCCAGTAGAACGTGCCCATGCGGCCATCGTTGACGGCGTCCATTGTGCCGTTGCGATAGTCGAGGAATTCCCAGTAGATGCCCGCCATACCACCGAGGAAGGTGTTGCAGATGAAATAGATATCGGACGCGAATGACCCGGCGGTCACCTTGTTCGATGTCGTCTGCGAATCTTCGTCGATAGCATCGTCGAACACGACTGGGAACTGAGCGCCATCAACGAGCAGATACTTGCCCTGGCGCATGGCGTCGCGCATCTGGATCTGGTCGTTGGCGTTCATGAGCAGCGTCTGCGTGCCGTCTGTAGCACGCATCTGACAGCCGAACGTCATGTACGAACACGGCCAGAACGCCGTGAGTTCGTAGAACAGGTTCTCGCGCATGGCAAGCGACCACGACGCCGGCATGAGCCCCATCTTCTCGGCGTTCGAGCGCAAGATGCGGATCATGTAGACGATGGTACGAACGATGTCGGCGCCAGACGAAGTGTCACCAACACGCTTGTAGCCGTAGTCCAACACCAGCGAGTTCAGCGAAGGGCACGACTGGCCTGTGATGGCGTCCTTCTTGTTCGTGCCAATCAGCAAGTCCAGCCCAGGGAATTCACGATAGCCACCGCCGCTAGTGTTGTTGGCGGGGTTACCCGAGTACACCTGGCGAAGCAGCTTGTTCTGGAACGACACACCCAGCTCGACGAAACGCATGAGCGCCTCACGTGCCAAGTTCTGCGCACCACCCGGGATGCTGGGCGTGATGATGCCGTTGGAGTTGACGCCAGGCGCCAGCAACGGATCATTGACGATACGCAGGTCCATGAACTCAGAGCGGTTGATTTGCTGGCGTGCCAGTGTGGTCAGCTCGAGTTCACGAGTCTTGAATGCGTAGCGTCCGAACTGCGCCGTCTGGTAGCAGTTCTTCATTGGACCAGCTGTAGGCGGCTCGTCGCACAACCCCACCGGGTTCGCACCTGAACCTGGCAAAAAGCCCGTCAGGTACGGGAACAGCGGGTCGGTCGAGTTGGTAGGGCGAGCTGGAATAGCGCCCGCCAGACCCACAGGTTGGACGCGAGTCGAGATGATGTCCCGCTCGAGGCCTGGGTATGACCACAACCCGTTGACCCCATGCAGGTATGGCGTGGTGTTCCCATACACGCCGGACGGTGCAGTGTGCCGCTGGCCGGCGACAACCTGCGAGCTCGAAAGCTCTCGAGCCAGATCCTGAAGCAGACCCATGGTCCCCCCTTATCCTCTCGTGCCAATGAGGGGACCAAGGATCGTACCCTCGAAGAAGTCCTTAGCAATGCCGGCCTCTGCACCTGTGCTGGCCACAACATTGTCGTCGGACTTGGACGCCGAAACGGGCGCCCCAACCTTCGGAGTCATAGCCTCAGCCACCACAGCGTCACCGCTCTTGATGTCCTTGGTTCGTTCGTCGATCGACTTGACCTGCGCGGCCAACGTGCTAACGAGCTCTTGGATGCTCATGAGCGTCTTGGTCGTTTCGATCCTGAAGTTGTTCTCCTGGACCTGCTCAGGTGTGGGCGGTGGCTCGACCTCAATACCGAGGTCAGCTGCCTTACTCTCCAGACCCTGGGTCTTCAGAGCTTCGGCCAGACCCTCAGTAGCGGTTTCCCACTGCTTGATCTGGTCTTCGGGGATGCCCATATCCACGAAGTACTTCCGCTTGTCGGGGGTGAAACCCATCTCGTTCGCCTTTCCTGCGTTCAAAAGATTGAAGCTAGTCGTCCAGACGGCAGCGTTCGTCACCGGTAGAACCGATATCTCGTACGAGCGGTACCATTCAATCAGGTTCTCTCTCTGCAGCCCGAAGAATCCATGCGATACGCCAGCGTCCTCCCGTGCAGCTTTCTCAGCGAGCGCTTCTTTTCCAGCGTCGATGAGGCCGCTGGCGTGGACGAAGCCATCTTCTGTCAGGTCGAGCCAGTCCACCTGGCCGAACTTGGAACCCATGGTGTGCCACAGCCACAACTCGGGATACTGGCTATGTTCACTAGCCCAATCCACGAATTCCTTGTGCGCGGCCTTGGTGAAAATTTCTCCCTCCCTGTCCATGAAGTTGTTAGACCACACGGTGTAAAACCGCAGGCGACCGTCTTTCTGTCGTACCAGCCCGAACGCCGCCGACCCACCGTCGTGTTCGTCCGTGCCTGACACAGGGGTGTGGGCGGAGCCCGAGTTGTTGAACCTTGTCACCAGTGACCGCAAACCTTCCAACAACCCAGGCTTCCCCGTCGGGCTGTTTGGTAGGGGTGGTTCGATAACAGGCAACGGATCGGGCTCCGCAAAATCTCGTTCCGCTACGACCGCGACAGTACCACTCGAGGAATCAGTCGTTGCTTTGGCACGCCATAGACTAGACACACCCTCAGGATCAACCGGCCCCTCCACCAAAGCGCATGAACCTTCACCGACGTACCAGTGACAAGTGGCGCAACTTCCAGCGTTGCTAGCTCTGATCGTACGGTAGCCGGCAACGTCCTTAGTAAGTTGTACCAACCCTGGAGGCGGGTCGTCATAGTCTCCGTTGTCATACTCCTTCGCCTCGAACAACAGTTCAGCATCTTCGAGAGTCATAGTGGAAGGGTCCGCGTCTTTAGACGCCGCCACCCCATTCGCCATCTTGAAGCATTTCTCTTCTGGATGCCCGTCCGCCGCACAGCCGTTGAAGATGTGGAGCCACTGGCGTTGGCGGGTGGGCGGCAGCTTCTTGACGTGGGCAGGAGCATTAGCCGCGGTGTAAGGCATTATTTAGATACCTCCGATATAACGAGCTGAGCTCCCTTTTTGAACTCTGGCCGGTCGATTTTATCACGAATGTTAGGCCAGCCCCAAGCTGCGTGGAAGCTAGCTTGGCCGCTAGGCCCGTGTACATAACCCGAGTAGTAGCGCCCCCAGCGATCTTGGACGGCGTTGTTGATCTGCCATTGAATGCCTACCCCACTCGAGACGTCCTTCAACCGCCAGTTCCGCAGTAGGCGATACGTGCGTTGGTACGCCTTGCCAGTGCCGGGGTTGGCGGGTTTGTCTGGCGGGGGCGGGTACACGAGCTCCATGATGATGTTAGCGCAGTAGGATTGGGTGTACTCATGGAGTGCAGCGTACGTTTCAGGCCCGTGGATGATCCTGGAGTTGGCACGAATAGCGGAGAAGCGTACGCGTACTGACATAACGTAGTTACACCGTTACCGCCGGACGCTTGGTGGATTGGGTTGGAGGCGACTGTTCGAGGTTGTCGTTAGGTTGTGTCTTCGGCCCAGCCGGCCCTTTGGGACCGGGTTCACCGCGTGTGACTGGCGTCTCGGGCGGAGGTGGCAAGGAGGCTTCTAGTTCGACTTCGCCTGTCGCATCCGATTCGCCCATCATCTTCAGGTAGCGCGGGTCCAGGTCACCTGTGTCAACCAGGATCTGTCGTGCGACTTCAGTGGTGATCGCCCCAGATTTAATAAGCAAGTCCAACCACACAGCACGCTCCTTGGACACTGCGACTTCGTCGAATTTCTGGGCCAGGTCTTGTTCCCCAAACTCGAACGTGACGGACGACGGCATCACGCCTCTGAAGTTGAAGACCTGGCCCAGAATCCCCATGAACGCTGCAGCACCTTTGCCTCGACTCTTGACGTGGGAGGTCTTGGCTTCTGTGCCAGAGCCGATCCCACGCCCGGGGGCGGGTGCGAAGTCACCATAGTCCGTTCCAAACGCCAGCGCTAGATTGGTAACGTACCACTGCATCGCCAGGTCTTCGTTGAAGTTGTCTGGCAAAGACGCAAGGTCGATCTGGGCGTGAGACACTGTGGCGTTCGGGTCTAGCGTGCCGATAATGGCGGGCATTACGAACCGCATCTGGCCCATACTGTCAGCAGTCTGGCGGTGCTTTTGGAGCGCATCTTCGATCATGCGCGTGGGCATGCCGCTAACTAGGTGGATAGCTTTCTCGAACCGGCCAGACACCTTCTCACGCTTGTAGATCAGGATGTCACGCATGATCTGGGATGCACGTAGTACGCGAGTTAGAGCGCAGTACTGCATCCCATTGTGTTCTTGTCTGGGGGATGGGAACTCCGCTAGCGGTATCACCTGGAACCACTTCATCAAGTGGCCTCGACCACGACGGTCGTAGTAGATCACAGGTGTCTCTGGGATTCCCGTACGAACACAATGAGCGCTATCGAGGTGGTTCAGACCAACCGGCGGGCTAGCAGGTTGGGGTCCGTTTCGTACCACCTCGATAAACGCACCATTGTCCTGCGTGAACAGGTCTATCAATACCTTGGAGACGAAGGGAATCCACCCCTCACCAAATTCAGCGCTGTGGAGTAGACGCTGAACGGCTGCAGTGGTGAGGGGTGGCCCTTTCAACGTCCAACCGAAAGCTGCGTAGCGTGCAACGGTCGAGTAGAGCGCACTGGCGAACATCGGTTCCGTAGGCCAGAACGCTCTCAAAAACTGGTCCCTAAGGCCAGGTGTGTTACCCCACGGTGGTACCGTATCAGCTGCGTCAGCCATAGCTAACGTTATCGAATACGTCTCGCCAAAGAACCCACCTTCGTTGGGCCTCGTGGGGTGGTCTACTACTGAGCCGTTAGTGAGGTTGGTGGGGTCTATGGGCATGGGGGGTGGGGAGCTTTTCCATTTGGAAAAGGTGGGCTAATCCAAGTTCAACCGTTTGCATTCGTGGACGGCCATTGATAGGGCGACCGCCAAGTCGATCTTAGAGCCGGCGCCTTTCTTTACCAGACGCATCTTGGTGTTCGAGTCCTTGGCGATCTTCGCCGCGGCGTGGGAGATGTGTTCACGTACATCAACGTCACCGAAGTGTAGGATCGTACGGTCACGGATGTATGTGTATAGCAAATGGTCCGCTACCATACGATCACCACCTTGGCTGAACGAGTACGCCCACACCAGGCCTTCGTTGCGGAAGCGAGTCATCATGTCGTGCAACTGGTACATGTCATACGCCAGTTGGAGGACGTTGAGCTTGGCTTGGGGGATGCACGGGCCGAGCTGGTTAACGTAGTCGTGAGACGCGCAGGGCTGGTTGAGTGGGTGGATATGGCCTGTCAACCACTGGCGCAGCGTTGGCTCGATCGTGAGGGAGTAGTTGATCGTGCCGCCAGGAGGCGGGGTCCATAACGCGGAGCGGCGCAGTACGATCTTTTGTGGGTTAGTCGGGTGGCGCGATACGATGATAGCACCGCTACAGTCACCAGAAACTGAGGCGTCGGCCGCCACCACAACCGGAGTATCTGGAGTCAGGGTTTGAAGGGACGGGTCAAGCTCGTCCGGAGTCGCCCTGCAATGGTCCCACCATTCCGTTGGCAAAAAGGAGGAGACACTGGATACCCAGTTATTGTTGTGGAGACGGTCGAACGCTTCAGGGCGCAGCGTCGTAGCTTGGCTCTGGTAGTAGGAGGGTACTTGCCAGGGCATTCTACGTGCTGCTTCGCCCGTATCCCAATACGTGAACAATCGCGCTCGCGGGTTCACGTACAGCGGGAGGGCGTCGGTCTCTGGTCCTGGCCAGTCTGGTACGTCGTCTCGAGTAAGCTGGCGAGCGCCTCGCTCTGGCAGGGTACCGAGTTCGAACTGCTCGATAAGTAGAAGGCTTTCACCTTCAAATCCTGCATAAGTCTCAACCCACCTAATGGACTTAGGCCGCGTGGGAACGGGAGTTAGTTCGTCCCACAGACGTTGAGACCCCTCGAGAGTGTAGCCCCAAAGCTCAGACCAGAATGTGGCCGTGGGGTTCATACCAGCCTGGCCCTTGTAGTCACCGGAGAGAGGGCGTATGACTGAGCCGGATGGAACGTGCGTAGCGTCACGACGTATGATATCCCAGTACCCTGGGATTTCTTCTTTGTGTCGATCGTAACGCGGATCGAGCTCTAGGGACTTGAGAACTTTATCGTACAACAAACCTCGAGACTGGTCGAGGTCGTTAGCCACCATGTAGATTTCGTTAGCACCACCCCAACGCTCAGCCACCCAACGGGCGATCATCGAGGCGATCGTAGTCTTGCCAGACTTCTTCACGGTGGAGTAGATAAAGTTCTGGAACCCGTCCTCGACGCCCATACGGGCTGCGAAGTCGGGGGCGAATGCGCAGCGCAGAATTACGCGTTGGACGGGTTCCAGCTTGATAGGGCGACCAGTCTCTGGAACGAAGAAACTGGTGTGTGCAAAGTCGAACAGGTCTTCCGGGCTGAACCGCGGGTGTGTACGGCCTCTAGGGGCGTCTTCCAAGCTGGATTGGGGGAGCGCACGGATCTTAGCGCCTAGGTGGGTAGCGAGAACTCGTGCGGCTTCCAGCTGGGCTGGGCTCAGCGCGTCCGTCGGTGGGGGCACCGAAGCCGACGCGGTTGTCACGCCGCGTCAACCTCGGTTTCTTCCGGGGAGGTTAGGGATTCATAACCACCCGAAAGTCTGGCGAGCGCATCGCCGTCTTCGCCGTCGGGGGCGAAGCCGGGGGCGTCGGGCTCTGAAATGAGCGTCACGAGCGCACGGCGCGCCGTAGGCGGTAGTGTGTTGAGCAACCGCTGAAGGGCATCCGCGGGATCGTTCTGGCGTGCATTGGGGGTTGTTAGGGTGGACATGTGCTTGAGGATGTCCCCGAACAGCCGACCGAACTCAGCCGGTTCCATGTCATGCATAACGTTGGGCAGATAGAGCATGACCTGGTTGAGCGCGTCGAACGTTTTGAGCGTCGTAAGCGTACGGAGTTGGCCGTTGAGGTTCTCTTGGGCCATCGGGTCCTGCGCGATAGACGCCATGAGGTACGCTGTTGCGTTGGGCGTCGTGGGGCCGAAGAGCCTCTCGGCCGCGAGCGCCACGTTACCACCTGCGACCACCAAGGCCTCAACGCAGATTTCAGCTGGCAGTAGTGTTTGCTGGGATTCGTGGGGGTACATAGTATTGGCGGAAGCACACGACGCACAACACGCCTTTAGGAGTGTAGAAGCGCGTGGTCGGGGTCGGGACGGTGAACGAGCGTATGCACAGCCGACAGTGAAGAGGTGGCAGGGTCGCGGTCTTACCGGAGGCTGCGTGTGGCATTTGAGTCATTATAGCACATCGACGGGGGGGAGTCGAGTAGTCGCGTCTAGTTACTACTCGGGTAACTACTGGTCAACAGGACTCCCCCCGGCTGCTGGTGGGGTAACGCTCATGGGTGCGCGCAGGCGCACATGTTCGTATGGGGGGGCACATACTACCGGTTGTGTGTGGGGGGCACGTGGGCACGTCGCACATACTACCGGTTGTGGTCTGGACGGATGGGTGCCGACGTGCGACTATTTGGGCATGCCGAACCCCCCCACCCCACCCACCACCCCCCACGCCAACGTCGCGTCGGGCGTGGACGTGGGCGCGTACGATGCGCGTCTGGCGCACGAGATCGCCCAACGCGATCTCGCGTACGCCACACGCCAACGCGAACGGGACGCACGCGAACGTGCGTACTTGGACGCGCTCTCGTGGGCGCCCGTCACAACCGCGCTGCGTGAACGCAGGAACGTCCCGCTCGCCTCCCAACGCGCCTTCATGCCCACGCCACCTCGCCCACACCGGGACTGGGCTGACGCGCCCTGCCCCACGCACGGGCCAGGCTGCAAACGCTGCGCACGCCCCGCACGCGGGGCACCCATGCCCTCCGCCTGGGAGGCCAACGCGCCCCACGCTCGCACGCACATGGCGCCTGACCCGTCCTGCCATCACCCCCTGGTGAAGTGCTCGCACAAGTGGTAGCCTAGCGCCCTCACGTGGGGGCGCCTCCCCCTAGGAGGCACCCCCAGGTGCGTGCCCTAGCACGCAAGGACACATAGGAGGTCGCACCATGCGACGTACCCTCATAGCGCTCGCCTTCGCCGCCACCGCCGCGGCCTCGCCCGCGCACGCCGCTCCCCAGCCAGTCTCGCCCGACGTAGCTTGGGTGGACCCCGAGGACGGCTGCGAGTGCGTCTACGTCCGCACGCCTGCGGGCGACGTGATCACGATCCACCTCGAGGAAGGGGACTGGGACGACGCTCCCGGCTCCTAGCCTCGCTCGCGCCCCCGGAGGGGCGCCATGCCCTGGGCTCACCACTGGCCTGATGGGTCTCCGCACCAGCCGTATCCTCACCACGCCCCAAACCCGGGGCCACTCCCCACGAGGCCGGCAAGGTGGCTGCACCCCGACGCACGTGAGCCCAGGACATGGCGCTACCTGCGCCTTAGGAGAGCACATGCACGAGCACCATTCGCCCGCCACGGTCGAGACCGTGGACGTAGTGGGCTGGTTCCCGCGTGCCGAATGGCGCGTTGGCCTGGCCGACGGCTGCCTGGTATGGCTGCCCATCACCGACCCGCGGCCCTTAGTGGGTGAGGTCTACGACCCCACCGCGTGACACACGCCTGATGGGCGCGGAGCCGTGCACCTTGCATGGCGAGTCTGCCCTTGCTACACTAGACTCATACAATCCCACACTTTTCAAAAATTGAGATGAGTAATGTAACAATATAGTAACAAGTATAGTATATGGAAAGTGTTAGAAACTAGGATTGTATGAGGTTACCCCTCATGTGGAGACCGTATGCCAGCCATGAACCGCGCCACACGTAGGGCCCTTCGCTACCGGCCCACCACCGTACCCCGCCCCATTCGAGAGGCGGCCGACGCCGACCCACCCACTCCCCACCCCCACACGCCACGAAAGGCCCCGCCCAAATGATCGACACCTTCCGCGCCGCGCTCACCGCCACGCCCACGCTCGAGGCCACGTTCCGCGAGGGCGATTCCGAGCTCAACGCACAGGTGATCGCCACCTTCCCCAACGGGTATGGTGCCTCGATCGTACGAGGCCCGTATACCTACGGTGGTAACGAAGGCCTGTTCGAGCTCGCCGTGCTAGACCGCCACGGGCACCTCACCTACGATACACCCATCACGTCCGACGTAGAAGGCTGGCTCACAGTCGAGGACGTCTTCAACCTCCTACTACGCATCCAAGCCCTACCCTCATAGGCAGGCCGTGGAGGCCGTGACGGACCACCCACCCGTCAGGCCTCCAATGCCATGCGTGAGCGCTGGCGCATCACAAATAGGGAGGTCACTCTACCGTGACTACCTCAACCACGCCCACCCCCGCGACCGAAGCGGATGAGGCCTCACCCGAGCGTCTGCCTTATGTGGTGATCCGCATGTCGGAAGCCATGAAGGCTGCTCTCGCTGCCTATTGCACCGAACACGGTGCGGTAGCTACGAAGCTCGCGCGGGAACTCCTCGCCGCCCACATTGGGTGGGACCTCACTAAGGACCCGGATGCACCGGGTGGTGCAACGCGGACCAAGTACACCTCTGATGAGGCACGTGAGGAAGGCAAGCTCCGGAACAAGCTACACAATGGCCTGCTCCGCAAGGGTTTGTACCAGATGCACATGTCCCAACAGAAGAACCGCCCAGAGCTGGGCGCCGTAGCTATGGCCACGGTCTCAGCCCTATCGGCCACGCCGAAGCCCGGCGTCGAAGCCCTCAAGGCGCTCGACGCCACCCTAACGGCTGCTATGGAGGCAGGAAAGTAATCGCACCACACCCCATCGTATCCGCGCTGTCACTGCAGCCCTACGGGGCGCAACAGCTTGTACGGCCACCCGCCACGGGCGGGGCTAACCACCCCGCCCCGCTACCCGTTAGGGTTAGCTTTTCCAAATGGAAAAGGTCGCACCCCGTATGCAACCCAAACGCCTCAAGCCAGGCCATATCGTCCAGGTCAGCACGCTCCCCACATGTGACTACTGCCTCATGTCGGGGTATCGACCACCACGTTCCGCTAGGTACGACTTCCGCAGCCGTGATGGCCGTTGGGCTAACGGGTGCGTGGAGCACTATCGCCTCATGCGTATGGTGCCTCGCCTAGGCGTAGGCGCAGGCCAGATGCTCGTTACCCCCGATGAGACCATCACCGACCCTTCGTCACCGTCCACCGGGTGTATCCCAGCCCTCACCATCGGTGCCGTACTCCTACACAAGGCCAGCCTCATGTAACCCCACCCTCACTCGACATTGCGCCCTCCCCGGGCGCACCATACCAGCTCATCACCCGAGTAGGGCGCGCCCACTCGAGGCCCGGGTGGTGGGCTGATATGGTGCGGTCGAGGTCGATCCTCGATACCCAACGCCAGCCCAGTAAGGGGTTGGGACCGTACCTACCTCACATAAGGAGGCCTGCATGGCCACGTTCACAAGCGGTGTCGAGGGCACCTTCACCTTCGCTGAGTTCGAGCACCTCATGCAACAGGTCCGCAACCTCCCCAAGAACTTCGACGAGGAGGCCGTGCGCAAGGAGGCTGGCTACGAACGATACGACTACAACGCCGGTCGCCTCATCGAAGCGACTCGACGGTTCAAGGGCAAGGTCACCATCTCCGTCGAGGAACTCCCGTTCCAGGGCATCCCGCATAAGGAACCCGACGCACCCGACCCCGATGCATAACCCACCTGCAGACGAGCACATCCGCATCGACGATCCCGCTCGACTCGAGTGTGACTCATCACACGAGATCGTGGGTGGTCCGGAGACCCATCACCCCCAGCTGTACTTCACGCATGTACGTTGGGCTAAGGACCCCGACAAGTGCTGGGACTCAGTGATCTGCCAGCACCACCTAGCATGGGGAGCCATGTTCATGGCCGGTGAGGAGGCCCCCGCCTACTACTCGGACGTGTTCGTGGAATGGCGCATCGAGCTTATCCCCCAGTCCTTGGTCCGACGCCGCCCCGCCTACGACCCCCCTCTCGCCTAGCAGCCCCACCCTGCCCTCGATCCTCGACTCACCCACGCCGCCGAGTCGTACGATCGAGGGCAGGTATGGTGCAACTAGCACCAAAGGAGATCTAATGCCTGTCGCAACACAGGACCAGCGCATCGCCATGCTCTATGGCGACATGAGCCCCACGCCTGGCTCTCCCCTCAGCTTGGGGAAGCCCAACGCTGACTGGTGGGCTTCCGCAGCCGCTGATGGCTACGTCCAGGCCCTGCTAGAGAAATTCGAGGCCACCCATCCGGAGGCCGCTAAGGACCTGGCGTTCATTGCCAACGAGGCCAAGTGGTCTCACGGCTGGAAGGCCTTTGGTCGCATGATCCTGGAGGTACTCTAACTATGGCACGTGCCACGAAGTACGCTGAGTACGACGAGCCCGAGTTCGCACCCGTGCCCGCCCACCCTACCTACCCCTACAGCCCAGCCAGCGAGGGGCGCACTCGTTTGTTCGACATTGAGCTCAAGACCGTCATTGGCACGGTGTATGCCACCCCCGGTGGCGACATGAGCCCGAAGGCGGTTGCCTTCCTCACCATCTGCGACTACGGTAAGGATGGTGAGTTCACCTTCCCCAACGAGGACGGTTCCATCCTCCACGTTGGCATCTACACTGAGGAGGTACCGGGTAAGACCCTGTAACCAGACCGTGGACAATGACACCATCACCGCCTCGCTCCAGGAGCTTGAGGCCATTGAACGCAACAGCAATGCCGAGCACCGGCCGCTGTTCGATCACCGCGAGGCCGTACGCATAGTACATATGCGTATGGCCATCCGCGTTGGCCACGTCTATGATGAAGGCGTCCCCATCCTATACGGAGGACAAGCACAATGGCAGGCCATAGCCCAGTAATACGTTACGCGGAATGCCCATCCTGCCTTCGGCCCTACAGGAAGGGTGACCTCCTAACTCACGCCATCGACTCGGGCCACCTTGAGCTCACGCGCCACCTCAACCGGCACCTCGACCCCCAACCGAGCTGCCATTGGTGCGCGATGGAGCCTCTAGAAGAAGAGGACACACCATGACCTTCCCACCCCAGCCCACTCGCATATGGGTCCAACCCGGTACCAGCCCTAGAATCAGCGGCCAGCTAGTGCAATACCAATGCACGCTGTGCGGCCAATGGCTTGGGTTCCGTACCTTCCCATCCCGCTTCAGCCCCAACTGGGTTGGGACCTGCTGCCTGTCCAATGGGTAAAAAGCCCCACACCGGCCCATCGAACTATTGCATGGCTTGCTCCAAACCGTACCACCCTGGTAACTGGAAATGGAGCGTATGGCTGTGCAACCCGTGCGTGAAGAAGGGAGTCACCCCCGATGATATCGAGGCGTTACGTAGTTGAGTCGGAAGGCAACTGGGCCTGCCGCATCCGGGATACCGACCAAGGTATCCACTACGTGGCTCGCATGCTGCCCCCACACATGGCACACGCCGCTGCTTGGGTATGGAACCACCAAGAAGCCGGACGCATCCTAGTGTCCGTGGCCTCAAGGTTCCACATCCTGGCTCCAGTCTCTGGCTACGCCGTAGAGGCTGAGCCGTTGTTCTATGGTGGTGACTACCCACCAGGGATACCACGCCCGTGACTAACCCCAGCCCTTACACCATCACTAACCAGATGGTGACCGACATACTCGTAGCTGCCTTTGAAGGTGGCATCAACTACTGGTGCACGCGAGTGGACGTAGTCGTGTGGCCTCCCGAGTGTGAGTTCGCATCCGACGTACCCACCCATGGTGGTACCGTCTACCTCATTGTGGAAGGCGACGAAACGGATCGACGCGCCCTCGACCTCCGCTCTATCAAGCGAGGCATCCGACGGGCCGCTGCCCACTTCAAGCACACACCCTTGTCCTTCTATGAGAACCATGACGCCTCATCCGCTGACTGTGCAGTGCAGTTCGCCTTGTTCAACGAGCTGGTGTACGGATGAACTACAAGTGCAGATGCGGGGGCCACATGCAGCCCCATTCAGACAACCCCATCTACTTCCGTCGTAGGTGCGACCGTTGTGGGCGCATCAACAAACAGCACAAACGAAAACCCGCCTCGAAGAAGGCTTGACACGACCCCCAAAAGGTGGTAGAGTTACTACATGGGTAGATACCTGCGCCCATCAGAAGCCCTAACGTACAAGCCTGACCAGTTCCTGTACAAGCGTGGGCTCAAGCGTCCCCAACTGGTGACCATCTACCTGACTGAGGGAGCGTGGAACCGCCACATGCACGACGCTATCCAGCTGCAGTACGTGAAAGCAAACGCTGCCAATGCTAAGGGTATCGTGCTATACTTCCAAGCCCTCACCACACCAGGCCAACGCTGGTCGGATGAGCGTCCCACCTACTTGCGTGACCTCTCCGCCATGTTGCTTGACCCACAACACGATCCACGCAGGCGTAACACCACCGATGCTGAAGGCTTGGCTACGTACACCTTCAACGCTGGTCTCCCTACCGCTCGACTCCCCCTCAACGCTGGCCCTCACCATCCTATATGGTGGGACCCTGAGACTGACTCGCCGGGCGGGCGTATGCGACGTGTGTTCAAGCTAGACCAGTTCCCCCTAGAGTACTATGCCCAACTGGCACTCACCCACTCGATAGGTGACCCGTACCATCGTAACTTCCAACTCACTCGTACACTACTGGCCTCCAATGCGCTCGAGGCCATAGGTCGTAACACCCTACAGCCTGCCATAAAGCTTGGCAACCCGCACCCCATCACGACTCGCTTGCGCCGTCGCCCAAAGGAGATAGAATGGTAGACGACTCGTCCCCACCTGGCCCGTTGATCCCGTTCAACCAACCGTCGGCCCCGCCCCCTTCGGGCGACGACCGGCCTAACGGCCCACCCAGGCCCGTACCATTCCAGCCCAGCCCGGACGCTATCAAGGCCGTGCTAACTGCTTTGGTGATAACCCAAGGTGAGCCATTGATCAACCCCCAGCGTGTAGTGTTGTCGATCGGACGCTCTACCGTAGAGGTGGGGCGTGGTCGAAGGCTGTTCTTCGAGTACATCGAGGACGAACTCAACCCGTTCGGCCGCCTCGACCTCATAGTGGTAGACCAATGAACGATCAAACCGGCGATCGCTTGTTTGTGCTGCTCGTTCTCCTGCTCCTCCTGGGTATGGCGCCTTGCGTTCTATACCTCTGGGTGTTCGTCCTTCGGGCCATCCAATGACCCCTGAAGAGCTAGAGCTACTGCTCCAGACCGCACGTCGTGTAACCCTCCTCGAGGAGGCCATGATACGGCACCTAGAGGTCTCCATCGCCTTTGAACGTGAGGCTCAAGCCTTCTGGAACAACCTAGCAGAAAGGATTCCAACCGTCCGACCATGAACCGCGTAGTAACCCGCACTTACAAGTCCGAGCGTGACTTCCAACGTGACGCTAACAAGCTGTGGAAACGAGGCTATACAGTCTCGTCCATCACCACCACGCCTGGCCGTACCAAGTTGGGCCAGACCCTTACCAGATACCTGGTTTTTGGTCTGTTTGCTAGGCCTGCGCGACACCATGATACGGTGACTGCAGTATATACATTGCAGCCCACCTCCACCCTAGCACCCTCGTTTGCGAGCCGGTAAACAACCGCGCTCCGCTGACAGGCCTGTGTGACCCGAAAGGATTTCCACGTGTACGTACCACTCCAGTACACCGGTAAAGAGTGCACCGATCCACGCGCTCCCCTCTACAAAGCACAACGCGTAGAGTGGATGCAACACCAGTCAGTCACACCCCGTCTACTCGAACTCGAAGCCCAAACCCGTGCCATGACTGAGGCTATGCTAGCCTCAGAGGTCTGATACGTGCACTCGCCATTGGGCTCCTGGCTTTCGCATTCCTATGCCTAGCTCATGGCGTTGGTCTCGCATCCGGCTCGCCGTCGGTCACCTACACTCCTGAACACACACTCGATGCTATCGAACAGGCTTCACGTGACTCAGGCATACCCTACCGTACGCTCTATCGCATCGTGGAGTGTGAGACCGGTGGTACGTTCGACCCCTATTCAGTCGGCGCTGCAGGAGAACTAGGCGCCGTGCAACTGCATCCCAAAGGAGCACTACGAGACTTCTACCGTGTCTACGACGACCCATTCAACCCGTATGAGGCCGTATACTTCCTAGCGGAAGCCCTGTCAGGTAACCGCCCACCCTTGGGAGCGTGGGCATGGAGCTGTAAATGACACCTGAAGAAACCAAGAAGGCCGCCCGTAAAAAGGGTATGGAAGAAAGAAAGGCCTTGGTCGCTAAGCTGCTACGCAAGTTCGCTCCGTTGAAACACAAGTACAAGTAGGAGCTGTAAATGACACCCGTTGCTTCTCAAACTATCTTCTGGGCCCCGGCTTCAACGCCGGGGTCCCGTTCGGTTACGAACGAACGTATCGAATGGTTGGTACGCTCCACATACGGTGGGTTCGAGCGCCTCAGCCGTAAGCGTAACCCACACCTGAGTTGCTTCGACGCATGGCACGTCCACGACTTTCGACCCGCGCATGATCCTATCTTCAGTTCGTTGCTGCGATGCGCCCACTGCAACGCAGCCTCATTTGAGGTTCTGCACCACCACAACTTCACCGGCGCGCACAACAGACCGACGTGCGCGTATCGTGAACTCGTTGAAGTGTACTACAACCCTACGTCTGCAGCGCTGTTCGCCATCGCTGACTGTGGTGTGATACACCTATGGATGGACTGACTAAAACCCTAGCACTGCGACCTCATTGGGGTCCGTGTGCTAGGGTCCAGCCAGACTGCATGACCTGCCTTTATAGTGAGGCGACGAGCGGAGGGTTGACTCTTCCCAACCCGTCACCCCACTATAAAGGCAGGCCGCTCGCTCCCCTTGGGCGAGCGACCCGCCGCCCCACCCTACGCGGCTGCGGGCACCGCCGTTTCAGGGACGGGCGTGCCGTCCGCCACGTTCGCAGCTGCCTGGGCAGTAGCCTGCTCAACCGAGAGGCCCTGCGCCTTGAGCGCATTGAACTGAGCGAACAGCGCCTTCATGGTGTTCGAGCGCGTCTCGCGACGGGTCTTCTGAGCCGCCTCGCGCTCCTCATCGGTCGCGTACTTGCGCCGAGGAGTGGACACGGACACTGGGATCTCGATACCACGCTGGCCAGCCAGCAAGTCACGAATGAACACACCAGCCGGCTTCTCAGCCTGTTGGGCTTCCGCCTCGAAGATTGACTTCATGTTGGCGGGCATCGGAACCACGATATACGAGCGCAGCTGTCGGCGCTGCTTGCGCTTCTCCTGCTCTTCCGGTGTCAGTTCCTTTTTCGCTGGGGCCTCGGCCGTCGCGCTATCCGTTCCATTACCTCGTGCCATCGGGGGCACCTCCACATTGGTTGATACCCTAGTATCGCACGCCACGTATGGGGGTGTCAAGCCCCTTTTCAACCAATGTGTGACCAATTCCAAACACCGACCTACCCCCACGCGACCACCCCCTACCCCCACGCTACCCCCACCCCACGACCCCCACGCACGGTAGTCTGGGGTATACCCCCGTAGTTACCCGGTCTCCTTGACCAAACAAATCAATCATGGTATAGTGAGAGAAATGCCCCACCAAATCCCTGACGCAGTCCAAGCTCGACGCTTTGTAGAGCTCAACAAGGACCACAACCCCTTCTTTCCGGAAGGCCTACTGTTCGACGGCAAGTGCCCGTCCCTTACCTCAAACGTGGAGTCGTACCATGTAATCATCACCCAACATGCTGCCAGTTGCACATGTCCAGCATGGGGATACAACCCTTACAAGGCGTGCAAGCACATAACGCTTATCCAACAGGCTATGCTCCACGCTGGTGGGGTATAGCTTTTCCATTTGGAAAAGGTGAACCATGGAAGAAGAATCAGTAGCCCACTCGCCTGCGTTGACTAAGGATATCGCCGTCTCAATTCGAGACCTCTTGCGTGAAGACGACGAAGGCGAACTCGATCCGTACGATGCGATCATAAACGGCGTAGGCGGTGGTTCGACGTTCAAGCTCACCAACACTGAGACTGAGCTCCAGTACCTGGTGACCATCGCCCCCGTCGAGGACTAGCGTGAAAACGCCTCGCATAGATCGGATTATTCAGGGGCTACTACTCTACCTGGTAGGTGTGGCGGTGCTGTTCCTTGTAATAGCACCATTTTACGCTACGCCTTGGTGGGCTTGGGCTTTGGTGGCTTGGCCAACAGCAGGTATGGCAGTGCTCATAGTGTACGACGAAGTCCGTCGAAGGCGAGGCCACTAGCATGAGTCGAGCCTCGCTCGTCGGAGCACCGTGTGAATCGGCTCGCTACGAAGGGCGAGGCCGATTCGGCGCTCGAGACCCTGTATATGGACCGTTGTGCGGTCGCCCGGCTCGTTTCGTATGGTTGGGCATCGACCCCAGCGTCCTCGGTTTGACCGTTGCACAGCGCAAGAAGTATATCCGCGCTAATGTCCTGATGTGTTGGGACTGTGCGCGTCGCATGTACGAGATGTTCTGTTGGCAGCTCAAGGATGGCAAGGCTAAGCTAGAAAGGCTCGACGTGGTAAAACTCAGGTTACACTGTAAGGACTGTGGAGCCACAGTTTACGTGTCCTGGGATGGCGACGTTATTACCACCCACCCCGGTGAGATCAAGTGGTGCGTACGCTGTGGCAAGCGTGCGGCTATGGACCTGGACCACGAACGAGACTTCCTAGAGGTCATGGCCCAGGACCTGGCAGAGAACGGTGCTACCCCTGATGTACGCCTCATACAGATGCTGTACGAGGATTGGCCTCGAACGGATCGACGATTCGATGGCTTCTATGACTACTTCAAGTACGTCATGGCCCACCCAGAAGAGATTGGAGTCGGATGAACATCATACCACAAGGAGTGGCTGAATTCCTTGACCCACCACCCGAACCGCCCGTGCCCCTTAGGCTGCCTGCTTTGCTCGAGCCACGTGCCTATCAGCTGGAGGCAGCTGAATGGCTTTATCGTGGGAAGCGCCGTATCCTCGGTGATGACGCTGGTCTTGGTAAGACTCTGGAGGCGGCTATGGCGGCCGTCAAGCCAGTCCTCATCATATGCCCCACGTACCTTGTATGGCAATGGGCAGCCTTTATTGAAGAGAACTACCCAACAGACACTATCGCGGTGGCTGGTGTTGGCTCGCGAAAGCAAAGGCACCAAGCCCTCACAGGTTCGGACAACCTGGCGACCTTCGTAAAGGAAGCTCCCGCAGACTGGACCATCGTAAACACTGACATGGTGCGTAGCTACGCGATGCCCGAAGTGGAGACAGTGATCCTCGATGAGGCCCACCACTTCCGCAATCGTGAAGCCGAGCGCTCCAAGAACTGTGCCGCTTTGACGGCGCGTACCCCACGTGTGTACGAGCTGACCGCCACGCCGATCTATAAGGACGTGGGTAACCTGTACCACCTGTTGCACATGCTGGACCCCACCACCTACAAGTCCTACTACGACTGCATCGACCGATGGGCCGTTACATACGGTGATCGTTGGTCCACCAAGATCGTACGCCTGCGTAGCCCTAAGGCTCTAGAGCGTGAGCTCGAGCCGTGGCTCCTTCGGAGGACTTATAAGGACGTAGGCCTATTCCTGCCAGAGATCATCGAGAACCACGACGTGCTCCAACTCGAGCCGAAGTACAAGAAAATGTACGACGACTTGCGAGACTACTATCGGAAGCCCGATGGGGAGTACGCCAACAGCGCGGCTGAAATCCTGCACTTGCTGCGCCATTGCACTGTCGGTCCTAAGATCGACGCCATCCCTCAGATACTGGAGGACAACCCTGGTCCTTGTGTAGTGTTCACGTGGTATCGTGAATCAGCCGACATATGCGCTGACGTACTACAGAAACTGTACTCCCGCCCAACAGACCCCGTCGTAGTGAAAGGCGACGTTGACCCTGACACTCGCTCAGCCATTGCCAAAGAAGCCATCAACGCAGGCGGTATCGTCGTAGCTACGATGGCTTCTCTAGGTGAGGGCGTTGACCTAAGCGCCGCTAAGACCTGTATCTTCCTAGAGGAGGACTACGTACCTGGCCGTATGTATCAGACTGTCAAGCGCATCCAGCGGTGGACAACGGACGAACGTCCTGTGCTTGCGCATTACATTAGGTGCCGTGGTACTGTTGACACGGTTGTCCACCGTGCTGTAGTGGACCGCAAAGGCACCGCCGAATCCATCCTGAAGGACGCACTCGATTGAAGCCAGGTATACACAAACTACCAATTTTGACACGCAAGTTGTACACCGACAACGAGCTAGAAGTTTCCGGGCACACAGTCTTATACATTTGGGATGGTTTCGCTACCAAGATTGATTTTACAGGCGCTCGACACGAAGAACTAGCCACCGCGTACTACGAGTGGCTACGAAAAAAGAAGCCTATCTTTCCAAAGGTCCCACTCGATTGACCACCATCTTTTGCGCCAACTACAAAGACGGCGATGCTTGCACCGACGGATGCCGTATGTTGTGGGATCGAGACATAGACACAGCTGAAGACGTCCTTCGAAGGAACCCCGAATGGTTTGGGGTTACTAGCTGGTGTGCAGACCATGGCATACACGTACGTTGGTACTGCGCTATCACCTGTTTCACTCGCTACCATGAACGACACGACCACCAAGAAAGCACATTCGATTGAAGAAGTTCAATCTTCGATGCCGTAAATGCAATGGTTCTCGCATCTATATCACACACAAGCGTACGAACTATGGTGAGGACGGGCACGACGACACCTACTACCTCACGTGCGCCACATGTGGCACAGGCGAAGAAATCACTGACTACCCTATGCAGCCCGAACCATCGTTGGACCCTGTTGCGATGACCGTGTACGCTATGGAAGGCGTACAGAAGTACCTAGACAAGGTCAACACTGAATGCCGAACCGCTTATACCGCTAGAATGGAGCCCCCGCCTACTTCCACGCCAGTGAAAGGCCTCCTACGTATCGGAGGTAACTACGATTCCGGTGTGTGGTCGCTTACCCTAGTCCTGGAGGACTCATGACCCTCAGTAAGCAACGCATCCTCGAAGTGGCGTTCGACGCCGTCGAGACGTACGTATCCAAGTACAACGACGACAACGAATCCCAGGTCTCCGTTAGCCTCGAACTCGAAGGCGACGCGTCCGACAATGGCTGCATCAACATTGATGGTGGTCACGTGCACGGTGCGTGGGTACTACTGTTGGGGGAGTTGTAAATGCCGTCCAACTTCCCACCTGAGATCCGCAAGGCCATGATCTGGGTAGCCAAGGACTGTTGGCAGATTGCTGACGACCACGGCTGGCACACATCAGACCGTTCCACCCTCGAGCGTGCCATGTTGGTAGTTACGGAGTTGAGCGAACTATGTGAGTCCGCTCGTTCCAACACGCTCGCAGACCCCAGCGACCACATTCCTCAGTACACCATGGCTGAAGAAGAATGGGCCGACGTGTTGGTGCGCGTGTTCGACCACTGCGTAGAGGACCATGTATCGCACGAACGACTCATCAGTGCCTTGTTTGCGAAGATGGAGTTCAACCGCTCACGCCCATACCGCCACGGCAACAAGACGGCATGACCACGCCGTACCCAGGCTCTGAAGGCCAGACCTATCACATGCATATTGAGACTGAAGTAGCAAACGTGACGCTCACTGCCAGCGTTTACTTCGACGCGAACATCGCTAAGTTCGACCCCGTGTGGGAGGAAATCACCGACTACATCGCTGCTAAAATGAACGCACTATAATGGTAGTTTCATTTGAGCCCGTCGAACAAGTCGACCGCATACGTGACGTGGTGTCCCGTATCTGTACGTTGAGCGTGGACGACCTCGAACTAGTGCTGCGAGAAACTACTAAGTTCGAATCGTTCGCCCCCTACGTGGACGCCACGCTGTACCTCGATCGCCGTGAAGACAATCTCATGTTCCAGGAGGTAGTGCGAGGCCTACTCGAATACCGTAAGTTCCTCACAGTCCATGAACACAACTACCGAAGATAGTATGGCCGAAACCGCTAACATCACCGTGTTGTACGACGCTGGCCCTTCAACCAGGGCTGTGGTCTACATCAATGGTGAACTGCACGAAGCAGCCAACCACACCAACGAGGACGGATTCGTATGGTCCTTGCTCGACCAACTCCAAGGCAAGATCGTCGGAGAGATCGACACCACCGAATACCTCAAGGCTGACTACTACGACGTCAACGATCGTAACGACTCTTTCCCACCGTTGCTCCATGACATTCCTAAAGACGAATACGAGGACCCGGATAACCTATGAGTACTCTACGACTCGAAGGTCTAGGGCTCGGGCGTCACGAAGACCCCGACCCTAAGGATGCGCTCTTCCCAGTACGCACGTTGCTGCAAGCGTTCCCATCAGCCCCTCCAGCCTACCGCATGTGGCCACACCCGTACCCTCACCCGTTAGACCAAGGTAATACTGGTACGTGCGTCGGTCATGGCTTCAAGCACCAACTCATGGCTGCCCCTGGCAAACGCTACGATTCAGACGAGGAACCTACAGCACTCACCATCTACCGGGAGGCCTGCCCCCTAGATCCGTGGCCTGAGAACGACGACGGTAACCTCCAACACGGTACGTCCGTGCGTGCTGGTGCCCAGGCCCTGATGGCTCGTAACATCATCACCAGTTACTGGTGGGCTAACACCCTCCAGGATTGCATCGACCATCTGTTGCTACGTGGGCCGTTGGTATTGGGGTGGAACTGGTACGAGTCCATGTTCTACCCTACCTCCAAAGGGTACATCACCCCTAGTGGTGGTGTGGCTGGTGGGCACTGCCTGCTTGCCATCGGTGTTATCCCTGAAGCTCGACGCATCCGTTTACTCAACTCATGGGGTGGAGACTGGGGCCAGAACGGCCGCGTGTGGGTATCGTACGATACATTCGAGCGTCTCATGGACGAGGACGGTGAAGCATGCACCACGGTAGAACCGAGGCCGTAGGCCCATGGCACTGAACGTAGACGTTGATCCGCGCTATAGTGGGGGGTACCCCGGTGTGGCTGAAGCTAAGCGCCACAACACCGAGATCGTCCGCATGCTGAGCCTACCACAGAACGAAGCGTATGCTGGTGCCATGATGCAGGAAGGTATCGAGGTGTTAGGCATCATCACCGGTGAGTCGTACGTAGGTGGTCGCCATTGGCGCGACGCAGACCCGTACGTGCTCCCTAGCTGTAGCGCGCTCCAGATCGGGAACGAGCCGATGATGGGCCACGGTGCCTCCTTCCCTGAAGGCGGCGCGCCCAACATGATCCAGCTATGGGAGCGTGTACGTACCTACGTGCGCGTGCGCCAAGGTCGCACGGACCTACCTCTCGTAGGGCCTGGTATCTGGATGCAACGCCCCGAGTTGTGGGCTAGCGTGCGCCCAGACCTCAACGAGTGTGTAGCAGGCGCTGTGCACGTGTATGAAGGAGCGGGTGATTCGTTCGGTGAGATAGGTTGGCTCGATGGCCAATTAGCAGACTATGCGAGCATAGCACCTGATCTTCCGTTGTGGTGCACCGAGTTCACCGCACGTTGGCCCGAATTGTACCCAGTCAAGCGGACCATCAATCGCTATTGTGACATAGCCATATGGGCTCACTACGGGCATGGTGTACCAGGCCACGGCTTGGTTGGCACCACTGAGTTCCAACTCCACGCGGTGTCCAAATGATCGTATACATCAAGGACAAGGGTAACGTCATAGAAATCCGAGAGGAGGAATCACGCGTCAACGTGTGTGCGTATGCCGAAGCTGACTTCGAACGCACTCACATGGAGCGCGAAATCGACCTCAACAGCATGCACTACTTCTATTCGATTATGTCTAACGCACGCTCGATTGTAGCTGGTGTGGAAGGCCAGATAGAGCGCATGAAAAATTCGTCCGTCAAGCCCACTTGACACGATCCTAGCTAGTATGCGATACTAGTAACTACGGGAGATAGTGTGCAATTTTCAGTGACCGAACGCCAGACTGCTAAACGATGCCCTCGCGCCCATCGTCTCAGCGCCAAGGGTGGGCAACACCTTGGGCTTATCGTACCACCTGTGTACTTGAGTGTGGGTTCATTGATCCACAAAGGCTCACAGATGTGGTTGCTAGACTCAGCTCGTACCACTTCGTACGAGGGCCACGTCATGCAGGCTGGCTCGAACCTCATTGAGAGTTCCCGCGCACGCTACCTCCGAAACGTGGGTGCTACTATCAGCGATGAGGAAGAAGCACCATTGTGGGAAGCGTACGAGTATGCACTCACGATGGCACGCAACTACGAGATTCGTTGGGGTACACCACTCCCTGAGGGCTATACGCTGATACGCCCTGAACAGCGCGTGGTAGTCCCAGTCCCAGGCACCGAGCACCCATGTGAAGCGTGCAATGGTGATGGGTGTGAATCGTGCGACGGCACTGGTGTGCAACTCCACCACTTGGATGGACGGTTTGATGGGTTGATTGTGGATCGTGCAGGCCGCATCCACATACTCGAGCACAAGACATACAAGTCTCGCCCCAACATTGATGGCCTCAAGACCAACGACCAGTTCCTGGCGTACATGTGGCTCGCCATGCAGCTAGATATCGGTGATGTCGCTGGTGTGGCGTACGATGGACTGTGGAGGCGTGATACTGTCCCACGTGGGAAGACATTCGAGGACCTGTTCTATCGTGTGACGATCACACGCTCGTTGGCTGAACTGCGTGAGTTCCAGGCCATGCTGCCCAACGAACTCAACTTCATGTACAACCAGCTGCGCGCTCCCACAGACCCGTGGATCGACCGACGTTGGCAAGGGTGCTACGACTGTGCGTTCGCTTCCAAGACCTTGAAGAACGGCACCACGCGCACAGGCCTGTGTGACGCAATATCACGAGGGGAGGACACCAAGAGTGTCCGCGCGCTCTACTACGCCGAACGTGACGACGATGTGGATGAGGCCGCTGAGTTGGACACCGAAGACGCTGCAGCCTAAGGCTGTACGTCGCATACGTGAAGTCGATGAATTCCGTACACCGGAGGAAATAGTGGCACGAACCTGTCGCGTTACCCTTACGACCCCATCTCGAATGGACGCCGGCCTAGTGGTATTCACCTGCAACATGCCGGAAGGTCACGAAGGTGACCACACTGAGAAGGGTCGCGTGCGTGACCGTCGCCACCACGTCAAAGGCTATGTGATACGCTGGGCTGAGATTGAAGAAACTGAGGTATGGCGAACAGAATGACTACACTAACACCCGCTAACGCTAAGGAGTTCATGCGTCGCTATGGCGGGATCGAAACACGCTCGGTAGCCGACGTGAAGTCGGGTATCAAGATCGGGTTCTTCGGGCCTGGTGGTGGAGGTAAGACCACACTGGTGGGTACGGCTGTGGATTCCGAGTTCGGGTCCCCGATGCTGTACATCAACGCACGTGGCAACCCCGAAGTCATACGGTCCAAGGGTGATCGTATCCAGGTAGTGGACGTGAAGTCGTACAAAGAGGTCGCTGCGATCCGGAAGGACCTGTATGCAGACACCGATTGCCCTTTCAAGTCTGTCGCCATCGACACCGTTAGCGAGCTCCTCGCGTTGGACCTCCGAGACCGATATGGTTCAGGTCCAGTTGAATGGCAAGCTCATTCCGCTAGCACAGCTGATATACTGGGAATGCTGCGCGACTGGGTCGATATGGCTGATTGGGGACCACGCCTCAACGTGTTCTTCGTCTTCTGGGATACCCCCGAATCACGTAAGATCAACGGAGAGGACGTAACACGGTTCGAACTCCAGCTGAACAAGGCCCTCCAGGCTCAGGCACCTGGGTTGGTGAACTGGTTGGGACGTGTGTACGTAGCTGAAGGCGAACCGCGCTACACACGGTGCTTAGACTTCAGGCCTATCGAGAAGTTCCACGTTGCCAAGCACCAGATCGACCCTGAAGATCCGTTCGCACGACAGATTCCCATGCAGATATTCAACCCCCACCTGGGGCACATTCTTGATACACTGAAAGGGGGGATCGACTTCCCAGTCAACCAACATCTCCTACGCGCACCTCGTAAGGAGTCGTAGCCGTATGGCTAAGCGTAAGTCACCCTTAGACCCGGGGTCTACAGTACGGGTTCCGCCAAACCAGATAGATCCAACAAGGACAAGTACTAAGATGGGTAGAGTAGCTGATTTCAGTGGCGTTAGCGATTACAAGACGATTGCCGCAGGCCAGTACGAAGTCGAGGTCGTGTCGTTCGAGTGGAAGGACCCGAAGGGTACTCCTTCTCCCGACAAGGTCAACCCGGCGACTGGCAAGGCGTACCAATACGCTAACGTCAAACTGACCGTCACCGACGAGACGGATGACGCTGGTGAGAAGGTCGCTGGCCATGTCCTGTTCGACAAGTTCTCAGAGAGCCCCAAATCGCTGTTCGTGTGGAAGCGTGCGGCGATTGCGTTCGGCGAGGACCCCGAACTGTTCGACAACGCCGTTGACCTCGACGTGGTGATCGGCAACATGGTCGGTCGCCGCGCCATTGCTACCGTGGCTGTGGAAGAGTTCAAGCGCGATGATGGAACGGCCGGGAAGTCCAACAAGATTTCCACGTACGCTTCCGTCGAACAGCCCACGTCCACTTCGGCTTCGCGCCGCTAAGCGTAGTCCGGACTACGCGAATGGACATGAGGAAAACATAGTGTACAGGCAGGGTTTGAAGACCTGGGAGCCGAAGGAACTGTAAGACCGCATGTCCACGTTGTTGCGCGAAGGTTTGGAGGCTCGTCTGGTCGCACTCGAGGACCTTCTAACTGAAGGCCTCGGGACGCCACCAGGCGAGTCTCCGCCTGAAGTGTGCGCGAGTTGCTACGAATTGATTGAACACTGCTACTGTATGGACCCTGTGCAGTGGCCTTTAGCTGCCGTCGTGTACAAATTGAGGGCAGAGCTATCTATGGATACGTAATGGAGCTCCCCGAGTTCCTAGACCTCGTCGTTACGGCACCCGAGGGCTTCTTTTGCTTCGCGCATGGCGGACCCACAGCCGGTGGCTGGTGGGAGCGATGGTATCGCTGGCCTCACCAACGCGATGAGATCATTGAAGCCGCGGAACGCGAGAGAGGTACGTCGAACGTTTACTTCTCTTCGTACCTGTTCCGACAAGCATCGAGCACTAAAACGAACGTCGTCCCAGGAACCCGCACAATCCAGGCCGACCTAGACGAGGCTAGCCTCGACGATATCCCAATAGAGCCTAGCGTACTGGTTCGCACGTCTCCACGACGCCATCAAGCGTTCTGGATTCTGAAGGACCCGTTGGACCTTGAAGCCCACGAGATTCTGTCACGCAAGCTCACGTATGCCATCTCGAAGTGTGACCACTCAGGGTGGGCGTTGGGTCGCAAGGTCCGCCTACCTGAGACGTTCAACTTCAAGTACCTGGATGGGCCACACCCTGTAGAGGTGGTCCAAGTCTCGCGCAAGGTCTACACGGCCGCCGCGTTCGAGATGCTGCCAGATGCTGCACCGTCCACCGAAACGGTTGAGATAGACAATTGGCTGGACCTCACCCCCACACTCACCCTAGACATAGGACCACAGGAACTCCTCGAGTCCATCAAGGACAAGGGGTTGCATCCCAAGGTCTACATGCAATACAACGTCCAAGCGGCCGACCGTTCGGGTGCGATATACTCGTTGATGCAGTACGGCTTTCGTTGTGGGCTAGACCGTGATTCAGTATTCTGGTTAGCGAAGCACTCAAAGAACAACAAGTTCGCTGACCTACGCCACAACGGTGATCGTGAGCTAGGGAAGGATGTACTACGTGCTGAAGCTAGTGTGCGTCGGAGTGGCGCTGACCCACGTGAGGTCATAAACCAACTGCGCCGCTTGACGCCCACCATTGTACGCAAGCAGTCCATCTTCAAACAGATCGTACAGTTCATGCGCGAACGTGGGCAGTTCCTGCACGCCGTAGACGACACGTTATGGTACGTGAGGCGTGACATAGGCCGACCCATTGTAGTGGGTGAGCATTCAGACTATCTGGATGCTTTGCTCGACATGGAATACGGCATGAACAAGACGGAGACCGAACACAACTACGCCGCAGCTGGGTTGGTGAATTACACGCGCAACCTCACCACCAATTCATTCAAGACATCGTTGTCCTTCTTTGACCAGCCGTCCGACGCCTTGTTACTCCATACCGGTCGCAAAGACGTACTGCGTATCACGGCCGGTGCAGTTGACAACGTTGTGGACGGTGCGCATGGTGTGGTTTTCCCTTGGCAGAACAACGTAGAACCGTTTGACATAGGGCCGCCAGAACCTGCGTGGGCTGAGATGCTGTTCGGCCACTCTGGTGGTCACGATGCGTTGCACAACGTGATCGGCATGGAGCGTGGCGCTGCGTTGGCGTTGCTAGAGGTGTGGTTGATGTTCCTGTTCTTCAGGAACATAGCGGTGTCACGCCCACTGTTGGCCACGTTCGGCCAGCCAGGCTCTGGCAAGTCCACGTTGTTCAAGAAGGTGTACGCCTTGATCTATGGGCGGCACAAAGCAATCGAGTCGATTACGAAAGAGGAAAACTTCGACCATGCGGTCGCATCAGATCCGCTTGTTGTACTTGACAACGTTGATTCCTGGAAGGAGTGGTTGCCTGATCGCTTGGCACTTTCCGCCGGAACATCTGACATCACCAAACGTAAACTCTACTCTGACGCTGATTCCTTTGTGCTCAAGCGCCAGGCGATGGTTGGAATCACGGCCCATAACCCTCGATTCGGTAGGGAGGATGTGGCCGATAGACTACTTCTGCTTTCATATGAAAGGCTCGAGCGATTTGCTCCTGAACAGGCTATCATCGACGTTATTGTCGCTAACCGAAGTAGACTATGGGGAGGTATTGTAGCGGACCTACAACGAGTTTTGGCTACGCCTATGCCAGACGAAGGCCCTCAGTTCCGCGTTGAGGACTTCGCTCGCATTGGGTTCTGGATAGCGCGTGCGTTGGGAATCGAGAACCAGTTCACAACGGCGATTTCGTCCATACGTGTGGGGCAGCGTGCCTTTACGCTAGACGAGGAACGAATGCTCGTTGACGCACTGAAGTGGGTAGCCGTAAAGAAGTACCCCATCCAAGACCGTACACCAGGCCAACTGTGGTCGTGGATTGAGGGTGCTCCTAACGTAGACCCCGTAGCGTTCGCGCGAGCCTATCGTAATCCCATTGCGTTCGGCAAGAAACTGTTGGTCATGCAAGATTCATTGAAGTCGATGTTCGACATTACGTGGACAGTAGATGTAGAGGCAGGGAAGTTGTGGACAATCTTACCCAAGGGAGAACTATCCGTCAATGGCACGCAAAGAACTCAAGGTGGCTAGCGTCATGGTACGCATGGAGCCTTCGTTGTATGACGCTGTGGTGCAGTACGTGAACTCGATAAACGATTCGGGCTCCACATGGTTCCGCGAGTTGGCAATCCAGGAGCTGGAACGCCGCGGGATGTTAGGGCCTGATTTGAAGGACAAACTCGTTGGTGCTCGCTGGTCGTGAGCTTTTCCAAATGGAAAAGGTCACTTTCACCGGTCTGGCGCTTCGCTAGACGCTTGTGCCACACATCGTAACGTTTCCTAAGTGCCAGACGTGCGGGTCTGGCGAAGCACGCACGTGCCCTGTGTGTGCAGAATGGACTTGCTTTGAATGTTTGATTGTAGTAGACGAGCATGATGATTCAGACTGTGTCCACATCCTCCCCCCACCACTCCCCCCAGGCGGGTGGTCCGATAGCGGGCCCGGAGTGTCACAGAGGGACCTGTAGAGGGTATGGTGATCCCAGCTATGGGGTGGTACTGGTAGGGATTGCGCCTGGTGGACGTGAGGTCGATCTAGGTCGGCCGTTCGTGGGTGCATCAGGCCAGTTCATGGACTCTATGCTCCAGCTTTGTGATTGGCCTCGAGCTAAAACTTACGCTACGAACCTGATATGCTGGTGGAAGAACGATCCGACTGATGAGGAGATTGCTCGATGCGCGACACGGTTCACGGAAGAGATCCGTTCTATCCAGCCTCGGCTGATAATCTCGTTGGGCCAGATCGTAACGTCACGACTTACGGGCCTGCCCAGGAAAACCAAGAATATCCTGGGAAGTGTACTATGGTCCGAAGAATTCAATTCCTACGTCCTGACGACGCGCCACCCAGCTGGCGTATTACGTGCCCAGAGCATGACCATGGCTCAGGACCTAATACGAGACTTCGACAAAATCCCTATGATACTGGAGTGGCCTCGTGACGGCTCGATCGCAACCTTCGACTACGAAGTGGTTACCGACCCTACACAAGCCCAAGCAATCCTTGACTCTCTCCCCCGTGACGGGCGAACGAACGTCGTCATCGACATCGAAACGAATTCGAAGACAACCGACGAGTCCGACACTGACGTTTTCACAGAAGAGCTCCTGCGTGTGGGATTTCGATGGCGTGTGGATGGTGGAAGAGAGTACGTATACACGTTCCGACCCGGAGCTTGGGCCGACGGACTGCGTTTTCCTGACGGTGTACGATGGCAGTTCCAGTTCGGTGTATACGACACTATGGGGCTATGGCGACACCTTGGACAGCGCCTACCAATCGCTGAGGACCTCGGTCTCAAGTCATATTGCGTCGACGAACGAGCCGGGCACCACGGCCTTAAAACGCTGGCTCGAGAGTACCAAGGAGCAGGATGGTACGACGCCCCCCTAGAAAGCCATAAGAAGAATGGCTCAATGCACAAACTGCCGCCAGAGGTGGTCGACAGGTATAACTCAGCCGATGTTGTGTACACTGGACGAACCGACCCCATTCTCTCTGCGCGTATGGAGCGCGAAGGTACTACTAACCTCTACTACAACATCCTTATCCCAGCGTACAATGTGTATCGTGATGCCCAATATCGAGGCATCAACATTGACCATCGAAAGCTTATCCAGCTAGGCTGGGAAACGTGGATGCCTCGATGGATCGGTATGGAACGCGAGATGCAGGCGGAAGCCTCCGATCTGGGTTTCAAAGGCGAAATCAACTTAGGTAGCCCGTTGCAGCTGTCCACATTCTTCTTCGAGACGCTGGGCCTCGAACCAATCAAAATGACTCGAGGCGGTGTGCGAACCGCCCCACGTCCATCGACCGACAAGGAAGTGCTGGAACAGCTAGACCACCCGTTCGCGCGGAAGCTGCGCACGTTCCGCACGCTGGACGGTATGATGGACTTCGTGTTCCAAATCCAGAACGAGATCAAACTCGATGGGGCTATCCACCCTTCAGGCCAGTTCCACACCGCACGCACCGGCCGTAGGACCTACAAGCGTCCACCCATGCAAACCATCCCACAAGCGTACACCGTGGGGGCTGAGTACGCACAGATCGAGGAAATCTTCATACCCCACAACCCCGCTACACATGGGATGCTCAAGGTAGACTACGAACAGATCGAGGCGTGGGTAGGCTGGTTCCTGTCTCAAGACCCAATCATGCTAGAGCACTTGCTGTCTGGCGATATCCATTCCGCCACGGCTGAACTAGCGTTCAAGATTGACCGAAACGATTACGGCCCGCAATACCGCAAGAACCCTGAATGGGACGTGAAGCGACAGGGTGCCAAGAAACTACGATACACGCTGATGTATGGTGGTGGGCCTGACAAGGTAGGTGCACCCCCACCTGTAGGCTTGGGTATCCCGTACAACGAAGCGTCGTTATTGATACGCAACTTCTGGTCTGGGTATCCTACGTTCACCAGGTGGGCACGCATGATCGAAACGGCAGCACGCAACCAAGGTGAACTGTGGTCCGAGTTCGGGCGCAAGATGCACTTTCCAGTGATCTTGGACACTGATTCCCTACGCCAGGCTATCAACTTCCCTATCCAGTCCAACGCATCGGACCACGTACTCGTAAGCGCTCTCGAGCTGGCTGAAAGCTTGAAGGCCTACAACTCGTTCTTCTTGTTGGACGTGCACGATGCGATCTGGATTGAGTACGATCTACGTTACGAACTCGAAGTCACGCGCCTGGTACGTGAGGTAATGGAGCGTCCGAAGATGGCAGGCGGGCCTAACATCGCTGTTGAAATCAAGGTCGGCCCCAACATACACAACACTCATACCGTAGAACGTGAGTCGCCTTGGGTCTTCAATGCCGTACACTAAGACCTCCATCCCACGTAAGCCCACGCCTGCGGCACGCCCTCGCGTGCGCGAGCCTATGGACGCTAGAAAGCCGACACTGAAGAATGAATCTCTTATCGAACGCGTTACGCAGCGCGCTGCTCCTACACCTGTCCCAGGAAGAACTGTCCTTGCGATTGACCCTGGCGGCGCTTCAGGCGTCGCCGCTAGATTCCCCGACGGACGATGGCTCACCAACACCCTCACAGATCCCGCAGACCTCTGGGACCTCTTCACCCCACCCAACACTCCCGACCTTTGCGTGTTCGAAATATTTAGTACCGGAGGACGAGTTGACAAGTACATGATCTATACGATAGAATTGGTGGGTGGGATCAAGGCGGTGTGCTATGCAATGGGAGTGCGAGCGTTCGCACACAGCCCCAAAAAACGGTACCCATGGCTCCAACTAGCTGAAAGTATGCTCAAGGGCCAAGGCCACACTCGCCACGAAGTCGATGCGCTGGCTCACCTACTGTGCTTCGAGGAACTGAGGCCAGATGCCAGAGCAACGTGAAACCATAGTCGAACTACTGATAGACGACTATTGGAAAAAGGAGGCCGATGCCGTCATAGACAGAGCCCTGGCTGTGGGGTTCAACCTCGATACTGTCGCAGCCATCATAGTGCAGAACGGCACTGACATGCTTATCCTACTGACATTCTGGAAGCCCATACTGGAGCAAGAACATGCCTGATACATCGACGACCGCTCCGTATCAGTTGATGCCACCACTCAGCGACGATGAGTACAACGCGCTGAAGTCTGACATCAAGGAACGCGGCGTCGCTGTTGCCATCGAGTTTGATGGCGACGGTAATCTGTTAGACGGTCACCATCGACTGCGTGCATACGAGGAACTCATCGACGAAGGGTTCGACGTACCGATGTATGACCAAAAGGTCATGCACTTCGAGAACGAAGAAGCCAAACGCGACTACGTCCTCGCGCTCAACCTCAAGCGTCGCCACCTAACGGGTGAGCAGAAGGCCTTGTTGTACGCTCGACTGCGCCAGCCCCCCTTCAACATGACGCTCCAAGCCATCGCTCGAGTGGCTAATGTAGGCGTGGGTACTGTGTGGCGCAAGCTCGAAGAGGTCCCTGCTGACGTACGTGAAACGCTCGACCAGCTCGAGACCATTGGGCGTGATGGGAAGACCTACCCAGCCGTATATGGTGGGGCCGTTGAGCGTACCATCATCCCAGCTGAGAAGGCGCTACGTGACCACACGTCGAAGGGCTACACTAGTGGCGACCAATCCAGCGAGATCGCCCCGAAGTTCCTGATCGTGATCACATGCCCTGACGAGGACACTCAATCCAACATACTCGAAGGGCTCCCAGCCCAAGACTGGGCCGACGACGGCGTCTCCATCAAAGCGATCATCTCATGAAGGTGACCGTCGAATCAAACGTGGCACGCACTGCGCGTGTCATGCAGATGGAAGGCATCTTCGACGTGCCTGCATCTAAACGTACCCGCCTCGAGTGGGACGTAAACCTACCTCTCTCGGAAAGGAGTTGGGACATTGGACTCATCGTTGGGCCGTCCGGCTCCGGGAAGACCACTGTGGCACGCCATCTCTGGCCTACACACCTTGGAACCACATACGAGTGGGACCTCGCTAGATCGGTCCTTGACTCGTTCCCAGATGGTATGCCTGTGCGAAAGATCGTTGAAATCCTCAACTCGGTCGGGTTCTCCTCTCCGCCTGCATGGGTGCGTCCATATCATGTTCTTAGTACTGGAGAACAATTCCGAGTAACCGTAGCTCGTGCGCTGGCTGAGGCGTTACACAGGCCTGAGGGGGCAGAGCCCGGCACGCGAAAATTAGTGGTGTTGGACGAATTCACTTCTGTCGTCGATCGTACTGTCGCGCAGATCGGTTCGTGTGCGATTGGACAGGCCGTGCGAGCATACAACGAACGGGTGCAATTCGTTGCAGTGACTTGCCACTATGACGTGGAAGATTGGCTCCAACCAGACTGGGTGTACACCCCAGTCACCAATGAGTTCACTTGGAGGTCGGTTCGACCCCGCCCCCAAATCGAACTTGAAGTCTTCCGCGTTCATCATTCGGCATGGCAGCTATTCAAGCACCATCACTATTTGAGCACGGAGCTCAATCATGCCGCTTTTTGCTTTGTCGCCATGTGGCGAGGAATCCCCGTCGCTTTCGACGCGTGGCTCCCCCAGCCTCATGGCCAGATTCACAATCTTCGAAGGGAGCACCGCGTCGTCGCTCTGCCTGACTATCAAGGGGTTGGTATCGGGAACGCTCTCTCCCGGCATATTGCTTCCATGTGGAAATCACTCGGTTTTCGTGCAATGTCTACGGCCGCCCACCCAGGGCTGGTACGCTCGCGTGCGCGCTCTTCACTATGGAGAATGCATCGTCCCCCTGGTCGTACCGCTGGAGGTGGTATGATGTCTCGTGACAAACAGTTCGGCTCTAAGATCGCCATCGACCGACTCAGCGCCGGGTTCGAGTACATCGGCCCAGAGATGGACCGTGACATGGCAAGGAAACTTTTAGGGTGAGCATTTCCATTTGGAAAAGCTCAACCATAGCTGGAGGCTAGACCTGGATGGACAAGTGCGAGAATTGCGGTGAAGAATTCAAACTACCAGCGCTCCGCTACACAACCGTGCCACCCGAATGGGCGCTCAAGTATCGAGCGGAAGGCCACGTGGACGGGCGCGCTTATTTGTGCGGGTCCTGCCGTAAGCTAATAAAGGCGCTTAGGTGAGCCACGCATACCAGGTGCGGTTGTACGATCGTGCCACAGGAGCGCTTACAGCGATCTTCGACGATTGGAACTCGTTGTACTACTATCGTCGACTGAACGACTACGGGTACCACACGTTCTCGATTGATGGTGACGACCCCAAACGAGAGCTGTTCCAGCTAGATACCCTAGTCCAGGTCCTGCGTCGTGATGAGGCCGCGGGCATCCCTTGGACTGAAGACTATATTGCATTCCACCGCACTGGAGTGCAACAAGTCACAGACCGTGGGCGCGTACTGTTCTCGTCGTATGGGCGTTCGTTGGAGGAACTACTCAAACGAAGGCACATACTGTGGCGCCCGGGAGACATCGCCATCGCACGCGGCCAGGAAGGGGAGTACCTGGCTGGCGCTGCTGACGACGTGATGAAACAGTACGTGCGCGAGAACATTGGCAACAGCGCAGCCCTTTCTAACGGGCGTATGGCTGAAGGGAAGCTCGACGCGTTCACCGTGGACGCCAGCTTCACGTTGGCCCCGTCGTGGGAAGGGCGACGTGCGTACAAGAACCTGTTGGCAGTCGTACAGGAGGTTGGGGCTGCACGTTCGGTCGACTTCGATGTAACGTGGTCAGCACCTAGTGGAGCGCTGTTGTTCCAGTTCCACACGTACTACCCACGCAAAGGCCAGGATCGTACTGGTGCTGGGACTGCGGCTCCGGTCGTGTTTAGCTTGGAACATGCCAACATGTCGGCCCCTTACTTGACTGAATCACGCATGAATGAGATCACAGCTGTGTACGTGTTGGGCCAAGGCGAGGGTGTAGCACGAACGTTCGTCGAGCGTACCAACGTGTTCGGGCTAGATGCGTCACCGTGGAATCGAGTGGAATACACTCACGACGCACGTACTGAAGCTGGGTTGGGAGGGTTGCAAGCCTTGGGTGACGCTCACCTATTGGAGCACGGCCCAGACAACCACATGTCCTTCCAAGTCATTGCCAGCCCTGGCAGCGTATATGGCCGCGAGTACTTCATAGGCGATCTGATCTTGGGGAAGTTCCTAGGGGCTGAACAACCGCGCAAAATCATTGGCGTCGAAGTCACCGTGGCAGACGGCGATGAGAACATCCGAATCCACTTCGAGGGTGAGGAGCAGAACTAATGTCGCAGTACGTTGAAGTCTCGGACCTAGACAAAATCGTACGCGGATTAGTGGATCGCATCCATGCGCTCGAAACGCGTGAATCCAGGCCGTTAGTGTGGACCGTGGTTACAGCGTTCGCCAACGGGTGGGGCAACTACGGGTCTGGGTTCGCTGAAGCTGCCTACGCTAAGGACGCCAGCGGTCGAGTGTTCTTGCGGGGGCTGATCCAGGGTGGAACGCTAGGGACGGGGGCGTTTACTCTACCGGTCGGGTACCGATACAAGCCGTTGCCCCCGTCCTTCCAATACATTCACATGCCCACGATAGCTAACAACGTCTTGGGCGGGGTGCTGGTTCTACCGAGTGGGGAAGTAGTACCGTACCTCGGGTCCAACGCATGGATGGACCTTTCGCCAGTCCACTTCCCGGCTGCGTAGCGCCAGGTTACCCCGGGCCTGTGGGCGGGCGACCGCGGGATACAGGTGTTCCCGCTATGGGCTGGGCTGTAATCAATCGCAACCCTGCGTTGATTACAGCCACTACGATGGTCAACACGGTTACTTGTTGCGTGGTGAAGTTGAACACGTTAGCCGCGTCCAACACCAAACCTACAGCCACAAGCACCAGCGAGCCGATGTTGACCCACAGAGTTCGGCTCGTCCACCACTTCTTGGCTCGCGATGCTGTCATGGCAATGGCACGTCCAGGTGTGCTACGCTGAGTAGGGCCAAGCCTAGTGCTGTGAGGTTCACCTTGACAGGTGCGGTGACGAATGCAGCAATCAAGAACACGACGATCGCTGCGACGACGCAAAGCAGTTTCAACATTAGATAGCTCCGTACTGTTGGGCTACACGTGTGACCTCAGCTGAGGCCGCACTCACGGCGGGGTCAGGGTGGTTGGCGAGCGGCCCTGTTACATCGTTGGCTAGGTATGCCAGCGCCTGAAGCACGTCGTCCAACTCAGGTGGTGTAACGGGGTCGGGCGGTGGTTCTACGATAGGCCAGTTGTGCGCTATGGCAGCTCCCACGGTCCATATTTGGATACCGTAGGTGGGGTGGGTGAACTGGGCTGCCAAGGTAGGTAGGTCACCGTGTTCCAGCATGTTGACGACTGGGAACTCAGGGAACCCTGCTTGCTCGAGTTCACGGCCCATGCGTATACGACCCATAGCAGGGTCCAGACCAGGATCACCCGGCAGGTACGTTTCGATGGCGACGTACTCAGAGCCGCCCACCCACGCAGCAGTCTCCTGTGGGGTAGCAGCGCCTAGCATCGCTGTGTTGGGTACGAACGTGATCCCAGTCAGTTGGTTGGGATCAACTACCGAATTCCAATACCCTTCAAGGAATTGGTTCACAGGGGCTGCACCCTCGCGTGCCCAGAAGTCTTGCCAACCCTCCTCCCAGTTGAGATTGAAATGATCGAACACGTTGGCGAATGATCCGTGAATGGCTCCTTCAGAACCTGCGTTACCAGTTCCGCGTGGGACGGACCATCCCCCGCATTCCAGCCCCAAGTCACGGAATTGTTGGCGTAGGCCTGCGGCTGAGTCTGGGTTGGAAACCTTGAGGCCTTCGCCCAGGTTGTTACGCAGCCAATATTGAGGGGTGTCGTCGTACACTGTCGGGATCAGGACTTCAGTCGTATGACCCGGCAGGTGTACGTTGGCGAGCGCTTCGGCGATCTGTTCGGGGCTGTCGTAGTGTTCCCACGGTGACAGCCACACTGTTAGTCGCGTCATTTGCCCTCCGTGTGCGCTTTCATTTCAGACTGGATGGTCTCGATTTCGATGGTGACTGCGGCAGCTTTTTCTCGTAGCGCCTTGATACGCTCATCGGTTATGAAGGGGCAACCTTCGAACGTCGTCTCTGTGCAGTTCGTCCGCATTTGGAACATAGCGTGATCGAGGCGCCGCAGGTTCACCCACGCGACCAACCCAGCGAACAAAGCCACCAAGGACACCGTCATGAGGATGGCTATCAACGCCCACGCCAACACACCCACAGGAGCGCGCACGCCTGGTGCGATAGGTGAAGTCATTAAGGCTATTATGAAGATCACACCAACGCCCATAGACGCCAACGTCACAACCAGCCAGAATACACTCGACGTGAGTGCGTCGTTGGCCATGATATGCTCTGGTGAATTTGGCGGGCGATTGGCGACTATAGCGCGAGCTTTGGCTGCGTGTCGTACCAGGTAGGCATGTACCGCGATTGACGCCACCGGGGTAAGCGCCATAAAGAGGCCTAGTAAAAAGAACTCCTCACGTGTCATGGCGACCTGTCTTGATACGGGCCAGTATACGTAGCCTCTCTAGTTGTACCTCCTGCTCTTGCTTTCTTTTTTCTAGCATGTTACGTTCCTCCCCACTGGCTGGTCGCGTGCCCTTCGGTTGCGGGTCGATGGACGGCAACTCAATCTCCGATACTGGGGTAAGCTCTAGCGGTCGCTCTGGACGGCCGACGGCTACCCGTGCAACGCGTTTGAACCACTCCATGAGTGTCACAACTGCGGTATTTTTTCCTTCGCCAAGGCGATGCCTTCTTCGGCGTGCTTTGCGAACGATAAGGCGATACTGCGGAAATAGTCTGACGACTCTTGCGCTCCTCGATATCGTGCTTCCCAAACGGCCTGCATCTCCTCGTATCTTTCGCGCCACTGCGCTATTTGTGCTTCGTGAGCTTTGTCGCGCGCTTCTAGTGCAGATTGGAGTTCCTTTTCTGCTTGTTGGCCGTTGACGATGCGGCCTGCGTACAACCCAACAGCCGCCAGGAACATGACGAAGCCAATACCGGCAGCGCCAATCGCATCCCAAGCGTCTACTAAGCCTTGCACCAGCGAGTACCTGTGTTCATGTCACAACCTCCGATCCACCGAGGCGGGTAGGGGGCTGCGGGGGCGCCCGAGGCTAGGGTTAGGTATTACCCACAGTGAGAGCAAATGAACCATCATTGTTTGCGTCAGCGTTGTTGTCGCCAGTGAGCTCCACTGTCACGACTTGTCCGCTGGTAATTGCTCCAGTCCAATGAACGGCTGCGGTACCCAATGCACCACCACCGTCTGTGCCTGATGCGTTACCAGTGGCGACTACGCCACCTGCGACTTTGATACGTGCCGTTGAAGTAGTGTTGCCACTACCTGAATGGCCAACGCGATACATAGCGCTGGCGTGCGCTTGCCCACTACGTGGAGCAGCCAACGAGCCGACCTGAGTCCACACGGCGTTGTTGTCCATGTCGACTGGGAAAGCTTGTTGTGCTTGGCTGGCGCTGGTGGTGGTCTTTGCGTTGGTAACTACGACTTGCTGGTCATAGCGCGTGTGCCAATGCGTACCAGTTCCCCACGTGCCTGAATCGTAGGCTGTGTTGGCGTTGGTGATCCAGGTGTTACGCTGGTTCACCATGTCGTTGTAGGCGTTGAGGTTGCCTAGTGAGTTCTGTTCCCATTGGCTGGCCGTGAGGGACCACAGTTGCCCGCTAGACCAACCAGGTGTAGCACGGCCGTTGACCGTGCCTGCCAGGTCCCGCGCGGCTGCACGCCACAGACCAGCTGTGTCACGCCAGTTGCGTACGGCTCCGTCCAGGTACGATTCGGTTTGGTTGCCAGGGTCTTTGATGAAGGTCACTGGCACACCCACAGAGTACCGTCGTTGAACCAGTCAGTCGATTCACCATTAGGCATCGTGTACGAAGTCGCTACAGCGGTACCGCCCGGTGGGATGATCGAGTTCGTAGGGCCTGTGACAACCAACGACCCACCGTACGCCTTGAAGTATCGCCATTGGCCTATGGTAGTACCAACGGACGGTAGGGTTTGCGGGCTAACACCACGATAGAACACTGTGGCGGTCGAGCTGAGGGCGATGTTCACTCTATCATCGACGATGGTGATGGCTGCACCAGTCGTGATAGAGTATTGAGCGATCGGTACGTCCCACGTGGTACCGTAAGTCTGAGTCATGGCTGGGGCGCCAGCGCCCTCTGTGCCAGCGATGCGCGTCAAACGTACGGTCTGGTTGGCCCACGACTTACGCAGGACTATACGGTCGATGCGCGTCGATGAAGCGGGCGTAGGTATGGCGAAGTCTACGTTGGCGTCGACTTCATACCATGTGCCCTGGTTCCACGCTATACCACTGGCAATGCGTGCCGTGTTGGCGGATGGAGTGGACGGAGCCATATCGTTGAAGCCAGCAGCCCCGAAGATAACGCCACCCTTATGGGTTGACTGTTCCACGCTGGGTATACAAGCCCGAAACAGCCGCCCCCACTCAGTGGCAGCGTCATAGGGTGCCTCAACGGCATCACCTGTTGTTGTACCATCCCACGGCCTGGAACGTTCAGTCATACTACACTCCTAGGTAGCGGTCGAACCAGAACAACATCACAGACGAACCTCCAGAAGTTCCGGTAGCGAAGATTTGTAACGTGTTGGTACCGGGTTGTAAATGGAACGACCCCACGTCTGAGTCGGACGTCATGTATCCAACCAAGTTCGTTCCGTCGTCTAGCGTCACGGTCTTACGGCCGTACTCTAGGTCGATAGTAACGGTACGCCCCGTTGGTATCGAGTACGTGAACGACAGCTTCTCGTCCGTAGCCAAATTGCGTATGATGGGGCCTGTGAGAGGCCCGTTCAGCACTATGCGCGGGAATGTATCCCACGTACCAGCATAGTTGATGGGGGAGCTAGTGCCGAACGATGCGATCTGGAATGGAAATGTTATGGGGAACAACCCGACCACACCAGTAGACCCGTATGCTACGGACTTCAATCGCGGGTCGCGTGCTATCGGATCGTACGCGGTGAACCGTATCGAGTCTTGTATGGA